>JNSK01000067.1_pt1 | contig 20116 bp, 22 predicted proteins | sample 210681 | NCBI WGS metagenome assembly JNSK01 (sample SAMN02808684, study PRJNA238866) | freshwater metagenome | biome: fresh water; feature: freshwater reservoir; material: water; isolation source: water column of the freshwater reservoir Embalse de Amadorio in Spain | place: Spain: Valencia ...
AGGCGGATATTGTGGTGATTGCAGTGCCGACGCCCCTAGATAAAGATCGCAAGCCTGATCTGACATTTATTGAGGCCGCTTGTAAGACTATTGCGGAAAACATTTCGCATTCGGTTTTGGTTATAAATGAATCAACTTCTTATCCCGGGACTATTCGCGGATTTATAAGGCCGCTGATTGAAAAGTTATCATCGACTGGTGTTGAGCATTTGTATGCGATATCACCAGAGCGGGTTGATCCAGGTCGCAGCGATTGGGATCAGAAAAATACGCCGCGGCTTTATGCGGGGTTAACGCCTGAAGCATCCAAGCAAACTCGCGAATTTTATTCTTCGTTCTGTGACGAGTTAGTTGAAGTTTCATCTCCTGAAGTGGCTGAAGCTGCGAAGTTATTTGAAAATACCTTTCGCCAGGTAAATATTGCTTTGGTAAATGAGTTTGCACAGATTTCACACGCTCTGGGGATTTCAGTTTATGAAACTTTAAACGCGGCTGATACCAAGCCGTATGGATTTATGAAATTTAATCCAAGTGCTGGCGTGGGTGGACATTGCATTCCGGTTGATCCGTCGTATTTATCGCATGTTGCTGCAGGGCTTGGTGTGCCGGCCACATTTATTGAGCGGGCCAATGAAGTTAACTTGGAGATGCCGAAATATGTTGTTGCACGTGTAGCTGCAGATAATGGTGGATCTTTAAAGGGTAAGAAAGTGCAGGTAATTGGAGTTTCCTATAAGCCAAATGTTGCTGATACTCGTGAAACGCCGGCGGAGTTAGTTATTGAAGAAGCTAGAAAGGCTGGCGCGGGAGTTACTTGGAGCGATGATTTGGTGGGTAATTGGAAAGGCCAGAGTTCAACGCCTTTGGGCGGCGCGGATATTGCGATAGTTGTTACCTTGCACGATGGGGTTGATAAGAAAGCAGTGTTGGCGTCTGCGCCATATGTATTTGATACGACAGGAAAGTTGCCGGGGGCAAAAGGGCTTTAGTTTTACTTCTTCATCTCGGCTGCGACATCATCGATGATGTTATCTAAAGTGTTTGCAGGTGCCCATCCGATGCTGGTTTTAATTTTGGTGATATCTGGGACGCGGCGTTGCATATCTTCAAAGCCTGAAGGGTAGGCCTGATCGTATGGTGTGTAGGTAATTGTTGAAGTTGATTTGGTGCGTTCGATAATTTTTTCGGCTAGCTGCTTAATTGATGTTTCACCGGTGCCGCCGATGTTGTAAACCTCACCGATTGCTGAATCAGTTGTGGCAAGGGTCAAGATCGCTTTGACGGCATCTTGCACGTGGCAGAAGACGCGAGATTGTGTGCCATCGCCGTAAATTGAGATTGGTTCGTTCTTTAACGCTGATTGCACAAATCGTGGAAGAACCATTCCGTAACGACCAGTTTGGCGTGGGCCGACGGTATTAAATAGTCGCACGGTGGTTACTTTGAGTCCCTTGGTAAGAAAGAGCGCGTGAGCGATCGCTTCTTCAAGAGCTTTAGCATCAGAGTAAGTCCAGCGAATTTTTTGTGGTGCACCGACAACTCGGTCATCGGTTTCATTAAGAGGTTGCTTTGGGTTTTTGCCGTAAACCTCTGATGTGCTGGCGATAATGATGCGCTTATTTAGTTTGGTTGCAGCGCTTAGAACTACTTCAGAACCAGTGAAGTTAATTGATACTGATTCAATTGGGTTTTCTAAGATTGTGTTAACGCCAAGGGCTGCGGCCATGTGAAGGACCAGGTCGGCAGGTGCCATTAACTTTTCGACTAGGGCCGCATCGCGAATGTCGCCTTGGTGGATTTCGATTTGGTCTTTGATGTGGGCGATATTGGCTGCTGATCCGGTGGACATATTGTCGAGGATCGAGACTTGGTGGCCTTGGGCGATCAGCGCATCACAGAGGTGAGAACCGATAAAACCGGCTCCACCGGTGATGAAAACGCGCATAGGGACAAGTCTATCGGGTCACGGGGTGTGAGCCCGTGGGATGAACGCTGAACTCTGATTGTTCATGGCTATTGTCACTGGCAGATAGTAGATTGAAAGTATGAAAAACCAGATTAAGTTTGTTGTAGCCCGAGTTTCATTGGGCACTCTCATAATTTCATTATTTTCTGGTTCACCGGCATTTGCAGACTCAGATCCATTTCCTGGCGTTGCTTTAGGTGGAGAAATCGGATCAAGGCAAGCCGTGTCTTCCTCAACGGGAAATCCTCTCGACGGATTACCGATTATTACCTGCCCATCGGGCGCGGGCTTGGCAGCGGTTGCTGATTACCTTGTTGGTAATTATGTAGTCTGCACGAAAACCTGGCGGCCCAGTGCTGATATTGATGCAGATAAGAATTTTCGAGCAGCGCAAGAATTAGCAACTGCGGTTGCAACGAAACAATCTCAGGACTGGAATGCAGCTAACCCGGGACAGCAAAAGTGTTTTCAATGGGGACCCATTGTTCACGCTAATGGTGTTTCAACTTCATCTGGTGGGGTATGCGCGAATATTGTTCCTGCTACAACAGTCTCCTCAGGTGGTAGTTCAGAGACGGCAACAGTCACTTCTCCGACTCCGCCTGCCTCTGACACTTCAACTTCATCCACCGCAGCGACGTCAGCTCAAATTGAAACTCCAACGACAAACGCGAACCCCGCTCCAGTGAATGGTTTAGCTGGTGTCGGTGGTTGGGCAGTTATAGATTCTTCAGGAAAAGTTTATGGCGTAGTTGTATGTGACAACTCGGTTTGTGGAGTAAACGGTTCGTGGGGCGGAGTGATGCCGGTTGAATACATGGGTTGTCCTGCAGGCTGTCGACTCGTACTTCAAACCTCGGCTGATCCACAAACTGGAAATGTTGCGGGCTGGCGCTCACAGGAAGGAACCGAAGTTATCTATAACTCGCAAACTAATACTTTTGCGGTTCAACAAGAGAATCAACCCTCACCTTCTCTTATTATCACACCACCAAGTGCGACTTCGCTATCTTTTGCGACTTCACTTATTCAACGGCCGGCCGTTGCAGAAACTTCAACTGTAATTTCAGATTCTTCGACTGTACAAGCGTTAACTCCCCTACAAACCGGACCAGAAACTCTCCCATTACCATCAGTGAATTTAGAACCTGTTCCCGCAGATGTAATTCCACTGGAAAGTGACGGAGAGGAAATTGATGCTCCGCCATCAGGAGAGATTTCCATCCGCAAAGAATCATCGGGAAAGTACTTAATTTCACTTGATTCAAATATATATAGAGGTGAACTAATGGTTAGAGCCTTTAAAAAAGGTTCGAAGCTAATTGTTTTCAAGGTAAAGACAAATATCGATGGCAGGGCAGCAATTAGAACCTCTCGAAATCTAGCCGGATACAAGCTGGCTGTTTACACGGGAGACGTCCTCTTAGATTCGATAAAGCTCTAACCAACCGCATCCTTATATTGCAGAACTTCAGCTGACACCCACGTAGTGCTAAGGCAATTCACAGGTGAACAAGGCATGGTTTGGGTATGAAAGCGCCGACTTTTCGCAGGTACTCATCTGCCGGCACTGATTGGGCGGCGTGGTTACTGGGTATTGGTTTGGGGCTGACGCTGGCGTTGCAGTTAACGACGATGCGTCAGAGCGATATCAATTCTGTATATGCAGCTGTTGCTTCGATCTCGCGCTTTGCTGCGTTGATTGGCACATACTTTTCGATCGTTGGCATTTTCTTGGTAGCGCGAATTCCTTGGGTAGAACGCGGTGTGGGGCACGATCGTTTGGTGACGTGGCATCGCAAATTGGGGCCGTGGAGTTTGTATCTAATTGGTTTTCACGTCTTGTTTATTGTTTTGAGTTTTGCGGGACAAGATCAAGTTTCGTTGGCTGTTGAACTTTGGCGGATGCTCAATACCTTTGAATGGATGTGGCCGGCGCTGGCAGGATTTCTTTTGATGGTGGCGGCGGGAGTTACTTCCTATAAAAAAGCGCGCGCCAAGATGAGTTATGAAACTTGGTGGATCATCCACGTTTACACCTACATCGCAGTTGCGGCATCGTTTATGCATCAAGTTGTAAATGGGCAGATGTTTATTGATCATCCGCTAAATCGTGCGTATTGGACTTTTCTTTATGTGGCAATGGCCTTTTCAATTATCTGGTGGCGAATTGGTATTCCGTTGGGGCGCTCGCTTCGTCATAACTTGCGTGTGCACCAAGTTGTTATCGAAGGACCAGGCGTTGTCTCTGTTGTCATGAAGGGGCGAAAGCTAAATGAATTGGCAGCAGAAGGCGGGCAATTCTTTGGTTGGCGCTTTGCTGCTAAAGGACATTTCTTGATGTCACATCCTTATTCGTTATCTGCAGCGCCAACTGCGCATTATCTGCGCATTACTGTTAAAGATTTGGGCGATCATTCACGCTCACTCGCTTCCTTAAAGGTGGGCACTCGCGTCTTTGTGGAAGGCCCATACGGTGCCTTTACCGCGGGGCGCGCGACGATGCCGCACGTTGTTTTGGTTGGAGGCGGAGTTGGAATTACTCCGGTGCGGGCGTTGGTTGATGAGTTTAAAAACGGTGTGCAGATTGATTTGATCTATCGCGCATCGCGGAAAGAAGATTTGGTATTAAAGGAAGAGCTGGATTATTTGGAGTATCACTCCAATGGTTCGATCCGCGTGCATTACTTAATTGGATCACGTAAAGAACATCCGATGGATGCTAAATCTTTACAGGCGCTGGTTCCGCGCTTTGCGGACTCTGATATTTATATCTGCGGTCCTGGGCCTTTAGTAGAAGCGGTTAAGGCTGCGGCAGAGGATCTTGGCGTTCCCAAAAATAGATTCCATGAAGAAGCCTTTGCTTTCCATAGTGAATAAATCAAAGAAAGTCGCAGCCCAAGTTGTGGCAGCTTTCAGTAATTTCACAGATAGGTGCGAGAAGGTACGGATATGAAACGCGCGTTATTGATTGCAACTGGCACCGTCGGTGGACTTGGCGCGGTCTTGGCAGTGACGCCTCCGCAATTTACTTCAACTGAAAATTCTTCACTGGCAATGGCTGGTATTGGTGCACCGGCGGCGACTGCAACAACACAAGGTGCAGTACCAGATGCCACCGCGGCAACGACAACACCGAGTGCGAAAGCGAGTGCCAAGAGTTCTACAAAACCTGAGGGCACAACACAGACGCAAACACCTGCTGCAAATACTCCCGTGGCAACACCAGCGCAAACAACAAAGTCAGTATCTGGAACTTTCACTGGCGATTCTGTTGATGTGCATTATGGATTTGTTCAGGTAAAAATTACCGTTGAAAACGGCAAGATCACCGATGCCCAGGCAGTGCAAGCCCCATCTGGGCGAAATGATCGCTGGACGCAAAGAGCAGTACCAATCCTTCGTCAGCAAACTCTGGAAGCGCAATCTGCAAATATCACCGGCGCATCGGGTGCTTCATTTACTTCTTACGGTTGGTACACATCTGTGGCAAGCGCGCTGGCAAAGGCGGGGCTGTAAGTTATCTTCGTGGCTCGCAAACGATATGAGATAAACGTTTGGGGAACCGTACTCTTTTTAGATCTTGGTTCGACTTCGATTACTGAATCCCAGATCGATCAAGCGGTTGAATCCGTTAAAGACTTTGTTTTTGAAGTCGATGAGGTTTTCTCAACCTATAAAGAAGGCTCATTTGTTTCTCGTTTGCGCCGCGGAGAAATTGACATCGCACAATGCCCCGCAGATTTGCAAGAAGTTTGGAGCCTTTGTGCAGTTGCGCGTGATTTAACAGAAGGCGCATTTGATCCGTGGGCGGTATCTGGTGGTTTTGATCCGTCGGGATATGTAAAAGGCTGGGCGGCAGATCGCGTTGCACAAATGTTGAACACATCTAGTTGCGAACATATTCAAGTAAATGCTGCGGGAGATTTAACTTTGCGCGGTGGCATAAATGAAAAGGGAGTGGTTGGTCCTTGGAAGATCGGTGTTGTTAATCCCGATAATCGCCAAGAAGTTCTGCGCATCTTTGAGATAAACGATGGAGCGATTGCAACGAGTGGCACTTACGAAAGAGGTGCGCATATTTTTGATCCTGCCACGGGCACGATTGCGATTGGAGCGAAATCTGCGACAGTGCTTGGGCCAGATGGTGGATTAACCGATGCGCTTGCTACGGCGCTGATGGTGGCCGGTGAAGATGGTGCGGGATGGTTGTCGCAGCCTGAATTAAGCCAATATTCGGCGTGGGTTATCGATCGCCATAGCGGCGGCGCTTGGGGAGTTGGACCAGCGCTTTTGTAAAAGTAACTCTTAGTAACAAACTAGGAAGTTTTACTTATCCACATTTTCTGTTATATTTGTGAGGTACACAATTAAATATGTCAGATAGCAACTTTATGTTGCCCCAATGCAAATTAAATTTACCCAATCGGCGCGAAAGCACCGAATTGGAAAAGCGCACGCACTATTCGTTATCTCACACTATTCACCCAGTATAAATCTGGGAGAAGGTCAAGATGGCGAAGATCAGAAGATTTGGATCGGTGAAGATGATCGAGGACTGGAGCTAGAAGTAACTGCAATTGTTTTAACCGACTGCCTGTTGGTTACGCATGTAATGCCAACAGATTTACGAAAGAGGAAAAAGTGGCCAACAAAGCGCGTCTAAAGTACACCGTAGGTCCGGATGTAGACCTTTCAAAAACAGTTGTTCTTGGAAAGAATGGCAAGAGAATCACTAACGCTCGCGCTGAAAGGCTAGCTCTAGCAGCTATTGAAAATGTAGTGGGCAGACCATCTCTAACTTCTAAAAATGTTGAATCGCCTCAGTTGAAGGTTCGTGTCCCAGTAAAGCTAAAAAAGGCTCTAGATAAAGAGGCAAAGCGTCGGGGTGAAACCACTTCGGCAATTGTGCGTGAGGCGCTAGAAAAGTTCTTAGAGAGCGCTTAACGTATCGACTTCATCAGAAGTTAATTGAACAATCGGCATGATTTCGTGCAACTGTTCCACGGTGCGCGCGGATGCAATAGGTGTGCTGACTTGTTTGTTGGCTCGTATCCAAGCAAGGGCAACGGCAGATATCGAAGTGTTGTGAGTTTGCGAGATCTTCGTTAGCGCATCGACTACCGCATAACCTTTTTTGTTTTGATAATTGGCAACACCGGCGGCGCGAATTGATTCGACGGTAACGCCGGGGCGATATTTTCCAGTTAAGAAACCGCGGGCTAGGCCAAAGAACGGAAGCGCTGAAATTGAATTGGATTTGAGAACTTGTTGTTGCTCGGATTCAAATGGATTTCTCTCCATCAAGTTGTATTGATCTTGCAAACAAATGTACTTTGGCAAGTTTTCTCTTTCAGCGATATCCAGCGCCTCTTGTAAGCGAGCACCAGAATATTTCGAAGCACCGATGTAACGAATCTTTCCTTCGCTGATTAAAGTTTGGTAGGCACCCAAAGTTTCGGCAATTGGTACATCTTGATCATCGTGGTGAGAGTAATAGAGATCGATATGGTCAGTTTGTAATCTTTGTAAGGAATCATTACAGGCAGCAATTATATTTTCAGGGCGTAAACCTGCACGAGTTGAAAGTTGAGATACCTTTGTTGCGATAACAAATTGATGGCGTTTGCCGCGTGATTTCATCCAGTTACCAATAATTGTTTCGGATTCCCCGCCTTTATTGCCCTCGACCCATTCAGAGTAAACATCTGCGGTATCAATGAAGTTACCTCCGAGTGAATCGAAGGCATCGAGAACAGCGTGAGATTGACTCTCAGTGGCGCTCCAACCGAAAACGTTTGCGCCCAAGCAGAGCGGGTATACGTCAAGTGTGGTTGCCGGAATGGTTATATGTGCGGAGTTCGTCATATGCCAACGGTAGGGCAAGATAGCCCAGTGGCAAAGGAGACTAAGTGAGCATCTGGGTTTGTGGTGAGGTGTTAATCGATCTTTTGCCGGGCACCCCAGAGCGCATTGCAGTCGTAGGTGGTGGACCAGCAAATACCGCAAAGGCTTTGGGTCGCTTAGGACACGATGTTCATTTCATTGATGGAATTTCAACAGATGAATATGGCGTTAAAGCACGCGCCGAGTTGTTAGCTGATGAAGTTAAGTTAGATCTCGCGCTGACGAGTGATAAACCAACTTGTTTAGCAATTGTCACTTTGGCCAATGACCGAAAAGCTAGTTACGAATTTAAAATAGATGGCACCGCAACTTTTGATTTTAATCTCAACTGGCTGCCGGATCCTTCAGTACACAAGCCGAAAGTTTTACATATCGGAACTCTTGTCACAATTGTTGAACCAGGTGCATCAGTGCTTTATGACTGGGCGATGCAGGTTGCTGAATTTGCACCAATTGTTTTTGATCCAAATATTCGTCCATCGGTGATGAGTGATCGCGATAGGTATCAAGCATCCGTTGAAAAGTGGGCAGCAATTTCAAGCGTGATCAAAGTTAGCGATGATGATCTCACTTGGTTGTATCCCGATCAACCATTTGAAGATATTGCAAAGCGTTGGGTTGCAGATGGCGCAGCTGTTGTGGTTGTGACGCGTGGCGTAAATGGTTCGATTGGTTACACCGAAAACGGTGTTGAAGAAGCCCACGGTGTGAAGATTGATCTGGCGGACACCGTTGGTGCGGGTGACACCGTTGGTGCGATTATTATCGAAGCAATCGTGCAAGATGGCATTTTATCTCTGCAAGGTGAAGGTTTGAAAAAAGTATTAACGCGCTCGGCAAAGGCCGCCGCGATTACTTGTTCTCGTGCCGGGGCGCAGCCGCCATATGCGCACGAGCTAACCAAACCTTAAAGGCGATTTTCATATGCAATACATTGATGACGCAGAATTTCAGATCGCAATAGATCTAGATAACGGCGCACGTATTTCATCAATAACTTGGCGCGATCTGCAATTTACTATTCCCTATCGCGGAACGCCTATGCACAGCGGTTGGTATGCAATGGGCCCGTGGGCGGGGCGAATCCGCGATGGAATTATCCGCGGCGAAGATGGTGAAGAGATTCAACTTCCAACAAATTTCGTGCCACCACATGCGATGCACGGCTTAGGCTTTACAGCTTCTTGGCAAGAAATCGGTCCAGGACGTTCTCTCTTGCATCTACCAAAACCATATGGCGGTGCGACTATGGAACAAACAATTGAAGTTTTAGATGATGCCATTCGCTGGTCACTGGAATACGACCCAGGTGATTGCAAATTACCGGCGTGGATCGGAATGCATCCTTGGTTTGCGCGCGACTTAGATCGCGGTGGAAGTGCACAGATTGAATTTAAAGCGGCGAAGATGTTAAAGCGCGATGATGAAGGAATTCCGACTGGAGAAATCATCGCGCCAACAAGCGGCACTTGGGATGATGCCTTCACTGAAATTCAAGGTGTGCCCGCGATTATTTGGGAAGATGTTGCGCGTATAGATATTGAATCTGATGCGCCGTGGTGGGTGGTCTTTAATGAGGATTCTGAAGGTATTTGTATTGAACCTCAGACCGCGCCGCCTGATGCGCAGAATTTAGGAATTAGTGGCGAACATTACCTAGAAGCGTTATTTGTCTTCTCCGAGGCATAAGAAAAAGAAAATAGGATTGGGATATGTCAAAACAAATCGACCGCACTCATTTGGCGCAACTTCGCAAAATTGAAGAAGAGCGTTTCTTAGCAAATCATAAAAAGAGCGGCGAAGCATTTACTGATTCGCAAAAAGTTATGCACGAAGGCGTGCCGATGTCCTGGATGGCCAAATGGCCAGGTGCACACCCAGTCTTCGTAAAGGAAGCCAAGGGTGCCAAGTTCACCGATATAGATGGCAATACTTATATTGATTTTTGTTTAGGCGATACTGGGTCAATGACCGGGCATTCACCGGACGCGACTATCGCTGCGATAAAGCGCCAAGCAGATATCGGCATCACATCGATGTTGCCAACGCTAGATGCTGCTGTTGTTTCTAAAGAGTTGGCCGCGCGCTTTGGTCTGCCTAAATGGCAATTTACAGTAACCGCAACCGATGCCAATCGCCACGTTATTCGTTACTGCCGTTTGATCACTGGTCGCAGCAAGATAATTGTTATCGATCGTTGTTATCACGGGAGCGTTGATGAAACCTTTGCGACTTTAGATGAGGCAGGAAATACCGTAAAGCGCGAAGGTAATTTAGGCGCACCCGTTGATTTAGCTGTCACAACTCGCGTTGTCGAGTTTAACGACCTTGTCGGAATGGAAGCTGCTCTGGCACACGGTGATGTTGCGGCGATCTTGATGGAACCGGCAATGACAAATGTTGGCATTGTCTTGCCTGATGATGGCTATTTATATGCGGTGCAAGAACTCGCCAAGAAATATGGCGCGCTCTTAATCATTGATGAGACCCACACGATCTCTGTTGGACCTGGCGGTATGACACAAGACCTTGCTCTTAAGCCTGATTTCTTAACTATTGGCAAAGCAATCGCTGGAGGAATCCCAGTTGGAACATTCGGAATGACTGAAGATGTAGCCAATTCAATTAAGAAACTAGTTGAGTTAGAAATCATTGATACTGGTGGAATTGGCAGCACGCTGGCAGGAAATGCAATGTCACTTGCCGCAATGCGCGCGACTTTAAGTGAAGTATTAACCGCTGATGCCTTTGTAGAGATGATCGCTCTTGGTGATCGTTGGAGTGATGGCGTTGATGCAGCGATTGCCGAATTTGATTTAGATTGGCATTGCAATCGCCTTGGTGCACGTGGTGAATACATCTTTAAAGGTAAGGCGCCGCGCACTGGTCGTGAAGCCGCTGAATCTGGCGACTTTGAACTTGAGCAATACATTCACTTGCGCTTATTAAATGATGGCTTCTTGCTGACGCCATTTCATAATATGGCGCTGATGTCACCGGCAACAACGGCAGCTGACGTGGATGCTCACACTGCCGCATTTCGCGCAATGTGCGCAGATTTGGTCGGCTAGCAACTTGTAGAAATACAAACGGACTCCATATTAGATATGAAGTCCGTTTGGTACGCCTAAGAGATATAACTTTCGCCAGTGATCCTACTTAAGTCATTGCGGGGTAAACGATATAACTTTCGCCAGTGATCTCTTTTACCCCTTAGGAAAAGGATAATAAATTTACTTGTGGATAGCAAGCCGAAGATGTCGCAAGTGTGTAGCAATATCCGCTCGTGCACTTAAATATAGAAAGATACGCGGAAACTTTTAAATTAATTGGCAAGCTTGAGTTGGCTTTACGCGAGCAAGTAGTTACTACTCTAAGTTCACTTGCTTTAGATAAAGGGTACTCAACGTGGCGAAGCGTTCTGCCTCCTTTAATAATTAATCGATCTGCTAGCCACGAAATCAAGCTGGGATTTGTGCGGCAACTCTTATCTCAAAAATACTTTACGGAGTTATGGGTTCCCGCCACTCATTCGATCTTTTTGGGTTTACCAAACGCTAGTTCCTTGAAAAGCTGCCAAATGGTGGGCAATCGGTTGCACTATGCAAACCAGACCCGCAATAGAGTTTGTCACTTTATATTCGACAATATTCACAACGTAGAGCACGAAGAGGCGAATTTGGAGTGGTTGCTAAATGCCCTCGGAGAACGTTATTAATTAAAACCTAAACTTGTATACAGCGCTAAACCTTTTTCGTTATCGGCATCGACATAAAGCATCGAGTGCTTTAAGCCTTTTGCAACTAAGTAATTGATTGCCGCTACCGATACTGCCCGGCCAATGCCTTGGTGGGCGTGATCGGGATCAACGCCGACGACATATAACTCGCCAACTGGTTCTTGGTTAACAAAGTCTTGGTGGATCTTGGTCCAGACAAATCCAACGATTTCATCGCCTTTTGTGGCAAGAAAGAAACCTGCTGGATCAAACCAATTCTCGGCCATTCGGTTTTCTAAATCCTGCAAGGCCCAATTACCTTGGTCGGGATGTTTTGCGAAGATTTTATTGTTTAGCTCCAACCAACGATCTTTATCTTCCTTGGGATCAAAGGTGCGGATTGCATATTCGCGCTTTGTTGTTGGAAGCGGATCAGTAAGTGATCTGTGGATCTTAAGAATATGGCGCATTGCGGTTAGACCCGCTCGGTAAGTTGGCTCTCTTTGCCAGCGCTTGGAAGGGTGAAGCGGTAACCAACATTGCGAACCGTGCCGATGATCGATTCAAATTCAGGACCAAGCTTGGAACGCAAGCGACGGATGTGAACATCCACGGTGCGAGTTCCACCGAAATAGTCATATCCCCAAATTTCTTGCAACAACTGTGCGCGAGTAAATACGCGGCCAGGATGTTGTGCCAAATATTTTAGAAGTTCAAATTCTTTAAAAGTTAAATCAAGTGCGCGACCCTTTAGCTTTGCAGTGTAAGTGCTTTCATCAATGACAACATCACCAGTGCGAATTTCACCAGCAGTCGGATCTGCAGCAGTAAGTGCCGCAAGGTGTGCGCCGATTGAAATACGAATGCGCGCATCAACTTCTGCGGGACCAGCGGTGTCGAGCATTACATCATCGACTCCCCAATCCGCACTCATCGCAGAGAGTCCGCCTTCTGTGGTGATAGCAATTATCGGTGCGCCAACACCAGTAGAAGTAAGTAAGCGAGTTAAATTCTTTGCTGCAGGTAAATCACGGCGAGCATCGACAAATACGATATCCATAACTGGTGAATCGATTAAAACGCTCGCTTCGGCAGGCAAGATTTTTACTGTGTGCTGCAAGAGAGCAAGCGATGGCAGAACTTCCGCGCTGGCGCCATTGGTATTTGTCAGTAACAACACCTTGGCCATGGGTAAGCCTTTCGCGATAATTGAGTTAGTGATATCTGCTTAAGTGAGAGAGAATACTCCTGTGAAAACGTTCATTCCACTCGCGATCGTGCTGGTCGCCGCCACTGGATTTGGCATCTGGCATCAGCGCACCCGTGGGGAATTCCGTAAGAAGAAGACGGTAAATGGGCCAAAACTAACCGCTGCGATCGTCGGTACCGAGCTCGGATCTCGCGCCACGATGGTGCAATTCTCATCAGCATTTTGCACGCCCTGCCGTGCGACCAAGGTGTTACTAGAAGATATGGTCAAAACCATGCCCGATGTTCACTACGCCCACATCGATGCCGAATCTCATCTCGAACTCGTGCGCAAATTAGATATTCGCTCGACACCAACAACCTTGTTCTTAAATGGCGCCGGCGTTGAAGTTGGTCGTGCAATGGGAACGCCAAAGCGCGCTCAAGTACAGGCTGCAATCGCCGCGATTCATTGAGTTGCTGAAGTTGCGAAAGACTTGCAAGTAGTCAATTCTCGCAAATCGCTTTACCCTTAAGACATGTTCCGCATTAAAGCCAGTTACTTCACAAAGCGCCGTGTACTTGATTACGGTCGCTTAACTGGCGCTATCTGTTGTGCTTAGTTTGCAACTTTAAAAACTAAATCCAACAACCCATAAGCGAAAAAAGTGAAGGAAGTAAAAATGTCAGTTTCAATAGATTCACGCGGCCCACGTTGGTCAGCACTCATAACAACAATCGTTCTTGCAACCGCTCTTGTGACATCAAGCCTTTGGGTGATTGCTTATCAAGCAGTCGTCTTTGCTATAGGCGCTATTCGTGGGCCGCAATTCACGCCGAATGCGGTTATCTTTAAAAAAATAATTAGGCCGCGTTTAAAGTCAGAAGTGACTTTCGAAGATGTTCGCCCGCCGCAATTTGCACAAGCAGTCGGTCTTGTTTTTGCACTGATCGCCGTGATCGCATCTGTGGTTGGAGCCGGCGGAGTCTTCACAATTGCAGTTGGGTTTGCACTAGCTGCAGCATTTCTAAATGCTGCATTTAACTTCTGTCTTGGGTGCGAGATGTATTTGCTCATCTTGCGCGCTCGTACAGCAAAGTAATTCTCCGACGAGCTTTTCCACCGCTATAAATCAAATCAATTTGAAGGTAGGCTTAACCCATGGCTGATAAACACGAACTCCGCGATAAAGGGCTGCGCTTAACGCCTCAACGCGAACTTGTTTTATCTGCAGTACGCGAGCTTGGTCATGCGACGCCTGAAGAAGTTGCTGAAAAAGTTCGTTCAACTCATCCGGGAATCAATCTTTCTACTGTTTATCGCAACTTGGAAACTCTTGAAAATGTGGGCCTTGTGCAACATACGCACTTGGGCCACGGGGGAGCGACTTATCACGCAGCCGAAGAGTTGACCCACCTACATCTAGTTTGTAGCGATTGTGGATCTGTTGGCGATGCGCCGATTGATGTCGCAGCTAATTTTGTACAGAATCTCGCTGATGATTATGGTTTTAAAACAGATGTCACTCACTTTGCTGTTTACGGATTATGCGCTGCGTGCGTTAAGTAATTATGACTGCGGTATTGGTAGAAGATGGCGTCGATAAGGGCGCCATTTGGCACTTTGGTGAACCGAATAAAGAACAGAGAGCGATGCTTGAAGGTAAAGCCTGGGCTGATCTTTCTCATCTAAATGTTATCGCCGTATCTGGTGCTGATCGTCTCAAATGGTTGCACGATTTAACAACTCAACACTTATCTGAACTTGGCGCTGGCCAATGGATTTCAGCGTTGATATTGGATCCAAAAGGCCACGTTGAGTATCAATTTAATTTGGTGGATGATGGTGAAACAACTTGGTTGGTTTTAGATCCGGGATACGCTGAAAATTTGATTTCATACTTGCAGAAAATGAAGTTTATGTTGCGCGTTGATGTGCGCGATGCCTCAAGTGAGTTTGTTGTGCTTCGTGCACCAGGTGCCGCAACTGATATTGGTGGACCATTTGCTTTGGTGCCACGTGCAGAGTTAAAAGAGATGCAAGAAACTTTTGGGGCTACTGCAATGCAAGTTGGCACTTGGGCACTTGATGCTGAACGCGTAGCGGCAGGGCGACCACGTATAGGTTTTGAAACAGACCACAAATCAATTCCTAACGAACTTGGCGTTTTAAACAAATCAGTACACATGAATAAAGGTTGTTATCGCGGTCAAGAAACAGTTGCAAAGATCTTTAATCTCGGCAATCCTCCGCGCCGCTTGGTACTTTTACATTTAGATGGCAGCCAAGTAGTAATGCCGGCACCTGGCACGCCGGTGATGAATGGTGAAGTACAAGTTGGTTTTCTTGGCACAGTTGCGCGCCATTTTGAACTTGGCCCAATCGCACTAGCGGTTGTAAAGCGCACCACACCAGTTGATGCGCAGTTGATGGTGGAAAATGTAGCCGCATCGCAACAAGTGATTGTTCCCGCATAAATGGAGACGATCGGACAAGGCTTGATTGTTCTGCTGGCGATGCTGGTCATTATCTGGGCGGTGAAGAAGCTCTAAAGCCTTACTATTAAGGCGTGGAAATCGTTAGCGCTGTCCTTCTCGGAGTTATCTCCCTGTTAATTGGTATTGCGCTAGTGATTTACGGTTTTCGTGGTCGGCGCGAATCTCAAGCTCGCGATGCGCGCACATATCGAAGGGGCAGACTTTAAGTGGTCTTTACAATTCCAGAAGGTCTACATCCAGATTTAAATCCATTGGCTTGGATGGTTGGCACTTGGCGCGGGAAAGGTCGTGGTGATTATCCGACGATTGAAAGCTTTGAATATGCGCATGAAGTTGTCTTTAACCACGATGGTCGCCCTTTTTTAAATTACTACTCACGATCCTGGATCATTGATAAAGATGGCGAAATCATTCGCCCTGCTGCATCAGAAACTGGCTTCTGGCGCGTTAAACCAAATAACGTTTTGGAAGTTGTGATCTCACATAACACTGGAATTTCTGAAGGATGGGTTGGACAGTTTGATGGTCCCAAGATTCAACTAGTAATGGATCAGGGCTATTCAGCACCATCAGCAAAGATTGTCACCGCTGGCGTGCGTTTATATGGTCTTGTTGCCGGCGAATTATTTTTCGCATACGACATGGCTGCAGAAGGCCAAGAGTTACAAGCACATATTTGGTCATCACTAGAACGCCAAACCGAGTAAAGGTTGCGCAAAAATGTTTAACGATGCGGTCTTAGCTGAATACGTTCGCGACGGCGTTGTTGAATCAGAACATCGTGGTTTTCTGGCCGCGCTAAATGCGGATGGTTCAATCTCTAAATCACTTGGTGATGTAGAAACCAAGATCTTTCCTCGCTCAACAGTTAAATGCGCACAAGCTTCTGCCATGGTGCGCAGCGGTTTAGATTTAGAACCACGCCTGTTGGCACTTGCCCAATCAAGTCATTCTGGTGCTGATATACACATGGACGGCGCCCGCGAAATTTTGGCATCAGTTGGATTATCTGAAAGCGCTTTGCAATGTGCGCTCGATCGTCCGCTGGGTGATGCCGAGCGTCGCGCTTGGGGAGAAAATCCACCAATGCAAATCGCCATGAATTGCAGCGGAAAACATGCTGCAATGTTGGCAACTTGTGTGAAAAATGGTTGGCCGATTGAAACTTATTTAGAAAAAAGCCACCAACTGCAACTAGCGATCAAAGCAGAGTTGGAGGATTTAGCAGGAGAAACAATCTCATTAACTTCTACAGATGGTTGCGGTGCGCCACTCTTCTTGCTTTCACTAATTGGATTGGCACGCGCAGTTCGTGCGATCACTATTTCATCTGATCCAGTTCATCAAAGCGTCATGAACGCAGCGCGGGCATTTCCTGAAATGGTCGGTGGAATCGGTCGCCACAACACTGAGATGATGCAGCAAGTTCCTGGGTTATTTATGAAAGATGGAGCCGAAGCGGTCAATGTTTGTTCACTCGCCGATGGACGAACTTTTGTATTTAAAGTAAGCGATGGATCACTTCGTGCATTTCGCACAATTGTGCACGCTTGCTTAAAAGATTTTGGGATTGATACACCGCTTACCCTAGAAAAAGTTATGGGTGGTCCGCGTGTAATTGGCACCATTCGCGCCACGATTTAATGAGGCGTATCCTTCGGGTATGAAACGTCGCGTGGCCATGTTGATGGTCCACACCTGTCCACTTGAGCAGGCTGGAATTGGCGATGCTGGTGGAATGAACATTTACGTTGCCGAAAGTGCAGCGCGAATGGCAGCGCAAGGTGTTGAAGTCGATATCTTCACACGCCGCGATCATTTAGATCTACCCGAAGTTGTTGAACTTTCACCAGGTGTGAATGTGCATCACTTAGATGCTGGACACGATCTGCACTGGACGAAAGAACAAGTTCCAGCGCACTTTAAAGAGTTAAGTGCCGAATTTAAGAAAGCGCTATCTGGTGAGCGACGTTATGACTTAATCCATTCTCATTACTGGCTATCAGGCAAAGTTGCGATGCCAGTTGCAAAAGAGTTAAAGATGCAGTTGGTGCACACCATGCACACGATGGCGCGAGTGAAGAATTTAAATCTTGCTGAAGGTGAAACTCCTGAACCAATGATTCGCGTGCAGGGTGAAACTCAAATTGTTGCTGCAGCAAATGCCCTCACCGCAAATACCGATGCAGAAGCGGCCAGCTTGGTTTCCTTATATGAAGCCTGTCCCGACATTGTTCACGTTGTAACTCCAGGAGTTGATCTTTACAACTTCACACCAGGTGCGGGACGCGGTGCTGCTCGTAAGGTCGTTGGAATCGCTAACGATGCTCTCGTCATTACCTTTGTCGGGCGCATTCAGCCACACAAAGGACCAGAACTGTTGATTCGCGCCACCGCCGAAATGCTCTCGCACACACCTCTTCTTCGACCTAAGTTGCGTGTCTTTATCGTCGGTGGGGCATCGGGTGCCAACGGAAGTGAAGTTGAGCGCCTAAAAGAATTAACTACTTGGCTCGGTATCGATGATGTAATTTCATTTGCACCACCTGTCGCGCGCACAGAACTTCCTAATTGGTATCGCGCTGCTGATTTAGTTTGCGTACCGAGTTACTCTGAAAGTTTTGGTTTAGTCGCACTTGAAGCGCAAGCTTGCGGCACACCTGTTGTTGCCACCGCAGTTGGTGGGCTTCGCACTGCAGTAGCAGATGGTATTTCTGGCGTACTTGTTGACGGACACGATCCCCGCGCTTGGTCTTCAGTTTTAGCGCGCTTGCTACAAGAACCGCAACGTCGCGTCTTACTTTCCATGGGTGCGATCGAACACGCATCTCACTTCGGTTGGGATGCCACCGCGCGCGGCACTCTAGATATTTATGATCAAGTACTGACCGAGGCTGCTCGCGTCAACAAGTCGATCGGTTAATTAATGGCGGCGATTGATCCTCGGGTCGTTATTGAGGAATTTCTAGATTCGCACGACCTGGAATTTGATCAGAAAGATCCCAATACTTTTCTGATTACTCTGCCCGGTGAGAAAAAACTGCAGACCCATTGCGCCTTGATCGTTGGCGATCACTCTCTAAGTATTAACGCATTTGTTATTCGTAAACCTGATGAAAACATCGGCGCTGTCCATGCTTGGTGCATGGCGAAAAATGCCGGGATGTATGGAATTGCCTTTGCCATTAACGAACTAGGCGATATTTTTCTCGTTGGACGATTGCCACTTGCGGCGGTTAATGATCGAGAGATAGATCGATTAGTTGGCGCAGTATTGCAATATTCTGATTCATCTTTTAATCCGCTATTAGAACTTGGATTTGCCAGTTCAATCCGTCGTGAATGGGCTTGGCGTGTCAGTCGCGGAGAATCTTTATCAAATCTTGATGCCTTTAAGCACTTGATTTAATTATTGACCTCACACATGGCAAGATAGGACTATGTCCAAATACGAATTGATCTTATTGCGCCACGGCGAATCTGAATGGAATGCAAAGAATCTCTTCACCGGTTGGGTGGACGTTCGCCTATCGATTGCGGGCGAAGCAGAAGCAGCGCGCGGCGGTAAGTTATTGGCCGAGCGAAATTTATTACCGGATGTAGTTCACACATCTTTATTGCGACGCGCAATACATACTTCACAACTTGCACTAGATTCTTGCGATCGCCATTGGATCCCAGTTCGGCGCTCTTGGCGCTTAAATGAACGCCATTACGGTGCACTGCAAGGCAAGGATAAGAAAGAGACGCTGGCAAAATATGGCGAAGATCAATTTAAATTATGGCGCCGCTCATTTGATGTGCCGCCTCCACCGATTGATTCAAATGATCCATATAGCCAAGCAAATGATCCTCGTTACGCAGATTTAGGTGCACAACTACCTGCAACAGAGTGCTTAAAGGATGTAGTAACTCGCATGATTCCTTATTGGCAAGAATCAATTATTCCTGATCTTAAGGCGGGCAAGCGCGTGCTGGTTACTGCACATGGAAATTCATTGCGGGCACTTGTGATGCATCTGGATGGGATTTCAGAGGCCGATATCGCCGAGTTAAATATTCCTACAGGGATCCCACTGCTTTATAACTTGGATGCAGATTTCAAGCCAGTTAAAAAGGGTGGAGAGTATTTAGATCCGGAAGCTGCGAAAGCGGCTATTCAGGCTGTGGCGAATCAGGGGAAGAAGTAGACTCAATTGAATTTGATGTGACGTTCTTATAGTCATCACGTTTGTCACGAATAATTACATCTGCAGTTACCAAGCCTGCTCGTGCGAAACCTAGGCTAAGAGTTACGTGGCGGCCCGCAACTGCATTAACTCCAGAAAAAACTGCCTTCACATTTGCTCTTTCGCCTTCAAAACGCAACGGAGCATTTTGTGCAAGTGTTGTGTCGCCAGTAATCGTTGCGGCACCTCCGCCAACTGCGATTCCAAGCAATTTATCGGGTTCTGCACCTTGATTAACTATAGTTCCGACAACAACTGCGTCACCATTTTCAGTGGCAACAAGCAATAAGTTAACAACTCTTATCGCGCTACCGTTTTGTGTGACTTTAACTTCTACACCATCTGTTACTTGCGTGATCGTTCGAGTTGCTGCGTTTTGGCCCGCTCCGCATGCGGTAAGAGTTGTTGCGATTAGCAGAGCAGAGATTATTGTGAAGATGCGACGCATGGGGCATATTCTCTCACGCCTTTTACCTCGGTTTGCCCCTTATTTAATGGGGTTTTCTCGCAGGAAAATCGCTGGTAGAATTGTCTGTCTAGCGAAGGGCAACACATGACATTTAAGGTCGGCGAAACCGTTGTTTATCCCCATCACGGCGCAGCTCTAAT
>JNSK01000068.1_pt1 | contig 19327 bp, 18 predicted proteins | sample 210681 | NCBI WGS metagenome assembly JNSK01 (sample SAMN02808684, study PRJNA238866) | freshwater metagenome | biome: fresh water; feature: freshwater reservoir; material: water; isolation source: water column of the freshwater reservoir Embalse de Amadorio in Spain | place: Spain: Valencia ...
CCTAAAATTGGAACGTTGGGCAGCGCAGCGTGTACTTGGTAGATCGCGCGGACAGCAACTGGCCTTATCGCAGGACCAGATAAACCACCCGTCTTTCCACCAAGATGAGGACGCATCGAATCTAAATTGATAACCATTCCAAGTACCGTATTGATTAGCGCCAGAGCATCCGCGCCGGCATCAACGACACCTCGTGCAATCTCCGGCAAATTTGTTACATCCGGTGAAAGTTTGGCGATGATCGGAATTTCTCCACCGATTGTGCGACGTACTCCATCAATTACGCGACGTGAAGCATCGGGATCGCAGGCGAATACCAAACCGCGATTTTCAACATTAGGGCAAGAGATATTTACTTCAAGCGCGCTAATTCCAGCCACTGATCTCACTTTGCGAGCGAGCGTCGCATACTCTTCTACGGTCTCACCAGCGATAGAAACGATAACTCTCGATTTCTGCTCAATTAGCCAAGGCACATCCTTCGCTAAGAAAGCGTCAATGCCGGGTCCTTGCAGACCTATTGAATTAAGCATTCCTGAAGGAGTCTCTGCCATCCGAGGGGTTGGCCTGCCGTATCTTGGTTTATTCATTACAGATTTAGTAACGACTGCGCCAATATCTCGAAGATCAAAAAACTGCGCTAACTCTTTTCCTGAACTGGCGCAGCCACTAGCGGTGAATATTGGCGTGTTGAAGAAAGCATTTCCTAAAGTTGTAGAAAAATCGAAAGTGTTCAAGGTGTACCTTCCGGAACCTGGCCGACCATCTGCCATTGAACCTGGCCACCATCCATTACTGGACCGTCAATGCACGAGCGCAACATTGCAATCTTTCCATCTTCTCCCAATACTGGCAGAACACAAGTCATGCAGATTCCGATTCCACAAGCCATTGCTTCTTCAACTGCGCATTGGTGAACAACATCAGTGCCAGCAGTGAGCGCCGATATCGCGCTCAACATTCCCATCGGGCCACAAGAGTAAATAACATCAATATCTCTATTATCAATAAGTGTTTTTATTGGTTCAGTTACGCGACCGGTCTCACCCATTGTGCCGTCTTCGGTGTAAATCTTAAGTGAGTTAACCGCGCGTTTGCCTTCCATAGGCGCATAAATTTTCACACCAGTCGATGCACCTAGCAGCATGTCAACTTTGCACCCTCGCGCTTTTAGGACTTCCGCTAGGCCAAAGAGCGGAGCTGAACCATAACCGCCACCCACAAGAAGCGCATTCACCGGCGCAGTGGGGATTCCGAATGCGGTGCCTAGTGGTGCGACGATATCTACTTCCGCTCCTTCTGGTTGAGAACAGAGCCATTTGGAACCAGTACCGTGCGGGGCAACGATTAATTCCATAGTTCCGCCGAAACTAATACTCTCAGCAACGCGCGAGATTGCAAAAGCTCGCCTTAAGATCATGCGTGAAGAGTCGCCACCAACTTTAATTGCTACGAAATTTCCGGGGCGACAAGATTTAACTAAATCACCAATTCCAAAAACGATCTGGTGGTACTGACCAACTCGCTTATTTGCGAGAATGGTTGCATTCAATTGCGCGGCAGAACGATTGATTTGTGACATTATCGTTTCAACCATTCCTGTATAGGTAAAACGTTAAGTTCACCGCGTTGCAGCGCCTTGATTCCCTCGACCGCAGCGCTGAATCCTGCCGTTGTTGTTATGCAAGGAATCGAACGCTGAATAGCCGCTGTACGAATCGCCCAACCATCTACACGAGTGCCTCGCCCAACTGGTGTGTTGATAACTAGATCAACATCACCGCTATTTAGCAGTTCAACAATTGTCCGCTCCCCCATTGGGCCTGAACCCTCTGAATTCTTGCGAACTTTATGAGCTAGAACTCCATTAACCGCAAGGTAATCCGCGGTTCCGCCGGTTGCTAACAAATTAAAGCCAAGTGCGACTAGCGCTTTCGCAGGAGCTATTCCAGATGCCTTATCTTTATCCGCAAGAGATACGAAGACTGTCCCCGACTTTGGCAATGGCCCGAATGCGCTGATCTGTGATTTGGCGTAGCTCTCACCAAAAGTTTCAGCGATACCCATCACTTCACCCGTTGAACGCATTTCTGGTCCTAGAACTGCGTCCACTCCCCGTCCATCTGTGCGGCGAAAGCGGTTCCATGGCAGAACAGCTTCTTTAACTGATATTCCCTTTGCCACACCATCTGCGCTATTTGGTAGCAGCCCTTCAATCTTTAGTTCAGCGATAGTTGTTCCCATAGATAATCGCGCAGCAGCTTTTGCCAGCGCAACGCCAGTTGCTTTACTTACAAAAGGTACAGTTCGAGATGCGCGGGGATTTGCTTCCAAAACATATAAAACATCTTCGGCAAGCGCGAATTGAATATTTATCAAACCCAATACACCCACACCTTGCGCAATTTTTAGAGTAGCTTCGCGAATCGCTTTTTGCTGTACCACGGTTATGGTTGCCGCTGGAAGCACGCAAGCGCTATCGCCAGAGTGAATTCCTGCCTCTTCAATGTGTTCCATGACTCCACCCAAGAAGAGTTCATGTCCGTCGTAAAGTGCATCTACATCTATTTCTATCGCACTATCTAAGAATCTATCTACTAGTACGGGGTGGTCAGGTGTGATATCGGTGGCACGACTGATAAATCCAGAGAGAGCCGCATCATCATAAACAATCTCCATTCCACGCCCACCAAGTACGAATGATGGTCGAACGAGAACTGGGTAACCGATACGAGCGGCGATATCAAGTGCTTCCATCTGAGATGCTGCCATGCCAAATTCCGGAGCGGTTAGTGCTTGCTCTGCAAGAACTTTACCAAATGCGCCTCGCTCTTCAGCAAGATTAATCGCTTCAGGTGAAGTGCCAAGGATATTTACTCCTGCAGCTTTGAGACCGGCGGCTAATCCAAGTGGTGTTTGACCGCCTAGTTGAGTTATAACTCCAAGTACTGGCCCTGCCAAAGTTTCTGCATGAACTACTTCAAGAACATCTTCCAAAGTGAGCGGCTCAAAATAGAGCCGATCTGATGTGTCGTAATCGGTAGAAACAGTTTCGGGATTGCAATTGATCATAACTGTCTCATAGCCCGCATCCCGTAAAGTGAATGAAGCGTGAACGCAAGAGTAATCAAACTCTATGCCTTGTCCGATTCGGTTGGGTCCGCTACCCAAGATAATAACCGCTGGTTTTGTGCGGGGGCGCACTTCAGTCTCTTCCTCGTAACTTGAATAGTGATACGGAGTAAATGCTTCGAACTCGGCAGCGCAAGTATCGACGGTCTTATAAACTGGACGCACATTTGCGTGGTGACGTGCTTTACGCACATCCTCTTCAGTTAATCCTCGCAGAAGGGCGATCTGAGAATCTGAGAATCCCATCTCTTTCGCTGATCGCAAGACGCTTTCTGATAGTTCTCCAGGATAAGCCAATTCCCTTGCGCGATCATTAATCAAATCAATTTGGTGCAGGAACCAGCGGTCAATCTTTGTTGCAGCAAATACCTCATCTATCTTGGCGCCGCCCCACATTGCTCTCTGCACTTGTTGAAGACGGTACTCGGTTGGGATCTGCATAGATTGAAGTAGCGCCGCAATATTAATTTGCGAAATATCTGCCGGGAATTGAAAGATGGCTTCTTTACGTTCCAGTGAGCGCAGCGCTTTCATAAGCGCTTCAGGGAATGAACGACCTATCGCCATCGCTTCGCCTACGCTCTTCATTGTGGTCGTTAGCCTTGGATCCGCATCAGGAAATTTCTCAAAGGCGAAGCGTGGAGCCTTTACAACGATGTAATCCAGAGTCGGTTCGAATGAGGCGGGTGTTACTTGGGTTATGTCATTTCGTCGCGATCTTAGCGATTGGGAATCCGGTCGCCTTTGAGGCTAGTGCACTAGAGCGTGAAACTCTCGGGTTCATTTCAATAACAATTATTCGACCATCATCAGGATTGACAGCAAATTGGATATTACATCCACCGGTTGCAACTCCAACCTCGCGAATAATATCGATCGAAAGATTGCGTAGTTTTTGAAATTCCACATCGGTCAAAGTAAGTGCTGGCGCGACAGTTATTGAGTCACCTGTGTGAACACCCATAGGATCGATATTTTCAATGCTGCAGACGATGACTACGTTGTCGGAGGCATCACGCATAACCTCAAGTTCGTACTCTTTCCATCCTAAAATAGATTCTTCGAGAAGAACTTCCGAAGTTGGACTATGGCGAAGACCCGCGCCCGCAATCTGTCGCAAATTCTCTTCGTCGAAAGCAATTCCGGAACCGAGTCCTCCCATTGTAAAAGATGGACGAACCACGACTGGATATTTCAAGATTACCGCTCCCGCGATCACTTCCTCCATAGTGTGACAAATAACTGATCTCGCAGATTCGCCGCCAATTTTTTCGACTATTCCCCGGAAGAGTTCACGATTTTCCCCGCGTTCAATTGCATCCACGTCCGCGCCAATTAGCTTAGTTCCGTAACGAGAAAGAGTTCCCGCCTTATGTAGACCAATTGCTGCATTTAGAGCTGTTTGTCCTCCAAGGGTCGCCAAAACCGCGTCAGGTCTTTCTTTAGCAATTATCTTTTCAATAAACTCAGGTGTGATCGGTTCGATGTAAGTTGCATCTGCAAATTCTGGATCGGTCATAATTGTTGCGGGATTTGAATTTACAAGAATTACTCGGATACCTTCCGAACGAAGAACACGACAGGCTTGAGTGCCGGAATAATCAAACTCACATGCCTGGCCGATAACTATCGGACCAGAACCGATAACTAAGACGCTTTTAATCGAGAGATCGCGTGGCATTAGATTGAACCTACCTTGCGCGGATACTTGACCATTAAATCGATGAAGCGATCAAATAAATAGGAAGCATCATGCGGACCAGCTGCAGCCTCTGGGTGATACTGAACGCTAAATGCGCCACGTTCCAACAGCTGCAAGCCTTCGACAACTCCATCATTTAATCCAACGTGCGTCACTTCACCAGTGCCAAATACAGTGTTAAAAATCCCGTCGGTCGGAGCTTTAATTGCAAAACCGTGGTTATGAGCAGTGATTTCAACTTTTCCAGTTTTCTTATCTAGAACGGGCTGATTTATTCCGCGGTGACCAAACTGCAACTTATAAGTATCAAAACCCAATGCTCTTCCCAAAATTTGATGACCAAAGCAGATGCCAAAAACAGGGAGCTCTTCTAAAAGAATATCTCTTACTAAATCTACGACACCATCCATAGTCGCTGGATCTCCTGGTCCGTTTGATAGAAAGATCCCATCTGGATGAAAACTCTTTATATCTTCAAGGGTGGCGTTAAATGGAAGAACATGCACTTCAACTCCCCGGGCAGCGAGGGCTCTCGGCGTTGCGCCTTTTATTCCCAGATCAATTGCAGCTACGGTAAATTTCTTTTCGCCATTTGCCGGTACAACGTAGGGCTTTGGCGTAGAGACATCAGCGCTTAAATAAGCACCCGACATGGCTTCGGTCTTACGAACTTCTATCACCATCTCTTCGCGAGAAATTTCAACGTCTGAGAAAATTCCAACACGCATAGCGCCACGATCTCGAAGATGACGCGTGAGCGCACGAGTGTCAATTCCCTGTATTCCAACTATTCCTTGTTCAATTAACTCGACTTCTAAATCTTTTTCGCTACGCCAACTACTTGTAATCGTGGAGGGGTTGCGAACCACGAAACCAGCGACCCAAATCTTCTTAGATTCGTTATCAGGGGTATTGACTCCGGTATTTCCAATGTGAGGCGCGGTCATTACAACCACTTGACGGTGATAACTTGGATCCGTCAGCGTCTCCTGGTATCCAGTCATTCCAGTTTGAAATACCGCTTCACCAAAGGTGCGACCGGTAGCCGCCCAAGATTTACCTTCGAAAATTCTGCCATCGTCCAATACAAGAAAGGCTTTAGCCATCAACTACCTCCCTGCAAAGCAAGTTTGCCGTTGAGGAAGGTTGGTGAACCTCGGAAGAAAGTTGCCATAACAACGCCTTGCAGATCCATCCCATGGAATGGAGTATTGCGACTACGGGATGCGACTCGATCGCGGTCCACGCGAATACTCTGGGTTGGATTGATCACAGATAAATTGGCAGCGTTGCCAACCGCTATTTGCTGACCGTGATCGGAATACCGGCCGATTCGCGCTGGCGCGTAACTCATTCGATCTGCCACCGCCTCCCAGGACATTAGCCCCGAAGCCACCATAGTCTGATTGACGATTGCTAGCGCACTTTCTAGCCCCAGCATTCCAAAAGCAGCCTCTTGCCATTCACATTCTTTCGCCTCCGCTGGATGAGGGGCATGATCTGTTGCCACAATATCAATCGTTCCATCGGCAAGACCTTCACGAAGAGCCTCAACATCTCGTTGCGTACGAAGAGGAGGATTCACTTTATAGATTGGATCGTAACTCAGCGCGCTCTCATCCGTTAAAAGCAAATGATGCGGAGTAACTTCAGCAGTTACATCCATACCGCGTGCTTTTGCCCAACGAATTATCTCTACTCCACCAGCAGTGGTTAGGTGGCAAATATGTAAGCGTGACTTTACGTGATCAGCAATTAAAATATCGCGAGCAATAATCGCTTCTTCGGCCACTGCTGGCCATCCTTTTAAGCCCAAACGCGACGATATCTCGCCTTCATTCATCTGCGCGCCCATTGTTAGGCGTGGTTCTTGCGCATGTTGGGCGATAACGCCATCAAATTTCTTCACATACTCCAACGCTCTACGCATTACTAAAGGATCGAAAACGCAATTGCCATCATCGCTAAAGATTCGCACTCGCGCGCGTGAATCTGCCATAGCGCCAATTTCTGAAAGGTTCTCCCCTAATAATCCGCGAGTTACTGCGCCAATCGGAAATACATCAATAAAGCCAGCGCTCTGTCCTAAAGCGTAAACCTGTTCTACTACGCCAGCGGTGTCTGCGACTGGCGATGTATTTGCCATCGCCGAAACTGCAACAAATCCACCTTTGGCCGCCGCCATTGATCCGGATAAAACGGTCTCAGCATCTTCTTTTCCTGGTTCGCGTAAATGTGTGTGCAGATCTACCAAGCCAGGCAGCGCCACTGAACCGGATAAATCAACTTCGATTACGCCTTCCGCCTTTGCCAAGGTAGTTGATAGCGCAGAAATCTTTCCATCGCGAATCTCAATGTCACTTTTGCTACCGTCAGGCAGTGTCAAGCCTTTAAGTAAATAGTTTGCTTGTGTCATAGCGTTGCCCCAATCTCTTGGCTCTGACACCATTTGCGACTTGCTCAACAATCACCGAACGTGCACCATCTGCAGCATCTGCAGTGATTTCTAGGCCACGATTCATCGGTCCTGGGTGCATAACAATCGCATCAGGTTTCAGCGCACGAATGCGATCGCTATTTAAACCGAAGTATCTTGAATACTCACGTGCGCTAGGGAAGAAGAGTTCACTCATTCGCTCTACTTGAATTCTCAGCATCATCACCGCATCAACGTTTTCTATGACAGTATCTAAATCGTATGAAATAGCGCACGGCCAACTTTCAACACCAACCGGAAGCAACGTTGGAGGAGCGACTAAAACAACTTGAGCTCCGAGTTTGGCTAGAAGAAGAACATTAGATCGCGCAACACGTGAATGTAAAACATCACCGACGATTGCAACACGTAAACCAGATAGATCACTAGCGCTTTTGGATAAGTGCTTACGAATTGTGAAGGCATCAAGTAACGCCTGGCTGGGGTGTTCGTGGGTGCCATCTCCAGCGTTGATCACTGCGCCAGACATCCAGCGAGAATCCGCCAATCTTTGCGCCGCACCTGATGCGCCGTGACGAATGATCACCGCATCCGCTCCCATAGCTTGCAGTGTCATCGCGGTATCTTTTAGTGATTCACCCTTACTGATACTTGATCCTTTTGCGGAGAAGTTAATAACGTCTGCCGATAACCTCTTCGCCGCCGCTTCGAAAGAGATGCGTGTGCGAGTGGAATCTTCAGCAAAGAGATTCACGATGGTTCGACCACGCAACGTTGGCAACTTCTTCATAGGTCCATCGCTTACTCGTGCCATTTCTTGCGCGGTATCAAGGATTGAAATCGCTTCAGCTTTTGATAGGTCGTTTATTGAAAGAAGATGCTTCATTGTGGGCTACCTTCAATCAACACTTCATCAACACCGTCTAATTCGGTGAGATGAACGGTTACGCTTTGTGACGAAGCGGTAGGAATATTCTTGCCGACGTAATCCGCGCGGATCGGTAGTTCCCGGTGACCACGATCTACCAAGATCGCTAACTGGACACTCTTTGGACGGCCAATCTCGCCTAAAGCATCTAGCGCAGCTCGGATCGTTCTGCCAGAGTAAAGAACATCATCTACGAGAATTACATTTCTATCTTCAACGCCGAGCGAAGGAATCATTGTCGGCATCAAAGCGCGAGGTGGATGCAAACGCAGGTCATCGCGATGCAGAGTTATATCTAAGGTGCCAACCTGGACTGGCACGCCTTCAATTTTGGAAATAATTTCGGTGATGCGTTTGGCAAGGTGTGCACCGCGAGTTGGGATCCCCAATAAAGTTATCGTGCTTGATCCAGCATTTCTTTCGAGGATCTCATGCGAAATGCGAGTCAGCGCGCGGGATATATCTGGCGCAGGCAGGACGAGGCTCATTTAAATCTCCTTCCCCGCCTCGCAGGACGGGTCGTTAAAGGATGTTGGCAAATGGTACACCGACTCCCCCTCATCCTGTGGATGGCGAAAATGTGTGTGGTGCAGCGCAATCTAGCCTGTGGCCCATGAATAATCTTTCAGCGCTCACCCAGCCAACACCCCAATCAGTTGCCAATCGTCTGCGCTCCATCCGTAAATCTCGGGGATGGACACTGCATGATGTCGAGAGCAAATCAGGTGGATCAATAAAGGCGGTAGTAATGGGCTCATACGAAAGAGGGACCCGTGCGATTTCGCTTGCACGAGCTCTTGAGTTAGCTAACTTATTTGCAATTCCGATCGCAGATCTACTGAGTGATCCCACTTCAGGAAGGGATGAGAACTTAGGGTTTCGAAGATTTGATCAGCGGCGAATTGCCAAGTTACTTTCAGAGAAAGATGATGAAGCGTTGCGAAAGCTCAATAGATTTCTAATTGCAATTGCGCAACGAAGAGGGGACTGGAATGGAGAGATACTAACGCTGCGCAGTACTGATATAGATACGCTAACTCTCATTCTAGAGATGAGTCATACTCGGTTAGCAGAGTGGCTAAAGGAAGAAAATATTGCCTTCGGGTAACGCTAAATTGCGAGACTATCTTTAATTGATGCGATTCGCCCTAGTACCCCGTGGATATACGTCGCTGAGTCATCTGTCGAGAGCTCTTTAGCTAGATTAAGTGCTTCATCAATTGCGATGGCATCTACTAAATCTTTACACCAAAGAATTTCATAGATACCCAAGCGAAGAATATTTCGGTCCACCGCAGGTAGGCGATCCATATCCCAACCTTGAGCATAGGTACTTATCAACTCGTCAATCTTGCGTCGATTTTCAGCTATACCGAAAATCAACTCCTTTGTGTACTCACGAATGGGCCGAGCATCAGGTCCGTCATCTACAACATCGCGCATAGCCAAAAGATCCGCGGGAGCTTGTCCGCGGATATCGCCTTCGTAAAGTAAATCTAGGCTCTGTTTGCGAGCCTTACTTCTCGCGGACACTAGTTAGCGCGACCCAAATAAGAACCATCTCGGGTGTCAACGAGAACCTTTTCATCTTGCTTGATAAACAAAGGAACTTGGATCTGAATTCCGGTTTCTACCGTCGCTGGCTTAGTGCCACCTGAAGAACGATCACCCTGTAGGCCTGGTTCGGTATAAGTAATTGTTAAAACCACAGATGCCGGAAGTTCGATATACAGCGGATTGTTTTCATGTATCGCAACAATCGCTTCGGTATTTTCCAACATATATTGAGCTGAATCGCCAACAGTCGCTGCGCTGATATTCATTTGATCGAATGTTTTATTATCCATAAAAACGAAATCTTCGCCCTCTTTATAAAGGAAGTTCATTTCACGCTTTTCAAGGATAGCAACATCAATCTTTACGCCAGCGTTGAAAGTCTTATCGACGACTTTGCCAGTCAAAACTTGCTTGAGTTTTGTACGTACAAATGCTGGGCCTTTTCCTGGCTTTACGTGTTGAAATTCAACAACAGTCCATAGCTGACCTTCGATATCTAAGGTCATTCCATTCTTCAGATCATTTGTTGTAGCCACGATAACTCCAGTTCACGCACCAGCGTAATTAATCAACCGATTGCGTTCGAAGGGATTACCACGCGAGGTTGGCCTCCGATTCTCGAAGGCGATAGGAGAAGTTTACCTGAAGATTTAACTAGTTAAGGCCTTCAGCGCGATTAGCGCTAATACATAGGAATTTGGTCCAAATCCACCGATCGTGCCATTGGCTACTCCAGAGATTACTGAAGTGTGTCTAAACTCTTCGCGCGCTAAGGGATTTGAAAGATGAACTTCAATTAACGGAGCCTTAACCAATTCGGCTGCATCTCTGATCGCATACGAATAATGAGTAAATGCTGCTGGATTGATAATAACTGGAATCGATCCATCTGCGGCCTCGTGCAACCAAGAAATAATTGTTGCTTCGTCGTCACTCTGTCGAACATCAGCAGTGAAACCATGCGTCTTCGCAGCGCCCTCAATGTGGGCTACTAACTGCGGGTAGCTCATATCACCGTAGATTGCAGAATCGCGAATATCTAGGCGCGCTAAGTTCGGTCCGTTGATTACTAAAACCTTCATGAACTCACCTTTTCATACGCCGCGAATAAGACTTTCTCATCTGGATTCTCCAAACGATCTGTCTTGCCAATACCAGTAATGGTAACGAACCGAAGGGACTTCCCGCGCGCTTTTTTATCAAGTGACATATTTGCAAGGAGAACCGGCCACACGGCTCTTTTATATAAAGTCGGTAGACCCAAGCCTTCCAATATGTCTACATGATCCTGCGCTAAATCCTTCGTAATTAAGCCTAACTCCAATTGCAATTGCGCCATAAATGCCATACCAATCGAAACACACTCTCCGTGGCGCATTGAAAACTTCGACTCAAGTTCAATTGCGTGACCTAGCGTGTGACCATAATTTAGCGCCTCGCGTGCGAAAGTTTCCTTAAAATCCTGTGAGACTACGTTGGCCTTGACTGCAATCGCGCGGGTGAAAATCTCTTTAACTGTTGTCCTATCTGCTCGAATCTGCGCCAAAGTTTTACCGCGCACTAGATTCAGGATCGTTTCATCTGCAATAAACCCTGCCTTAACAACTTCCGCCAAACCAGCGGCGTAATCGCGATCAGGGAGTGTTTCTAGCCAAGTGAAATCAATTACGACGGAAATCGGGCTATGAAACGCGCCAATTAAATTTTTACCGTACTCACTATTGATCGCTGTTTTGCCACCAACAGCAGCATCGACCATTCCTGCAACGGTGGTAGGAATTGCTATCCAATCAATTCCGCGTAACCAGGATGCTGCGGCAAATCCCCCGAAATCTGTCGTAGCCCCGCCACCTAATGCAATCACCACATCATTACGAGTGTATCCCGCAGCACCAAGCCAATTCCAAACTTGCAGCAGAGTTGCGCTGGATTTACCGCCCTCACCATCAGGAACTGGGAAGGTGAGTAATTCAGTATCGCCAACATTTAACTCCGTTACGCGTGATTGCATCTCTTCCGAGACTATAAGAGCGGCACGAGTGCGACCGACAAGGAGTCGAGTCAGCTCTGATTTCCAATCAACGTCAATTAATATCTCGTAAGTATGTTCAGCACTTACCTTGATTGTGCTCATTGGGTAAGTCTAACAATCTCATCAACAATGTCCTTAGGAGCGCGCTCATCAACTTTCACAACATGTGTTGCCAAAGATTCATATATTGGGCGTCTCTTATCCATCAACTCCTGCCAAGCGCCTCGCGGATTATTAAGAAGTAGCGGGCGATCGCGATTGAAACCAACGCGCGGCGCTGCAGTGGCCAAGGAAACATCCAGATAAACAACTGCGGCTTCAACCGTGCGGAGGATCTCTTGTGCACTTTCAGAGAGTGGAGCTCCTCCCCCAAGTGAGAGAACACCGTTTATCTTTGCTAGCTCCGCCTGCAGTACTTCTCTCTCCAAATCACGGAACCAAGGCTCGCCCTTTTCAATGAATATTTGAGAAATACTAATTCCCGTTTGGTTCTCTATCAGATCATCGGTATCTGTAAATGAGAGATTCAATTTACGAGAAAGCGCCCTACCAATAGTTGATTTTCCTGAGCCGGGAGGACCAATAAGAATTATTGATTTAGCCACAACGACTACTTAAATCGAAGATTAGCGAGATATGACTCGTAATTACGCTTTGTTTCAGTGACGCTATCTCCACCAAACTTCTCAAGAACTGCTTCAGCGAGAACCAGAGCTGCCATAGCCTCGGCAACAACACCCGCAGCAGGAACTGCACAGACATCAGATCTTTGGTTGATAGCCTTTGCAGCTTCTCCAGTTTTTACATCAATAGTGTCAAGTGCTTTCGGAACAGTTGAAATAGGTTTCATCGCAACGCTGACTCGCAAAATTTCTCCATTAGACATACCGCCTTCAGTACCGCCAGCACGATCGGTGCGTCGAGTAATAAGTCCGTCTGTGCCGCGCTCAATTTCATCGTGCGCTACCGATCCGCGACGCTCTGCTGTGCGGAAACCATCACCAATTTCTACGCCCTTAATTGCTTGAATTCCCATCATTGCACCAGCTAGGCGAGCATCTAATCTGCGGTCCCAATGCACGTGAGATCCAAGTCCTGTTGGCAAGTTATAAGCCAGAACTTCGCATACGCCACCAAGTGTGTCTCCGTCAGAGTGTGCGGCTTCTATTTCTGCAACCATTCGCAAACTCGTAGCAGGATCCGCACAACGCACCGGATCAGCATCGATGCGGTCCATATCTGTTGCAAGAGGAAGCGCGGTTCCTTCCGGAATCCGAGCCTTTCCTATTGAAACAACGTGACTCAAAATTGTTACGCCTACGCTCTGCTCTAAGAAAGCTCTGGCCACCGCACCTAGTGCAACGCGCGCCGCAGTTTCACGAGCGCTTGCGCGTTCAAGAATTGGACGAGCATCATCTAAATCATATTTTTGCATTCCTACTAAGTCTGCGTGACCAGGACGCGGTCGCGTGAGAGGAGCGTTGCGCGCCAAATCCTTTATCTCCTCCAGTGGAACAGGATCAGCAGACATAACCTTTTCCCACTTTGGCCATTCAGAATTTCCAACTTGAATAGAAATCGGGCCACCTTGGGTCATTCCTAAACGAATGCCACCAAGAATTGTGATTTTATCTGCTTCGAAATTTTGTCTAGCGCCGCGACCAAAGCCAAGTCGCCGACGGGCTAAATGAAAATCAATCTCTTTTGAAGATAGCTCGACACTTGCTGGGATTCCTTCAATAATTGCGGAGAGAGCCTGCCCATGGGATTCACCTGCTGTAAGCCAACGCATTGTCATATTGTGGCAGATATATGCGCTAACTTGCGCACCAAATAAACGCGCCGCAAATGGCAGGGGCGAGAGCGATACTTGAGTGAATTGATCGCTCCTTAAAAGCGCTAATCAAAGTTAGGAATGCTGCTATCGCAAAGAAAACATATGTGAAATCGAGAGCCATTCTCAAGGAGGTGGGGGCGAAGAAGACGGCAAATAGCGTTGACAGCTTAATGTCCCCTGCACCGACACCTAACTTTAAGAAAATGGGTGAAATGAGCAGTATGACCAGAGCGATTCGCAAATGAAATATTTGACCTTGACCAATTGATAGTGCTGACAGGGTTGATAACGCACATAAAAGAGTCTTATTGCGAATTTTGTGGCTCTTCAGATCGATGTAGGAAACGTAGACTGAAAAACCAATTAGGGCTAAATACACCCGTAAAGAATATTTTGAAAACGCCGCGGCTCTTTAGGCCTTGTGGATTAATTTGTAGCGTTAGTTAAGTCGATACGTAATTCGCGATCAATAGACTTCACATCTAAGCCGGTTACTAGATTTAGTTGGTCAATACCTTGATACAGCAACAGTTCAAATCCACTCAGGGTTTTTCCACCAGCGTCACTCCAACGTCTTGCCAGCAAAGTCGGCCAAGGCTTATACAAGACATCGAAAAGTAGACCGTTAACCTGACGCGGCAGATTTTCCGCGACTAGGTCGGCTGCGCCAGATGGTGTGGTGTTTATTACTAAGTCATATCCGCTTAGATCTACTAAGTCATCCCAGTCTAAGAATTTACACTGGATTTTTTCAAAGCAAGCGGCGATCGCAGAACTTCGACGAACGCTACGTCGCATTACATCAACGGAAGTGGCAATCTCATCCAGTGCGCCAGCTACTGCGCGTGCGGTGCCGCCGGCACCTAAGATCAGAACTTTATCAAACCGCGAATATCCGGCGCTTTCAAGTGACTTTATAAAACCCGAACCATCTGTGCTGGTAGCCACCCAGGAATTGTCGTGGCGAATCAAAGTGTTGAGTGATTGAATTCTTTTTCCCAGGTCATCGATATCAATCTCGATTTTTAATTCCAACGCCTCTTCCTTTAGCGGCATGGTGAGTGAGAGATAATCAAATTCGGCTCCGCGATTTTCTATGAAACTTTGTAACTGCCCACTTTTTACTTCGATCGCAGAATAATCGCCATTGATCCCCAGCAAGTTGAAGGCAGTCTTGTGGAAAAACGGTGAGAGTGAGTGGTTAATGGGGAATCCAAGGACCGCCCCACGTAAGAATTTCTCACTCATTTCGTACTCCCAAACGCTCCGGCACGTAAATTCTTCTTGTACTCAGCCTTCCATATATTGAACTGATCAAGAGATGATGTGAATCGAGTGTCGCCGGGTGCGACCGTAATGAAATAGACCCAGTCCCCAGCTTCGGGGCTTATTGCGGCGACCATTGCTGCTGATCCTGGATTTCCTATAGGGCCAGGAGGTAATCCATATTTACGATAGGTGTTGTACTCAGATTTAATCAATGTTGATTTTGTACTCAGGAAAATATCTCCACGCAATTTTTGGATGTAATGAACGGTTGAATCCATTTGCAAAGGCATTCCTATTTTCATACGGTTATGAATCACTTGCGAGACTTTTCCGAAGTCCTTTGGCTCGCCTTCCGCCTGAATAATAGAAGCGATCGTCAATAACTGTTGTGGAGAGTATTTTCCAACGCCCTTTGCGATTCCAGACTTGGAAATTTCCACTAGCGCCCGATCAATCATTGCAGTCAATGCAGTCTGTGCTGATGTTCCATCTTCAAATGAGTACTGTGCTGGAAACAACAATCCTTCAATGGTTTTGAAGCCATCAGGCAAGTCAATTGACTTCATTGCTTTAACGACTTCACCTCGAGAAAAACCAGAAGCCACCATTCCATCTGCGATTTCCGTACTCCATGCACCTTCGATCACACTTATCAAGTTAGTGATGCGCTTTGGGTCTAGAAGTTGCTCTAAAGCGTCTTTGGCACACAAATTCATTTGAATTCTGTGAGAACCAGGTGCGATACGCCCTGAGCGAGAGTCGGCAACGGCAACTCGGAAAAACGCTGCACTGGACTTAACAACCTGGGCCTCAAATAACTGTTTTGCAATATCCGAACCAGTTGCGCCGTCTCCAATAGATATAACAACATCTTTCTCCGCGCTTGTTGTGCAAGGGAAATCTGGTGCTCCCCCTCCCGACTTCCGAATTTGATGCGCTCCAACTGTGAAGATCGTAACGATCGCAAATGCCGCGACCACTCGCAAAACTGCCGGCTTATTTAATTTCATTGGCAAGGCCTTGCTCAAGAATTGCAACTGCTGCAGCGGCATCAATTAACGACTTTGCATTCTTAGAATCGATGCCGGACTCGCGCAGTTGGCGTGCTGCGGTTACCGTTGATAGTCGTTCATCAACGAGAGTGATCGGGAGATCAAAATTCTTAGTGAGAAAATCGGTAAATGCGAGAACCTTTAATACTGCTTCACCATCACTTCCACTCAACAACTTTGGATTACCAACATATGCTTTTACGGGCTCGTACTCGCTCAACAATTTAGCGATCTCGTTTTTCAGCGCCGGGTTCTTGCTTTGTAAAGTCGCGATTGGTGTTGCGAGAATTCCATCTGGATCACAGATTGCAACTCCTATGCGAACATCACCATAATCGAATGCAATTCGACGCCCGATTCGCGCCATTAACTACCTGAAAGAGCTTTCTCAATTGCTGTAAGCGCATTGGTTACTTCGGAAGAAGAAGTTCCTCCACCTTGAGCGAAGTCATCTTTGCCGCCACCTCCGCCGCCCAAAACAGTCGAACCAATTTTTACGAGTGCGCCTGCTTTGATTCCTTTATCTCGGGCGAGATCGCTAACTGCGCATACCAATACCGGTTTGCCATCAACCACGCTGATTAATGCTACGACTGAATCAGCGTTGCGATTTCGCAAGTCTAGTGCGATCTTTCTTAAATCATCGACAACAACTCCGTCGGCGATTTTTATAGCGATCAATGTTGTTCCGTTAACCACTTTCGCTTTCGCGGCAAGCGAGGAAAGATCTGACATAGCTGCGGCAGAACGGACCGCTGCAAGCTCTTTCTCAATCTCTTTCATCTTTGTTAAGAGATCTGAAATACGTTCTGGCAACTCCTCAGCGCGCGAGCCCTTAATTAACTCTGTGAGTGAATTCAACAAAACATGTTCGCGTGCCAGGAATTTGTACGCATCAATTCCAACCAATGCTTCAACGCGCCTGACTCCCGCTCCAATAGAAGATTCGCTAAGAAGCTTTACGACTCCCAGTTGTCCGGAACGGGCTACGTGTGTGCCACCACAAAGTTCGCGTGCCCAATCCCCAACGCTGACTACGCGAACGCGGTCCCCATATTTTTCACCGAATAGCGCCATTGCGCCGATATCTTTTGCGGCCTCCTGGGACATGACTTCTGCGTTAACTTCAAGATCCTCAAGCAACAACGCATTCACACGCGACTCAACATCGTTTAAGACGCTATCTGGTACGGCTCCCGTTGCTGGAAAATCAAAGCGGAAACGACCCGGAGAATTCTCAGAGCCTGCTTGCGTAGCGGTTTCACCAAGAAATTCGCGAAATGCTTTATGCACCATATGTGTTGCAGTATGGGCGCGAGAGATAGCAGTTCGTTTCTCGTCATCAATCTCGGCTAACGCATCATCACCCAAAGTTATCGCGCCAGATAGAACGCGACCACGATGAACAGAGAGACCTTTGATCGGCATCTGAACATCATCGATCTCAATCACCGCTCCATTGGCTAGGGTGATTGTTCCGCCATCGGCCAATTGACCGCCACCCTCTGCATAAAATGGCGTGCGATCCAGAACGATCTCAACTTCTTCACCAGCGCAGGCACTTGGAACACTTATCCCGTTTAACAAGATTCCATTTAGCTTGGCTTCGGTTCTATTGTGTGTATAACCAATAAACTCACCAACACCTTTAGCGTCTGCGATCTTCTTGTACTCGCTCAAATCTGTGTGGCCGCTCTTCTTCGCCTTAGCATCGGCTTTAGCCCGATCACGTTGCTCTTTCATTAACTTGGTAAAGCCGACTTCATCAACTTCTAAGCCCTCTTCACGCGCCATTTCCAAAGTAAGGTCGAATGGGAAACCGTAAGTATCGTGAAGTTTGAACACTTCTTCCCCAGGAAGAATGCTCTTCTTCTCTTTCTTTAACTGTGTAGATGCAACATCAAATATTTGTGTGCCGCTCTTGAGCGTCTGCAAGAATGATTCTTCTTCGGATATAGAGACAGAGAGAATTCGCTTCTTATCGCTAACCAATTCGGGGTACTGCGGACCCATCGCACCGATAGCCGCCAGAGTTAGTTCAGCCATAATCGGATCATTTGTACCAAGCAGTCTCATATTTCTGATCGTTCTACGCATCATGCGGCGCAAGACATAACCACGTCCTTCATTTCCTGGCGTCACGCCATCACCAATTAACATTGCGGATGTCCGAGCATGATCTGCGATTACCCGCAGTGAGATGTCAGATTTCTCGCTTGCTCCATACTTAACTCCAGTTAAATCCATGGCGCGCTTTAAGATCTGCATGGTGGTATCAATTTCGTAGATATTTTCCACACCTTGCAGCAATGCCGCTGTGCGTTCTAGGCCTAAGCCCGTATCTATACTTTTTGCGGGCAGTTCGCCAAGAATTGGAAAATCATCTTTACCGCCGCCCGCTCCACGTTCATTTTGCATGAAAACAAGATTCCAAATTTCCAAATAACGATTTTCATCAGCGATCGGTCCGCCATCAACTCCATAGGCCGGGCCGCGATCGTAGTAAATCTCCGAGCATGGTCCACAAGGCCCAGGTACTCCCATCGACCAGAAGTTATCAGCCATGTCGCGGCGTTGGATGCGCTCCTTCGGAATACCTATCTTCTTATGCCAAATATCTGCCGCTTCATCATCGGTGAGATAAACCGTTACCCATAATTTATCTTCTGGAAAAGCATATCCACCATCGGAAATTGGTCGGGTCAAAAGATCCCAAGCTAGTGCGATCGCACCCTCTTTGAAGTAATCTCCGAATGAAAAATTTCCACACATCTGAAAGAAAGATGCATGGCGAGTGGTTTTGCCAACTTCATCAATATCTAATGTACGAACGCACTTTTGAACCGAAGTTGCACGTTTGAATGGCGGTGTGATCTCGCCGAGGAAATACGGCTTGAATGGGACCATACCGGCATTAACTAGAAGTAAATTTGGGTCATCAGCAATTAAAGATGCTGATGGAACAACAGTGTGTGTTAAACCTTCGCGGTTATCACTTTCGAAAAAGCGCAGCCAGCGCGAACGGATCTCGGCGGATTCCACTTTGTAGGATTACTCGGCCTTCTTCTTTTTTTTCGCCTTAGCCTTCTTCATACCCGCTGCGCTAATAATCGCACCGGCGACTTTCACGGCCGGACCACTCTTGTCCATAAAACCTGTTGTTGCATCAGCAACTTTTGTCGTTACATCTTCCACGTTCTTAGAGATACGCGCGAAGCTTTCCAGCGGACTGTTAATTAGCTCAACGGTTCTAGTTGATTCGTGAATTAGTGGAGCAGTCTCATCAGTCATTGTTTTTAGCGAATTCTTTGCTTCGTCGATAAAGCGCCCGACGCGGATGACTGCGTAGGAAATGGCAATGGCGATTACCAGAAGTGAGCA
>JNSK01000069.1_pt1 | contig 19239 bp, 16 predicted proteins | sample 210681 | NCBI WGS metagenome assembly JNSK01 (sample SAMN02808684, study PRJNA238866) | freshwater metagenome | biome: fresh water; feature: freshwater reservoir; material: water; isolation source: water column of the freshwater reservoir Embalse de Amadorio in Spain | place: Spain: Valencia ...
GGCAGCCCCGTTTTTTATTTGTTTTTAACCTAAGATAAGCATCATGGAAAGTGCGCAGCTCGATATTTCTTATGCGCCACCAAAAGGCAAGCCACTCGGTAACAACGCCTCATTTGCAATTGCCTCTCGCATCGTAATTCCGCTAATTAATCTAGTTTCAAAACATGACTGGCAAGGCGCCGATAATATTCCCAAGAGCGGGCCGGTAATTGTCTGTTGCAATCACATCTCTTACTTTGATCCGCTAGTTTTTGCGCAATTTCTTTATAAGAATGGCAGAGCGCCACGATTCTTAGGTAAAGCTTCTGTATTCAAAGTCCCGGTAGTTGGCTTTGTATTAAAGAAAGCTGGCCAGGTTCCAGTTGAACGCGAAACTAAAGATGCTGGCGCAGCGCTTGTTCATGCTAAAGCTTTCTTAAAGGCCGGACATATGCTCGGTGTTTACCCAGAAGGAACGTTAACTCGCGATGCAGATTATTGGCCGATGGTCGCGAAAACTGGTCTCGCGCGTTTGGCAGTTATCACCAAGGCGCCAGTAATTCCTGTTGCACAGTGGGGCGCTCAGCGAGTTCTGCCTGCGTATGGCAAGAAATTTAAGTTCTTTCCGCGCACGAAATTGCAGGTAAAGGCAGGAGCACCGCTAGATTTTAGTAATTGGTACGGGAAGGAAGGGGATCCAGAAGCAATGGCTGAAGCAACTGCATATGCAATGTCTGCAATAACTGAGATTCTCGAAGAACTTCGTGGCGAGAAGCGCCCTGAAACTATTTTTGATCCACGCACATCTTCGCTTCCACGTACCGGTAATTTTAAGAAGAAGAGTAAGTAATGGCCAAGGTAACTGTTCTAGGTGCAGGCGCATGGGGTAGCACCATGGCGCAAGTATTAACCGATGGCGGCAATGATGTTCTCATTTGGGGCCGCCGCGATGAAGTGGTGGTTGAGATAAATACCTCGCATACCAATAATAAGTATTTAGGTGCGCAGGTGCTTCCTCAATCTCTCAAAGCAACTAGCGACATTAAGGCGGCCTTTGCGCACTCCAAATATATTGTTCTAGCAATACCGGCTCAGAATTTGCGCGAGAAGTTAACTGAATTAAAGCCACTATTTAGCGGTGATGAAGTAATTATCAGTACGTTAAAGGGCATTGAAATTTCAACTCAGATGCGTATGAGCGAAATTATTGAGGAAATTCTGCCTAATCGGAAGGTTGCGGTAATTACTGGTCCGAACTTGGCTGATGAATTAATTTTGCGCCAACCAGCTGCCGCAGTAATTGCATCGCAATCTGCCGAGTTAGGCAAAGAGTTACAAGAGATATTTAAGGCAAAATATTTCCGTGTATATACATCAACCGATGTGATGGGTTGCGAACTAGCAGGTGCGGTCAAGAATGTAATCGCACTTGCAGTTGGAATCGCAATTGGTCTAGGGCTGGGCGAGAATACCCAAGCGATGATTATTACTCGTGGCTTAAATGAAGTTGCGCGTTTATGTGCGGCACATGGTTCAGATCCATTAACAGCTGCCGGTCTTGCCGGCATGGGAGATCTAGTCGCAACCTGCGGTTCGCCGCTTTCTCGTAACCGCACCTTCGGTGAAGCAATTGGTCGTGGCGGCAGCATGGAATATGCGCGTCAGCATTTCTCGCGAACCGTTGAGGGTGTGGCATCAGCTAGCGCCGTTATTGAAGTAGCTCACCGAGTCGGCGTTGAAGTTCCAATCATTGAGGCGGTAGCCGATCTCGTAAAAGGTGGCTTAGGGCCACAAGAGGCGATGGATCGCCTGATGAAGATCAGCACTGAGTCGGAAAACTTCATCAAATGAGTAAAGAGACAGTCGCAATCCTCTTTGGTGGTCGCAGCTCTGAGCACGAAATATCTTGCTTATCCGCCGGGGGAGTTTTAAGCGCCATAAATCGCGATAAATATGAAGTAGTTCTGATTGGAATTACCAAGGCTGGCAACTGGGTCTTAGTTCCCGAATCACATAAGTTAGCAATCCTTGATGGAAAGCTGCCCGAAGTTCCCAGTGATGCGCCTGCCGTAATTGCCGATGTAGCTGGATTTAGCGTTGGTGGTCATGAGCTTAAAGTCGATCTAATTTTCCCTACGCTACATGGGCCTTATGGTGAAGATGGTTCGATTCAAGGGCATTTTGAAATCGCAGATATCGCATATGTCGGCAGTGGCGTATTGGCATCGGCGGTTGCAATGGATAAATCTTTTGCGAAATCAATATTTGCGGCACATGGTCTAAAGGTGGCAGATGGCTTTACCGTGACTACCAAGCAGTGGAATTCAGAACAGGCAATTTGGCAAAAGCGCGCAGATGAACTTAGCTACCCGCTATTTGTTAAGCCAGCCCGTGGTGGATCAAGCAGAGGAACAACTAAAGTTAAAAGCTCTAGCGAATTAGCTAGCGCTATTGCCGAAGCACATAAATTTGATCCAAAAGCTATGGTTGAAAGTGCGGTTGTCGGTCTGGAGATTGAATGCGCAGTTCTGGAAATTGATGGCGCCCCACAAGCATCAAAAGTTGGCCAAGTAAAGATTGATTCTAAATTTGAGTTCTACGATTTCAACGCCAAGTATCTTGATGGTGCAACAGATATCGTAATTCCGGCTGATATTCCTGAAAGTGCCAGCGATGCAATTCGAGCCGCATCACTTGATGCATTTACATCATTGGGATGTAGCGGTTTAGCTCGAGTAGATTTCTTCTTCACTAACACAGGTGAAATTGTGATTAATGAAATTAATACCATGCCTGGATTTACCGCAACCTCAGTATTTCCAAAGATGTGGGCAGCTACTGGAAAGAGCTATCCAGAAATAGTGCAGGCGCTAATTAATACTGCAAAGCGCCGAGAGAACGGCGTACTCGGAAATTAGTGTGAAGTAACCGGGCAAGTAAGAGTGCGCGTAATTCCAGGCACAGCTTGCACCTTAGAGAGCACCATGCGGCCAAAATCTTCCATGCTTGGGGCTTCAGCGCGCATGATTACATCGTAAGGACCAGTTACGCCTTCAGCCAGGGTTACGCCTGCGATTGCCGAAACAGATTTTGCAACGCTATCTGCTTTACCAACTTCGGTCTGAATCAAGATGTAGGCCTGAACTGACATTTGGATCTCCTTAGATCTATTAACTATCTAACTTTATGTGGCACCTTATATGGCAAAGGTAGCGCATCGAGTAGGTAAATCTCTAGTGGAATAGGATTCATGCGTGGCATTCACCGAAGGCGAAGTAATTGCGCTCCTGGCGCAGATTTTCGCCACCAAGAATTCAAAGGTTGAAGTCGGCATTGGCGATGATGCCGCAGTAGTTAAAACCACCGAACGAACTGTAATAACTACGGATATGGCAGTTGAAGGTGTCCATTTCCGCTGTGAGTGGTCAAGTGCTTTTGAGATCGGTCGCAAAATTACTGCTGCTAATTTAGCTGATGTCATCTGCATGGGCGCGCAGCCAACCTTTCTAGTCGTGGCAGTTTCACTAACTGGCGAAGAAGAATTAGCTTGGATTAAAGAGCTGGCCGAAGGAATTGTTTTCGAGGCAAACCTGGTTGGTGCAACTGTTGTTGGGGGAGATTTAGCTAAAGGCGAAAAGATCACAATCGCAATCACTGCACTGGGCGAAGTTGATAAACCAGTTCTGCGGAGTGGTGCCGTACCAGGTGATCAGATCTATCTTTCAAATTTACCCGGTTGGTCACGGGCGGGCTATGAAATCTTAAGTCGGGGCTTGCCAATTAATAATGAATTTGCCGAGCGCGCTGTTGCGGCATTTAAAGCACCAACGTTGAACTACCAATATGGTCAGAAATTGATTGGAGCAACTGCAATGAGTGATTTAAGTGATTCGCTCTTTACTCAAGGCGAACAGATGGGTAAAGCTTCTGCCGTTGAATTGTTAATTGATTTTGAACTATTTAGCGCAGCAACCGATTTCGCAGATTTAAAGAAGTTAGCCCAAGAGTTTGGTCTCGAACTACGTGACCTAATTTTGGGTGGCGGTGAAGATCATGTCTATATTGCGACCGGAAAAAATCTACCTGGTTTATTAATCGGGGAAGTTATAAAAGGTAGCGGGCTGAAAATATCGGGAAATGAAAAAGCGCCAGATACCTGGCGCCATTTCGATTAAATTCGATTTACTAAAAAGTTAGCGAGTAACCTTGCCAGCCTTCAGGCATGAGGTACATACGTTCTGACGCTTAGTTGCACCGTTTACCAAGGTGCGAACACGCTGGATATTTGGATTCCAACGGCGACGGGTCTTAACCTGTGAGTGAGAAACGTTATTGCCGAAGCTTGGGCCCTTGCCACAGATGTCGCAGTTTGATGCCATGTTCGTGCTCCTTATTACTTGCAGATTAATTGGTCAGATAGCTAGAACCGGTCGGGGCCGTTTCGAGCAAGGGCAAAGGTTACCTTGCCCAGCCCCAAATAGGCGAATTCTGAGCGTGCGCTCAACCCCTGGGCTGGAACGAGCCGCATTTCCTTGGCAAAAGTGTGACTTATACCCGTGAGGGGCAGCCCCAAGAAATAGATAGGAGGTTGCATTGAATGCGGCGCAAAATTGGCCTCGAGAGGTTTTAGCCTCTTTAGAAACGGAGATTGATCTATGAATTCCTTAGATCTAGCCAGATGGCAATTCGCCATCACCACTGTTTATCACTTCCTCTTTGTGCCTATCACAATTGGAATGGCATTCCTCGTAGCGGGTTTACACACCGCCTGGTACCGAACTGCAAAGTTGAAGTATCTCCGGGCTACTAAATTTTTTGGAAAGTTATTCTTGATTAACTTCGCAATCGGAGTTGTCACTGGCATCGTTCAAGAGTTCCAGTTCGGAATGAACTGGTCTTCCTACTCGCGTTTTGTCGGTGATATTTTCGGTGCACCTCTTGCAATGGAAGGTCTCTTGGCCTTCTTCTTAGAAAGTACCTTCTTAGGGTTATGGATATTTGGCTGGGATCGACTGCCAAAGAAGTTGCACTTAGCTTCAATTTGGTTAGCCGCAACTGGCACTTTACTTTCGGCATATTTCATCTTGGCTGCAAACGCCTGGATGCAACATCCGGTTGGCTATATTTATAACGAAGCAAAGAATCGCGCCGAGTTGGTTGATATCAAAGCAGTACTAACTCAGAACACAGCGCTAGCTACTTTCTTCCACACCATCCCATCTGCAGCATTTACTGGTGCCGCATTTATGGCTGGCATCTCAGCTTGGTTAATTATCAAGAAGAAAGATATCGAGATGGCTCGCGGAACTTTAAAACTTGGTTTAATCACCATGTTGGTAAGTATCGTGATGGTTAGCGTTTCAGGTGATATCACCGCCCGCATCATGACAGAGCAACAGCCTATGAAAATGGCAGCAGCTGAAGCGCTCTATGACACCACTGAATCTGCACCATTTTCGGTATTAACTATTGGAACTCTCGATGGATCTAGATCGGTGTTCCAAATTGATATCCCTTCGGTTCTCTCATTTATGTCAACTGGTAATTTCAATGGCGTAGTCGAAGGCGTTAATGATCTAGAAGCTAAATACGATGAACAATTTGGAGCAGGGGATTACACCCCAAATATTCCGATGGCTTACTGGTCATTTAGATTAATGATTGGCTTCGGATTCCTTGGTTCGCTATTTGCGCTACTTGCCCTTTGGCAGATGCGTCGTGGTGGAACACCACGAGGACGTTGGTTTGCGCCAGCGATGATCTCCCTTCCATTCATTCCACTTTTAGCGAACTCGTTCGGTTGGATCTTTACCGAAACTGCACGCCAGCCATGGGCGGTTTTTGGATTGATTAAGACTGAAGATGGCGTTAGCCAAGTTGTCTCAGCTGGAGCAGTTCTTTTCACCATGATCGTCTTTACGCTTCTATATGGCGTTCTAGCTTTCATTGAATTCGGATTGATCCTAAAAGTTATCAAGAATGGACCATCAGAGGAGTTGGATTATGAAGATCCAGAACTCGGTGGCTCTGACCATAAAAATCTAGTGATGAGTTATTAGGACGGGAGGAATAGGAAATGACATTTCAAGATACCTGGTTCTTACTAATCGCAGTTCTTTGGATCGGATACTTCATCCTTGAAGGCTTCGATTTTGGAGTAGGCATGCTGTTGCCATTTGTTTCGCGAAATGAAGCAGATCGTCGCGCAGTATTGACCACACTTGGTCCAGTTTGGGATGGTAATGAGGTTTGGTTACTCGTTGCTGGCGGTGCAACTTTTGCAGCTTTCCCAGAATGGTATGCCACCTTATTTAGTGGGTTCTACTTGCCACTCTTCTTAATCCTGGTTTCGCTAATTGTGCGCGGGGTTGCTTTTGAATACCGCAGCAAGTACGGCAAAGCGCAATGGCGTCAACGTTGGGATATCGCAATCTTTATTAGCAGCTTGCTGCCAGCTCTTCTCTGGGGCGTAGCTTTTGCAAATATAGTGCGCGGCGTTCCTCTTGAAAAAGCAGCTAGTGGTTCAATTGAATACACAGGTGGCTTCTTCAATCTCTTAAATCCATATGCCTTACTTGGTGGAGTCGTGACACTAACTGTCTTCATCACACATGGCGCGGTATTCCTATCGCTTAAGACCGCCGGCAGTATTCGAGATCGTTCGCAAGCTATCGCTAAGTTATCCGGCTTAGTTGCAGCTGTTGCAGCTGTCTCGTTCCTAGTTTGGACAAATCTCTCGTTGCCAGAGGTAAAGCCAGTTGTGTTGGCTCTATCAATTGCAGTTGCCCTCTTCTGGGTCGCTGGAATGGCGATGAACTTTATCCGTCGAGAAGGCTGGGCTTTCATATTCTCAGCATTGGCCATCTTGAGCTTTGTAACGGCGCTCTTCTCTGCGTTATATCCACGGGTAATGCCAAGTTCGCTTGGGGAGCAATTTGATTTAACTATTACAAATGCCTCAAGTACTGAGTACACCCTGAAAGTTATGACCGTCGTAGCTGTAATTATGACTCCGATTGTTTTGGTTTATCAGGGCTGGACTTACTGGGTATTCCGTAAGCGAGTGAGTGCATCTCAAATCGCACATCCAGAACGTGGCGTTCTAGATCAAGTTAGCCATACTCTGCATCAATGAAATCTGCTGATCTGCGGCTGTTGCTTCAATGGAGCAGCAGCCGCAGACTTATTCTCGTTGCAATCAGCGCCGCCATCACCTGGTCGGCGCTAATTGTTGTAAGCGCACTTATGTTGGCAAAAGTAATCGTTGCCGTCATCGAGCTTGATTCTGAAACACCAAAATTGATTATGCAGTTAGCGGCTATCTGGTTGCTACGAATTTCATTTAACCCGCTCTACGAATATTGGTGCAGTCGCACTGCTACTGAGATAAAGAGCCAAGTTCGTAATTCGGTTACCGAAGAGCTGCCCAATTACCAGAGCACCTCTCCTGCGTACTTAAGTGCACTATTGGTTAAAGGGCTAAATCATTTAGATATCTATCTTGGCCGTTTCTTACCGCAACTTTTTATTTCAGCGGCAACCCCGTTGGTAATTATTGCCACCATCTTCTTCCTAGATCCTTTATCGGCGCTGATCTGTGTTCTTACTTTGCCGCTGATTCCAGTGTTTGGTGCGCTAATTGGTAAATACACAGCGGATTCCGTGCAGCAGAAGTGGCAATCACTTGGCACGTTATCCAAGTACTTTGAAGACTCGTTGCGCGGCTTTATCACCTTGAAAATATTTGGTCGTACTAAAAGTCAATCTGATCGAATTGCAGCGATGGGGGATAAATACACTGCCGAAACGATGAAGGTATTACGAATCTCGTTCTTGTCAGCTCTGGCACTTGAGCTGGCGGCAACCATTTCGGTCGCGGTAATTGCCGTTTCAATCGGATTGCGGTTAGTAGATGACCACGTAACCTTCTTGGCATCGCTAAGTATTTTGATTTTGGCCCCAGAGGTTTACTTCCCACTTAGAAATGCCGCATCCCTATTTCATGCATCTGCTGATGGATCACAAACCCTTGCTGAAATTCGAGAACTGCAAGCTGGAGCCTCAGCAAGAATGGCCCAGAGCGATAAGAATTTCGCAGCTATCTCAAGGCTCTCTTGGCAGGACTGGGCCATTGAAATTCCTGGGCGCACCCAGAGTTACCTGCCCGCCAACACGGTAAATAGCGGTGAACTCTTTTTCATAGTTGGTGAATCCGGCATTGGAAAAAGCACCTTCGCGCTAAATTTGATTGGGGCGAAATTTGAAGCTGGGTTAACTGTTGGTTCTGATCAAATCTTAATCACACCTGACCTATGTAAATCTTGGCAAGGAGTAATTGGTTGGGTGCCGCAGAGTCCGCAATTGGCACCCGGATCGATTAGGCGCCAATTTAAATTGGTAAGTAGTGAGATTTCCGATCTCCAAATCACGGAGTACTTAAAGAGCGTTCATTTGGATTTAGCGGATTTACCAGATGGCTTAGATTCAATTATCGGCGGATTAGCCGAGGGCGGTAGCTCTGCTTCAGGAGGGCAGATAAGAAAAGTCGCGCTGGCTCGCGCATTTGCGAGCAAACCACGAGTTCTGGTTTGTGATGAACCCACGGCTGACTTAGATGGCCAAAGCGGCGATATTGTGATGGCACAACTGCGAAGTTACGCACATTCGGGTGCCATCGTCATCTGTATCACGCATGATCTTTCGGTAATTGGTGCAACTGATCGCACCGCATCATTTGGGGCGGTGATTGCTAAATGATTATTGCTTCATATCTTTTAGGCGCATTCGCCTTTATCGGTGGAATTGGTTTAACTGTTTCAAGTGGTTGGTTGATAACAATGGCTGCGCAACATCCACCAATCCTGACTCTTTCGGTCGCAATAGTCGGAGTTCGTTTCTTTGGCATCTCGCGATCTGCGGCACGATATTCCGAACGCGTAATTAGCCACAAGGCGGTCTTTGATCGTTTAACCGCCCTTAGAACTTCGCTCTATCGAAAAATTGCTGGTTCATCAATTAAGTTCATTCAAGATTTCTCATCAACTGCTGCAGTTAAAACCCTGGTCGATGATGTTGAACGAGCACAGGAATATCAGTTACGCGTGGTTTTACCTCGAATCGCCGCCCTTATCGCACTAATAACTGGATCACTACTTGGGCTATGGGTTAATTTCACTTCCATCTTTATAACTGGGCCTGCCTTAATTCTTACCCTCTTGGTCTATCCAAAATTAATTTTGCGGAATTGCCAGAAGTCAGCGCAAGAGATTGAGCGCCTTGAGAATGAATACACACGCGCGATTGAGGCAAGTACTTATGGAATTACTGAAGCAGAGATATATGGATACTTGGCTGAAATTCGGCAGCAATCAACAGACTTAGCTAATGAGATTTCAGAAAACGAGAAGAAGTTAATCAGCAAGAGCGCTCGCTTTAGTTATCTAACTTCTCTGACTATTGGTTCGACCCTGTTATCGCTTGTTTTCTTAGCCTTTAACTTGCGGCGCAATGAGGATATTCCGGCAGTTCAAGTTGCTATGTTGATTTTTCTGCCTCTAGTTCTCTTCGAAGCTATCACTGCTTGGTACCCAAATTTATTTACTGCTGGCAAATTAACCGCATCTGCAGAATCGGTTAAGAACCTAGCTAACAGCTCTTCAGATGAACCTGAGCGGATTAAGCAAATTTCTGAGGTTACCGAACTCGTCGCAAGCGAGCTGCAGGTTTCTTGGGGCAAAGATTTTATGAATCCCGTATCTTTCAAAGTTAATCGTGGCGACCTGTTAGTGATTCGGGGACGCAGTGGTAGCGGTAAATCCACCTTGGCGATGGGGCTATTAGGGCTACTGCCTTATCAAGGAGCTTTATTTGCCAATGGGGTTGAACTCGACAATAGAACGGAGCTCTCCGATGGAATTGTCGGCACCGTGCAACGTTCTCATATTTTCAACACAACCGTCCGTGAGAATTTAAAGATTGCAAACCCTGATTGCAGTGATGAAGAAGTAATGAAGGCTCTACAAATGGTTGAACTTACTGATCTAGTCGGTGAACTTGAGTTCGGATTAGATACCCAGATTGGGGAATTCGGTCGCACCCTTTCAGGTGGCGAAGCCAAGCGGTTATCAGTTGCCCGAGCACTCCTTAGCTCTGCTGACGTAGTAATTCTTGATGAACCAACAGAGCATTTAGATCAGGAACTTGCGAGCCGGATTGAAAGTTCAATTCGTGCCCATCTAAGTAATCGCATACTTATTGTGATTACCCATTCCGGCTGGCACAAACATGACGCCACCCTCGAGATGAAGGCGTTAAGCAGCGCGAATCTCTAACTTTCAAGAGAGAATACCCGTGTGGCTGGTCTAGAGAATAAAGCGCGCGATGTGATCGGGGATCGCACTGCTAAAGTCCTGACCGATAATTTTGGAATCGTCACAATTGGTGATCTATTGCGCCACTACCCGCGCAGATATGTTGTGCGGGGCGAACTCACAGATATCGCTAAATTAAATGCCGGAGATGAAGTTACGATCTTGGCCGAAGTTTTATCGGCTAGCAATCGACCAATGCGTGGGCGCAAAGGTGGAATTCTCGAAGTAATTGTGACCGATGGCAGTGCAAAACTTTCTCTTACTTTCTTTAATCAAGCATGGCGCGAAAAAGAGTTAAAACCCGGAAGGCAAGGTTTATTCGCCGGCAAGATCGGGGTCTTTAATGGAAAGCGCCAACTGACACATCCTGACTACGAAATGGTTCCTGATGGAAGTGATGTAGATAGCGCTGTTGCTGAATTTGCGGGTAAGTATCTGCCGATCTATTCAGCAACTGCGAAGTTACCTTCTTGGAAAATTGCTAAGTGCATCGAGTTAGCTATTGATTCATTAGATGAAGTTGCAGATCCGTTGCCCAATGATTTGCGCGAGCGAATGGCGTATCCGACACTGCGTGAAGCGCTGGTTAACCTACATAAACCGACCGATTTAAATTTAGCTGATTTAGCTCGCGAACGATTAACTTTTGACGAAGCATTCTTACTGCAACTCTTACTGGTCAAGCGTCGTGCGGCGGCTCGTGCTCTTACGGCGACAGCGCGACCAATTCGAAGCGGCGGCCTCCTAGATGCTTTTGATAAATCACTACCTTTTAAATTAACTGGTGGACAACTGGCAGTTGCCAAAGAGATTGAAGAAGATTTAGCAGCCGGACATCCAATGCATCGCCTACTTCAAGGCGAGGTCGGTTCCGGAAAAACAATCGTTGCACTTCGAGCCATGTTGGCAGTTGTTGATAGCGGGGGACAAGCAGCACTTCTTGCCCCAACCGAAGTATTGGCTGCTCAGCATCTACGCACCATTGAGAAACTGCTAGGTTCACTTGCGATGGGCGGACAATTAGGTAGCGCTGAAGATGCCACACAGATAACTTTAATTACTGGATCGCAGAACGCAGCTTCGCGCAAAGAGGCGCTAGCGCTTGCCGCTTCGGGTGATGCTGGAATCGTTATCGGAACTCATGCGCTGCTAAGTCAATCTGTGCAATTCAATGATCTTGGTTTAATTGTCGTGGATGAGCAACATCGTTTCGGAGTTGAACAACGTGATGCTTTGAAAACAAAAGCTAAGTGGCCACCGCATCTATTAGTAATGACAGCGACCCCGATTCCTCGAACAGTGGCAATGACCGTCTTCGGTGATTTAGATGTTTCGACTCTGCGCGAATTGCCACTTGGTCGATCGCCGATCTCAACACATGTGATTCCAGTTCTCGAGAAACCAACTCATCTAGAACGGGCATGGCAGCGCATTCGGGAAGATGTTGCAAATGGCCATCAGGCCTACATCGTTGCCCCACGAATTAGTACAGATACCCCAGAAGATGCTGATTTAGATTTTCTCTATGGCCAAGAGAGCAACACGATGGCTAGCGTTGAAGAACTTGCTCCCGAACTACATGGTGGCGCTCTCAAGGGCTTAAAACTCGCGCCACTTCATGGACGTCAGAGCAGCGAGCTTAAAGATGCAACGATGAAAGCCTTTGCAGCCGGTGAGATTGATGTCTTGGTTTCGACAACTGTTATTGAAGTTGGTGTTGACGTTCCCAATGCAACCATCATGGTGATCATGGATGCCGATCGCTTTGGTGTTTCGCAATTGCACCAGTTACGTGGTCGTGTGGGTCGTGGCAGCGCTCCAGGCCTCTGTTTATTGGTATCTGGCGCAGAACCCGAAACTCCAGCCCGAATTCGACTTGAAGCGGTTGCATCAACCCAAGATGGCTTCGAACTTTCCCGAATCGATCTTGAGCAACGTCGTGAAGGCGATGTTATGGGCGCTTCTCAATCGGGCGCTAAGTCGAAATTGCGATTGCTACGAGTTTTGCGGGATGAAGCAATGATCGAAAGCGCTCGCGAAGAAGCGATGGCTTTGCTTGAGCAAGATCCAGTCTTGAGCTATGAAAGTGAATTAGCTAAGGCGCTTGCCCAATTAGAATCAGATACTGCAAGCGAATTTATCGATCGGGGATAGGCATGAGAATTATTGCTGGAGTAGCCAAAGGTCGTCCGCTCGCAACAGTTGCAGATGCAACCCGTCCCACATCTGATCGTGCTCGCGAAGCAATTTTTTCATCGCTAACATCTGAATTCGGTGAGTTCGTCGGATTAAATTTCCTCGACCTATTTGCAGGTAGTGGTGCAATCGGACTCGAAGCGCAATCTCGCGGTGCTTCCTTGGTTCATGCGGTCGAAAAAGATTTCGGGGCGCAGCGCACCATTAATGCAAATGCGGAAATTGTCGCGGCCGCAAAGCCGGCCGGAAAGTTTCATCTATTTGCGATGAGCGCTGAGCATTTTGTAAAAGATCCAGCAAAAGTTAAATATGAAATTGTTTATATTGATCCGCCATATAACTACTCAAATGATGATTTGGAAAAAGTCTTGGCCGATTTACATCTAGGTGATTTTTTAAGTGATGATGCACTTGTTGCCGTAGAACGCACTAGTAGATCCAAAGAGCCAATCTGGCCCATCGGTTATGAACTTGCACGCAGCAAGAATTATGGCCAAGCCACGATTTACTATCTAAATCACGCTTGATTTAAGAGTAAAACCACACCTAAATACCCGTTTGGAAATGGCTTACTGCCCGATACCTTGCTAGCGTTTGCCATATGAAGCGCGCCGTATGCCCAGGGTCATTTGATCCAATCACTTATGGACATCTCGACATCATCGAACGCGCTAGCGCCCAATTTGATGAAGTAATTGTGGCTGTCGGAAATAACCGAGCCAAAGAGGGTTATTTCACAGTTGAAGAACGCATGCAGATGATTGCTGAAACGACTGCCAAGTTTGGAAATGTAAAGGTTGATTCCTGGAAAGGCTTGCTTGGTGATTACTGCAAAGCAAACCAGATCGATGTGATCATTAAAGGTTTACGTGCGATGTCAGATTTTGATTACGAATTGCAGATGGCACAAGTAAATCTGCAAGGTTCAGGAGTCGAGTCAATGTTTATGGCAACTTCACCATCGCATTCATTTTTATCTTCATCTTTGATTAAAGAGTTAGCTCACTACAACGGCGATGTATCTAGCATGGTGCCACCTGTTGTAAATCAGGCCCTAAAAGCCCGGGAAGCAGGTAAGTAAATGGATTCACTCGAAAACTTAAATTCCGCAATCAAGTTGGTAGAAGAAGCTCGCGGAGTTCCACTATCTGCCTCATTTGTGTTGCATCGCGGTGAATTCCTCGAACTACTTGATCAAATTAAAGACGGCTTACCTAAAGATCTTGAGTACGCCCAACAAGTTATTGCTCAACGCGATGAGATCATCGAAGAAGGTCATCAGAACGCTGAATCCTTGATTACCAACGCGCGCGAAGAAGTCGCCCGTATGATCGAACAAACTGCAATTGTAAAAGCTGCGCGCGAAGAATCTAAGCGAATCCTGGCTGAAGGCCGCGAGATTGCCGATGAAGAACGCGCTGAAGTTGAGCAGTACATCGATTCGCGACTCGCAACTCTAGAAGTTATTTTGACTAAGACTATGGATGCGGTTGCACGTGGTCGCGAAAAGCTAGCTGGCGCAGATGAACGTGACGTTCTCGCCCAACTGGCAGACGACAATTAAGCCCGCAAAAAACCACGTTAAAATCCCAAGAGAAAAAACGAGCGAGAACTTTTAAATGACACGTACTGATCGGGTTTATCAATTAAATACCTACGAGCTTCCTCGTCGCGCCGGTGAAATGAAGGAATACAACCTCGACTTAGAAATTCTTGAGCGAGTAGGCGTTGAGTTAATGGCAGTTCCAGTTGGCGAAGTGATCGAGGTAGATCTTCGCCTCGAATCGGTAACTGAGGGAATTTTGGCGACTGGTCAGATTTACGCAGTTGCCAAAGGCGAGTGCATCCGCTGCCTGGATCCAGTTGAAATTGAACTTCATCGCACCATGCAGGAGCTCTATCGCTACGAGCCAACTAATGATCGTGGCGGTCGCAAGAAGAAGCGCGAAGATGAAGATGATTTAGATGAAGAAGAAGAGTTCATGATGGAGGGCGATATCCTCAATCTGGAAACTCCGATCCGTGATGCCATAGTCCTGGCTTTGCCGGTCAATCCGCTTTGCGACCCTGACTGCTTAGGCCTCTGCCCGGAATGTGGCGAGAAGTGGGCCACACTGCCTGAAGACCACGCGCACGAGGCGGTAGATCCCCGCTGGAAGGCGCTAGGCGGGCTGGATTTCCCTCTTAAGGGCGAATAGGCAATAATTACCCACCTACCGCGCCGACCTAGGTACGGTTTCTCCAGAAATTATTTGTGAAGGAAGTGCATCGTGCCAGTACCAAAGCGAAAGATGTCGCGTTCAAAGACACGCTCACGTCGAAGCATGTGGAAAACAACTGCAGCTTCTCTAGCGGCTTGCCCACAGTGCCAGCAGCCAAAGCTTCAGCACACAGCATGCCCAACTTGCGGTACATACAACCGTCGTCAGGTACTTGAGGTCTGATCTGTATTCAGCGCTAACCAAGCAGATCGGGTTTGAAGTTGACCCCGTTCTACTTGAATTAGCGTTTACACATCGCTCATTTGCTTATGAGAGCGGCGCGAAAGAAACAAATGAACGCCTTGAATTCTTAGGCGATTCGGTGCTCGGATTAATTGTTACTGAAGAACTTTATTTGAAGTACCCCGATCTCGACGAGAGTCGTCTTTCGCCATTGCGTTCGGGCATTGTAAATATGCGAGCACTTGCTGACATCGCACGCACTTTGCAATTAGGTAAATACATTCGATTAGGTCGTGGCGAAGAAACAACTGGTGGTCGCGATAAGAACTCATTGCTTGCCGATGCGCTCGAAGCGCTGATCGGCGCAGTTTATTTAGATCTAGGTTTTGAGAAGAGCACTCAATTTGTTCGCTTGTTAATTGCAGATACTTTGGCTAGCGCAATTGCCAAAGGTGCCGGCCTTGATGGAAAAACTGCACTTCAGGAATTAGCTGCCGCAACTGGCAAAGGCGTTCCTGAATATTCAGTAACAGAAGATGGGCCTGATCACGATAAGAGTTTTAAAGCAGTTGTAGCTCTTGGTGGGGTAGTAGTTGGTCAAGGCGAAGGCAAGAGCAAGCGCGAAGCTGAACAATATGCAGCGCGTGGCGCATACGAACTCCTTAAGGCAGAAAACTTTTTAAGAGATGCCGGAACTTCCGGAAGTTGAAACGGTCCGACGCGGTTTACAGCGTTGGGTAATTGGTAAGAAGATAAAGAATATTCAAGCTCTTCATCCCAGAGTGCAACGACCTGATTCCTGGTCACCGATCACATCACTAGAAGGTGCGAAAGTCACCGGAATCAATCGTCGTGGAAAATTCCTCTGGTTTGAATTAGATCGCCCGCAAGTCTTGATGGCTCACCTGGGCATGAGTGGTCAGTTCCTAGTTCAGCCAATTGGTAAAGCAGATGAGCGACATGTACGAGCGCGATTTACCTTAGCTGGCGGAATGCAGAAAAATCGCGAGTTGCGCTTTATCGATCAACGTACTTTTGGCTGGTTGGCAGTTGATAACTTAGTTGATGGAATTCCGACTATGGCGGCTCATATCGCTCCAGATCTATTTGACCCAAACTTTGATCAAGCTGCCGTCGTTGCAAATTTGCGCAATCGAAAGAGCAAAATCAAGAGCGCGATCTTAGATCAGCAAATATTAAGTGGCATCGGAAATATTTACGCCGATGAATCTCTATGGGCAGCCAAGATTCATCCAGAACGGATCTGCGAAGATCTTTCTGCGAAGAAATTAAATTTACTAATCGATAGCGCCCGCGAAATCATGGCTCGCGCACTTGAATCCGGCGGAACTTCATTTGATGACCTTTATATAAATGTAAATGGCGAGAGCGGATACTTTGAAGTTCAACTTGAGGTTTATGGTTGTGAAGGTGAACCTTGTTCTAGATGTGGTCGCCAGATAAAAAGAATTTCATTTGCAAATCGTTCCTCTCATTTCTGCGCAAACTGTCAAAAGTAGGGCCCGCAGCAAGGTAGGTTTGCCGCGTGTATTTGAAGAGCATCACGCTCAAGGGCTTTAAGTCCTTCGCGTCATCGACGACCTTGCGCCTCGAGCCAGGCATCACCTGTGTGGTCGGTCCAAATGGCTCCGGAAAATCAAATGTGGTCGATGCTCTCACCTGGGTAATGGGTGAGCAAGGCGCCAAGTCGCTACGTGGCGGCAAGATGGAAGATGTTATTTTCGCAGGCACCAGTGGTCGTTCACCTCTTGGCCGTGCCGAAGTTTCGTTAACAATTGATAACTCAGATGGTGCACTTCCGATTGATTATTCCGAAGTAACAATCTCTCGCATTCTTTTCCGCAGCGGCCAGAGTGAATATCAAATCAATGGTGAAGCTTCACGCTTATTAGATATTCAAGAGTTACTTAGCGATTCAGGTATTGGTCGCGAAATGCACGTCATCGTTGGACAAGGTCAGCTCGATGCGATCTTGATGGCGACACCTGAAGAACGTCGTGGATTTATTGAAGAAGCAGCTGGCGTTCTAAAGCATCGCAAGCGTAAAGAGAAAGCGCTTCGTAAATTAGATTCAATGCAGACAAATATGTCTCGTGTTCAGGATCTAACTGTTGAACTTCGTCGTCAATTAAAACCACTCGGTCGCCAAGCTGAAGTTGCCAAGAAAGCTGCAACTATTCAAGCTGATTTACGTGATGCCAAGTTACGTTTATTAGCCGATGATTACATTGAGCTTTCCAAGACTTTAACTGCTGAGGTTGCTGACGAGACCGCGCTTCGTGAGAAACGTTCTAAAGTCGAGGCCGAACTCGAAACTGTTCGCAAGCGCGAGGAAGCGCTAGATAGCGAAGCAGCTGTTGATAGCCCTCGTTTAGTCAAGGCGCAAGAGACTTTCTATCAATTAAATTCATTACGCGAGAAATTCCGCGGAACTCAGAGTTTGGCGCAAGAGCGTTCTCGTTTCTTAGCTGAAGAAGCTGAAGAGGCTCGTACTGCAGGTCGCGATCCCGAAGCACTTGAAGCCGAGGCGCAAACACTTCGTGGTGAAGAAACTGCGCTGCAAAGCGAAGTTCAAATGTCTCGCACTGTTTTAACTGAAGCCTCACAAGCTCTTGCTGCAGCGGAAGCAGCTTTAGTTGCCGAAGAAAACCGCATCGCTGCGGCCCTACGCGCTATCGCTGATCAACGCGAAGGAACTGCTCGCCAAGAAGGTCATATCAAGTCGCTAGCAGCGCGCCTCGATGCGATGTCTGAAGAAATTGCTCGATTAACTAAAGCCCGTGACGAAGCAGCAAACCGTCGCGAATTAGCGCAACGTGAATATGCCACCCATGAACTTGAAATTGCTAGCGCTGATTCTGGCGAACTCGGTTTAGATGCAGCTTTTGAAAAGTCCAAATCTGATTTAGCTGCTGCCCGTGATGCGCACCAAGAGCTACTAGATGCCGAACGTACTGCAGATCGTTCCCGAAATGCCATCGAATCTAAACTCGAAGCGCTCGAACTTTCTGCACAGTCTCGTAACGGTGCTGCTGCGTTGTTGCGCGAGCCTCGCGGCTTAGCAACTCTAGGTTCGCTCGCCTCATTAATTGAAATTGATCCAGGTTGGGAGAATGCAGTTGCAGCAGCTCTTGGTCAATTAGCTGATGCGATTGTGGTTCAAGATATTTCAGCAGCGATTACCGCTCTAAGTACTTTGCGCAGTGAAGATCTCGGCCAAGCCGATGTGCTAGTTCACCACAATCAAGGTTCTGCTGCAGCCAACCTTGCCGGGGGATTAACTTCGATTACTGCACACATTCGCTCTTCTTCAATAAATGATTTGATCGCTGATTTATTGGGTAAGACGGTTGTGACTGAAACAGCTGCCGAAGCTGCAGATATTTTGCGCAGCCATCCTGATGTAACTGTTGTTACTCGCGATGGTGACTTCTTCACCAAGTCTCGCGCTCGCGGTGGGTCCAAGAGCACTAACTCGCTGATTGAAGTTAAAGCGTTAATTGAGAAATTGCGCGGTGAATTACAGACTCTTACAAATGAATGCGATCGGCTTAAGTTTGCCATCAGTACTGCGGCGCAAGAGATCGAAGCTAAGCAGGCAGAATTTGATCTAGCTCTCTCCAAGTTAAATGAGTCAGATGCTCGTATCGCTGCCATCACCGAGCAATTAGCGGTGGCCGGCCAGCATATGAAGTCAGCTTCTGCTGAAGTTGAGCGACTCAATGCTGCAATTGCTGAAACTAGCGCTGCCAAGAGTCGCGACGAAGGCGAATTGCAATCAGCGCAAAGCCAACTAACTCAATCAGGCGAGATCGCTAACCCAGATCATTCACAAGCAGATGCTCTTCGCGAAGAGGTTTCAAATCTTCGTACCACCGAGGTAGAAGCACGTTTGGCGGTTCGTACCACCGAAGAACGTTTACATTCTCTAGCCGCTCGTATTAAGGCGCTTGTCGAAGCAGCGGTTGCCGAACGCGAAGCTTCCGAACGCGCAATTTCGCGTCGTGGTGCACGTGCCCGAGGCGCAGTTATCTCACAAGCTATTGCCGAATCAGCATACGAAGCATTGATTCACATCGAGCGCTCGATCGCAAAGGCAGCGACCGAACGCGCCGCTCTTGAAGAAGCACGTTCCATCCGCGAAGGTGAAACGCTTTCAGCTCGTGCTCGCAACCGCGAACTAACGGCCGAACTTGAAATTCTTACATCTAGTGTTCATAAAGATGAGA
>JNSK01000070.1_pt1 | contig 19030 bp, 19 predicted proteins | sample 210681 | NCBI WGS metagenome assembly JNSK01 (sample SAMN02808684, study PRJNA238866) | freshwater metagenome | biome: fresh water; feature: freshwater reservoir; material: water; isolation source: water column of the freshwater reservoir Embalse de Amadorio in Spain | place: Spain: Valencia ...
ACCGAACCCTTACCAAATTGACGTTCGATCTGGGCGAGGGCGCTATCGAGGGCTTTCTGACGATCAGATGTTGCGCGATCGGATGGTGCATCTGGCTTTGCTTCTTTTGCTGCCACTTTCACTCCTTAGGTAGAACGTCTGGCGTGTGCCATCCGTTGGGTACGGCCCAGAAGGTACGGAGACCCACCGACGGACCACAGCATCTGGGGAAGAGCTGTGGGCGGAAGATGGAACCGCTCTGGTTGAACAGGTGTAAGGGTATCCGAACACCTGTTCGAAAACTAGCACCACCCACTGACATCCATGGCGGCGTGTCGCCTCTGTTCTGCCCTGAAGAGGCCTCCAACGCCCAGAATGGGGCGGTGCTGATCCTGTTGCCGCCCTCTGAGGGTAAAAACCAGACCCCAAATGGGCCAGCGCCAGCGATATCGGTCTATAGCGGGGTCCTCTACAAGGCGTTGGATTATCCAACGCTCTCAGCCAGCGCCAAGGCTCGGTGCGAAAAATCAGTTGTCATTATCTCAGCCAAATATGGCGCGATCTCGCCGAGTGATCGCATCGAGTTCTATAAAGAGAAGATTATCAACGCTGTGATGCGTCCAGTTGTCGAAAAAAAATTAGCGCCGTATAAAAAGGATTTGATTATCGATTGTCGATCATCAACCTATCAGGCAGTCTGGAGCGCCCCGGCTGATGTCACTGTAGCCATTCGGGCATCGACTGTTGTTGATGGCGAACGCAAAGTAATTACCCACATGTCCAAAAAGACACGAGGAGAAGTTACGAGAGCGCTACTTGTGAGTCGGACGACTCCGAAAACGGTTGAAGACATCTATGCGATTATCTCGGAAAAATTTCCGTGCGCACTTACCCCGCCAAAAGATGGCGAACCGTGGATTTTGGAAGTTATTGCTATCTAAATCTTATGTAACTTGAGTTTGATGCTCAGCACAGTTCCAATAAATACTGTGGCAAAGAAGATCCAACCCGAGAGTGCAAATGCTTGTGTTCCTGAAAGTAGTACTCCCACGGTACAACCGAGTGCAATCATAGAAGACCAACCTAAGAGCGCTCCACCGATCAGTGCAGTAAAGCCGTTCTTCACAGTGATGGACTGCCAAGAGAATCTGTTTCCAGCTAGCGCGGCAGCAAGAGAAGCAAAGACAATACCTAAAATGAGCCATCCATTATTGGTAACCGTTGAACTTATGACAGCGATACAACCCTTCATCACATCTAAACCTTCAAGTGTCTCGGGTAGATATCCCCGATCACTTAATACCGTTCGGGCCGTCGTGCTCAACTGTCGTGTGACACCCAACGGTTCGATTCGTAGATAAGCAATTGTTCCAACAACGCCAACTAGTGCGCCAGATAACAGTGGTGGCCAGCGCTTTACAAACAGTGCAGAGTAGAAGTTTGTTGATGGTTGGCTAGAGATAGGCTCAGAGGTAGCGCGCCAGCGTCTTGCTATGAGAGCGAGTATGAGTAAAACAGCCAAGGTAATGAATAACGAACCAGCGTAACCAAATGTGTGAGGCAACCAAGTTTTTGGTGCCTCTGCCAATGTTGAAAGGTAAAGCTTATTCCAGCTCGCAAAGCCCAATCCGAAACCGATGAGCGAACCAAAAAGTGCTGGGAACGCGCGCAACGAGCCCTGACCAATGCGATAGAGATGACCGCTGATGCATGCACCCGAAAGCGTCATTCCTATGCCGAAAACTAAACCGGCAACTGCGAGCACCCAACTTACAGGTCCGATGTGAGCATTCGGTGGGAAGAATTCTGTTGATGTATCAGGTAAAAATTGACCAAAGAGAATTGCATACCCGACGCTACCCACTGCGATTGCACTAAGCACCGAAAGGATCGGCGTCGTATTGCGATCTTCAATGGCATCTCGAAAGATGCAAAAGAAACAGAAACGTGCGCGCTCAAAAATTATTCCAAGGGCTGTACCAATCAAGAGTGAGAATGAAGCTTGTGCGCCTGTACCTTCACGACCTGAGAGGAAGTAGGCAAGCCCGAGCAAGAGTGCAACGATTAGAGCGGCTGCGGTAGTTCGAAAAGTATCGCCTTTGCTCCACGCAAATGCCTCAGCAGGGGTCCCAGATGAACTGGAACCCCTGCTGAGTTGAGAATCTGTAGAAATTATGAATTACCCCAGATCGTTCCTGAAGGATTCGAGATTGGAACTCCGACTGTATTTCCATACTCTGTCCAAGAACCATCGTAGTTCTTGACGTCATATCCAAGAATTTCGCTGAGTACAAACCATGTCAATGAAGAACGCTCACCAATACGACAGTAGGTGATGATTGATTGCTTCCCATCCACACCCCTATCTGCATAGAGTTTTCTCAATTCGGCGACAGTTTTAAATGTTCCGTCAGCATTTACATTTAGCCCCCATGGCACGTTGATAGCACCAGGTATATGCCCTGCGCGGACTGCAAGCTCCTGGAATCCAGCTGGTGCGAAGATCTTTCCACTGAACTCATCTGCGGATCGAATATCGATGAGATCCTTCTTTACGCGCTTCTTCGCGACAGGAATGATGTCTTGGAGCAGAGTTGCACGAAGAGTCTTATCTAGACGAGTGCTTATGAAATTACCCTTTGATTTGCTTGTCACTGCAGTTGTGAGAGCACGTCCATCTTTCTCCCACTTTACACGTCCACCATCAAGAAGACGGACATCCTTTGCACCGTAGAGATTAAAGATCCAGGCCCCCCAGGCGGCAAACCAATTGTTCTTATCGCCGTAGAGAACGACGGTGCTGTCCTGGTTAATTCCTGCAGCTTGGGCAAACTTCTGGAAGTTAGCAGCTGAAACAACATCACGATTTACTGTATCAACGAGATCTGTGTGCCAAGTGATTTTGACTGCGTTTCTGATATGACCGCGTTCATATACACCTGGCTCAGTACTTACTTCGACCACAACAACTTTAGGGTCATCCAGGTTTTTTTCTAGCCAATCAGCTTGAACGACTGAACGAGCCTGATTCTTCGGTGCAGCCTGTGCAGACGGAAGAGCGAGAAATGATGTAAGGCTAATTGCTACAACGCTTGCTACAGCAACATATTTCTTATTAAAAGTTTTCATGATTTCCTTAAGATTGAAGTTAAATTGGATTTGTATCAAAGATATGGAAGAAAAAAGATAAAATGAATTTAGATTGTCAGTAAATTAACAACAAGTGCCAGACGTAACGCGGCAGTAATCAATCACGCGTCTCTTTGTAAACATGATGCGTACTGTAGTTATGAAATACAGGGAAATCAATTTTTTACCCACTTGATTGAGGGTGATCTATATCAAGAATTACTGCAACAAATTTGCACTTAGTATTTGTGAGCAAGTGTTTCGGTAGGATGAGAATTGCATACTGCTCGCCAGATATCAGCTGCTTCAATGCCAGCAGTCAGAGCCTCATCCACTGTTTTGCTTCCTAATTCTGAAATTGCAATATCTTTACAGAACGAAGGAGCCCATTCAGGGCCAAAAGATAGTTCTATTCGATTGCGTAAATCTGAAATTCTCATCAGATGCAATCTCCTCGCAGGTGCACGATTAGAAAAGCGTGTTCTCGACCAGCAACACGGCTTGATCTCGAGATTGTTCTTGAGTGACAGGTTGTAGCACTTGACCGAGTAACCAGCGCATAGCAAGGCCTGTGGCACTTGGTGATTGCGTGAGTGAAAAAACCGCACGAGCTAAATCAAGGTAGAGCGGATGCTCGCTATGAATCAACAACTGAGCCAACAGCGCAGGGTCATGTGCTCGCAGACCCGCAAGGGCCGGATCATGCGATACCGAAATCGAAAGAAACTCGAGTGCATCGGCTGGAGTGCCTACCTTCTGCATCTCTTCGATTAATCTGCTGATCTCTGATTGTAAAAGAGCTTCTATGACAGAGGATTTATCTCTGAAGTGATTGTATAAAGTTGCACGTGCTACTTGAGACTGTGTTGAGATATCAATCATCGAAATCTTAGAAAGACCGACAGATGCGATGAGGTCTTTTGTCGCCTCAAGAATTGCTTCTTCAGTACGTCGGTGAGTAGCCCCTTGTGAGGCGTATTTAGGCTGCGTCGACAACGGTGAGCTTTGCGATCTCGCTCGATGCGATCTGAGAAGTGACATCACTCATCAGCGCTGAAAGTTGAAGACCAAGGGCATCGCAGATTGAGTTAAGTAACTCTGAAGACGCCTCTTTCTGCCCGCGTTCAACTTCTGAAAGATAGCCAAGTGATACTCGCGCTTCACGAGCGACATCACGCAAGGTGCGCGATTGTTCTGTGCGCGCAGCACGAAGGGTGCTACCGACTGCTTCGCGTAAAAGCGCCACTGCTATCCCCCTTCACTTGTTCGTGCTCTAAGGATACGCGCAAATGAGCCGATTGCAGTGGCAACTGTGGCGTTTCGTACGCTTTCGCGCCCGCCAGAAAGGGAAAGTTCGAGATTGTTAGAGACCGGGCCATCGATTGCCACCCATACGGTTCCCGATGGAACTCCATCGGATGGTCCAGGGCCTGCCACACCTGTGGTTGCAATTGACCATGTTGCACCAAATCGAGTCCGCACATTCTGCGCCATTTCACGAGCGATCACTTGGCTATAGACAGAATGAGTGTCGATCAACGATGGATCAATACCAAGAATCTCAGACTTCACATTATTTTGATAGGCAACGATCGCACCGAGAAAGATCTGGGATGAGCCTTCAACAGATGTAATTGCAGCGCTCAATCCACCAGCAGTGATTGATTCAGCCGTAACAAGCGTCTCTCTTCGCTCTGAAAGAATTGAGATAATTTCAGCGATCATTGATGAGATATCAGGAGTAAGCACCGTGTAGAGCCCTCCCCCTTTTTTTCTCTTGTGTCGCGACTAACTATCTCTTAAGAGCCAATCGTACATAGTTAATGCCTGTCACAACAGTCAGGATGATCGCAATCGCCATAAAACCATCTCTAAACCAGAATAGTTCTGATGGCATTGGCAGCATGTAGAAACCAACACCAAAACTCTGGAAGGTGCTCTTGATCTTTCCGCCACGATTAGCGGGGATAACACCCTTCTTGATAACAGCCAAACGAAAAATAGTTATCCCGATCTCTCGAGCCAGAATCACAGCGGTGATCCACCATGGGAAACGACCGAGAATGGAGAGGGAGATCATGGCAGATCCAATTAACGCTTTATCAGCAACGGGATCTAAAAACTTTCCGAGCTCACTGACTTGATTGGTGGCACGGGCTAGATAGCCATCTAATAAGTCAGATAACCCAAGGAAAAAGAAAATGGTCCAGGCGATTATTTGCCAGGTTGAATCATCTCCACCATTTTTAAAAATTGCGTAAACACCGAATGGAATCAGAAGAATTCTCGCCATTGTGATGGCATTAGGAGAGAAATAATTTTTCATAGCGCCTCTGCAACTAAATCTACTCCTAGTGATTGCGTCACTACTCCATCAACATACTCGCCTACTTTGAATGAAGTGCCAATAAATGATGTTGTTCCATCGACTTCCGGGCCTTGATGAGCTGCACGTCCCTCTTGATTCTCAGCATCTTCAATAAGCACACGCACACGCTGACCTACGCGAGATGCAGCGCGAAGTGAGACCATTTCATCGGCTAAGGATGAGAGAGATTCAACTCGTTCTGCAATGACGTCCAGATCCACCTTGTTTTCAAGATCAAGAGCCTCAGTCTTATCTTCATCAGAGTACCCAAAAATACCGATGGCATCGAGCTCTGCCTTTGTTATGAATTCAGCTAACAAATCAAAGTCTTCCTGCATCTCGCCCGGAAAACCGACAATGAAGTTAGATCGAATACCCGCTTCTGGCGATAGCGCCCTGATCTGAGTGATGAGGTGAAGAAACTTCTCACTATCTCCAAATCGGCGCATACTGCGCAAAAGCCCGGGGCTCACATGCTGAAAGGAGAGATCAAAATATGGCGCAACTTTCTCAGTAGAAATCATCGCCTGCAAAAGAGTGGGTCTCATTTCGGCAGGTTGCAAGTACGAAAGACGCACTCGCTCTACACCCTCAATCTCACCGAACTCATGCAAGATTTTCTCCATCAACATTAAATCGCCTAAGTCTTTGCCATAAGACGTTGTATTCTCACTGACCAGGAAGAGTTCACTGACTCCATTTTTTGCCAGCCATTCTGCTTCTTGTAACACTTCCGTCGGGCGACGAGAAACAAAAGATCCACGAAAATAAGGGATTGCACAGAAGGAGCATCTACGATCGCAACCAGATGCAATTTTTAGCGGTGCCCACGGAGCGCTATCTAAGCGCTTGCGAAAGAGCGCCCCTGCTGCACCTAGGGATGATTGATAATTTTCGTCGCGGACTTTGGCGCGGTCAATGGGTGCAATGGGAAGTAGTGATCGACGATCGCGCGGAGTGTGTGAGGTGTGTAATTGGCCTGAAATAATTGATTGCAAGCGTGCTGAGATATCTTGATAATCATCAAATCCTAAGATGGCATCTGCTTCAGGAAGCACTTCGGCAAGTTCTTTTCCATAACGTTCAGCCATACAGCCCACTGCAACGACTGCTCGTGTAGTTCCATGGCCCTTGAGTGAATTAGCCTCTAAAAGGGCATCTACTGAATCTTTCTTGGCGGATTCGATAAATCCACAGGTATTAACGACTGCAACCTCTGCATTTTCAACATCAGCGACAAGGGTCCAACCGTCGGCCTCTAGGCGACCGGCAAGTTCTTCAGAGTCCACATCATTGCGGGAACAACCCATAGTAATAATTGCAACTGTCCGACTCATTTGTCAGATAGTACAGTGTGAAGCCTTAGTTGGCTCTAAATGTCTCGCGTATCTCTTGATTTTGCTCACCTCGTGGCGGCAATTTCTCACCATTGAGAGTTAAATCAACATCTCCCGCATTTGAAAGATAGATTGCGATTGAAACGTCGTCCTTAAAACTCCTCTCTTCACCTTTCAGAAGTGGACCCTTATACAAAGTCTCCCCCGATGCGACTACATGGATTCTAGAATCTCCACGAGCGGCTCTAATCACAAGTGTGACCCCTGCAGTAGTTGCAGATTCCTCTGTTTCTGGAGTTACGACTGCAGAAGGAGTAACGCTTGGCTCGGCAGTAGGTGTCGGAGACTCGGTCACAATTGGCGCACCTTCGTCCTGAACCTGCACAGAATCAAGAGAAAACTGCACTACTCCGATGATGACAATAATTGAAAGTGAGGCCGAGAGTAAAACCTTCCACGATAAACGTTTATTCTCACTTTTAATTGCCGCCGCATTGTTATCAACTAATTGTGAGTGGATAGAACGTGAATCTGTTGAATGGTTGGCATTAAAGAGGGCGATGAATTCTGAGGCGGATGAGTTAGTTGCCCTAGCGATATTCTTTAAATGTCCTCTGGCGTAAGCATCGCCACCACATTGAATAAAATCATCGTCTTCCATTGCAACAAGAAGGCGTGAACGAAGATTTACGATCTGTGCGAGTTCGTCAATACTCAAGCCCGCGTCTTCGCGTGCTTGACGAATCATCTCGCCTAGTGTCATGTCACCAACAATCTCAATAATCTGGGGGTGAGAATTAGCTCACCTTCAAAGTGTAGGGTGATGGCTACCAATCAAGCCATAGATGATCGGGTGATATTTTTGGCTTAAGGGTGATGCTAATAATCGCGCAAAGTGGCTAAGACTGAATCCAGTTCATCAGCCTTGATCATTACTACGCGAGCCTTGGAACCTTCGGATGGTCCAACAATTCCACGAGATTCCATCAAATCCATCAACCGTCCAGCCTTTGCAAAACCGACTCGCAGTTTACGTTGCAGCATTGAGGTTGAGCCAAACTGCGTTCCCACAACTAACTCAACGGCCTGACAGAGAAGATCTAAGTCATCACCGATTTCTTTATCCATCTGCTTAGTTGATACAGGAGCAGCGGTCACATCCTCTCGGTATCTCGGAGACAGTTGCTTCTTTACATGTCCAACAATGGCTTCAATTTCGCGCTCGGAAATATAAGCGCCTTGAATTCGAATGGCACGAGATGCGCCCATCGGAATAAAGAGTCCATCGCCCTGGCCAACAAGTTTTTCAGCACCTGGGCTATCCAAAATAACGCGACTATCAGCAAGTGATGAAGTTGCAAATGAAAGACGTGAAGGAACGTTAGCCTTGATCAACCCGGTAACGACATCAACGCTCGGACGTTGAGTTGCAAGAACAAGGTGAATACCGGCAGAGCGCGCAAGTTGAGTAATTCGCACCACTGATTCTTCAACCTCGCGTGCAGCCACCATCATCAGGTCGGCAAGCTCATCAATAATGATGAGAAGGTAAGGATACGGTTCAACAACTCGATCACTTCCCTCAGGCGGTTTTACCTTGCCTGCGCGGACAGCCTTATTGAAATCATCGATATGTCTAAAGCCAAAGGTTGCAAGATCTTCGTATCGCAGATCCATTTCACGGACAACCCATGTCAACGCATCAGCTGCCTTTTTTGGATGAGTAATAATCGGAGTAATCAGATGAGGAATTCCTTCATAAGCGGTGAGCTCAACACGCTTCGGATCAATTAAAACTAAACGCACTTCATCAGGTGTTGCGCGCATCAGAATTGAAGAAATCATCGCATTGATCATCGATGACTTACCTGCACCAGTAGCACCGGCCACAAGGAGATGAGGCATTTTCGCTAGATTTGCACAGACAAAGTTTCCTTCAACATCTTTACCAAGTGCTACAAGCATTGGGTGATGATCCTGACCAGCAACTGAAGAGCGCATCACATCACCGAGGGCGACGATTTCACGATCTGAATTTGGAATCTCGATTCCTACCGCCGATTTTCCAGGAATTGGAGACAGAATTCGAACATCACTGCTCGCTACGGCATAAGAAATATTCTTTGCTAGTGCTGTAATTCTTTCGACTTTGACGGCATTTCCAAGTTCAACTTCATAGCGTGTTACCGTTGGGCCTCGCATAAAGCCGGTAACTTCGGCATCGATTTCAAATTGTTTGAAGACTTCGGTCAGGGCTGCAAGGACCGTCTCATTAGCCTTGCTCTTACTTTTGGCTGCTGGACCGGTGCGCAAGAGATCTTGTGGAGGTAATTCATAGGTTGAATCCCCCGTAAGAAGGAGTTGTTCGATTCGCTTTCCAACTCCTGAACCTGCAGTGGGAAGAACTGATGTGGCCAGCGGACGTGGTGTCTCGACCGTAAATTCTTGATCAAACTCTTCTTCATCTATTTCATCATCTGCTGGATCGTCATGCCATGCGACGACTGGTGTATCAAATGGAGGCGTATCTGTTATTTCAAACTCTTCCTCTGAACGTTCTGGCCGTTTCTTCCAGATCCACGCAAAGATTGAACGAATCTTGCTCAGGACTGTAGAGAACGGGGTGGCCGTAATTATCAATAAGCCAAAGAGGAAAAGAAGTACAAGGAATGGACGAGCCAGTACATCTGTCATAAGCAGTTCTAAAGGTAACGCCACTGCGTATCCCAGAAGGCCTCCACCGTTGCGCATATCGGTAGCACCATCTGCAGGAATCGCGAACCCTGAAATGAGGTGGATAAATCCCGTGCTTGAAATTAGAAGAATCAACAATCCGATGACGATACGGCCAAGGGATTTGGAATCTTGTGGGTTTCGGAAAATACGAATTGCAAAATAGCTCAGAATGATCGGTGCAAAGAAACCAATTTTTCCAAATGCTCCATAGAAAATCGCATATAAAAGATCGCTCAATACGCTCTCAGATTTAAACCAGGTACCGACAAGAGCTGCGAAAGCCAGGACAATTAGAAGAAGCCCCGCTCCATCGCGTCTATGGGCAGGATCTAAATCTTTAGCGCCTCGAGCGAGAAACCGAACGCTGGAGCCGAAGGCGCTAGCCAGTGCCGACCATGTCTTGCTCACTGCGCGGCCGACTACAGAAAGGAAGGATGATCCTTGCTGAGTGCGAGTCTTTTTCTTGGCCACACCTTTTATATTATCAGTTAGACCTCAACAACTACGGGAACAATCATCGGACGGCGTCGATGTTTTTGCCCGACCCAATTTCCGATAGTCCTTCGAACTACCTGTTGCAGTTGGTGGGTTCCGTCAATTCCATCAGCAACCGAGCGAGCAAGTGCCTTTTCAATCTCTTTCTTGACTTCGTCAAAGAGAGCTTCATCTTCATTAAATCCACGAGCATGGATATCAGGGCCTGAAATAATCTTTCCGCTCTGTGCCTCAACAACGACAAAAACCGAGATAAAACCTTCTTCACCGAGGATACGTCGATCTTTCAAAGATGACTCGGTGATGTCACCAATACTCTGACCGTCGACATAAACAAATCCACATGGCACCGAGCCAACAACTTCTGCTACGTGATCAATGAGATCGACAACTATTCCATTTTCAATAATGAATGCGTTCTCTCGAGGAACGCCAGCCTCAACAGCCAGCTGAGCATTCGCCTTGAGATGACGCCACTCGCCATGAACCGGAATCACATACGTTGGCTTCACGATGTTGTAGCAATATAGCAACTCTCCAGCAGCGGCATGTCCTGATACGTGGACCATGGCATTTGCTTTGTGAACTACTTTGGCACCAAAACGCGTGAGCTCATTGATGACTCTAAATACAGAATTTTCGTTTCCTGGAATTAGCGATGAGGCAAGAATCACCGTATCCCCTTCACCTACTCGAATTTGGTGATCACCGTTTGCCATACGAGAAAGAGCAGCCATAGGTTCACCTTGAGAACCTGTGCAGATCAGTACAACATCATCGCTATAGGTTTCAAGATCTTTTGAATCAAGAACCATATTTGGTGGGATGGTGAGATAGCCCATGTCTTGTGCGATCTTCATATTGCGAACCATCGAGCGCCCAATAAAGACGATCTTACGATTGTTCTCTGCAGCCACATCAATTACCTGCTGCACACGATGTACGTGCGAAGAGAAAGATGCCACGATGACGCGGCGCTTTGTCGAAGCGATCACGCGATGCAGCGCCGGCATAATTTCGCGCTCAGATGGCGTGAATCCAGGTACATCAGCATTTGTTGAATCAACGAGGAAAATATCAACACCTTCTTCGCCCATCCTTGCAAATGTTCGCAAATCTGTCAGTCGCCCATCTAGTGGCAGCTGATCCATCTTAAAATCACCCGTGTGAATCACACGCCCAGCATCTGAACGAATAGAGATCGCCAGGGCATCTGGAATCGAGTGATTGACTGCAACGAATTCCAATTCGAATGGCCCAATATCTTCAGTCATCCCCTCGCGCACTTCGCGAGTAAGGGCGGTGATGCGATGTTCTTTTAACTTTGCAGTAATTAACGCCAGAGTCAGTGGAGATCCGTATACAGGAATATCTCCACGTTCGCGTAGTAAGTAGGGAACAGCGCCAATGTGATCTTCGTGGCCGTGTGTGAGAACAATCCCGATAACATCGTCTAGGCGATCCCTGATGTAGGAAAAATCAGGAAGGATTAAATCGATTCCTGGCTGATTATCTTCCGGGAAAAGCACGCCACAGTCGATGATTAAGAGTTTGCCCTTGGTCTCATAGACGGTCATGTTGCGACCAATTTCTGCAATTCCTCCGAGTGCGACGATGCGCATTCCACCTGTTGCTAACTTGGGAGGAGTTCCTAAACCGGGATGTGGATTCGTCATTACGCTAACAAATTAAGCAAGAGCAACTCCGCCTGCAATGAGATCTTCACGTAACGTGGCAATCTGGGCAGGTGTTGCATCAACGAGTGGAAGACGAGTGGTGCCACCAGGTAGGCCCATCAGCGTCATGGCTGCCTTGGTCAATATCGCACCTTGAGTTTTAAATGTGCCTTTGAATACTGGAATCAACTTCTGGTGAATCGCAAGCGCGCGTTCTGTATCTCCAGCAAACCACGCATCAAGCATTTCTTTGAGTTCGCTACCGACTGTATGACCGCAGACAGAGACAAAGCCGACTGCGCCAATTGAGAGAAATGGCAGATTGAGAATGTCATCACCTGAATAGACAGGAATACCTGATCGTGCAATTACATCTGAGGTTGCTGCAAGGTTTCCCTTTGCATCCTTAAGGGCAACGATATTTGGCAATTCAAAGAGTCGCACGATTGTGTCGCTTTCAATCTCAACTCCTGTACGCCCAGGAATATCATACATCATGATTGGGAGATCAGTTGAATCAGCGACAGCCTTGAAGTGCGCTTCAATTCCAGCCTGCGGTGGTTTGTTGTAATACGGAGCAACGATCAGTAAACCATCAGCGCCAGCATCGGCAGAGCGCTTTGCCTGTTCGATGGTATAAGCCGTTTCATTATCGCCAGCACCTGAGAGCACCTTCACTCGTGAACCTACAGCACTCTTAACGACCTTAATGATCTCAAGTTTTTCAGATGATTTCGTTGTAGGAGCTTCACCAGTTGTTCCATTGACGGCGATCGCATCGTGGCCATGATCTGCCAAGTGGTTCGCCAGGGTTGCAACACCATCCCAATCGATCGAACCATCTTTAGCAAATGGAGTCACCATCGCTGTAATGAGGCGACCGAAAGGAGCGGTGATAGACATTTGGATACCTTATCGTGCCTGCCTGCGCCTTTCAATGACGGCGCAGATTTACAGCGGACTTATGGTGCGATTCGCCCAGACTTTTCGAAAGCGCCATAGGTTAGTGGCATTAACTTGGCAAATTCGGCTTCCATTTTTTCGGCCACCATTTCGATTTCTCGTTGTGGATAGCTAGGAAAATGTGAGCCTTCACGGGCGGTACGCAGTGATAGGAAATTCATCAGTGCGCGTGCATTCATAGTCACATACATTGATGAATATGTCGCAACCGGCAACACGACTCGAGCGACCTCACGTGCAACGCCAGCCTCAAGCATCTTGATATAGCTCTCGTAGGCAACCAGATATGCCTCTTTCATGGCCGCTACTGAAATCTCGAATTGTTCTTTTGTTCCATCCTCAAATGTGTATGCGCCAGTCTTTCCTACCTGAACTAATTTACGTTCTTTCGATGGGATGTAAAAAACTGGCTTTAATTCGCGATAACGACCGCTCTCTTCATTGTATGACGCAATGCGATGGCGCATAAATTCACGGAAAACAAATATCGGGGCAGAGATAAAGAAAGTCATCGATGTATGTTCAAATGGTGATCCATGGCGTTCGCGCGCCAAGTAATTGATCAGTCCTGCAGAACGTGCTGGATCTTCACCAATCTCATCAAGTGATTGTTCTCCAGCTGTTGAAACTCTGGCAGCCCAGATGACATCAGCATCGCTGGCACTTGCCTTAATTAATTCAACAGAAACATCATCACGAAAGATCACTTCTTCAGCCATGGTGGCACCATACCTATCTACTTCTTCCCTGCCACGGATATCTAGGGCAGAATGCCACCGTGTCTTCCGTAAACCGCGCCACCTTCACTCAATCTCTGAGTGTTTCTCTCCCTGTTGGGGCTTATGGAATCGCCTTTGGCGCGGCAAGCGTGGCTGCTGGATTTTCGGTGCTGCAGAGCTGTTTGATCTCTCTGCTCACATTTTCGGGTGCTTCCCAATTCGCTCTTGTTGGGGTGATGGGCTCTGGTGGAAGTGCACTGAGCGCCACTGCAACAGCATCACTTCTTGGAACAAGAAATCTTCTCTATGGGTTACAGATGGCACCATTGTTGCGCACTCGACGTCTAAAAAAAGTGATTGCCGCGCAACTCACTATTGATGAGTCTACAGGTGTTGCGATTTCACAAGAGAAGAACGGACCGCGCGCAATGGCGCAAGGGTTTTGGTATACCGGTATCGGTGTCTACATCTTCTGGAATCTCTTCACTCTTATTGGCGCACTTGGAGCACAGGCAATGGGAGAACCTGCCGCCTTCGGTCTTGATGCTGCAGTGCCCGCAGCATTTCTTGGACTTATTTGGCCACGACTTACTGGTCGCACCGAACGTGCTCTTGCAGCCTGTGCACTGGCACTGGCCTTGGCGCTTACTCCTTATGTTCCAGCCGGTGTGCCAATAATCTCAACTGCAGTCTTAGCAGTGCACTTTGGGTTGCGGGGGCGAGTATGGCGATAACGATGAGCGCGCTCTGGATCGGTTTGATTGCAACGAGTGTGATTGCTTTTCTTTTGAAGTATCTCGGTCATAGCGTTCCAGAGCGATGGCTGAGCCATCCCCGGGTCCTGAAGATTAATTCGATGATTCCAATTGCTCTTTTAAGTGCACTCGTCGCGGTGCAGACATTCACCGTTGAAAAAAGCCTTGTGATTGACCAGCGTCTTGCCGGATTAGCTGTTGCGGTGATCGCACTGATTCTGCGCGCACCATTTGCAGTGGTGGTAATCAGCGCTGCCGCGACTTCAGCGGCGCTCTATCACCTGCAATAAATTTAGATTATTTGTAAGGATTCCAATTTTGCCTTGAGGTCGCTATCTGATGGCTCAGTGAGATGGGTACCATCGCTAAAAACGATGACGGGAATTGATTGCATTCCACCGTTAATCTCCATCACCTTTGCAGCAGCGCTTGGATCTGATTCAACATCAATGAGTGTGTACTCGACGCCAAGATCTGCAAGTAATCTCTTTGAGCGACGACAATCTCCGCACCATTCTGCTGAGTACATCGTGATCTCTTTTGATGACATTTCTCTCTCCTCTACATAAAGTGCTCAAGGCCGAAGGTAACTCCCGGCCGAGAGGTAACGCTTTTAATTCCCAATAAAACTCCAGGCATAAATCCTGCTCTATCTAACGAGTCATGGCGAATCGTAAGTGTTTCACCAGGACCACCGAATAGGACCTCTTGATGAGCGATAAGTCCGCGAAGACGCACGGAGTGCACTGGAACATCGCCGACGAGTGCTCCGCGAGCTCCATCGAGTGATGATGATGTTGCATCAGGCATCGCAGGCAACTTCGCCGCCTTGCGCGCGTCAGAAATGAGCGCTGCGGTGCGGCTTGCAGTTCCAGATGGTGCATCAACTTTATTTGGGTGGTGCAATTCAATAACTTCGGCTGATTCAAAATACTTCGCGGCCTTTGCAGCAAACTCCATCATCAATACAGCACCGATTGCAAAATTGGGTGCAATCAAGATTCCTACCTGAGGGTGGGCCGACGAAAGTGATTTCAGGGTTGCCATGCGCTTATCATCAAAGCCAGTTGTTCCAACTACTGCGTGAATTCCGTGAGTAATCAGGAATTCAAGATTTCCCATCACAGCATCGGGAGTTGTGAAATCAACAACTACATCTGCACCGCTGGAAACGAGTTGATCAAGTGAATCTCCAAGATCAAGGGCTGCTACTAATTCACAGTCTGTTGATGCTTTGACTGCATTGACAACTTCTGCACCCATGCGACCACGAGCACCAAGTACTCCCACGTTGATCATCGGTAACTTCCCTTCGCGAGCACCTTCTCAAAAGTACTCTCGCTCTTAAACGGACCCACTAGGGCAAGGGTAGGCGTTTTTGTCAGGAACTCGCTAGCGACTTTACAAACATCTTCATGGGTTACGCTGGATATCTCTTTCAAAATATCGTCAAAGCTCATCACATGGCCGTAGACGATCTCATTTTTTCCGATTCGAGACATGCGAGAACCGCTATCTTCTTGGCTGAGCACAAGTGAGCCGCGAACCGCGCCTTTAGCCCGATCAATCTCTTCGTGTGTCATCCCATTTTCTGCGACATCGGTGAGCACTTCTCGAATAATTTCAATGACTTCGATCGCTTTAGTCGGATTACAGCCTGCATAGAATCCGATCTGACCTGAGCCAGCAAATTGTTGGGCGTAGGCGTAAACAGAATATGCCAGGCCGCGCTTTTCGCGAATCTCTTGAAAGAGGCGAGAAGACATTCCGCCACCAAGAGCTGAGGCAAGAATTCCCATTGCAAAGCGGCGCTCATCATGGCGCGCAACGCCTTCCATGCCATAGAACATATGTGCTTGCTCCGTTTTACGAGTGATAAGTCCGACTGAACTCTGTTTACCCTTACGCAAAGCTTCATTTCCGCGAATTTGCGGCGCACCTTTGACATTAAGGAATCCATCGGAGCTCAGCGCCCGTTCGACCATCTCAACGACCTTTTTATGCTTAATGTTTCCCGCCACCGCAACAACAAGATCCTGGGGTAGGTAGCGCTTCTTGTAATAATTAAAGACTGCGTTACGCGACATTGTTTTTATTGATTCGACCGTTCCAAGAATCGGACGGCCTAGTTGAGTGTCACCATAGTACGTCTCAGCATAGAGATCATGCACCAGGTCACTCGGATCATCATCACGCATGGCGATTTCTTCAAGAACTACTTTGCGTTCGGCATCGACATCGAGTGCGCTCACAATTGATGAAGTGATCAGATCACTGACTACATCAATTGCCATCGGTAGATCGGTATCGATTACGCGAGCGTAGAAGCAGGTATATTCCTTGCTTGTAAATGCATTCATCTCGCCACCGACGGCTTCAATCGATGATGAGATTTCGAGTGCACTTCTACGAGCAGTACCTTTAAAAAGAAGATGCTCTAGAAAGTGAGAAGCCCCAGCAACTGCTGGGGTTTCATCACGTGAACCTACATTGACCCAGATTCCCACTGCGGCACTTCGTACCGACGGAACTTCTTCCGTAACGATACGAAGGCCGCTAGCGTGAACGAATCTCTTTACTGACATTGGCCGCTTTTTTATTCAGCTGCCGGAGTTGAGCCGTCTTCTAGAACAGGAACGAGAGAGAGCTTGCCCTTAGGGTCAATCTCACCGATCTCAACCTGAATCTTGTCGCCAACCTTCATAACCTCTTCAAGGTTTTCAATCCGCTTTCCACCATGCATCTTGCGAATCTGCGAGACGTGGAGAAGGCCATCTTTTCCTGGCATCAGTGAGATAAATGCACCAAACGTTGCAAGTTTGACGACAGTACCGAGGTAACGCTCACCAACTTCTGGCATTTGAGGATTTGCAATCGCATTGATCTGCGCGCGTGCTGCCTCAGCAGATGGTCCATTGACTGCACCGATGTAGATAGTTCCATCGTCTTCGATCGAGATATCTGCGCCAGTCTCATCTTGAATCTGGTTGATGATCTTGCCCTTAGGTCCGATCACTGCGCCAATCTGATCTACTGGAATCTTCACTGAGATGATGCGAGGAGCATATTTGCTCATCTCATCTGGAGAATCGATTGCCTCATTCATAACATCAAGGATTGCAAGACGAGCTTCCTTCGCTTGTAGAAGAGCGCCAGCGAGAACAGATGCTGGGATTCCATCGAGCTTTGTATCGAGCTGAAGGGCTGTTACAAAATCTTTAGTTCCAGCAACTTTAAAGTCCATATCTCCGAAGGCATCTTCTGCACCCAAGATATCTGTCAGCGCAACGTATTCGATCTTTCCATCGACATCATCTGAGATCAGACCCATTGCAATACCTGCAACTGGCGCCTTAAGTGGCACACCTGCTTGCAGCATTGAGAGAGTTGATGCACATACAGAACCCATTGAGGTTGATCCATTTGATCCCAACGCTTCTGAGACCTGACGAATTGCATATGGGAATTCTTCACGAGTAGGAAGAACTGGAATAAGTGCGCGCTCTGCGAGAGCACCATGGCCGATTTCACGACGCTTTGGCGTTCCTACGCGACCTGTTTCACCTGTTGAATATGGTGGGAAGTTGTAGTTGTGCATATAGCGCTTATGGTTTTCCGGGTTCAAGGTATCTAGCTGTTGCTCCATCTTGAGCATGTTAAGAGTTGTGATTCCAAGAATCTGGGTCTCTCCACGTTCAAAGATTGCTGATCCGTGAACACGAGGAATAACTTCAACCTCAGCAGAGAGTGCACGAATATCACGAAGTCCGCGTCCATCGATACGAATCTTGTCACGCAATACGCGCTGGCGAACAAGCTTTTTTGTAAGTGAACGAAACGCTGCAGGAACTTCCTTCTCGCGGCCTTCAAAGGCTGCTGAAACAGATTCCTTAGTTGATTCCGAAATCTCATCAATCTTTGTCTCGCGCTCTTGCTTTCCAACAATTGTCAGAGCCTTTGCAAGATCATCCTTGGCAGCCTTTTCAACTGCTGCAAAGACATCATCTTGGTAATCAAGGAAGACTGGGAATTCAGCAGTTGGCTTAGCCGCAACTGCTGCAAGCTTGCTCTGTGCTTCACAGAGAACACGAATAAATGGCTTGGCGGCATCTAGGCCCTGTGCCACTACTTCTTCATTAGGTGTTGGTCCACCATTTTTGATGAGTTCAATTGTCTTTGTTGTAGCTTCTGCTTCAACCATCATGATTGCAACATCATCACCACTGATCCGACCGGCAACGACCATATCAAAAACAGCGTTTTCAACCTGTGAGTGGTTAGGGAAAGCAATCCACTGTCCTTCAATCAAAGCAACGCGAACGCCACCGATTGGACCCGAGAATGGCAGTCCTGCTAATTGTGTTGACATTGATGCAGCATTAATCGCAATAACGTCATACATATGATCTGGATCAAGTGCCATTACTGTCACAACGATCTGTACTTCGTTACGAAGACCCTTGATAAATGATGGGCGCAATGGGCGGTCAATCAAACGACATGTGAGAATCGCATCTTCTGATGGACGTCCTTCACGGCGAAAGAATGAACCAGGGATTTTGCCAACTGCATACATCTTCTCTTCAACATCAACTGTTAAAGGAAAGAAATCGAATTGATCCTTTGGTGTCTTTGACGCAGTTGTCGCCGAGAAGATCATTGTTTCATCATCTAGGTACACCGCTGCAGCGCCTGCTGCCTGCTTTGCAAGTCGCCCTGTTTCAAAGCGAATCTCACGCTTACCAAATTTTCCGTTATCAATAACGGCTACTGCTGTCTTTACGTCTTGACCCTCCATGGGTCTCTCCATTTCTACAGCGCCCGCAGCGAGGTAGGAATGTATCTTCGATCGAAGTTCACGGATGAAAACATC
>JNSK01000071.1_pt1 | contig 19007 bp, 17 predicted proteins | sample 210681 | NCBI WGS metagenome assembly JNSK01 (sample SAMN02808684, study PRJNA238866) | freshwater metagenome | biome: fresh water; feature: freshwater reservoir; material: water; isolation source: water column of the freshwater reservoir Embalse de Amadorio in Spain | place: Spain: Valencia ...
TTGTTGATAAAACCAGCTCGTAGCTGCGTGGTTCGCCATCTTCATAGATCCGAATAAAGCTCTTTTCAAATGTATAAAGGTGTGGAACTCGCACCTTTAAGAGGACCTTTTGGCCTATTTTCGGTGCAGCATTGCTTACATACAGCTCACTGCCATCATGATGAGGAAATAAGGATGGATGTACTTGGTAGCTCATACTTTATTCCCTTCGAATTAATGGCAGTCGCCTTGATTTCAACCTTCTTGTCTTCATATTCCGTTGGATCTATGAATACAGAATATGGTGCGTTGGTATCTGTTCCAAGAGAACTCCATGGTTGATCAGCAGATGTTCGAATATAGAATGTCACCTTGGCCATATCTTTAGTGGTGACATTGGCTTTGGTCTCGTAGTAACCAGTTAAAAAGTCTAGCTCTGATGAAATCTTCCCAACTTTAACGCCAGTCAAATCAATCTTCTGCTTAGCTTTCAAAACAACGACAGATAGTGCAGGTACGTTGATTGTTATTTTCTCAGCCGATGCCTTAACAGTAGTTTTACCCATTAGCAACTTCCAGCCACCTTTAGATGTCGCAGTGCTAATTGTTGCTTTGACCGCTTTATTGGAATTATTAAATGCCACGACATATTCGCGATTTTCTGCTTCATCCTTCTTTGAAATAGCAAAGAGATAATCCTTCGCGTATCGAATCTGCATAGATGAATTTGCTAATCCTGGATTAGCAGCTCGTAACTTTGCAAGTGCTTTTAGATGATTAGCTATTGGGTGCTTATCTGTTACATCAAAGGCATTTCCAAGACCAATAGGTGCAGAACCAATTCGTTTTTCGGTCTTCCAAATGTTTACCTTTGTTGAAAACATATCTTGACGTGCCAATTGATCGTTACCCGCTCCTGTACCCGTCATGCCAACTTCATCCCCGTAATAAACAGATGGGATGCCACGCGTTAAATACATCAAGGAGTGCCCTAACAAGGTGCGAGGCAAAAGTTCATTTGCCGGATTGATGCGCTTTGATTCAATGATTTTGCCGGCCCGACCCATATCGTGATTACCCAAAAAGGTAACCAAATTGGATGCACTTGAAGATGGACTGGTGTACAAATCATCGTAATTAAAGAGATTCTCCAAGGTATAAGCATCTGAGTAACCTGAAGCGAACTCCGTAGCTACACGTTGGAATGGGAAGTCTAGAACTGTTTGAATCTTATTTCTGCGGACATAGTTCATTAAGTTAACTGGATTTGCATCCCAAACCTCGCCAAAAATAGTGAAGTTTTCAATACCCACAGATTTCGCAGCAGCATTTATTTGTGATGACCAGTTCTTAAAAAAGTTGTCATCTACATGTCGAGCGGTATCTACACGGAAACCTGAAAGACCATAATCCTTAACCCATTTTCCGTAAACTTCTGCCCAGCCGTTATAGACAACTGGCTTTTCTGTTGCGATATCGTCAAGGCCATAAAAATCACCTAACTGTTCGCAGGAGCCATCTCCCCAACAGTTACTAATATCGCCAACATTGTGATAATTACTCAATTCATTAAGCCATACTGGGTTCTTTGATTTAGTCATGCTTTCCGGAACAAATGCAATTCTGTCTTTGTATTGGATAACATCACCGGTGTGATTGGTTACTACATCTAAAATCAATTTCAGATTCAATTTCTTCGCACACTGCGAAAATGCCACCAGATCTTCCTTTGTTCCTAAATGAGGATCCACATCTAGAAAATCCACACCCCAATAACCGTGGTATCCCGCACCATATGGAGTTGGTTTTTGCTGCACAACAAGGGGGGTTACCCAAACCGAGGTGAATCCTAAATTCTTGATGCGCACTAACCCGTTGTCTCCAGGCAAACATGTTCCGGTTAAACCCTTTAAATCGCCACCATGAAAAAATGCTGTTTCGCTTGGTTTAAAGCCGGGGAAATTGTCATTCGAGGTGTCGCCGTTTAAATAACGATCTGGAAAAACAAAGTAAATCAGATCTTTAGCCAGTCCTACACGGTCTTCGGGTACTGATGGGGATGCCGCTACTGCGCTAGTTGCAAAAACCAAACACACAAAAGCTGCAACTACTGAAGCAAATCTTTTGGTGAGCATTAACCCTTAACCGAACCTGCGGTTAATCCACTTACGATGTATTTCTGTAGTGACAAGAAAATTATCACGATTGGGATTGAAGCAAGAATTGAACCTGCAGCAAATGGTCCCCAGTTTTGTGAGTATTGACCACCAATAAACTGCTGCAAACCAACGGCAACGGTTCGGCTTTCCATATCAACCAAGAACAAGCGAGCCAAAATGAACTCATTAAAGGTTCCGATAAAGCTCAGCAACGCAACAACTGCTAAGACAGGTGATGCAAGCGGAACGAAGATGAGCCAGAAAGTTTGAACTTCTGAAGCTCCATCAATCTTGGCTGCTTCATCTAGCTCTGATGGAATTGAATCCACAAATCCTTTCAGTAGCCAAATGTTTACACCCATCGCGCCACCCAAGTACACCAACAAGAGTCCTGGTTGTGTTCCTAATCCAATTTCAGGTGCAAATTTATACACTCGCTCCATAATCACATATACCGCAGAGATTGCAAGAATCGCTGGAAACATCTGAACCAAGAGCAGTAGTTGGATACCAAATTTACGTCCCTTGAATTTCAGACGACTAAATGCAAAAGCCGACGCGGTTCCAATCATTACTGAAAATACCGCGACAGAGCCAGCGATAAGTAATGAGTTCTTAACCCAAGTTAAGTAAGGAATCGTTGGATCATTAAACAACTTGCTGTAGTTTACAAAAGAGATCTCTCGAGGTAGAAATGAGCTCAATTGCAAGCTTCCGGATGAAGCAAATGATGAAATGATCACCAGATACAACGGAAATAGAGAGAACAAGCAGATAACTATTCCCACCACATGTCGCCATAAATCTTGCTTCAACCATTTGTTCATGCGAAGGTCTCCAATACTTTGGACTTTCGCAAGCTATATAGCGAGATTGAGGCAACCAGGATGAAAATAATTAATGAAATCGCACTTGCTAAACCAAGATCCTGAGTACCGGTACCGAAAGCAATCTTGTAGGTATAACTGATCAAAATATCAGTTGCGCCGGCAATTTCACCATCTAATTCATTACGTGGACCACCGCCAGTAAGCAAGAAAATCAAGTTAAAGTTATTAAAGTTGAAGGCAAATGATGCAATTAATAGTGGTGAAAGAATCTGAAGGAGCAATGGCAAAGTAATCTTGCGGAATATCTGTCTAGGGTTTGCACCATCAATAGCTGCAGCTTCTAGTAACTCACTTGGAATCGCTTGAAGTGATCCGCTGGAGATCAAATAGAAGTATGGGAAGCCAAGCCAAAGGTTTACCAAAATAACGGCAACTCGTGCAAAATTAGGGTCGGAAAACCACGCGATGTCGGTTCCAAGCAAAGTGTTTATGGCACCGAATTCGGTGTTAAACATTCCACCCCAGATCAAGATACTCATAACACTTGGCATGGCATAAGGAAGAACCAAAATTGAACGATAGATGCGTCGGCCATGAATTGGTTTATTGAGCGCTAATGCCAATAAAAGTCCCAATGCAAAGGTGGTGAATACGGTCAAGAAAGCAAAGGCCACCGTCCAAATAAACACGCGAATCAACGGTTCTCGAACTCGAGGGTCACTAACGATGTTTACATAGTTCTCAAACCAAATTGGAGCTCGCCAACCTGGCTCTAAAATTGCACTTTGATCATCGGCAAGTGCATAGTTTCCACGACCATTATCGGTGTAAATCGCACCCGTTAATAGATTCTTGAACTGATCACTTTCGGGCAGAAACTCCAACACTTGCTCGGAAACAACACCAGCTTCAAAACCTTCGAGGGCGATGAAGTATTGATCATCAAATACAAAACGAGTTCCCGTGAATTCCTTATCTGCATTTGCAAACTCAGAGTCATTTAATGCAGTGAAGTTAGGAGCTTCTACAGCCACACCGTATTCGTTGAGAGTTAATGAGGAGGCAACTAATGGAATCCGTGATTCAAGAGTAGAAATAAAGTATTCGGGGGTATTGATATCTGAAGCCAAGATCGCAGGCTTCCCATCGTATCTACCTAATTTAACGTCGAAGCTAAGCCCAGATGGTGCTGGCTCAATTGCCCGTACCTTGATCTGAACAATTGCCTCTTCTTTAGAAAGAATGTTTCCGGTTTTGTAATTAAATCCTGACATTGTGACGGTATACAAAATTGGCCCAATGACAAAGGCGGTCAAAAGTAGAATTCCGGGGATAAAGAACTTGAGCGGAATTGAGATTTTACTTAAGTAAGTCAGAGCAAGCAGAAAAACTGAAATTGCTAGAAAGCCGGAGATTACATACTCGCGTTGGGCAAAGGCGCTTTGTGCAAGCAATAAAAGAATTGAAGCAATCAGTGTCACAAAAACTACCTTTATTAAGAGAGCAACTTTGCCTCTTATCAAGTAAGTCATATGTGTTCCTGTCTTTGTAAATAAATTGTTGGCAAATGAGTGATGCGGGCGGTTTTGCCGCCCGCATCACTCATTTCACCCTCTTTTACAACTTAATTTGATTAAATCAAATTAATTAGAGATCGCCCTTGCCACCATCGGTGTTAGTGCGCCAGATTGCTGCAAGCTTTGATGCTTCTTTAACTGCATCTTTGCCGTCAATTAGAACAGCTGTCCAGTAAGCAGGTGCTGAATCCCAGTAGTTAGCGCCACCCTTGTTGCTGTTTAGGAATGCGCCAATCTGTGGGATTCCAGCTAGAGATGCGGCTGAACCGAATCCACGCTGTGCAGCTGAAACTGTTGCATCTGCTTGTGCGCCCTTTTCAGCAGGTGGACGCTTTTCGAAGGCCTGGTAACGAACCTGGCCATCAGTTGATGCAAAGAAATTAGTCAGAAGTGACTTAGCACCTGACTCAACACCATGCTTTGCAGCAAATGTTGTTAGGAGCGCACCGCTAACAGATCCAAACATCTTTCCGTATGTTCCAGCAGATACACCTGGTACAGGCATTAGGTTCATTGTGAATCCCTTTGCTACATAATCTGCCCACTCCCAGTTACCAATAACTGCATATGGAACAGTTCCTGCAAGGAAGTTGTCCTTGCAACCTGTGTCTGTTGCTGGGAAGAAACCGTTGCTCTTCTTGCCATCCATTAGGTAAGTACGAACATTCTTACCAAATGTTGTAGGGGTGAATGAGCGTCCATAAACAATTCCACCACGTGAGTTGAATTGGTATGCATCTGCGCCGAGTGCTGAGAATACTGAGTGAGCTCCCCATGACATTCCGCCGCCTGCAATACATAGACCAGCCTTCAAGCCTTTAGATGCCTTGAGAGACTTGTAATTTTCAACCATTTCACCAAAAGTCTTTGGTGCGGTTGAAACAAGCTTTGTGTTATAGATCATTGCAACGTTGTTGATGTCTACAGGAACTCCGTACAGCTTGCCCTTGTATGTAAGATCAACAAACTGTGTTGGGTTGAAGCGAGCCTTTACAGCTGCTGTAAGTGCAAGTGGAGCAAGCTTTCCGCTCTTCGCACCTGTTGGTACCCAGTCATTTCCACCAACAACAATATCTGGACCTGATGCATCAGTTGCCTTATCGAAAGCATCCTTAAGTGCATCAAAGCTTGAGAATGTAACTACCTTTACGGTGAAACCTGGAACCCAGTCACCCTTTGCTGCGATTACCTTTGCAAGGTTTGGCCCGCGAGATTCATCTGCCCAGACAACGATCTGAGTATTTGCACTTGCTGGTGGTGCTACAAGTGTTGAAACCGCAAGCGCGAATGCTGCAAAAACACCAGCAAATCCGAAACGCTTTGTGTTCATTTATATCCTCCATGGATGGAATTTGCGCATACGAGGGCATGCGCCGTTGGGGTAATTCCACTCTTTTACGCGTAAGTAAGCAAACTAAACACTGATTTTTCCCCTCTTTTGGGCAGTCATTTATCTGATTGTTATAAAGGTCGCTCGTTGCATACTCTTTTGCAGACCGGCTTGAAAACTCGCTCACCCGTCCAAAGTGGGGTTCGATAGGGGCATGGCTGAAGAGATCGTTTCCCGCGATGAGATCCGTGCGATGCGTCGTTCTTATAGTGATGCCGGTTTAGAAACTCTGCCCAGCAATCCTTTCGAAGCTTTTGCAATGTGGTTAAAGGATGCACATCAAAATCCCGTTATTGTTGAAGCGAATGCAATGGTGTTATCAACAGTTACAGCAGATTCTCAAATCAATACTCGAACAGTTTTGTTAAAAGATATTTCAGATGGCGGCTTTACTTTTTTTACAAATTATCAATCTCGAAAAGCACACGGAATTGAACTAAACCCAAATGTCTCATTGTTGTTTCCCTGGTATGCAATGGAACGACAAGTTTCGATCAGCGGAGTCGCGGAAAAAGTCTCTGCCCAAGAATCTGATGATTACTTTGCAACAAGACCTTGGGGTTCACAAATTGGTGCATGGGCAAGTGCGCAATCATCACACCTTGCATCGCGTGAGGAGTTAGAACAACGTTTTGCAGGTGCTGCCGAAAAGTGGCCCGAAGGAAGTACCGTTCCTCGTCCTGCACATTGGGGTGGATATCGAGTCACACCTCTTAATATCGAATTTTGGCAGGGCCGATACTCACGTCTGCATGATCGCTTGCGCTATGAGAGGACCGCCACAACCGGTGATTGGGAACTCTCTAGGTACTACCCGTAGTCTTAGCCCATGAGCATCATCATTCCTTCAGAGTTAAAGCCAATCGATGGACGCTTTGGTTGCGGTCCATCAAAGATTCGTCCAGAAGCGCTAGCTGCATTGTCAGCCAGTGGAAATTCGATACTGGGAACTTCGCACCGACAAAAGCCAGTCAAGAATGTTGTAAAGCGTGTACGCGAAGGTCTGACATCTTTGTTCAATCTTCCTGAAGGTTATGAAGTCGTTCTTGGTAACGGTGGCTCGACTGCGTTTTGGGATATCGCAACATTTGGGCTTATTGAAGAGCGATCTCAGCACCTTGTATTTGGTGAGTTCTCATCAAAGTTTGCTGCCGCATCAAAGGAAGCGCCTTTCTTAGGCGAGCCAACGGTTATTAAGGCAGAACCTGGTTCACACCCAGTGGCAAATGCCGAAGCTGGAATCGATGTTTACGCATTAACTCACAATGAAACGAGCACAGGCGTTGCAATGCCGATTCTGCGTCCGGCAGGAACTGATGGCGCACTTGTTCTAGTGGATGCAACATCTGCTGCTGGTGGATTGATGGTTAATGCAAAAGAGTTTGATACTTATTACTTTGCGCCTCAAAAGTCTTTCGCATCTGACGGTGGGCTATGGATCGCGATCATGTCCCCTGCTGCCATTGCACGCGCAGAAAAAATCAAGGCAAGTGGTCGTTGGGTTCCAGCATTCTTTGACTTGGGAATTGCAATTGAAAATTCTCGTCTAGATCAGACCTACAACACCCCTGCACTTGTTACTTTGATGCTGTTGGCAGAACAAATCGAATGGATGAACGCCAATGGCGGACTTTCATTTGCTGCGGGTCGCAGTGCTAAGTCATCTGACATTTTGTACTCATGGGCAGAAAAGACCAGCTACACAACTCCCTTTGTAACTGATTCTGCGATGCGCTCTAAAGTTGTTGGAACTATTAACTTTGATGATGCGATTGATGCGACCAAAATCTCGGCTGCACTGCGCGAGAATGGAATTGTTGATACAGAGCCTTACCGCAAACTGGGTAAGAATCAGCTTCGCATCGGTATGTTCCCTGCAGTTGATCCAAGTGATGTTGAAGCACTTACCAAGTGCATTGATCACGTTGTTGCCGCCCTGTAATGAGTAAGGGCTTTCATCGCGATAGATTTTTCTGGATAGTAGCGGTTCAAACCGCAATCGTTAACTTCTATCTTGGCGGCTTTGGCCCAGCGCAATCTTTGTTACGGACAGACCAAGGCACATCACTAACAATTGCTGGTTTACACGGAACAGCTATGGGTGCAGCATCAATCTTTGCTGGTTGGGCAAACCCTCGCATCGCACATAGGTACGGTCGCAACCGTGCTAGTTGGATCGGTTTGTCTGTCTTTATCTTCGGACTAACCTTGTTTGTGATCTCACCGCCTGTTTACCTTACCTTGCCTGCTACATTCATTACAGGTGTAGGAACATCTATTGTCATCAACACAATGCTGACGAAAATGTCATCGCATTATGGCAAGGGGGCGGAGGTTGCAATCCCCCAAGCAAATGGAATTGCATCTGTTGGCTTTGTAACTGGAACCGCTTTGATTGGAACAATTGCAATTGCATTCCCAAACCTTTGGCGTTTGGGATTACTTCTTGCAATTCCAGTGGCACTGATTCTATTCTTCGTTGGACGTGAGAAAGATGCAGAAGAGCATGTTCCTGATGAGCACGGACCTCAGGGCGGAAAACTTTCAGCAAAGTTTTGGATCGCTTGGTTTGGTTTTGTTGCCTGTATTTCAAGCGAGTTTGCAACATCTTTCTGGGCCGCCGCACTTCTTAAAGAGCGTGTTGGATCAACGGCAGCTATTTCAACTGTTGCAATTGTTGCTCTTGGTACCGGAATGGGAATTGGACGCTGGTATGGCGGATTGTGGTTAAAGCGGCTTGCTCTAGATAATCAACTTCAGATGATCATCGCACTTCAATTTCTTGGATTTTTAGGTTTCTGGTTATCGCACAACATGGTGCTCTCACTCATCTGCCTGCTTGTTGTTGGTCTCGGTATTTCGATGCAGTTTGCACTGTCTTCAATTCGATTAATTGGATTAAGCGATGGACGTCCAGATTTGGCGATTGGTCGAGCCTCTTTGGCAGCCGGTGTTGCCATTGCTGGAGCCCCATTCTTGCTAGCTCTATTGGGAGATAGTTTTGGCATTTCACGGGCCTACATCATGGTTTTTGTCTTGATCAGCATCGCTTTCATAATCGTGAGAGTGATTCCTTCAAATGCCAGGGAGTCAGCATGAGTTACAAAGCTAGAAGACTGATTACCCTGCTCGCATTAATTGGAATTTTAGTGGTGATCGCGATCAACGGTCTTTAAGACTCCTGCTACTGAAGTATCTACAGGTAGTTGTACTCGGTTTTTATAGCGGAACCAAATAATTAATGATGCACCTAAGGAAATGGCACCGCACAGAGCAATTGTGGGGCGAATTCCAAGGAGTTCAGTTGTAGTTCCAATCAACGGTGAACCAAATGGTGTTCCACCCATAAAAATCAAAAGATAAAGACCCATCACTCGACCTCGGATTGCTGGATCAGTGCTTGTTTGAACTATTGAATTTGCAGAAACCAAAGTTGTCAAAGCTGTTAAGCCACATATTGGAAGCCAAAGAATGTAGAGCGTGTAGCTAGGAATTATTGAAAGAACCATAATAGAAATAGAAAAAAGGATTCCACCCTTGATGACAAACTTTGTATTTCTAAATCTCTCTAATCGTGCCGAACCAATAGCCCCGGTTAAAGAGCCAATTGCAATAAATGTGCCCATTAATCCAAAACTTGCAGGTCCTAATCCAAATTCCTGTGTCGCCATCAATGCGTTGAATATCTGAAAGTTCAGACCAAAGGTAGCTAGGAAGAAAACCATCAACATCACGACATAAATATCAGGACGTGCCTTTGCGTATGCAATACCTTCTCGGATGTTTCCATCTGATTTTGGCCGGTCTTGATGAAAAAAACCTTTTTCATTAAGGTTGAGGAGAGCGACAATAACGAATAAGTATGAAAGGCCATTAATAATGAAGGATGGCCCAGTACCGAAAGCGGCGATTAAGCCACCAGAAATCGCAGGTCCAATGAGCCGACCAGCGTTGAAATTTGCTGAATTTAAGGAAACTGCGTTCGGTAAATCGCTCTGACCAACAACTTCGGTTGTGAAGGCTTGGCGTACTGGCGCATCAATTGCAGTTGAAATACCCAGGACTGCAGCTAGAACAAAGACATGCCATAAAGCGATCAAATCTGTAATCACCAATATGCCAAGTCCTAATGAGGCAGCGCCTCCCATAATGTTGGTTAGTACTAAAACTTTTCTCTTATTGAAACGATCGGCGAACTTTCCACCGTGTAGTGAGAAAAATAGGACGGGAGCAAATTGAACCGCAGTGACCAAACCTAGATAAGTTCCACTGTTGTTAGTAAGTTCCAGGACAAGCCAGTCTTGAGCAATTCGTTGGGCCCAGCTGCCGATATTTGAAACAGCGTTAGCAGGAAAAAGTATTTGGTAATTTCGGTGGCGAAATGAACGCCAATTACCATCCTCTTTTACCGATAAACGCATTACTCTTGCCCCATGACTACTCGACTACGCAATGCAGTAACTCTAGTCGCAATTGGAACAATGTGCTGGATCGTTGCTGGGGTGACTGCTCTTGCAATGAATGCAGAAGCAAAAGTTATTTGGACATGCGTGATGGGTGCAGCATTAGGCCTAGTTGGTATTCGTTACACAATCCGCCGCAGCAGACGCAGCGGCATTTAAGCCGCTTAAGCACCTAGCGCAGTAGCAATACCGCGCAGCACACGACCAAGGCGATCTGCTTCTTGTGCATTTGGATGGCGTCCATGGCGTAAACCATTTCCAACCTTGTCCAACATCTTGATTGTGTCTTCAATCATTGCAGCAAGATCATCACTGTTAACACGTGAATTCTCTACTAATGATGGTGGAGCATCAATGATGTGCACAGATAATGCTTGTGGGCCTTTGCGGCTATCTGCAATTGAAAACTCAAGCTTTGTTCCAGGTTTTACTGTTGCAACACCTTCAGGAAGTGAAGTTGCAGCTAGATAAACATCTTCGCCTTCATCATTAGCAATAAAGCCGAAACCTTTTTCTAATGAGAACCATTTAACGCGTCCTGTAGGCATGGGGAGAGCTCCTTGCTAGTTTTCTTTACTGGTGTGTAAATATGTATCGCGGTTGCGATAGCAGGTGCTTAGTTTAACACCGGCTCTGTGAAGGTCGCTTCCGAATGTGCTCCGCAGCCATGATCCACGCTCACTACGCGTGCATCATCGGGTGAGATCGCATTTGCGCATACGCCAAAGGTTGCGCGTAATGATCCTGCGATCGGAATAAAGAAGCCGCAGCTGTGGCAAGGTTTTGGCGCTGACTGGGCAACAGGCGCGTTAGGTCCACGCTCGCCTTCATACCAACGCTTAGCTGCCTGGTCACGACCTTCAATTGAAAGAACACGTGCACGACCTAAACCAAGTTCAATTGCCATCGCTGTATCAAGATCTTCATCCTGTGGCAACGCTTGTTCTCCCGGAACTAAACGAGTGTCATCAAGTGCGCTGGGAACAATGTCGCCAACACCAACATCGCCCGGCAAAATTCGGTCGCGATATGGAATCCATTCTGGTGCACGTAGCGCATCTGGGCCCGGAAGAACTACAACATCGCAAATTGTTGGTTGTGACTGCTCATCAACCTTTGCAATGGTGATGCACCAACGCCAACCTTTATACCCTGCAAGGTTTGCTTCAAACAAATAAGTTGCAACACGGTTGTCATCATCAAAATCAACTGAAACAAATCCGCCAACTTGATCTTTCTTTTCCGCCTGCTCTAACGCAGCGTTTCGGGCAAGATCCTTTGCATCAAAAGCAACTGTGGTGCTCTTCTTTTTTGCCATGGTCTAAGGGTAAAGCAGAACGCCGTCCACATGTTAATTGTGGACGGCGTTACGCGTAATTATTGGTTAAGTATGGCTTTAGAAGTCCATATCTCCGCCGCCTTGTGGGGCAGCAGCAGCCTTCTCTGGCTTATCTGCAATAACTGCCTCTGTTGTGATAAACAGCGCAGCAATTGATGCAGCGTTTTGTAATGCAGAACGTGTGACCTTTGCTGGATCAATGATTCCAGCCTTGATCATGTCTACGTATTCGCCAGTTGCAGCATTTAAACCTTGTCCTGCAGGAAGATGGCGAACCTTTTCTACAACAACACCACCTTCGAGTCCTGCATTCACTGCGATCTGCTTGATTGGAGCTTCGATTGCATATTCAACAATCTTGGCACCAGTTGCTTCATCGCCAGTTAAACCTGTTAGACGCTTGAACACTGCAGCACCTGCTTGTAGAAGTGCAACGCCACCACCGGCAACGATTCCTTCTTCTACTGCAGCCTTTGCATTGCGAACCGCGTCTTCAATGCGGTGCTTACGTTCTTTGAGTTCTACCTCAGTTGCAGCTCCTGCCTTGATAACAGCTACGCCACCTGCAAGCTTTGCGAGACGCTCTTGCAACTTCTCGCGGTCGTAATCTGAATCAGATGCATCAATTTCATTACGGATCTGCTGAACGCGACCCTTAATCTGAGCATCATCGCCAGCACCTTCAACGATTGTTGTCTCTTCCTTGCTGATAACAACCTTGCGAGCGCGACCCAATAGATCAAGCTCTGCAGTATCTAGACGCAGACCAACTTCTTCAGAAATAACTGTTGCACCAGTGAGGATTGCAATGTCCTGAAGCATCGCCTTGCGACGATCTCCAAAGCCAGGTGCCTTTACAGCTGCTGAACGGAATGTTCCGCGAATCTTGTTAACAACCAAGGTTGCAAGTGCTTCACCTTCAACATCTTCAGCGATGATTACAAGTGGCTTACCTGATTGCATAACCTTTTCTAGAATTGGAACTAAATCCTTGATGTTTGCGATCTTTGAGTTAACGATCAAAACATAAGCATCTTCTAGAACAACTTCCATGCGATCCTGGTCAGTTACAAAGTACGGAGAAATGTAACCCTTATCAAAGCGCATACCTTCAGTCAGCTCTAGCTCTAGACCGAATGTGTTTGACTCTTCAACAGTGATTACGCCTTCTTTGCCAACCTTGTCCATCGCCTCGGCGATCATTTCACCGATGGTTGCGTCCGCTGCTGAGATAGATGCAGTTGCCGCGATCTGCTCCTTCGAGTCAACCGCCTTAGCCATTGAAAGAAGTTCAGCAACAATTTCGGCAACAGCCTTTTCAATTCCGCGCTTTAGCGCCATTGGGTTTGATCCGGCAGCAACGTTACGCAGACCTTCACGTACAAGTGCCTGAGCTAGAACAGTTGCAGTTGTTGTTCCGTCACCGGCAACATCATCAGTCTTCTTCGCAACTTCCTTTACTAGCTCTGCGCCGATCTTTTCCCATGGATCATCAAGTTCAATTTCCTTTGCAATGGAAACGCCATCATTAGTAATTGTTGGGGCGCCCCACTTCTTCTCGAGAACGACGTTACGTCCGCGAGGTCCAAGGGTTACCTTGACCGCATCAGCCAAGATATTCATGCCGCGTTCTAAACCGCGACGTGCTTCTTCATTAAAGGCAATCTGCTTTGCCATGAGTTGTGCTCCTTGTGCTCGTCCATCATTTGGCGGGGCGCTTTATCACTCGCACCCCGAGAGTGCTAACGCCAAATCTAGAGCCTTTATTTCGCAGGCGCAAAACGAGGGGTTTAGCGGTTAGTGGGCTACGCGTGTGGCCATGCGGGCCTCACGCAGGCGGCGCAGGCGCTTCACTAGCATCGGTGAGGCAGCTAGAGCGTCATCGCGGTCGATCAAATCATTGAGTAGTTGGTAGTAGCGAGGTGCGGTGAGGTCAAAAAGTTCCTTGATTGCAGCCTCTTTGGCACCGGCATAACGCCACCAATTGCCTTCAAAATCCAGGATACGAACTTCGAGGTCACTTAGGCCGGTATTGATCGCTGACTCTTCTTGTGCGGACATGGGGTAAATCTTAGGTGAGCACAGCGAAAAGTGTGGGATTTACAGCCTGTCGAGAATTAGCTGAATATCGGTGATTTTTGTCCAGGGATTAACAATTGCAAATCGCAAAATAGGTTGGCCATTATGGGATGAGGGCGGAATAAAGCCCACCTGATCTTCTAATAATTGATCGCTCCACTTTTGATAATCGGCGCTCGCCCACCCTTTCCGAGTAAATGCAACGATTGAAAGTTCTGGTTCGCACAACAGTTCTAGATCTGGATGTTTGCGAACTAATTCAGCTGCTTGTTGTGCAACAGTCAACGTTTGTTCCATGGCCTCTGCATATGCATCTGTTCCGTGGGCGGCAAGTGAGAACCAAAATGGCAAACCACGGGTGCGTCTAGTTAAGTTAATTGCGTAATCAGATGGAGACCAGTTGTCATCTTTTAAGGTATCCAAATATGAGGCGTGTTGTGAATGTGCTTGCTTAGCTAAATCAGGATTGCGATACACAAGAGCGCAGGCATCATATGGAGCAAAAAGCCATTTATGTGGGTCAACGATAAATGAGTCTGCATTCTCAATTCCATCAAAATCTTTTCGCACAGAAGGTGCGCATAGCGCTGCTAAACCGTAAGCGCCATCAACATGAAACCAAATGCCACGATCGTGTGCAGCTCTTCCCAAACCTTTTAGGTCATCGATAATTCCAAGGTTTGTTGTGCCCGAAGTTGCAACTACCGCAAAAACTCGATTATCAGTGGTGGCGTGCAAATGATCTATCGCTTCCGCAACCGCTGCACCCTGCAACTTTCCCTTTGAATCAACTGGAATTTTGAGAATATCTACATCCATAACGTTGGCTGCAGATGTAATGGATGAATGTGCTTCGGCACTGCAGGCAATTACCCAACGACCCTTTGCTGCCACCTCATTTCGCGCTTCGGCCCGTGCAACAACGAGTGCGGAAAGATTTCCGATTGTTCCGCCTTGAACAAACACACCGCCAGCGGTTGCTGGCAATCCTGCTAAATCAATTAGCCACTGAATCGCTTGGTTTTCTGCAAAGACTGCACCTGCACCTTCTTGCCACGACCCCCCGTACAAGGCACTGGCACCGACAACTAAATCAAAAAGGTTTGCATATTCACTGGGAGCTGATGGAATAAAAGCAAGATTGCGCGGATGATCTGTCGAGATACAGGCTTTGGCTAGAACATTTGTAAATACCTGAAGAGCTTCATGACCGCCTAAACCTTTGGCGGTAATCGTGTTTCCTACTTGATTGAAAAGATCTTCAGCAGATCGTGGACCATCTAGTGGTGGATCATCCTTTAAGCGTTCAAGGCTGTACTTCAAAATTTCTGCAGCAAGCGCTTCTACTTCAGGAGTGAACTCATGCATTAATTCTTGCCTTCTTGACAATATTTCTTATCATCGTTGGGAAGACAAATAAGTGAAGTGGTGAGATTGCATACCAGTACAACTGTCCACCTAATCCTCGCGGATAAAATGTCGCCTCCTGCACAATTGTGGTCTTTCCATTTTCGCGAGTAACAGTGAATTCAAGCCACGCTTTACCTGGCAAAACCATTTCTGCATACAGTTTTAATCTACGGCCTGGCTCTAACTCTTCTACTCGCCAAAAATCTAAACTTTCTCCAACGCGCAAAAATTCAGGATCCCGGCGCCCACGACGCAAACCAACTCCACCAACTAAGAAGCGGTCCAAGACTCCGCGTGCCCACCACAATAAATCAGATCCAAACCAACCATTTTCGCCACCAATACGTTCGACTTGGCGCCAGACTTTTTCTGCCGAAACATCTGTAATCCGTTCGCGACGATCTCGCAAAACCATTTCACCGGCCCAATCGGGATCTCCCTGCGCCTTTTGCCAAGGAGCAGTAGGCATCGTTGCATCAGACCAACGTGTTTCTACGTTGTGGGTAGTTATCTTGGAAAGTGCTAACTGAATTGCATTTTCTACATCAATTAAACCTTCGGCAGGTTTTGGAATAAGTGCATCAATACTTTTTGCAGGATCTGCCACAACTTCGCTGATTAGGGAACCAACAAGAGGTCGAGCCAACGCTGTTGGTACTGGCGTAACTAAACCGATCCACAAGCTAGATAGTCCTGGAGTCAGAACGGGGACCCTAATGATCCAACGCTTTTTTAACCCCGATAACTTTGCAAACTTTTGCATCATGTCGGCATAAGACAAGACTTCGGGGCCACCAATATCAAATACTTGATTGACCGGCTTTTCTAAGTGTGCTGCGCTCTTTAAGTAATACAACACATCACGAATTGCGATTGGATGAGTTTTATTCATTACCCATTTTGGCGTAGTCATAATTGGTAAGCGATGAGTTAAGTGGCGCAGCATTTCAAAACTGGCTGAACCTGAACCAATAATGATTCCTGCCCGCAGTTCTAGGACAGCCACAGATGTGGTGGCTAGTGAGCTGCCTGTCATCGCACGTGATGCAAGGTGCTTACTGATGTTTACATCATTTGCGATTCCACCTAAGTAAATAATCTGTGTGACACCAGCTTCTTGGGCCGCTCTTGCAAAGTTGCGTGCCATTTCACTTTCAATTTCATCAAAGTGAGGTCCTAAGTTAATCGAGTGAAGTAGGTAAAAAGCTGTATGGATTCCTTCAAGGGCTCTTTGTAGGTCTTCAAAGTTTTCAGCACTTCCCTCGCATATTTCAACGAGCGGTGCCCATGGCTGACCCATGATTTTGTTCTTATCACGCACCAAAATTCGAACATCTTCTTTATCGTCAATAAATGCACGGACTAAACGCCCGCCAACATAGCCAGAGGCCCCTGTGACCAAATACTTGCGATCTCCATTATGCGGGTTCATGCTGGCAAGAATAGACTTATCCCATGCAAAAGACACTCCAAAAACCTCGCGTAGTAATTTTGGGTGCCGGCTTTGGCGGACTTACTGCCGCTCGCAAGATGGCCGATTTTGCCGATGTCACTGTGGTTGATCGCCACAACTTCCAAACATTTCTGCCCTTGTTGTATCAGGTGTCTACCGCCGGGTTAGCAGCAGATCACGTTGCTCACCCAATTCGTGGCGCTTTGCGCAAAACTGGTATTCAGTTTCGAATGGGAACTCCAATATCTGTTGATCACAAAAACAAAAATCTGAAGTTAGACAGCAGCGAGGTTTTAGATTTTGATTATTTAGTTGTAGCTCTGGGATCAGCAACTGCCGACTTTGGTATCCCTGGAGTAACTGAACATGCATTAGGAATGAAGAGCGTCCATGAAGCGCTAGCAATCCGCGCCGAAGTTTTACGACGTTTTGAAGATCTATGCCGATTTGAAGATGAAACATTGTTTTCAATTTCAGTAGTTGGTGGTGGACCAACTGGTGTTGAGATGGCCGGAGCCTTTGCAGAACTTGTTCGTGGTCCACTCAAGCATGATCAAGCACATGCAGCAGCGCACATCAAGATTAATTTAATTGAAGCTGGTCCCCGAATCTTGCCTATGTTTTCTGAAAAGCTTTCTGCTCGTGGCAAAAAAGATCTCGAAAAACTTGGCGTGACTGTGCACCTAAATACGGCGGTTAAAGAGATTAGGCCACGCATGATTGAAGTAAGTGATGGGAGCAAAATTCCATCTGAAGTAACAATCTGGGCCGCAGGTGTAAAGGGCGAACCGGCTGGTGCGCAATTGAATTTGCCATTGGTTAATACCCGCATTGATGTTCAAAGTACTTTGCAGGTTAAGAATTATCCTCATATCTTTGCAATCGGTGATATCGCAGGTTTTATTGGAGAAAATGGCCGTATGTTGCCGATGGTGGCACCCGTTGCAATGCAACAAGGTCGACATGTTGCAAAGCAGATCAAGAGCCTTGCCGCAGGTGCGGAATTAAAGCCTTTCAAGTACATCGATAAAGGTTCCATGGCAACAATCGGTCGTCACAAAGCAATCGTCGAAGTGAAAAGCCTTCGAATGACTGGAATTCCAGCTTGGTATGCCTGGCTGTGGCTACACCTGTTTTACCTTTTGGGTGGACGCAACAAGATCGGCACAATGGCTGACTGGACCTACAACTATTTAACCTTTGACCGCGGCAACCGTCACATTATGGATTCGCAGTAATGACTGAATATCTCAAGGTCGATGGGCATGATGTGTACTGCTATGAATGGGAAAACGAGGGTGAAGCTGTTGTTTTGCTTCATGGCGGAATGAGCCAAACCGCACACTGGGCCACAAGTATCGTTCCAGACTTAGAGGATTACCACGTCTTTGCTTATGATCGTTCATCACACGGATTTACAGCTTATCGTGAAGAAAGCATTAACTTTAAGTACCAACTACGTGAAGCAATCGCATATTTAGAAACTATTGTTAAAGAGCCCGCTCATATCATCGGATGGAGTGATGGTGGAATTATCGGAATGATGATTGCAATCGAGCGACCCGAACTTGTTAAATCACTTGTTTTGATTGGTGCTAACTTCCATTACAACGGAACCATGGGTGATTTTGAGATTGGTGAAATTAGCGCAGAGGACCGTGCTGAGTATGCGATTTATTCACCAGATCCTGCTGAAACCCAGGATGTGATTTACCAACGCTTTATGAAAATGTGGCCTTCGGAGCCAGAAATTCCTTTAGAAGATATCAAGAGAATTCAGTGTCCTGTATTGGTAATGGCTGGCGATGATGATGTTATCAGCCATGTACACACCGTTGAGTTATTCGAAGCTTTGCCACTTGGTCAATTAGCAATTGTTCCCGGAACTTCACATATCCTGCCAAAGGAAAAGCCAGGATTAGTTAATTTGTTGATTACTGAATTTCTCGAAGATTTAAGCTACCCAATTACGCGTATGCCAATTCGTAGAACAAATCCGATTAGCAATCTACCGGAGTAATTTTTCCCGTTGTAACATCGTAAATAGCTCCACCAACAACAACATCCTTGTTTAAGAATGGGAATGCGCGGATTCTGCTGACATCCAATGCAAGTGCTTTTTCTTGATCCTTCACAGTTCTAAACTCAAGGCTGCGTGTATCTACACCAAATTCGTTTTGGATATGTTCATGAATATCAGCTTCTTCTGTAGATGCCATTCGACAATTGGTGTGGGGCATAACGAGAATTTTTTTAACACCCAGAAGATAAGTTGCAAGAACCAATGTTCGAAGAACATCCTCGGTGACGCGTGCGCCAGCATTTCGC
>JNSK01000074.1_pt1 | contig 18639 bp, 16 predicted proteins | sample 210681 | NCBI WGS metagenome assembly JNSK01 (sample SAMN02808684, study PRJNA238866) | freshwater metagenome | biome: fresh water; feature: freshwater reservoir; material: water; isolation source: water column of the freshwater reservoir Embalse de Amadorio in Spain | place: Spain: Valencia ...
AGACTCACCTCTTGCGCCTCGGGGCGTAGCGTAGTGGCTAGCGCGCCTGCTTTGGGAGCAGGAGATCGGGAGTTCGAATCTCCCCGCCCCGACCAGTTTGTTTTTGGTCAGTTCCATTTATACATCCTTATATCGATGATCAGGGAGCACAGTGAAGAGCACAGTCGAAACACTTTCACCAACGCGCGTAAAGCTTGATGTAGAAGTTTCATTCGCAGAGCTCACTCCACACATCGATGCGGCCTATAAGAAAATTGCGAAGCAGGTAAACATTCCTGGTTTTCGCAAAGGTCACGTTCCAGCTGCGATGATCGATCAGCGCGTTGGACGTGGAAGCGTCCTTGATGAGGCCATTAATTCAGCTCTGCCGGAGTTTTACTCACAAGCAGCTCGCGAACACGATGTGCTTGTTATCGGACGTCCAGAAGTTGATATCAAAGAGTTCGTTGATAAAGAGAAATTGGTCTTTGTCGTTGAAGTTGATGTTCGCCCAGAGGTAAAGCTTCCAGACTTTGCAAAGATTGAAATTACTGTTGACGATGTCGCAGTTGAAGATAAAGATGTCGAAGAACAGCTTGATGGATTACGCGCTCGCTTTGGAACACTTCATACAGTTGAACGTGCAGCTAAAGATGGCGACTTTGTCACGATCGATCTGACTGCTCGTATTGATGGCGCAGAAGTTGATGGTGGAAAAGCTAATGAGATTTCATATGAAGTTGGCTCAAACCGCATGATCGATGGCCTTGATGCAGCACTTGTTGGAATGGCTATCGGAGAAACAAAGACATTTACTACTCAACTCGTTGGTCAAAAAGATGACGAAATGGGCGATGTTGAAATTGTTGTTAAGGCAGTCAAGGAGCGCGAACTTCCAGAGGCAGATGATGCATTCGCAAAGCTGGCATCTGAGTTCGATACCATCGCAGAGCTTCGTGCAGATTTTGTGGAGCGCCTTGGACGCGTAAAGAAGATGGAACAGGGTGCGCAGGCACGTGACCTACTTCTTGAGAAGCTTCTTGCTGAACTTGATATTCCAGTGCCAGAGAAGATGGTCGAGGCAGAGGTCAATGATCACCTTGAAGGCGAAGGTCGTCAGGAAGATGGCGAGCACCGTGCTGAAGTTGATGGCCAGGTTCGATCATCACTAAAGTCAGATTTCTTGCTCGATGCGATTATTAAGAGCGAGCAGGTTGAGATCACTGAAATGGAACTCACCGAATATCTCGTGCGTACATCACAGCGTTATGGAATGGCTCCTGAGCAGTTCGCACAAGAACTCCAAAAGGCGGGCCAGATCGGTCAACTAGTTTCTGAGGTTTCGCGCGCCAAGGCTTTGGCTGTGGTTCTTGAGCGGGTCAAGGTTTCTGATAAATCTGGCAATGCGATCAATCTCGAAGAGCTTCGCCCTAAGGCTCCAGAAGTACCTGTAGCCGAATAGTTTTCATATGCCCTAAGCGAACAGGGGCAGATTCACGCAGGTTCTGGCGCAAATGGGGAAGCATTTTCACGCTGGAATTGTTAAGGTCAATACATATAACAATTCAGGAGGATGAAGTGGATTATCTCAACCCGGAAGTGGCGCAGATTTTGGCTCGCGCACCACACTCAGCATCAGGTGGGCTAGACGATCAGGTCTACAACCGTTTGCTCCGTGAACGAATCATCTTCCTTGGCTCAGTCGTAGAAGACTCGATGGCTAATGCGATTGCGGCGCAGATTCTTCTGCTTGCTGCTGAAGATCCAAAGAAAGATATTTTTCTCTACATCAACTCACCTGGTGGTTCTGTAACTGCAGGTATGGCGATCTACGACACGATGCAATACGTGCAAAACGATGTTGCAACAGTTGGAATGGGTCTTGCTGCATCAATGGGTCAGTTCCTTCTTTGTTCAGGTGCTGCAGGAAAGCGTTACGCGCTTCCACATGCTCGTGTCATGATGCACCAACCATCATCTGGAATCGGTGGAACTGCAACCGATATCAAGATTCAGGCAGAACAAATTGGTTTTACGAAGCGAAAGATGGCAGAACTCATCGCCCATCACACAGGACAATCAATCGAGACAATTACTGCAGATTCAGATCGCGATCGCTGGTTTACAGCAGATGAAGCCAAGGAATATGGTTTTGTTGATCACGTTGTTCGCTCTGCAGGTCAGGTTCTAGGTAGCGGAGGAACAGCCCAATGATGAACGAATTTGATCGCGCACAAGAGATCGTTTCTCGCTACGTGCTCCCAGTCTTTGAAGAAAAGACTGCCAATGGATATAAGCGTCATGATCCATATACAAAGCTCTTCGAAGAGCGCATTATTTTCTTAGGTCAGCCAATTGATGACACCGTGTCAAACGATGTAATGGCTCAATTGCTCACACTAGAATCCATGGATTCAGATCGTGACATCATTATTTACATCAACTCACCAGGGGGCTCATTCACAGCCCTGACCGCGATTTATGACACGATGCAATTTGTTCGCCCAGATGTGATGACAATCTGTCTTGGCCAAGCAGCATCTGCTGCAGCGATCATCCTTGCTGGTGGGGCAAAGGGAAAGCGTTACGCACTCGAGCATTCACGTATCTTGATTCACCAACCTTCATCCGAAGGTGGGGGACAGGCATCAGATATCGAGATTCAGGCGCGAGAGATCTTGCGTATGCGAGGACTACTAGAACATATGCTCTCGAAACACACCACTCGCACTCCAGAGCAGATCGCGCAAGATATCGAACGTGACAAGATTCTTACCGCCGCAGAAGCTGTCGAGTACGGACTTATCGATCAAGTTCTAGCTAGTCGAAAGGCTAAGCCAACCTGGTAACTCCCAGGGATAAAGTCTTTTACTGTGAAACTATTTGAGGCGGGTTCCCTTTGGTCATATAAAGGGTTCCGTCTCTTTTGGTTTTCAAACACAATATTTGTTATCGGATCAGGCGCGTTTCCAGTCGCACTTGCAGTTGCAGTTTTAGATAGCAACGGAAATGATCCCAAGTCACTCGGTTTTATTCTGGGTGCACGCGTACTAGCAGCAGTACTTTTCTCACCAGTGACGGGTGTGTGGTCTGATCGATTCCCGCGCGTACAAGTAATGATTACCGCTGATGTTTTCCGTGCGCTACTTGTCTTCTCGCTAGTTTTCTTAGCTCAACCAGGAACTCCTTATTGGATTCTGGCAATGGTTGTTTTCTTGATGGGAATGGGTGATGCCCTCGGTGCACCGGCATCCCAAGCAATTCTTCCAAGCCTCTTGCCACCCGATAAGTTAAAAGCTGGAAATGTTGCTCGAAGCATTGTGGTGCGTACAGCCCACATCGTTGGCCCTGGAGTTGGCGCAGGAGCGATTTTGCTATTTGGTGCTAGATACACCTTTATTTTCACCGGTGTTTTTTTTATTTTAGGTACATCGCTCATGTTCTTCATCGAAGAAGACTTTAAGCCGATTGCTCAAGAAGATAAACAGACTTTCATTGTTGACCTCAAAGAAGGTGTGCGCACTGTCTGGCACATTAAGTGGATATTTGCCCTGATCGCAACTACATCATTTCAACTCATGTTTATCGTTGGTGTTGAAAGCGTCCTGTTACCGGTGATCACAAGGCGAGAGTTTGAAACGAACAATGTATTTGCTGTCTCTGCCTCAGTCTTTTCTCTGGGTGCAATTATTGGCGCTTTAATTTCTCTGCGCCTTAAGATCAAGCATCAAGGACAGTTCTGCATCCTTGTATTCGCCCTTCTGGGAGCAACAACTTTAGCCCTGGCATTTCCATTTTCACCGTACATCATCATTGGTGCATATTTCTTGGCCGGTTTATCTATTGGCCCATGGGAAGCATTTTGGGCTGCTGCGGTACAGAAAGAAGTGCCGCAGGAATTACAAGGCCGTGTATTTAGCGTTGACCACATGGGATCGACTGCACTTATTCCACTTGGAATGGTCTTAGTCGGCCCAGCTGCTGAGTTCTTCGGAGAGAAACCGATGCTGATCGGAGTTTCGATTATGCATGTGCTCATTAGCCTTTCGGTGTTGAAGGTGACCGGCGTTCGTGATCTAAAGATGCCCGCATCATTCTGGAATTCTTCTCAGGGCGAACAGCTCAGACGGTGAATACGCCCGCATATTTCATTGTTTAAATCTACGATTGACCTACTTCCCCTCACATTAGGAGCACCATGACACGCATCGGCGAGACTAGCGATCTGCTGAAATGTTCTTTTTGCGGCAAGACGCAGAAGCAGGTAAAGAAATTAATTGCCGGCCCTGGTGTCTACATTTGCGACGAGTGCATCGAACTCTGTAATGAAATCATTGTTGAAGAGCTTTCCGAAGCCACATCCCTTGGTTTAACTGAACTTCCAAAGCCTCAGGAAATTTTTGAATTCCTTGATCAGTATGTGATTGGTCAAGATCGTGCCAAGAAGTCTCTCTCTGTCGCTGTTTACAATCATTACAAGCGCGTGCAGTCGGGCGAGCCAAAAAGTGACGATGCGATTGAACTCGCTAAGTCAAATATTTTATTGTTAGGCCCAACAGGCTGTGGAAAGACACTCATGGCACAGACGTTGGCGCGCATGCTTAATGTTCCATTTGCTATCGCCGATGCCACAGCACTTACTGAGGCCGGTTATGTTGGCGAAGATGTTGAGAATATTCTTCTTAAACTTCTTCAGGCTGCAGATTACGATGTAAAGAAGGCAGAAACCGGAATCATCTACATTGACGAGATCGATAAGGTCGCGCGTAAATCTGAAAATCCATCAATCACTCGAGATGTTTCAGGTGAAGGTGTTCAGCAAGCACTACTGAAGATTCTAGAGGGAACAGTTGCATCCGTTCCCCCTCAAGGTGGACGTAAGCACCCACATCAAGAATTTATTCAAATAGATACAACCAACGTCCTCTTTATTGTTGGTGGCGCTTTTGCAGGCCTCGATAAAATTATTGAGGCACGCAGTGGTTCAGCTAGCGTTGGATTTAATGCAACTTTGCAATCACAGGAAGAGAAGAATTCGAAAGACTTCTTCGCTGATGTGATGCCAGAAGATTTATTAAAATTTGGAATGATTCCAGAATTCATTGGTCGTCTTCCAGTAATTACAAGTGTTGAAAATCTTGATAAGCCGGCTTTGATGCAAATTCTCACGGAGCCACGCAATGCTCTTGTGAAACAGTATCAAAGACTCTTTGATCTTGATGATGTCGCCCTTGAATTTGAGCCAGATGCTCTTGAGGCGATTGCAGATCTAGCCCTCAAGCGTGGCACCGGTGCGCGTGGACTTCGTGCAATCATGGAATCGGTACTCCTTGCCGTGATGTATGAAGTACCGAGTCGCAGTGAAGTAGCGAAGGTTCTTATTAATAAAGCCTGCATTGATGGCTCTGCAACCCCTGAAATGGTGATGCGAACTGGTGATATTCCAAAGCGCGCGACCCGTCGTGAAAAGGGTACGCAGGAGAAGAGCGCGTAAATAAACTAGACTCACGCCCATGTCTTCACAAGCCAGCCATAGGCGCGAGTTATCTGCCAGCTTCATTCCGGCAGATATTGAGTCTGCGCTTTATTCCAAATGGTTGAGCGCGGGTTATTTCACCGCTGATGCAACATCAAGCAAAGAGCCGTTCACTATTGTCTTGCCACCACCGAATGTCACGGGTGTCCTACACATTGGCCACGCACTAGATCAAACACTTCAAGATTGCCTTTCTCGAATGAAGCGCATGAAGGGCTTCGAAGTGTTGTGGCTACCTGGAATGGATCACGCCGGTATTGCAACGCAGAACGTTGTTGAAAAGCAATTGGCATCGCAGGGAAAGTCTCGACACGATCTCGGCCGCGAAGCATTTGTTGCACAGGTCTGGGAATGGAAGGCGCAATCTGGTGGCGCAATTCTCGATCAGATGAAACGTTTAGGTTCGGGTGTTGATTGGACTCGCGAACGTTTCACAATGGATGAAGTAATGTCGAATGCTGTTGTATCGATCTTTAAGAAGATGTATGACGCGCAACTCATTTATCGCGCAGAAAGAATCATTAACTGGTGTCCGCGATGCCTTACTGCGCTCTCGGATATCGAAGTAGAACATAGTGATGATGCAGGGGAACTAGTCTCAATCCGTTACGGTGATGCTGATAATTCAATCGTAGTTGCAACAACACGAGTGGAAACAATGCTGGGTGATACAGCAGTTGCTGTCCACCCTGATGATCCTCGTTATAAGCACCTCATTGGTACACAGGTAGAAATTCCACTTGTTGGTCGCACAATTCCGGTCGTTGCAGATGCGCATGTGGATCCTGAATTTGGTACCGGAGCGGTAAAGGTGACACCAGCCCACGATGTGAACGACTTTGAGATCGGTCAGCGCCACAACCTTGAGACGCTGACAATTCTTGATGCCAATGGCACAGTAACTAACACAATGACTGAGTTTGATGGCCTGGATCGCTTCGATGCACGCAAAGCAATTGTTGAAGCGTTACGGGCGCAAGGACGCATTGTTTCTGAAAAGCGGCCGTATATTCACGCCGTTGGCCATTGCTCTCGTTGCGATACAACTGTTGAGCCACGTCTTTCTAAGCAGTGGTTTGTTAAAGTTGCACCACTTGCGCAAGCATCAGGGGACGCTGTCCGCAACGGAAGTGTGAAGATCGAACCAGCATCACTGGAGCCACGTTATTTTGAGTGGGTCGATAACATGCACGACTGGTGTATCTCTCGCCAGTTATGGTGGGGTCATCGAATTCCGGTTTGGTATGGCCCAAAAGATGAAGTTGTAGTTGTTGGTCCCGGTGAAAGTGCCCCAGCGGGGTGGACACAAGATCCAGATGTTTTAGATACATGGTTCTCATCAGGGCAGTGGGCATTTTCAACGATGGGGTGGCCTGAAAAGTCGACCGACTTGGCGAAGTTTTACCCAACAAGTGTTCTCGTAACCGGCTATGACATTTTGTTTTTCTGGGTGGTTCGCATGATGATGATGTCGATCTTTGCTATGGATGGGGTTCCTCCATTTAAAACAATTATGTTGCACGGTCTTGTTCGTGATCAATATGGCAAGAAGATGTCTAAATCTCGCGGAAATGTCATTGATCCGATTGAGTTTATGGACAAGTACGGGGCAGATGCCTTGCGATTTACCTTGGCGCGCGGAGCTAACCCTGGAGCTGATCAAGCGCTGGCAGAAGATTGGATCGGCGGATCGCGAAACTTTGCCACAAAGCTTTGGAACGCATCGCGCTTTGCGATGATGAATGGCGCTCATGTAAACGGTGAGCTACCAGCATTTGATTCATTAACTGTGATCGATCGTTGGATACTGACACGCTTGAATGAGACGATCTTCGAAGCCGATCAGCTCTTTGAGAAGTATGAATTTTCACGTGCCTGTGAATTGATTTACCACTTTGCATGGGATGACCTGTGTGACTGGTACCTCGAACTTTCGAAAGAAGTATTCGCTTCCGACAACAAGGCAGCGTCGCAGCGAGTATTGGGTCATGTGTTGGATCAACTTATGCGCCTGCTCCACCCTGTTATGCCATTTATTACAGAAGAACTGTGGTGCACCCTTACCGGTGGCCAAAGCCTGGTAATTTCCGCGTGGCCAGTCTCGAATTCAGATCAGATTGATCTGAGTGCAAAGCGAATTGTCGCTAGTCTGCAAGAAGTGGTTACCGAGGTCCGTAGATTTAGAAACGATCAAGGAATCAAACCATCACAGAAAATTCCTGGCCGTTTGAGTGGAAATCCAGATGTCATCTCATCGGCGAGTGCTCTCCGCTTCTTACTTAAATTAGAGGATAAAGAGTTCACTCCAACTGCAACACTTGATATTGCAGGAGCCAAGATAGAACTCGATCTGACTGGATCAATCGATGTGGTTGCAGAGCGTGCACGTCTTGAGAAAGATTTAGCAACTGCCCTAAAAGATCAGAAAACAGCAGAAGTGAAATTAGGCAATGAAGGATTTATGGCCAAGGCACCTGCAGATGTGGTTGTGGAAATTCGTGAGCGCTTAGCAAAGACAACTTCTGAGATCGAACGGATAAGTGCAGCACTTGCTGCCCTGTCGTAATGAATCAGATATCTGCTGAAGATCAAGCGCGAGTAGATGCAATTGAAGCCGCCCTTCTTGCACGGTGGCCAGAGAATCGAATTGCACCAACCCTAGAGAGAATTCAGGCCCTGGTAGATGCACTTGGGTCACCGCAACTCTCATACCCGACGATTCACATCGGTGGAACAAATGGAAAGACAACGACGTCCCGAATGGTCGACTCTCTTCTCTTCTCCATGGGGCTACGAACAGGAAGATTCACAAGTCCTCATCTTGAGACATACCGCGAGCGAATTGCAATAAATGGTGAACCTATTGATCCCAAAGATTTAATCTTTACCTACAACGATATTGCGGCATATTTTGATTTCATTGATTCTAAATTTGATAATCCAGTCAGCTTCTTTGAAGCAGTCACAGCACTAGCCTTTGCAGCATTTGCTGAGCACCCGATAGATATTGGAATTATTGAAGTGGGCATGGGCGGTGAGTGGGATGCCACTAATGTGGTGAAGGCAGATGTCAGCATCATCACCCCGATTGGTCTAGACCACATGGAGTATTTAGGTAACACCCTCACAGAGATTGCATCGACTAAAGCGGGCATCATTAAAGAGGGCGGCTTTGCAGTTCTCTCACAACAAGAGCCAGAGGTAGCAGTTGAGTTGTTGCGCAAGGCTGCCGAAGTTGGAGCAGATGTGGCTCGTGAGGGAATCGAGTACTCAGTGATCTCGCGCGCAGTTGCCATCGGTGGACAACTGCTGACGATTCAAGGGCTCAAAGGAGTATACGACGAAATTTTCATTCCGCTCCATGGAAAACATCAGGCATCTAATGCCGCCGCTGCACTAGTGGCTGTCGAAGTATTTTTTGGTGAGAATGAACTGGATATAGATGCAGTTCGTGAAGGGTTTGCCCAAGTCAAATCACCAGGCCGCTGCGAAGTGATTCACCGGGATCCGACAATCATTTTGGATGCAGCACACAATCCACATGGAAGTATCGCCCTCCATCAGACACTTGATTCTGAATTCACCTTTGATGAAATCATCGGAGTTGTTGGAGTTATGGGAGATAAAGATGCCCGCGGCATTCTTATGAACTTTGAGAAGTTTATGGATTCAATTATTGTCACGAAGAACTCCTCACACCGTGCGATGGAAGTTTCAGATCTAGAAACGCTAGCCATTGAGATTTTTGGTGCAGATCGGGTTCACTCTTCACCAAATCTTGAAGCAGCAATTGAGAAGGCCTTGAAAGATACGATTCGCCCTTTGAGCGATGAGTCACTTGGGATTGTGGTGACGGGTTCGGTTGTTACAGTTGGCGAAGCGCGCACATATGTAAACAGCAAATTTGCGCGGAAAGAAACGGGGGAGAAGTGAAAGTACTTGGTAGCACCGTTCTTACTATGGAGATATTTGTGATGGGCTTTGCCATGTTGCTGGCCAAAGATATTCACGAACCAGCGACCCTGATTTATGGCTTCTTCTTTATGATCACGACAATTCTCGCCATCGGACTTTTGCGCAAGAAGGCAGGTTGGATTCTCGGCTCCATTCTGCAATTCGCTCTGATGGCCTACAGCGTGGTGGTTCCAGCGATGTGGATTGTGAACATCATCTTCATGGGGCTATGGGTGGCAGCCATCGTGGTGGGTCGAAAGGGTGAGGCCGCCCGCGCAGCCCTTCTGTCGCAGGGTCCTCCAAAACCCGAATAGACTGGCACAGTGAAAATCGAGCAGACCCTCATCCTTGTGAAGCCTGATGGTGTTTCACGCAACCTCGTTGGTGAAATCATTAAGCGAATCGAAGATAAAGGTTATGTAATCGCTGACATCAAGATGATGCAGGCAGATCGCGCTCTACTCGAACGTCATTACGCCGAGCATCAGGGTAAGCCATTTTTTGAACCACTCGTAGAGTTCATGCTCTCAGGTCCTATCGTTGCAATTATTGCGCAAGGCCAACGAGTGATTGAAGGATTTAGATCTCTCGCTGGAGCGACAGACCCAACAGTTGCTGCACCAGGAACCATACGTGGAGATCTAGCACGCGATCAAGGAACCAAAGTTCAACAAAATCTTGTTCATGGCTCTGATTCACCTGAATCAGCAGCTCGTGAAATAGCTATTTTCTTTGAAGGGAAATAAATGAGCGCCAAATCCACATTCATCGGCCGCGATATGGCGATCGATTTGGGTACAGCAAACACACTTGTCTACGTTCGTGGACGTGGCATTGTTCTCAATGAGCCATCAGTAGTTGCTGTTAACCAAGATACCGGCGCCGTTCTCGCAATTGGCACCGAGGCAAAACTCATGATTGGACGCACGCCTGGAAACATTGTTGCCATCCGTCCACTTAAAGATGGTGTGATTGCTGACTTCGATACAACAGCACGCATGCTTAAGCACTTTATTCGTAAGGTTCACGGTCGTCGTGTTCTTGCAAAGCCACGCCTTGTCATCTGTGTTCCATCAGGAATCACTGGTGTTGAACAGCGCGCGGTAACCGAGGCTGGCTATGACGCAGGGGCACGCAAGGTTTACATTATTGAAGAGCCAATGGCAGCAGCAATTGGTGCCGGACTTCCTATCCATGAACCAACAGGAAACATGGTTGTAGATATCGGCGGCGGAACTACAGAAGTTGCTGTGATTTCACTCGGCGGAATTGTTACCGCTCTCTCGATTCGTGTTGGCGGAGATAAGCTAGATCAAGCCATTATCGATTGGATAAAGCGTGAGTACTCATTACTGTTGGGTGAGCGCACAGCAGAAGAGATCAAGATGGCTATTGGATCTGCATATGTTTTGGCTGACGAAAAGGATGCTGAAATCCGCGGTCGCGATCTCGCAACTGGCCTTCCAAAGACAATTATTGTTACCGCAGCAGAGATTCGTAAGGCACTTGATGAGCCGGTAAAGGCGATTGTGAATGCAGTAAAGAGCACACTCGATAAGTGTCCACCAGAACTTTCATCAGATTTGATTAATCGCGGCATCATGCTTACAGGAGGTGGAGCACTTCTTAAGGGTCTTGATGAGCGCCTTCGTCGTGAAACAGGAATGCCTATTCACGTCGCTGAGCACTCACTTGATGCAGTCGTTGAAGGTTCTGGAAAATGTATTGAAGAGTTCGAGGCACTTGAAAAGGTCTTGATCTCAGAACCACGTCGATAGGTCGATAGGTCGATCGACGATGGCGCGCGGCGGCGAGAACCGCGGGCGTTTACTGCTCATCATCCTGATTATCACCTCGCTTTTTTTGATCACTCTTGATCTGCGCGGAGTCTCTGTCATCAGCGGTGTGCGCAAAGGAACCCAAAGCGCTCTCACACCAGTACAAAGTGTTGGTGCAACCATCCTTTCTCCAGTTCGAAATTTCTTCGTCGACGTGGTTTATCTAGGGCGCACACGCTCTGAGATGGAGGCACTGCGGACAGAAAATGGTGAGCTTAAGAGCCAGTTACGCCAGCAGAGAAGTATTGATGCACAGTTAAAACAATTACAGGGCGTATTAGACCTTGCAGGAAAGGCCCAGTTTAAAGTTGTCAGTGCACGTGTGATTTCTCAAGGGGCAACAACTTCATTTACTCAAACAATCACAATTGATGCAGGCTCACGTAGCGGTGTAAAGCCAAATATGACTGTTATCAATTCTTATGGACTTATTGGTGTAGTGAAGACCGTCTACTCAACTAGTGCGCTAATTGCGCTGGCTTCTGACCCCTCTTTCCGAATTGGTGTGCGAGTTGCGGGCACTCAGCAGATTGGCATTCTTTCAGGTCAAGGAACACGAAAAGGCGTACTGCAATTACTAGATAATCAATCAACAATCAAAGTTGGAGATATCTTGCTTGCGCGCGGAAGTGTGAATAATCAGCCATTTGTCCCGGGTGTTCCAGTTGGTGAAGTTACTTCAGTTGATAATGCGGCAGGTGCGGTAACTCAAACTGCCGACGTTCGGTTCTTTGCAAACTTCTCATCTATGGGAGTAGTCAGTGTAGTTTTAGATGCCCCTGATGAAGATCCACGAGATTCCCTTATTCCGCCTAAGCCACAACCTACGCCAATCCCAACGGTGACAGTCTTTGTCACTCCTAGCCAATCACCTTCACCGAATTCAAACGGCACCGATTAAATGTCCACCCGCAAGATTTCACTGACTGCAGCACTCTTTATCATTATCTATATCGTGCAAGAAGCCTTTGTTACTCAGCTACAAATTGCAGGCGGCGGCTTCTCGCTCTTCTTGATCTTCGCACTTTTATGGGCCGCTCTCTCATCACCCAATGTTGGCGCACTCACCGGATTCGTCGCAGGATTTTTGATTGACCTTTCGCAGAGTACGGCAGGTGCCTTTGGTCAATGGACACTCGTCCTTGTACTTGTTGGATTTGGTATTTCATACTTGGGGCTAGGTTATGAAAATGTCCGCCTCAATCCATTCACGATTACATTTTTAGTGAGCGTCTCTGTGCTGGCCGCGAGAATTCTTTATCTATTGCTCTCGCTATTGCTCGGGTCAAACGTTGGCAGCTTTGCGTCGATTATCACATCTCTTCTGCTTGGGCTGCTTTGGTCAGCGGCTGTAGTGCCAATTGCGATGCCTGTTGTTGCTAGGGTATTTGACTTCATTAACGATACGCGGTTACGTCTATGAATCTTCGATCTCGATTGAGCCTACTTGTTATTCAAATTTTCATTATTTCTCTCATGGTTGCACTGCTAGGGCGGTTGTTTTATCTCCAAGTTGCAGCAGCTCCACAATATAGAGATGCAGCACTTTCCATACAGAGTAGAGATGTAGTCACACCCGCCACTCGTGGACTTATTGTTGATTCATCTGGTGTTCCACTTGCGCTAAACAAAGTTGGTGTTGCGATCACGGTGGATCGAACTGTTATTGATAAACAAGAAGACAAGGGAGAAGCGGTATTGCGTTCACTTGCGCGCCTACTCAAACTTAAATATGCAGATGTATTACAGGGAACCCGCTTATGTGGTGAACTTGAAGCTGGTAAGCGTGCTGGCTGTTGGACCGGATCACGGTTTCAACCTATTCCAATTACCAAAGACGCTGACCCCACCTTAGCGCTCCAAATCGTTGAACGCTCGGATCAATTCCCAGGGGTTAGCGCCGCACCTGTAGCAATCCGTTCCTATCCAGCAAATGCTGAGGCAAATGCTGCACATATGCTCGGATATATCGGCCCACTGACAGAAAGTGATTTAGCAGGAGAGAACGGACGCACTTATTATCGTTCCGAATATATTGGTAAGGCAGGGCTTGAAATTCAGTACGATGAATTCTTACGCGGCTCACCTGGGATCAAGACATTTATCGTTGATCGCAAAGAAGCGGTTACCAACACCAGTAAGGTGGTAAATCCAACTCCAGGAAATCATTTAGTGACAAGCATTGATGTTCGACTACAAGCTGCTAGCGAGAAAGCACTGGCGGCAGCTGTTGCTCGCTCTCGCGCAAACGGTTTTAGAGCCGATGGCGCAGCTGCCGTTGTCATGGACGTTGTGACAGGTCGAGTTTTAGCACTTGCTTCATATCCAACATTTGATCCCAATGCTTACGAACGTGGACTCACCGTCAAGCAGGCAAGTGATCTTTACTCAGAGGCGCAAGGAGTACCGGCACTTTCGCGCGCGCTGCAAGGACTTTTCGCCCCAGCTTCCACCTTTAAGGCTGTCTCTCTCGTTGCAGCGGCCAACGCAGGCTATAACCTCAATGCAAAATATGACTGTCCTGGAAACTTGCAGGTCGGTACTCGTCTCTTCCGTAACTTTGAGAGCAAGGACCAAGGAACTCTCTCAATGACAAAGGCAATGGCGGTCTCATGTGACACCATCTGGTACAAAATTGCATTTGATGAATGGTTAAGAGATGGTGGCTTAAAACCAAAGAGCAATGCCAATGATTACTTCTTTAAGGCAGCCGAAGGGTTTCAGGTTGGCATAAAGACAGGAATTGATCTTCCATCTGAATCTTCAGGACGTTTGGCAAACCGAGAATGGAGAAAGTCTTGGCACGAGCAGAACAAGGACTTCTACTGTAATTACAAAGAGCGTGCCAGCAAGGCGCAACAGACAGCTTTTCTTCTCGAGCTCGCCCGAGAAAATTGTCTTGATGGTGACAAGATCCGCGCAGGAGATGCAGTCAACTTCTCAATTGGTCAAGGCGATACCCTAATCACTCCACTGAAGTTGGCACAGATGTATGCCGCGATCGCTAACGGTGGAACTATTTGGAAGCCAACTATTGGTAAAGCCATTGTGACTACTGAGGGAAAGATTATTAAATCAATCTCACCAGAGAAAATCGGAAAGCTACCTGCAACCAAGGCAACGATCAAGTTTTTACAGAACTCACTTCGAGAAGTAGTTGTCTCTGGAACGGCTGCTGGTGCATTTAGCGGATTTCCGATTCCTCTCAGTGGTAAAACAGGAACGGCTGAAGTCTTTGGTAGAAATGCTGATGGATCACTTAAGAGCGATACATCCTGGTATGCCGGGTATGGCCCAACCGATAAACCACGTTATTGCGTTGTCATGATGGTCTCGCAAGGCGGATTCGGTTCTTCCTCATCTGGAGTTGGCGTTCGCCAGATTTTTGAAACCATCTTTGGCGTAAAGGGATCTACGATTGTGCCAGGGGCAGCAATTTACCCAGAAGGTAAACCTTCAGATGTTCTGCCAAAGATTTCACCGGCAACGAAAGTTAAGCAGGAGGCGCCATGAGTTTGATTAATCAGCGTCACGGCTTTCGACGAACTCGCGGCAAGAGCGCTTTCTGGGGCCTTGATCCAATTCTTACAGTTGCGGTAGGGCTTCTACTCTTTATCGGAACTCTCCTCGTTTATGCGGCAACTCGTGATTGGTATGCTGCTAATGGATTAGATCCTGAGTATTACCTCAAGCGTCACGTCATCAACATTATTATCGGAATTTTGCTCGCCTGGGGAACTACAGTCATTGATTATCGATCACTTCGAGCGTACACACCAGTTGTCTGGGGTCTTGGCGTGATTGGCCTTACCGCTGTTCTTATCCCTGGCATCGGAAGTGAAGTGAACGGTGCACAGGCATGGATTCCATTACCTGGCGGCTTCCAAATTCAGCCAGCTGAGTTGTCAAAGATTGCAATTATTGTTGGAATGTCAATGCTTTTATCTGAGTATCGCCACGAGTCAGATGCACCAACTCATCGTGATGTGATTCAGGCTCTCCTTGTCGCGGCGATCCCAGTTGGATTGATTCTTCTCCAACCAGATATGGGCACCGTCTTTATCATTAGCATCGCCGTTGTTGCGATGATCGGCGCATCTGGCGCTCCTTCTCGCTGGGTTGTTGGATTGATCTTGGTCGCACTTCTTGGTGGCTTTGGTGCAACAAAACTCGGCGTAATTAATGACTATCAAGTCAAGCGTTTGCAATCATTTGTTAATCCAAACTCTGATTCATTAGGTGCTGGTTACCAGTTACGGCAAGCCAGAATTACCGTAGGTTCGGGTGGATTATTCGGCACAGGGCTATTTGATGGTCCGCAGACTAATGGTCGCTTTGTTCCAGAGCAGCAGACCGACTTCATCTTTACCGTTGCCGGCGAACAACTCGGTTTTCTAGGAAGTGGATTTATTCTTCTGCTTTATCTCACGATAGTGATGCGCGCATTTACGATTGCGCGAAGATCAACTGATGCCTTTGGCAGGCTTGTCTGTGTTGGGGTTCTTTCGTGGTTTGCTTTTCAAACTTTTGAAAATATCGGCATGACGCTGGGACTGATGCCCATGACGGGTGTGCCCTTACCGTTCCTCTCCTACGGTGGCTCGAGCATGTTCGCCAATATGATCGGTTTTGGCCTTTTGCAGAATATCTATGCCAAGCAGCGCGGCTAATTTAGGCGTGAATCGCCCCAATTTAGGAATTTCAGCGACTGTTCTGCCATAATAAGGGAACAGTTCAGCGCGGCTAGCGATTGAAATCGCGCCAGCGGCGGACTCATTAAATTTAGGAAGTTTTACAAAGTACCGCATGCATAAGGCGGCGGGAAAAGAATTTGCTCAAGGAGACTTGGGCCAGAGCAAGCCATTACAGATGTGGTGGCGTAGAGGATTTACAGTGATGGCAATAGAGCCAAAATCACCGCGTAAGCGTGCGGTGAAAAAGATTAAGGCAGCAAAGGGCAAGGTTGCAGATGTAACAGATGCTCTAAGTGACGCACCTGCAACCGAGACCACAGAGACACCGGCAAAGACACGTAAGCGTGCCGCCGCAATCCCAGTTCCAATTTTCCAAGCTGCAGAAGTCACCGATGGGCCTGCAAAAGCACCTCGACGTGCAAAGGTAAAGAACACAGCTGAAGAGGGCACAGCAACTGATGATCCAGCAGCAACCGTTGCTGGCGATGACGAGAGTGATTCAGATCCACGTAATCGCAATCGCCGACGTCGTCGTGGTGGTCGCGGTCGTCGTCGCCCACAGGATGATGCAACAGTTGGAGAAGCTGGCGAAAACCCAGAAAATTCTGAGAGCCAATCAAGTGAAACATCGGCTGTCGAAGGTGGCGAAGGCACGACTCACCGCCGTCGCCGTCGCCGTCGCGCAGCCGGTGAAGATGTAACGCCAGGTGAAACAATTGACGAAGATGGTGTTGTCACAGTTGTTAAAGTCCGCGAAGTTCGCGAACGTCCTACTCGCGCAGAGCGTGCCGAGCGTGCCGAGCGCGGTACTCGCAATCGTCGCGATAGAGATCGCAGCAGAGATCGTGGCCGCGAAGATTCACGTGGAGATTATCGTGAGCCATACCGCCGCCGCGGAACCATCATTACAGATGGAGAATTTTTAGCACGACGCGAAAACGTTGATCGCGAAATGGTCGTACGCCAAATTGGTGACCGTATTCAAATTGGTGTTATCGAAGACAAGGTAATGGTTGAACATTACGTCAACCGAAATGCAAATGTTTCTTACGTTGGTAACGTCTATCTTGGCCGAGTACAGAATGTTCTTCCTTCGATGGAAGCAGCGTTCGTTGATATTGGTAAGGGACGAAACGCAGTTCTCTATGCAGGTGAAGTTAATTGGGATGCGGCAGGTATCTCAGAATCATCACCTCGTAAGATCGAAATGGTCTTAAAGACTGGCCAACCAGTTCTTGTTCAAGTAACAAAAGACCCTATTGGTCAAAAAGGTGCACGCCTCACATCACAAATTTCACTTCCTGGCCGCTATGTTGTCTACGTTCCTGGCGGTGGAATGAGCGGAATTTCAAAGCGACTTCCTGAGTCAGAGCGCACTCGCCTTAAGGCGATTCTTAAAAATCTTATACCTGAAGAGGCTGGCGTAATTGTTCGAACAGCAGCCGAAGGTGTTTCGGAAGAGGAGCTCACCAATGATGTCGCTCGTCTTAAAGCACAATGGGAAGACATCTACGCAAAATCTGAGAATCCAAACTTCCATGCACCAGCGCTTCTTCTTTCAGAGCCTGATCTTGCAGTCCGCGTAATCCGCGATATCTTCAACGAAGATTTCCGCAGATTGATCATTCAGGGTAACGAGGCGTATACAGAGATTACCGATTACCTCGGCTCTATTGCACCAGAACTCAATGCAAAGATTGAGAGATATGCCGGCAACGGAGATCTCTTTGTGGATTACCGCGTTGAAGAACAACTAGCTAAGGCCTTTGATCGCAAGGTGTACTTACCTTCAGGTGGATCACTTGTTATTGATCGCACTGAGGCGATGATCGTGATCGATGTAAACACCGGTAAATTCATTGGTAAGGGCGGAAACCTCGAAGAGACCGTTACCAAAAATAACCTCGAAGCCGCGGAAGAAATTGCCCGCCAACTTCGCCTTCGTGACCTTGGTGGAATTATCGTCATCGACTTTATTGATATGACACTTGAATCCAATAGAGAGGCAGTATTGCGTCGCCTCATTGAATGTCTTGGTCGCGATCGCACGAAGCATCAGGTTGCTGAAGTTACTTCTCTTGGATTGGTACAGATGACTCGTAAGCGAGTGGGACAAGGTCTGATTGAGGCCTTCTCTACAACGTGTGATGCATGTTCTGGTCGCGGTATTCATATCCATATGGATCCTGTTGCGATCAAAGCACCAACACCTCAAGTCAATTCACAGAGCGCTGATCATGGCGATGTGGAAGAGGAAGCAGCGACAGAACATGAATTTCATGAAGTCCAAAACGATGAGAAAGTGGAAGTAGACCAGGCAGAAGTGACCCCCAAGAGCCGCCGTCGACGTCGCGCCGCCTCATCTGGAGTGATTACTCCAGGCGCCTGAGACCAGGAGCCCAAGACCCGGAGCCCAAGACCCGGAGCCCAAGACCCGGAGCCCAAGACCCGGAGCCACCTAAGAATTAAGACCTGATTTGACGCTAGGACTACGACTTCCGTACCCTAGAGCCCTGCCCGAAGCCAGCTTTCACTTGGTCAAGGCTTAACTGAAGTGGAGCAATAACGTGTACGCAATCGTGAAAGCTGGCGGACGCCAGGAGAAGGTAACTGTTGGAGAGACCATCACAGTCGATCG
>JNSK01000075.1_pt1 | contig 18404 bp, 30 predicted proteins | sample 210681 | NCBI WGS metagenome assembly JNSK01 (sample SAMN02808684, study PRJNA238866) | freshwater metagenome | biome: fresh water; feature: freshwater reservoir; material: water; isolation source: water column of the freshwater reservoir Embalse de Amadorio in Spain | place: Spain: Valencia ...
GCTTGCAGTCTGCTCCGGTATAACGAGCCATTTATTCTCTTCCTTCCTTAAACTCGACGTGGTTTCGGTGGGCGGCAGCCATTGTGTGGAGCTGGAGTTGTATCTGAGATAGCTCCAACTTCTAGGCCTGCTGCTTGCAATGAACGGATTGCAGTTTCGCGTCCGGAACCAGGTCCCTTTACGAAAACATCTACCTTCTTAAGGCCGTGCTCCTGTGCGCGACGAGCTGCTGCTTCTGCGGCTAGCTGAGCTGCGAATGGAGTCGACTTACGGGAGCCCTTGAAACCTACCTGGCCAGATGATGCCCAAGAGATAACAGCTCCTGTTGGATCTGTAATTGAGATGATGGTGTTGTTAAAGGTTGACTTGATAAAAGCCTTACCTACAGCAACGTTCTTCTTCTCTTTCTTACGAAGCTTTACTTTGCCCTTTGCTGGGGCTGCAGTCTTTGATTTAGGAGTGGCCATTACTTAGTCACCTTCTTCTTACCGGCAATTGCCTTACGTGGACCCTTACGAGTACGAGCGTTTGTATGTGTGCGCTGACCACGTACAGGAAGTGATTTCGCGGCGGAGATCACCCTCGATTTTGTAGTTAGCTTCGATGTATTCACGAAGCTGTGCAAGCTCTGCTTCTTGCAGATCTTTAACGCGAGTATCTGGAGAAATTCCAGTTGCCTTCAGCGTTTCGTGGGAACGGGTTAGACCCATTCCAAAAATATAGGTGAGTGCAATCTCAACACGCTTTTCGCGTGGAAGATCGACACCGACTAGACGTGCCATTTATTCAACCATTCTGTATCCGGAGGTCCTCCGCAATGCTCCTCAACATTCTGTTGAGCCCTGGCCTACCGGTCCGGGGGTCTTAACTATTTCTAGTTAAGTCGCATCACGCGTACTTATTGTCTGGGTATTAGCCCTGACGCTGCTTGTGACGAAGATTTTCGCAGATCACCATTACGCGACCCTTGCGACGAATGACTTTGCACTTGTCGCAAATCTTCTTCACGCTTGGATTAACCTTCACGCGAATTTCCTTTTGTTAGTGGCGAGCCACTTACCTAAACAATTACTTGTAACGGTAAATGATTCGACCCTTTGTAAGGTCATATGGACTTAGCTCTACGATCACACGGTCAGCCGGCAGAATACGAATGTAGTTCTTTCGCATCTTTCCACTGATGTGTGCCAAGACTTTATGTCCATTTGTTAGCTCAACACGGAACATTGCATTAGGTAACGCCTCAGCAACAGTGCCTTCGATTTCGATCGCACCATCTTTACTTGCCAAGGATCAATACCTTCTTCTTTGTTATCGAGTGAACGAACATGGTCGAGCCCCCCAAAAATCCTGCGGATTTGCGAGAGACGCGAAGGGAGATTCTATTGGAGCCCCCCTTATAAAGGGAAATTGTGTCCAAGCCCCGTAATGAGGCCCAGCGTGTCCGAGGTTCCTCGCTAATGGGTGTTTTCGTCCATATGTGCCTCATTAACCCCGCCCGCGTGGCAGAAATGTGCTCGCTACGAGGATGGAGAGGCCGATAAAGACAGCGCCGGTGCCAGATCCTGCCGCGAGCAGCCCCGCCCCAGCTGGGATGACAAATTGGCCCAATCTATTTCCAGTCAGACGAGTCGAGACAGCCAGAGCTCTCTCTTCAGGAACTGTCAGTTGAGAAATCAAAGACATCGTTAGCGGTTGCCCAACTCCAAGTGAGAAACCAGCGATAAAGACAATTGCGCCAAGTACCCATGGATTTGGAGCAAGCGCCATCGCAGCACATGCAACTACCGTGATTGCATTACTGGTAACCAACAACTGCTTGGTTGAATAACGCGCACTGAGGTGGCCCAAGAAATATCGAGATGCCATAGATGTCGCAGCTCTAATCGAGATGATGACTCCAATTGAGAAGGCTGAGAATTGATTTTCATTTCCGTAGAGCGGCAAGAAAACAACGAGTATGTCGGCAGTTGAAGAGATAGCAAGTGACATAAAGACTGCTGCAAAGATGCCTGGTTTCTTCAAAAGATTACTTGCCGCCCGCAAAGTGCCTATCTCTTCTTTTCGGGCGATAACAGTTGGCGCATCCTTGCTCCATGAAATCACCGGCACCATCGCAAGAGCAGATAGAGCTAGCGCTAGCGCAAAAGCTGCGCTCGTTGATTTTGGAATAACACCGGTAGATCCCGCAACCAGAGTGGCAAGGATTGGACCAAGCATCTGACCCAGGGATGCGCTAAATGTGTACCTACCGAAATGTTCTTCATACTTATCTGTCGGACTCTTGAGTGCGACCATGGTCTGACCACCCACCATGCATGCCAAGTGCGCAAGTCCCGAGAGCGCAGCGCCTATTGCAAGAATCGCAAGTGAATCAGCAAAGAGAAGGATGGCAGCTGAGACCCCAATGAAGAAAGTTCCGAAGATAACGAATCTTCCTTCGCCAACTCTTCCCACCATCCGGCCAAAGGTCAGCGCCAATAAAACTGGAAAGAGCGCATAGATCGCTGCGATAAATCCAATTGTTGCCGCCGTTGCATTGAGTTCAAGTGCGCGATAAGTCATCATCGGGCGAATTACATAGATTGCGCCTTGAGTAATGGCTGAGCTAAAGAGAAGTTTATTTGCCCAACCCATTGTTGACATAAGAACTACGCGTGCGCATCCTTACGAACTTTGCGCATCACTCGAGCAATAACTGGCGTAAAGAGCGCAATAAAGAGCACTATGTAGAGAACTTTCGATAGCGGTGAAGCAATAAGTGTTCCGTAATCTCCCCCACTAATCTGCAGAGCGCGACGGAATTGCAGTTCGAGGTTAGGGCCAAGAATGAGACCAAGGATGAGCGGTGTGATCGGCATTCCAAATCGGCGGAAGAGGAAGCCCACAATTCCAATTGCGATGGCAACTTGCACATCAAAGATCGAGGTTTTAACAGCATAAGAGCCCATCAAGGCGAAGGTAACAATTCCTGCAAAGAGATAGGGGCGTGGAATGCGAAGCAACTGCACCCAGACTCTTACAAGTGGCAGATTGAGAATCAGTAGCAAGGCATTGCCGATAAACAACGAGGCAATGAGCGTCCAGATAAGCGCGCCGTTAGTGAGGAAGAGCGTTGGGCCAGGTTGAATTTGATAAGTTTGAAAAGCTACCAGAATGACTGCAGCAGTTGCCGATGTCGGCAAACCTAACGCCAGTAGCGGAACAAGTGCACCTGCAGCGTTAGCATTATTCGCAGCCTCAGGACCAGCCACGCCTTCAATTGCACCATGTCCAAACTCTTCTGGGTGCTTTGATAACTTTTTCTCCAAGGAATAGCTTAAGAATGTTGGAACTTCTGATCCGCCGGCTGGAACAACGCCTAGAGGAAATCCGAGGAAAGTTCCGCGTATCCATGGTTTCCAGGAGCGCTTCCAATCATCGCGCGTCATGAGGGCTTTGCCCTTCATGGGAATTACCTTCCATCCTGAATCTTTAAATCTGCTTGCTAAATAGAGCGCTTCACCGAGGGCAAAAATTGAGACAATTACCGTCACAGTGGCAATACCTTCGAGCGCGGCATCACTGCCGAAGGTCATTCGCGAAAGCCCTGACTGCAAATCAGCTCCCACCAACCCAAGGGCGATTCCAATTGTGAGGGCGATAAATCCACGAATCTGAGAAGCGCCCAATAACGATGAAACAGTTGTAAATGCCACCAACATGAGAGCCACATAATCAGCGGAACCCACTTGAATTGCTAGATCAGCGATCGAGGGAGCGGTAAATGCCAGAACGAAGGTTGCAATGGTTCCTGCAATAAAGGAACCAATTGCTGCTGTCGCTAGCGCTGCACCTGCGCGACCACGCCTAGCCATCTTATTTCCCTCAAGCGCTGTAATCACAGAGCCGGATTCGCCCGGTGTATTAAGCAGAATTGATGTGGTTGATCCGCCATACATTGCGCCGTAATAGATTGAAGCAAACATAATCAGCGCAGAGGCCGGGCTTACTGTGTATGTGATTGGTAACAAAAGTGCGATTGCTAACGCAGGACCAATACCGGGAAGAACTCCCACGAGAGTTCCAAGAAATGTTCCGAGTAATCCAAATCCCAGATTGGTGAGGGTTAGCGCACTTGCAAAACCGTTGAGAAGCGATTCTAGATTACTCATAGTAGCCCCTTAAAGATTCCTGCCGGCAATGGCACATTGAGAAATTGAGTAAAGGCTAGGTAAACCAAGGTAATGAAGAGTGTTCCAAATATCGCCGAACGGCCATGGCGCTTATTTCCAAAAGCCACGGTAATGCCAAAGAATGTAACTGATGCTGCAATGATAAATCCTGCTCGCTCAATCAGTAGGAGAAATGCTAAGAGGCTAGCGAGCACAAGTGAGAATGCTCGGTAATCTGATTTCTCGATAGGGGTTCCTTCTATATGTCCCTCAGGTACTGCAGTATCACCACGCAGAACGTTAATAAAAAGAATTGCACTCAACGTCATCAAGAGCGCTGCTACTGCATACGGAAAGACTTTCGGACTTACAGTTAAATTAAAAGCTGGGAGCTCAACTGAATATGTGTCCCAGAAAACTATAAAGCCCACAAGAAAGAGTGAGCCCACAAATGTGAGCTCACTCTTTCCGCCTTGAGGCAATTTCATTGCAATAAGTAACCCTTTTCGATTACTTAATCAACTTGAATGCGGTGAGAACATTCAGGATTGCAGTGTTTTCGGTCTGAATCCACTTAGTAAAAGCATCACCTGAGCGATATTCATCAATCCATGACTTGGCGACCAAGGTCGACTTCCATGATGGAGTTGAGTGGAGTGCATCGATGACCTTTACAGTGTTGAGGTAATCCGCAGCAGATAGGTCTGCTGGAGCGAGAATTCCACGCCAGTTACCGAATGTGAGATCCACACCCTGCTGAACGAGAGTCTTGCCCTTAATGACCTTGAGTGGCTTTGGTGAAGTCACTGCAAGAACGCGCATCTTTCCCGCTGCAACGTATGAAGAGAACTCTGAAGTTCCAGATACGCCTACTGCAACACGACCACCGATTACGTCAGGTACGAGTGAACCGCCACCTGAGTAAGGGATGTAGTTAAGGTCTGTTGCCTTAACGCCAACAGTTTCAGCAAGAGTTGCCACTGTTACGTGGTCAACGCCGCCGTAGTTACCGCCACCAATAGCCACAGCCTTTGGATTTGCCTTAATGTCATTGAGGAGATCTGTGATTGTGCGGTACTTAGATGAAGTTGGAACTACAAATGCCTCTGCTTCACGCATAACACCGGCAACTGCCTTTGCTGTCGTGATTGAGAGCTTTGAACCGTTAGTTGCAAGTCCACCAGGCATAGCAAAACCTGTGATCAAGAGAAGATCTTTGCGATCCTTCTGGTCATAGAAGTATCCAAGACCAAGAGGTGCATTGGACCGATAGGTGACGGTGTAATCCTTAAGAAGGCCTTCCTTCTTCATAGCATCGCCAATTGCGATTGCAGTGGTTCCGTAGCCACCACCGATATTTGATGAAGAAACCCATTCAACTGAGCCGTAAGGCTTCATCTCTGGATACCACCAGCGAAGTGTTCCTGCGAATGAACCGGTTGCGACCTTGGCGCATGTTAAATCTGTTCCATTTACTCCGCGGCCGGCAGCTTTAACGCCTTCGCGTAGACATTCATCTCCAACATTGGCCTTGTTGGCTGGCTTTGCACCTGCTTGCGCAGATGGAGCAGCAAGAAGCGATGCAGCTAGAGCCACAACACCCAAGGCAATAATCTTCTTCTTCAACATAACTTCTCCTTTAGGCAGCCCTGGATATCAGAGCCATTGAAGGAGACTAGAGGCAAAGTCCCCTGAAATAAAGGACTTTTGATAACAAATCGGTATCGAGATGAGATATCTAGGCGAGCAAATCTGATATTTCTACACCAAAGCGTGCCAGCTCTGCTTTGCCACCATCAAGGCTGGTGAGAACAAAAGGTTTTCCATCTGGGCAGATTGTGTAACTATGTTCGAAGTGCGCACCGCGTGATTGATCCACTGAGACAACGGTCCACTCATCAGCTAACACCTTAGTCTTGGCGCTTCCACGAGTAATCATCGGTTCGATAGCAAGAGCCATACCTGCTGTAATCGTTGGACCGTTACCTGCTTTACCAAAATTTAAAACGTGTGGCTCTTGGTGCATCTCTGTACCAATTCCATGTCCGCCATACTCGAGCAAGATTCCATACTTACCTTGAGAAACTACATACTGCTCGATTGCGAATCCGATATCAGAGAGGCGTGCGCCGTTCTTACCGGCCGCAATTCCCACCCACATAGATTCTTCGCAGACATCCATCAACTTCTGATCTTGCGCATCTATCGCGCCAATTCCTACTGAAAATGCAGCATCTCCATGCCATCCATCAATAATCGCACCGCAATCCACAGAGACCACATCGCCTTCATTGATGACGCGGGGCCCTGGAATGCCATGAACAATCTCGTCATTGATAGAGACACAGATAGTTGCTGGAAAGCCGTGATAGTTAAGAAAGTTTGAAGTCGCGCCGCTTCTTTTGATATGTGCGGATGCAATCGCATCGAGCGCGCTCGTTGTCATTCCTGGCTTAATCGCATCGCGAATCAACTGGTGAATCTCGGCGACCACAATTCCGGCACGGCGCATCACCTTGAGTTGATCAAGGTCTTTGAGCTGGATTGCCATAGTGATTAGCCGTGTACGCGGCTAAGCGCAGTAATTGCGCGTTCGGTAATTTCAGATACTTCACCATCGGCAGCGATTGTTACCAGCAGCCCTTCGGTGCGATAGAAGTGGACGATTGGCGCAGTCTGCTCTTGATAGACAGATAGGCGCTTTGCAATAACTTCTTCCTTGTCATCCTCGCGCTGGTAGAGCGCGCCACCGCATGCTGAACAGTTCGCAGCATCTGCTGCTGCAGGGGCACCACACTCTTTACAGGTACGACGTGAAGATAGGCGCTTGATGATCATTGAGTCTTCGATTGCTAGCTCTAGAACAGCGTCAAGTGGTGTGCGCTTTTCAGCTAAAAATGCACGTAGAACTTCAGCTTGAACTGTATTGCGCGGAAATCCATCGAGGAGAAAACCATTTGCTACATCGTCATGGGTAAGGCGGTCTTTAACCATCTCATTGGTTACTTCATCGGGAACAAGTTGTCCTGAATCCATAAAGCCTTTTGCCTGCAGACCAAGAGGCGTGCTTGCTTTGAGATTTGCACGAAAGATATCCCCCGTTGAAATATGGGGAATTGAATAGTGCGCGGAGAGAAAAGCTGCTTGAGTTCCCTTGCCAGCACCTGGTGGACCTACCAGGACAAGACGCATTACTTCAAGAAACCTTCATATGAACGCTGTTGCAACTGGCTTTCGATCTGCTTAGCAGTATCAAGACCAACACCAACAACGATGAGGATCGCAGTTCCACCGAATGGGAAGTTCTGCGTCGCACCGAAGAGGATGAGGGCGAAGATAGGAATGATTGCAACGAGAGCCAAGTAGATAGAACCTGGCGCTGTAATACGTGAGAGCACGTACTGTAAATACTCAGATGTTGGACGTCCTGCACGGATACCCGGAATAAATCCGCCGTACTTCTTCATATTATCTGCAACCTCATCTGGGTTGAAGGTAATTGCTACATAGAAGTAGGTAAAGAAGATGATGAGTGCAGAGTAAGCAACCATATAAATTGGGTGATCACCGCTGACGAGGTTTCGCGAAACCCAGACAGCCCATCCTGATTGGCTATTGGTGAAGTTCACCAAGAGTGAAGGGATATAGAGAAGTGATGATGCGAAAATTACTGGGATAACACCAGCCTGGTTAACCTTGATAGGAATATAAGTTGAAGTTCCACCGTAAGCCTGACGTCCCACCATGCGCTTTGCATACTGCACTGGGATTCGACGTTGCGCCTGTTCGACGAAGATAACCGCTGCAACGATCAAGATACCTACTGCACAGATGAAGAGGAATGCGAAGAGACCCTTCTGAAGTCTGATTGACCAGAGCTGGCTTGGGAAGCTTGCTGCGATAGATGTGAAGATCAAGATTGACATACCGTTACCAACACCGCGATCTGTAATGAGCTCACCGAGCCACATGATTACAGAGGTACCAGCTGTCATGACGACGATCATGGTGACGATGCGCTGCCATGAAGTGTCAGGAATAATTGGAAGTGAACATCCTGAGATCAAACGACCAGGTGTACGAGCAACTGCAACCAAACCAGTTGACTGCAAGATTGCTAGACCGATTGTGAGATAACGGGTGTACTGCGTAAGAGTTGCAGTTCCTGACTGTCCTTCCTTCTTCAGCGCTTCAAAACGTGGGATAACCACGGTCAAGAGCTGAACAATGATGGATGCAGTGATGTAAGGCATGATGCCAAGTGCGAATACTGAAAGCTGAAGAAGCGCTCCACCTGAGAAGAGGTTGATGAGCCCGAAGAGTCCGCCGCCTTGTGCCTGATCGATACATACCTTGACGTTTGTGTATGAAACACCCGGTGTAGGTACGGTTGAACCAAAGCGGAAGAGCGCCATGATTGAAAGAGTGAAGAAGATTTTCTTACGAAGTTCAGGCGTCTTAAAGGCCATTCCAAATGCTGACAGCATCAATCTTCTCCCTCGTTCAATAAACTAATTAGGACTTACAGTGTTGCAGTTGACCCACCAGCAGCTGAGATCTTCTCAATTGCTGACGCTGAAAATGCATGTGCTGTGACAGAAACCTTGACTGCGATTTCGCCATTTCCAAGAACCTTTACAGGCAAGGAATCGCGAACTGCACCCTTTGCAATGAGATCTGCAACAGTTACATCGCCACCCTTTGGAAAGAGTGCGTTGATTGTTGAGACATTCACTGCCTGGTATTCAACACGAGCTGGGTTCTTAAAGCCGCGAAGCTTAGGCAAGCGCATTACGAGTGGAAGCTGACCACCTTCGAAACCTGGACGAACCGTGTTTCGAGCATGTGTTCCCTTACCACCACGACCTGCAGTCTTACCCTTTGAGGCTTCACCGCGACCCTTACGAGTCTTATCTTTTTTAGCACCTGGAGCTGGACGAAGGTGATGAAGTTTTAGAGTCATCTTTATTCGACCTCCTCTACCTTGATCAAGTGGCGTGCAGCTACTGCCATACCACGAATTTCTGGACGGTCTTCCTTAACAACAACGTCATTGATGCGCTTGAGTCCGAGTGAACGAACAGTGTTGCGAATCTCTGGCTTGTTGCCAACGGTTGACTTAACTTGAGTGATCTTCAAACGTGGCATTAGGCACCAACTGTCATCTGTGAAGCGCGAATAATTGCTGCTGGTGCAACATCTTCGAGCGGACGACCGCGACGAGTTGCAATCTGTGCAGGTGACTCGAGCATCTTGAGCGCTGCAACAGTGGCGTGAACCATGTTGATTGCATTTGATGATCCGAGTGACTTTGTAAGTACATCGTGAACGCCAGCGCACTCAAGTACTGCACGAACAGGGCCACCAGCGATAACTCCGGTACCTGGACTTGCAGGGCGAAGAAGAACAACGCCCGCTGCTGTTTCACCCTGTACTGGGTGAGGAATTGTTCCCTGAACGCGTGGGACTACGAAGAAGGACTTCTTTGCTTCTTCAACAGCCTTAGCAATCGCCTGTGGAACTTCCTTAGACTTTCCGTAACCAACACCAACAGTGCCGTTCTGATCTCCGACAACAACAAGTGCTGTGAATGAGAAGCGACGTCCGCCCTTTACAACCTTTGATACGCGGTTAATGAAAACCACGCGCTCGGTGTATGGAGACTTCTCCTTCTCGCGATCATCGCGACGTTCGCGGCGTTCGCCACGACCCTTGTTAGCAGGTGCGCCTGTAGTTGACGCTGCATCGTTCGTTGGATTAACAGCCATTAGAATTCCAATCCGTTCTCTCGTGCAGAATCTGCAACTGCGGCGATTCGACCGTGGTACTTGTTACCTGCGCGGTCAAAGACAACTGTAGAAATTCCAGCCTTCTTAGCGCGTTCAGCAATAAGAGCTCCAACTTGCTTTGACTTATCTGTCTTATCGCCAGATGCCTTGCGAAGTTCTGCTTCCATTGTTGATGCGTAAGCAATTGTCTTGCTCTGTGTGTCATCAATAACCTGTACGAAGAGGTGACGTGATGAACGTGAAACGACGAGGCGTGGACGTGATGGTGTGCCTGAGATCTTCTTGCGAAGACGGAATGCACGACGAGCACGCGCGTTCTGCGCTGAGCCCTTGCGGACCTTAACTCCGATTGCCATTACTTCTTACCTGCCTTTCCTGCCTTGCGACGAATTGCTTCGCCTTCAAGACGCAAGCCCTTGCCCTTGTAAGGATCTGCCTTGCGAAGCTTCTTGATCTTCGCTGCAGTTTCACCGACGAGCTGCTTATCAATTCCGTTGATAATCAACTTTGTCTGTGACTCCACTTTGTAAGTGATTCCTTCTGGAGCTGGGAAGAGAATTGGGTGGCTGTAGCCGAGCTGGAATTCAAGATCCTTGCCCTTTTCAGCAACACGGTAACCAACACCTACGATGTTGATTGTGAGTGAGTAACCCTTTGTTACGCCTTCGACCAAGTTCGCAACAAGTGTGCGAGATAGGCCGTGAAGCGAACGAGTTACGCGCTCTTCGTTAGGACGAGCAACAGTGATAACACCATCAGCTTGTGTAACTTGGATAGGTGCAGGAACTGCAACAGCGAGTGAACCCTTAGGTCCCTTCACTGCAACGTTCTGACCAGTGATTGAAACTTCTACGCCGCTTGGAACGGCGATAGGCATGCGACCAATACGTGACATCAGAGATTTACCATACGTAGGCGAGAACTTCTCCGCCTACACCCTTCTTATTGGCCTGCTTATCTGTCAAAAGACCTGATGATGTGGAGATGATTGCAACTCCGAGTCCACCAAGAACTTTTGGAAGCGCAGTTGACTTTGCGTAAACGCGAAGTCCTGGCTTGCTAACGCGGCGAAGACCGGCGATTGAACGTTCGCGGTTTGCACCAAACTTAAGATCGAGAATGAGATTTTTTCCCACTCCAGTTGTAGCTGCTTCAACGCGGTGATCTGCAATGTAACCCTCTTGCTTGAGGATCTCTGCAATTCTTACCTTGACCGATGATGACGGCATTGAAACCGTGTCATGGTAGGCAGAATTCGCGTTGCGCAGACGAGCCAACATGTCTGCGATCGGATCTGTCATTGTCATACGTGGCCTGTGGCCTTTCTCGAATCAGTATCCAGACAATCTGTCTGGACTTTTTTCGTTTGTAGTTTTAGCTAGCTTGCTCCGGTAAAAATGATGGCGCCATCATTTTTACCAAGAAGCCTTAGTAATACCTGGAAGTTCGCCGCGGTGCGCCATTTCACGGAAGCAGACGCGACAGATTCCAAACTTTTGGTAGACAGAGTGCGGACGACCGCAACGCTGGCAACGTGTATATCCGCGAACCTTGAACTTAGGCTTGCGAGCAGCTTTAACCTTGAGTGATGTCTTAGCCATTCTTATGCCTCCTTGAAAGGAAAGCCGAGCGCCTTAAGTAGTGCGCGACCTTCATCATCGTTCTTAGCTGTGGTTACAACAGTGATATCCATACCGCGTGGGCGATCTACCTTGTCTTGTTCGATTTCTGGGAATACAACCTGCTCGGTAAGACCGAAGGTGTAGTTGCCCTTGCCATCAAATTGCTTTGGTGAAAGACCGCGGAAGTCACGGATACGTGGAAGTGAGATTGAGAGCAGACGATCTGCAAATTCCCACATGCGATCGCCGCGAAGAGTTACGTGTGCACCAATTGGCATGTTCTCACGAAGCTTGAACTGCGCGATTGACTTGCGTGACTTGGTGACCTGTGGCTTCTGACCGGTGATAACAGCGAGATCGCGGATTGCGCCTTCGATCAACTTTGAATCACGAGCAGCTTCACCAACACCCATGTTGACAACGATCTTGACGAGCGTTGGAATCTGCATTGGATTCTTATATCCAAATTCGCTCTTCAGCGTTGCTTGAATCTCGCTCTTATAGCGAGCCTTGAGACGAACCTGTGGCGCATCAGTAGTTGCCGCCATTAGATGTCCTTTCCTGTGCGACGTGAGATACGAACATTCTTGCCTTCATCATCGATACGAACGCCAAGACGTGATGCCTTGCCATCTGAATCTACGACCATGACATTTGAAATATGGATTGACGCTTCTTGCGTGATGATTCCGCCAACTTTGACGCCACGTTCGGTTGTTGATTCCTTTGTGTGGCGCTGAATGCGATTAACGCCTTCAACAGTTACGCGTGATCCATCAACGTGAAGCACCTTGCCGGTTACGCCCTTGTTCTTGCCAGCGATAACCAAGACTTCATCATTCTTCTTAATCTTCGCCATGGTTAGAGCACCTCCGGAGCGAGTGAAATGATCTTCATGAACTTCTTGTCGCGGAGTTCGCGAGCAACTGGTCCGAAGATACGAGTTCCGCGTGGTTCGCCATCAGCCTTGAGGATGACAGCTGCGTTCTCGTCAAACTTGATGTAAGAACCGTCTGGACGACGACGTTCTTTTACTGTGCGAACGATGACAGCCTTAACGACTTCACCCTTCTTAACCTGTCCACCAGGAATTGCATCCTTAACTGAACAGACGATGATGTCACCGATGCCTGCGTAACGGCGCTTTGATCCTCCGAGTACACGGATACAGAGAAGCTCTTTAGCTCCTGTGTTATCCGCAACGCGTAGGCGGGATTCTTGTTGAATCATTCTTTATTCGCCCCTTACTTAGCTTTCTCGATGATTTGAACTAAACGCCAGCGCTTTGATGCTGAGATTGGTCGTGTTTCCATGATCAATACGCGGTCACCAGTGCCTGCTGAGTTTGTCTCATCATGTGCCTTGAGCTTGTGTGTGCGGCTCATAACCTTTGAGTAGATACCGTGTGCAACACGATTTGATACCTCAACGGTGATGGTCTTATCCATCTTGTCTGAGACAACAATGCCTTCACGAGTCTTACGAGATCCGCGATTTTCGGTATTAGTAGCCATTACGCAGCGCCTCCAATTCCTAATTCGCGTTCACGAATAATTGTGTAAATACGAGCAATCTCTTTGCGAACTGCACCGAGACGACCATGTGATTCGAGCTGACCTGTTGCAGCTTGGAAGCGAAGGTTAAAGAGTTCTTCTCTACCTTCACGGAGCTTTGCAGTTAACTCTTCAGCAGTGAGCTGACGAAGTTCTTCATTAGTAATCGCCATGGTTATGCCTCCTCACGCTTTACAACGCGGCACTTCATTGGGAGCTTGTGAATCGCAAGGCGCATAGCTTCATTAGCTACAGCCTCTGTTACGCCTGAAATTTCAAACATAATGCGACCTGGCTTCACGTTTGCGATCCACCATTCTGGAGAACCCTTACCGGAACCCATACGAGTTTCAGCAGGCTTCTTTGTCAATGGACGGTCTGGATAGATATTGATCCATACCTTTCCACCACGCTTGATGTAACGAGTCATCGCGATACGCGCTGCTTCGATTTGACGGTTAGTTACGTATGCAGGTGCAAGCGCCTGAATTCCGTAATCGCCGAATGCAACCTGAGTTCCACCCTTTGCTGCTCCCGAACGAGATGGGTGGTGCTGCTTACGGTGCTTAACCTTGCGAGGAATCAACATTATTCAGCTCCTCCTTCAACAACTGGTGCAGCTTCTGCTGCAGGAGTAGGGGCTACTTGAGAATGAGTTACTTCACCGCGTGGAGCACGTGGTGTACGTGGTCCGCGACGTTCTGGCTTTGGAGCGCGCGCTTCAGCAAGTGCCTTTTCAGCACGCTCTGTACGTGAACCAATAACTTCACCCTTGTAGATCCAAACCTTTACACCCAAACGACCGAAAGTTGTTGCAGCTTCGTAGAAACCGTAATCAATATCAGCGCGAAGTGTGTGTAGTGGAACGCGTCCTTCACGATAGAACTCAGAACGTGACATTTCTGCACCACCGAGACGACCACCGCACTGAACACGAATGCCCTGTGCTCCAGCCTTCATCGCTGACTGCATTGACTTCTTCATTGCGCGACGGAATGAAACACGTGCAGCAAGCTGCTCGGCGATTCCTTGTGCAACAAGCTGTGCATCAATTTCTGGATTCTTAACTTCGAGAATGTTGAGCTGAACCTGCTTGCCGGTGAGCTTCTCAAGCTTCTGACGAAGAACGTCAGCTTCTTGTCCGCGACGACCGATAACGATTCCAGGGCGTGCAGTGTGAAGGTCGATACGTACACGATCCCGTGTGCGCTCGATTTCGATGCGTGAAACGCCTGCGCGCTCCATGCCCTTCTGCATAAGTCGGCGGATTTCGACATCTTCCTTGACGTAATCCTTGTACAACTTATCTGCATACCAACGTGACTTAAATTCAGTTGTGATGCCGAGACGGAAGCCGTGTGGGTTTACTTTTTGACCCATTAGTTGGACGCTCCCTTCTCTGCTAGTGGAGACTTGTCTGAACGCTTTGGATTGCGAGTCTGTGCCTTAGTTGAGATGCGAGAAAGTGACTTTGAAGTCGCCTTTGAATCGCTGACTGCAACTGTGATGTGGCTAGAACGCTTGAGGATACGGAAACCGCGACCCTGTGCACGTGGGCGGAAACGCTTCATTGTGCGTCCCTCGTCAACGAGCGCTTCTACAACCCAGAGCTCGGAAGCATCGCGGATTGCTGGGTTCTGCTGCTTCGCATTTGCGATTGCAGAGTTAAGAAGTGTGTAGACATCTGAACCTGCAGCCTGTGGCGCAAACTTGAGAACGTTAAGCGCTTCATCAGCGCGCATTCCACGAACCAAGTCGACAACGCGACGTGCTTTCTGTGGTGTATGACGGATATCGCGCAGTACTGCGCGAGCTACTAGAGCGTCTTGATTAGGCACGAGTTGCTCTCCGATCATCTTTAACGTGTCCGCGGAATGTACGTGTTGGCGCGAACTCACCAAGCTTGTGACCGATCATTGCGTCGGTGATAAATACAGGGACATGCTTGCGGCCGTCGTGTACCGCAATTGTGTGTCCAATCATTGAAGGCGAGATCATCGAACGTCGTGACCATGTCTTAATGACATTCTTTGTATTGGCTTCATTTTGGGCATCCACCTTTTTGGTGAGATGTCCATCAATGAATGGACCCTTCTTGAGACTACGTGGCATGAGGGCTCCTTAGCGCTTCTTGTTCGACTTACGACGACGGACGATCATTGAATCTGAAGCCTTCTTCTTACGAGTACGTGCTTCAGGCTTACCCCAAGGAGTCACTGGGTGACGTCCACCAGAGGTCTTACCTTCACCACCACCGTGAGGGTGGTCAACAGGGTTCATAACAACACCACGAACAGATGGACGAATGCCTAACCAGCGCTTACGTCCAGCTTTACCGTAGTTAATGTTTCCTTGTTCTGCGTTTCCAACTTCACCAACAGTTGCGCGGCAACGAACATCAACGTTACGGATTTCTCCGGATGGCATACGAAGTTGTGCGTATGGACCATCTTTAGCAACGAGCTGAACTGATGCGCCAGCTGAACGAGCAATCTTCGCTCCGCCACCTGGGCGAAGTTCAATTGCGTGAACAGTTGTACCTACTGGGATGTTGCGAAGTGGCAAGTTGTTTCCAGGCTTGATATCGGCCTTTGGACCGTTCTCAACTGTTGCACCTTGCTCAAGCTTATTTGGAGCGATGATGTAACGCTTTTCTCCATCTGCATAGTGAAGAAGTGCGATACGCGCTGTGCGGTTTGGATCGTATTCAATGTGTGCAACCTTTGCTGGAATACCATCCTTATCATTTCGTGTGAAATCGATAAGACGGTATGCACGCTTGTGACCGCCACCTTGGTGACGAACAGTGATGCGACCTGCATTGTTACGACCACCCTTAGAGTGGATTGGGCGAATAAGTGACTTCTCAGGTGTTGAGCGAGTGATTTCTGCGAAATCTGGAACAGTTGCTCCACGCTGACCTGGTGTAGTCGGCTTAAGTTTGCGAAGTGCCATGGGATGTCCTTTTCTAGTAGGGCCTTAAGTTCCGGGTTACGAAACTGGGCCTCCAAAGATGTCGATACGGTCGCCAGCGGCCACATGAACGATTGCTCGCTTTGTGTCTTTGCGCTTTCCATCACCAAAACGTGTGAACCTTTACGCCAAATACCTTTTCGACAGCGATCTTGATCTCTGTCTTATTGGCATCTGGTGCAACAAGGAATGTGTACTTGTTTTCATCGAGCAACCCGTAGCTCTTTTCAGAGACCACTGGTGCTAATAAAACTTCGCGGAAGTCTTTCATGCTGAAACCTCGCTCTCGCGTGCTACTGACTTAACAGATTTGCCTGAAGCCTTAGCTGAACCCTTGAACTTGAGGAAGTCGTTGAACGCAGCTTCAGAGAAGACAACGTCATCGCTCTTCAAGATGTCATAAGCGTTGAGCTGATCTGGGACTAGGAGGTGTAGATCATCAGCGTTACGAAGTGAACGCCATGCAGCATCCTCTTTACGTGAGATTACGACCAAGAGGTGCTTGCGAGTTGAGAACTGACGTACTGCTGCCAACGCTGCCTTTGTTGAAGGAGCTGCTGTAACAGAGTCAAGAACGTGAATTCGCTCATTACGTTGACGATCAGAGAGAACTCCAGTCAGAGCTGCTGCAATCATCTTCTTAGGTGTGCGCTGGAAATATGAACGTGGACGAACTGCATGTGCAGCACCGCCACCACGTTGCAAAGGAGCACGGATTGAGCCCTGACGAGCGCGACCTGTTCCCTTCTGCTTGAAAGGCTTCTTACCTGAACCAGAGGTTTCTCCACGGTTCTTTGCCTTCTGTGTACCTTGACGTGCAGCAGCGAGTTGCGCTGTCACGACCTGGTGAATAAGAGGAATGTTTGTCTGCGCATCGAAGAGATCTGCTGGCAAATCAACTGAGCCAACTTTCTGCCCCGATGCGTTCTTAACTTCGAGTGTAAGCGCCATGGTTACTTACCTGCCCTAACTGAATCAACACTGACGGTTTCGACAATTGCCTTCTTGGCAGCTGAGCGGATAAAGACGAGTCCACCATCGGTACCTGGAACTGAACCCTTGATAAGAAGCAGGTTACGTTCAATATCTACACCTTGAACTGTGAGGTTCTGTGTTGTGATCTTCTCGTTACCCATACGGCCCATCATGCGCATTCCCTTGAAAACGCGACCTGGTGTTGAACATGCACCGATAGAACCTGGCATACGGTGCTTACGATCTACACCGTGTGAAGAACCAAGACCACCGAAACCGTGGCGCTTCATAACGCCGGCAGTTCCTTTACCTGTTGAAGTTCCAGTTGCGTCGACGATATCGCCGGGTGCAAATGTTGCTGCGCCAATCTCTTGGCCTACTGTGTAATCAGCTGCTGACAGTGTGCGCAGTTCTGCAACAGAGCGACGAGGAGTGACGCCTGACTTTGCATAGTGGCCTGCGAGCGGCTTTGAAACCTTCTTTGGATCGATTGCGCCGAAGCCGAGTTGAACAGCTGAGTAGCCGTCCTTCTCAGGTGTGCGAATCGATGTAACAACGCATGATTCAACTGAAACTACTGTCACAGGAATCATCTTGTTATTTGCATCGAATACTTGGGTCATACCAAGCTTCTTACCGAGAACGCCCTTGATGGACGAACCGTAAGACTGAGTTACAACTGTACGTGTCATTAGTTTTCGTCCTTTCCTTAGAGCTTAATCTCGATGTCGACGCCAGCTGGCAAGTCGAGACGCATCAATGAATCAACAGTCTTAGGTGTTGGGTCGATGATGTCGATGAGGCGCTTATGTGTGCGCATCTCGAAGTGCTCGCGGCTGTCCTTGTACTTATGAGGAGAGCGAATCACGCAATAGGTGTTCTTCTCTGTTGGTAGCGGCACTGGACCCGCGACGGTTGCACCAGTGCGCTCGACTGTCTCAACGATTTTCTTCGCTGATGAGTCGATTACCTCATGGTCGTACGCCTTGAGTCGAATGCGGATCTTTTGTCCCGCCATGTCGTTCTCCTCTTTACTTTCGTTAGTTCAATCTTCTATTTTTAATTTTCAAGCTGTACTGCTGTGTTTGCACCGGCGGTTTTTACGCCGCCGGCGCTCACACGACTGATTACTTCTTGATCTTTGTTACGCGACCTGCACCTACTGTGCGGCCACCTTCACGGATTGCGAAGCGAAGACCATCTTCCATAGCGATTGGCTGGATGAGAGTTACTGACATCTCAGTGTTATCGCCAGGCATAACCATTTCGGTGCCTTCTGGAAGTGTTACAACGCCAGTCACGTCAGTTGTACGGAAGTAGAACTGTGGACGGTAGTTG
>JNSK01000076.1_pt1 | contig 18345 bp, 16 predicted proteins | sample 210681 | NCBI WGS metagenome assembly JNSK01 (sample SAMN02808684, study PRJNA238866) | freshwater metagenome | biome: fresh water; feature: freshwater reservoir; material: water; isolation source: water column of the freshwater reservoir Embalse de Amadorio in Spain | place: Spain: Valencia ...
TCCATACCGAGGTCGTAGTACTCAAGATTGACATCAAGGTAAGGCAGGATCAGTGAGTCCTTGATAAATTGCCAGATGATGCGGGTCATCTCATCGCCATCTAGCTCAACAACGGTACCTGTGACTTTAATCTTGCTCATGATTATCCTTTACCTATTATTTATCAGTCTTAAAGAGTCTGAACATCTGCTTGCTTGGTGCGTACCGCTTCAGCTGCCTCTTTGAGAGAAGCTAACTCTGAATCAGTAAGTGCGGTTTCAACAACTTTCTTAACACCTTCACGACCAATAGCTGCTTCTACGCCGAGATAAACACCTGAGATTCCATATTCGCCATCAACCCACGCGCATACTGGCATGATCGCGCCTGAATCTTCGATGACTGCCTTAGCCATACGGGCAGCGGCCGCAGATGGCGCATAGTAGGCAGAGCCAGTCTTAAGGAGGGCCACAACTTCTGCGCCACCGTTACGAGTGCGATCTACTAGATCTGCGATTTCTTCAACTGATAACTTCTCAGAGAGTGCAACACCATCGACTGTGCAACGGCTTGGGACTGGGACCATTGTGTCTCCATGCGAACCAAGGGTCAGAGTTTTAACTGATGAGACTGCAACGCCAAGTTTTTCAGCAACAAAGTTTGTAAAGCGAGCGGTGTCGAGCATTCCAGCCTGACCCATGACGCGGTTCTTGGGAAATGATGTTGCAAGCTGAGTCAAAGCTGTCATCTCATCAAGTGGGTTTGAAACAACAATGATGACGGCGTTTGGAGAATGCTTTGCAATATTTTCAGCGACTCCACGGACGATGCCGGCGTTAACACCGATCAAATCCATGCGGCTCATTCCCGGTTTACGTGGAAGTCCGGCAGTGATAACAACAACATCTGAATTTGCAGTGGCTTCGTATCCTGCGCCATCTGCAGTAGTTGTTGCTCCAATAATCTTTGTCTCAAAGCCTTCGATTGATCGTGATTGATTCATATCGAGCGCTAAACCCTCGGGCTTGCCTTCGAGAATATCTGTAAGGACAACTGTGTCGAAGATGTTGTATTCAGCTAGACGAAGTGCTGTGGTTGATCCGTAGAAACCGCTTCCGACAACTGTGACTTTCTTTGCCATGTATGAGACCTCTTACTTGTTATGTTGGCTGCTACACCCGATTTAGGGCAAGCCTACAACCCGCGCGGAAGGGCAATCGCCATCGCAAAAAGTGAGATTGCAATCAAAATAGGTAGGTAGGTCGAAATTACGCCATGGTTAGGCGCATCCTTGCGCCCTGAGAGGACAATCACAGCCATCGCCGTCGCAATAATAAGTGAGCCCACTCGGATAAACGAAAAGCCCCCAGCGACGATGCCGATGATCAGTAGCGCATATGCAACTCCGCGATACCCAGTTAATTCTTTTCGCACGACTCAACAACATTCTGTAGCAGCATGGCACGAGTCATCGGACCAACTCCACCTGGCATTGGCGATACATAACCTGCAACTTCGTATGCACTAGGGCAGATATCTCCATCTAAACCATCTGCGGTCCGTGAAATTCCCACATCAATAAGGGTTACACCTTTTTTAATCATGGAAGCTTTTAAGAAATGTGACTGCCCAATTGCAGCAACGACAATATCTGCGCGCTGAGTATGAAAGGCAAGATCCTTCGTACCTGTGTGCGTCAGAGTTACTGTTGCATTTTCTTGGCGACGAGAAAGTAAGAGTCCCAATGGGCGACCAACAGTCAGACCACGACCAATCACAACTACTTCTGCGCCGTTAAGGTTAATTTTGTAATGGTTGAGCAGTGCAACAATTCCACGTGGTGTACATGGAAGCGGCGCATCGTAGCCAGCAACAAGTCGTCCAAGATTCATTGGATGTAAACCATCGGCATCCTTTGCAGGATCGATCGCTTCCAAAATCATTTGAGTATTGATGGCCTTAGGTAAAGGAAGTTGCACGATATATGCGGTGCATTCTGTAGCATTATTGAGATCTTTGATTGCTGCAAGAACATCACTTTGTGAGGCAGATGCTGGAAGATCTACGCGCAAGGATGTGATCCCTACTTCTTTGCAATCGCGATGCTTGCCTGAAACGTAAGAAAGTGAACCAGGATCATCGCCAACCAGAATTGTTCCAAGTCCCGGGACTTTGCCAGATGCTTTGAGTGCGCTAGTACGCGCCGTGAGATCTTTTTTAATTGAGGCAGCCAAAGCCTTACCATCTAGAATCACTGCACTCATGGTGAAATCTTAACCGCTTAAGCGTGCGAGAAGTGCCGAGTACCGGTAAAGAACATCGCAATACCTGCAGCAGTGGCCGCGGCAATTACCTCTTCATCGCGCACGCTGCCACCAGGCTGGACAACCGCGGTCACACCAGCGCGAATCAGAATTTCAAGGCCATCTGCAAATGGGAAGAAAGCATCACTTGCTGCAACTGTGCCAACAACACGATCATCTGCGCGGTCAACAGCGAGTTTGGCACTATCGACTCGATTGACTTGACCCATACCGATTCCAATCGATGCGCCATTCTTGGCAAGCAATATTGCATTGCTCTTAACAGCACGAACGCTGCGCCAAGCAAATTCAAGATCGGCGATAACGTCCTGAGAAACTGCACCACCACTTACTTGCTTCCATCCGGATGAGAGATCACCAGGTGCGTCGATAAGGTCACTTTGCTGGAGAAGAATTCCACCAGAGACTGGTCTGCGCTCAAGGGGAGAAATTTCTGTGGAAGTGCAAGTTAAAATTCGAATCGATGGCTTAGCGCTAAGGACCTCGATTGCGCCATCTTCATATCCTGGAGCAATAACAACTTCGGTAAAGATAGAAGAAAGTGCAGTCGCCATCTCAAGTGAAATTTTGCGATTTGCTGCAACGACTCCCCCAAAAGCTGACACTGGATCGCAGGCATGGGCTGCGTGGTAAGCCGAAGCGATATCACCAGCAACTGCAATGCCACAAGGGTTGGCATGCTTAATGATGGCCACGCACGGTTGAGAGTGATCTAGAGCTGCACGCCAGGCAGCATCTGCATCTGTGTAATTATTAAATGACATCTCTTTGCCATGGTGCTGCTGCGCGCCAACGACTCCACCATCGTATCTACTAGATGTTCCACTATAGATTGCAGCATCTTGATGTGGATTTTCGCCATAGCGCAATGAGTGCTCGCGGGTGTAAATCTCACCAAACCATTCAGGAAGTTCATCACTTGCGCCAAGCCAGGTAGCGATTGCAAGATCGTATTCAGCTGTAGTCCTAAATACTTCAAGAGCTAAACGTTGACGCTGCTCTGCAGTGAAACCACCCTCTACCAGTGCTTTTTCGATGAGTGGATATTGAGAAGGATTGCTGACAACGGCGACACTTCCGTGGTTCTTGGCAGCACCGCGCAACATGGATGGGCCACCAATATCAATCTGTTCGATGCATTCGGCAAAAGTGGCTCCCGATGCAATTGTCTGCGCAAATGGATAGAGATTAATGACAACTAAATCAAATGGTGCAATATCTAAATTGGCAATTGCTTTGAGATGTTCAGGATTGTTCTGGTCTGCCAAAATTCCAGAGTGAATGCGCGGGTGCAAAGTCTTCACGCGACCGCCCATAATTTCTGGAAAGCCCGTGTAGGTGCTTACATCGATAACCTTTACGCCAGCATCACGCAAGGTTGCAGCAGTTGATCCAGTTGAAAGTATCTCAACGCCGGCAGAATCCAAACTCTTTCCGAGTTTGACTAAGCCCGTTTTGTCATAGACGCTGACAAGTGCGCGCATTATCTTCTTCTTCGTCATGATCTGCCGTTCTCCATCGTCGATAGCAGCTGGTGGATCGTCGCAACAATGAGAGATCTTTCGAGAATCTTAATGCGCTCGTGGAGTGATTCCTCGTTATCGTCAGGAGCGATGTCGAGCTCGGCTTGGGCAATGATTTCACCCGTATCCACGCCTGCATCGACCCAATGAATTGTGGTCCCTGTCTTTGTTGCCCCAGCCGCCAGAGCATCACGGACAGCATGAGCACCTGGAAATAGAGGCAAGAGCGCTGGGTGACTATTAATGATTGGAAGTGACGAAGTAACAGAGCCATCAAGAATGCGCATGAAGCCAGCGCTGACAACAAGATCAAGATCAAGAGTTTGCAAATACTCAAGTAGTTCGCGATTCCATAGTTGTCGATCTTGCTTCATCGGATGTAGGTAAACTGGAATGTTGTATTTACGTGCACGCTCAACAACATGAGCATCCGGTCTGTCGCAGATGAGTACCTGAATAGTGCAGGCAAGTTCTTTCGTATCAACTGCCCTAAAGATCGCCTCAGCAACTGTTCCGCCACCAGAGGCTAAAATCGCAATCTTCCTCATCGAGAAAAAATCTTCATTCGTGGTATGAATTTAAAGGCAAGAAGACCAATCAGAAGTTGGCCGCCCACAAAGAGAATGAATTGCCAGATTGATAGACCGACTGCGCTCATCGCTTGGGTTATTAGTGAACCGCTAGCCAGATATGCAAGAAGTGTGAGCATCACCATCAGAATAAAGAAGCTCTGCCATGAGGTGCGTTCTTGAAGCGAAATTCCCCAATACCCCAAGAGAACGCCGAGAGCGATAATCACAATTGATAAAGTTAAGAGCAACTTATTTGAGTTCACAGGTAGCGCTGCAAGGAGAGGAAGCGCTGGAATCTGCCCAATATCTTGCGTCAATGGAGAGAGGTGCGTACCAGCACCGACTGCAAATCCCGCACCGCTCACATAGGAAAGCCCAGCAAGAGCAACGTTGGGTAGGTAAAGCAGATTAAGAATCAGGAGAAGTATCGAGCCAAAAAACCCTGGTGCTAGAACTTTTGTAAGAAGAGTGGCTTGGTCAAAATTGGCAAAGAACGAGATTGTAAATATGAGAAATCCGAAAGCAAGCAAGATGGCAACAATGCGAAGTGCAAGGATTACCGGCATGGCAAGTGAAATACTGCGATCTGCGATTAATGAACTTCCGAAGGCGATAAGGAAAGCAAATACTGCAGCCATCCACCAGAGTGGCTTCACACCAGCAGATGATGCAAAGAAGGCAATCAACGATGTCAGAATTGCATAGAAGAGAGCAAAGAAAAGTCTGGCACCAGTGAGATTTGGGTACTCGCCATCAAGCTTTGAAATTACGCGCTTGAAACCTGCGCGCAGTGCCACAATCGGAAGTAGTAATCCACCTATCGGTAGATATGAGAGATACCCCGCAACCCCAGACGGTGAGAGCGCTAAATCAAAGTGAACATGGTGAGCGCCAAGCCAAATCCACATTGCTGCACGAATGGGATCAGAGGTAGTACCTGTTGCACTTCCTGCAGTTGCCCAAGCGATGAGAGTAATAAATGCAAGAGGAAGAATAACAATTGCAGCGCTACGTAGTGCCTGTGCGAACGTGACCCCTAGGACGCGCTGCAACATTTGAGATTAGCGACCGAGTATGGCGCGCATAAAGCGCGCAGTTTCACTTGGTGTTTGACCTACCTTAACTCCAGCAGCTTCGAGAGCATCTTTCTTTGCAATAGCTGTTCCTGAAGAGCCAGAGACGATTGCACCTGCATGTCCCATCGTCTTTCCTTCAGGGGCTGTAAAGCCGGCAACATAACCAACGACCGGCTTTGTTACGTACTCAGAAATAAATGCTGCTGCACGCTCTTCTGCATCTCCACCGATTTCACCGATCATTACAATCGCTGTGGTCTCAGGATCATCTTGGAATGCTCGTAAGCAATCAATGTGCGTTGTACCAATTACTGGATCTCCGCCGATTCCAACTGCAGTGCTAAATCCAATATCGCGAAGCTCGTACATCATTTGGTAGGTAAGAGTTCCTGATTTCGATACAAGCCCGATAGGACCTGCACCCGTGATATTTGCAGGAATGATTCCAACATTAGATTTTCCAGGGCTGATGAGTCCTGGACAGTTTGGCCCAATGATCTGTGTACTGCCCTTTTCTTTGGCATATGTGTAGAAGAAGGCTGAGTCGTGAACTGGAATACCTTCGGTGATCACAACAACAAGTGGCATCTTGGCATCGATTGCATCGATCACCGCTGCCTTTGCAAACTTAGGTGGAACAAAGACAACTGAAGTGTTAGCACCAGTTGCTGCCATAGCCTCTGCCACTGAATTAAAAACGGGAAGATTATGGCCGTCGATATCAACGCTTTGTCCGCCCTTGCCAGGTGTCACTCCACCAACAACTTTGGTACCTGAGGCGAGCATACGACGAGTGTGTTTGGTTCCTTCAGAACCTGTCATTCCTTGAACGATTACCTTGCTTGCATCATTGATAAAGATTGCCATTTACTTCGCCGCCAATTCTGCAGCGCGCGATGCTGCTCCATCCATCGTGTCGAGCTGTTCAACCAGTGGGTGATTTGCAGCATTTAAAATCGCTCGACCTTCTTCAACATTATTTCCATCAAGGCGCACAACGATTGGTTTAGTAGCAGCTGCACCGAGCGTTTCAAGGGCTGCAACGATTCCATTAGCAACGGCATCACATGCTGTGATTCCACCGAAGACGTTAACGAAGACGCTCTTTACATCTTTATCTCCGAGGATGATCGAAAGACCATCTGACATTACTTGAGCAGAAGCTCCTCCTCCGATATCAAGGAAGTTGGCCGGGCGCATTCCGCCGAATTTTTCGCCCGCATAGGCAACAACATCGAGTGTGCTCATGACAAGGCCTGCACCGTTTCCGATGATGCCAACTTGGCCTTCGAGTTTGACGTAGTTAAGGCCCTTCTCCTTTGCCAGAGCCTCAAGTGGATTTGTCGCGCTGTGATCAACAAGTGCTTCATGATCGCTCTGGCGGAAATCTGCATTCTCATCGAGTGAAACTTTTCCATCGAGTGCAATAATTTTTCCATCATTGGTCTTCACAAGTGGGTTAATCTCAACAAGGGTGGCATCCTCAGATGAAAATGTCTCCCAGAGCTTGACCAAAACATCGGCAACTTGATCTGCAACATCTTGTGGGAAGGCGGCTTGGGCGACAATCTCTTTCGCTTTTGCAAGTGAAATTCCATCAACGGCAGAGACTGGAACCTTTGCAAGTTTTTCTGGCGCAGTCTTTGCTACTTCTTCAATATCCATGCCGCCGGCAACTGAAGCCATGACAAGGAATGTACGGTTGGAGCGGTCTAGCAAGATTGCTAAGTAATATTCTGATTCAATAGGGGCCGCTTGGGCGATCATCACTTGATGAACTGTGTGACCTTTAATATCCATGCCAAGAATTGCAGCAGCCTTTTCGCGTGCTTCCTCTGCGTTTTCGGCAACCTTTACTCCGCCTGCCTTACCGCGTCCGCCAACTTTTACCTGCGCCTTAACAACGACGCGTCCACCGATCTTTGATGCCGCAGCAAAAGCTTGATCGGCAGTTGTTGCAACTGCACCAGCAAGAACTGGGACTCCATGTTTTTCGAAGAGATCGCGAGCCTGATATTCAAAGAGATCCACTAGATCGCTCCTTCACTGATGGGCGCTTGTATTTGCGCAAACTTCACTGTGCCCATCTTAGAGCCCGCGCTAGAGCTTCTCGACCGGCGCGTAGCGAAGTAGAAGGCGCTTCTGACCGTAATCTCCGAAGTCAATCGTCGCCTCTGACTTATCGCCTTCACCTGCAACGGCAACAACGGTGCCAAGTCCAAATGTGTCATGTGACACACGCTCACCAACAGCTAAGACCATTGCGCTGCTCTTCTTTCCGGTCGCGCGAGGTGGCGGCGCTGATGTAACTCGTGATGTTCGCACCGAAGATGTGGAAGTAAAGCCCGAACGTCCCTCATTGCGCCACTGAATAACTTCTTCAGGAATCTCATCAAGAAAACGTGAAGGGGGATTGTAATTCGGTGCACCCCACGATGATCGATATTCGGCGCGAGAAATATAGAGTCGCTCTTCTGCGCGGGTAAGTCCAACGTATGCAAGTCGACGCTCTTCTTCAATCTCATCTTTGTCATCAAATGTTCGCGAGTGCGGAAAAATTCCATCTTCCATACCTGTAAGAAAGACTGTCGGAAATTCAAGACCTTTAGCAGTATGCAGAGTCATCAGAGTGACAACACCGCCGTGATCCTGCCCATCAGGAATTTCATCAGCATCTGCAACGAGTGCAACTTTTTCCAGAAAACCAGCGAGCGAAATTTCTTCATCTTCTGCCAGCGCATCAAAGGGACGTTCCTCGTACTCCATTGCAACAGCTACTAGTTCTTTGAGGTTCTCAACTCGAACTTCATCTTGCGGATCAGAGCTTGCTTCAAGCTCTGCTAATAAACCCGATTGTTCAAGAATTGCTTCAGTAATCACTGAAGGCCTTGTCTTTGCTTCGACCAATACCGCAAGTGCGCCTATCATTGATACAAATTGCAGAATTGAAGCTGAGGCACGTGCTGGAACTTCATCAGCTTCTGCACAACGATTAAGTCCTTGCCAAAATGTGATTCCTTGCAAGGCTGCAAAGCGGTCGACTTCTTCTAACGCGCGATCGCCAATTCCGCGTTTAGGAATATTGATAATCCGTCGCAGAGATATTTCGTCTTCAAGGTTTGCAAGCACGCGAAGATAGGCAAGAAGATCCTTGACCTCTTTGCGTTCGTAGAAACGAAGGCCACCAACAACTTTGTAAGGCAGAGCTGCTCGCATAAAGACTTCTTCAAAGACACGAGACTGAGCGTTGGTGCGATAGAAAATGGCGGTATCCCCTGGTTCAGATGTGCCATTTCGTTGGAGGGAGCGAATCTCATCCTTAACGAACTCAGCTTCATCATGTTCGGATTCAGCAACGTATCCAACAAGAGGTGCACCCGCACCTGAATCTGTCCAGAGGTTCTTCTCTTTTCGGGAAGCATTCTGTGTGATCACAGCATTAGCAGCGTTGAGGATGTTCTGAGTTGATCGATAGTTCTGCTCCAGCAGGACAGTTGTTGCATTGGGATAGTCGAGTTCGAATTGCAAGATATTTCTGATCGTCGCACCACGAAAGCCGTAGATTGATTGGTCGGCATCTCCCACAACGCAGAGCTCGGCAGGAGGCGTGCCATCTTCGAGGGAGCCAGTAAGTTCGCGAACAAGAATGTACTGGGCATGGTTGGTATCTTGATATTCATCAACTAGGATATGTTTAAATCGAGAACGCATCCGCGCCTTAGCTTCAGGAAAACGTTGAATCACTTTTACAGTATTTAAAATCAGATCATCAAAATCCATGGCATTTGCTGACTGCAACCGCTTCTGATAAACCGCGTAGACATCGGCGACAACTTGTTCAAATTGATTTGTTGTTGCGTTGAGATAATCCTGGGGACCTAGCAATTCGTTCTTTGCATTTGAGATCATAGATTGAAATTGGCGTGGTGGGTAGCGCTTGGGATCGAGGTTGAGTTCTTTTGCGACAATCGTGACCAAGCGAAGTGAATCTGCCGAATCGTAAATACTAAAAGAATTTGAAAAACCTAAGCGGTGCGCCTCAAGTCGAAGCAGGCGAACACAAGCAGAGTGAAATGTAGATACCCACATTGATTTTGCGACAGGTCCAACAAGTTCAGCCACTCGCTCTTTCATCTCACCAGCTGCCTTGTTGGTGAAGGTAATTGCCAAGATTTCGTAAGGTCGAACACCACGTGCAGCCATGAGATATGCGATACGTCGCGTTAGTACGCGGGTTTTCCCTGATCCCGCACCAGCGACTACAAGTAATGGGCCACCTGTATGAATTACGGCAGCCTGCTGCGCCGGATTGAGTCCTTCAATCAAGGCATCTGGAGGCGTTGCCATTTCGCTCATGCGCGGGAGTCTATTAGGATCGGCCAACATGGAGCCCCTTAACGATTCCGAAATCTCGCGCGTATTAGTTATTAATGCACATCCTGATGACTCAGACTTTGGCGCAAGCGGAAGCATCGCAAAGTGGGTCAAGGCTGGGATTCATGTCTCCTATGTTTTTTGTACCAACGGTGATCAAGGTGGGGAAGAGTCTGGGTATACAAAGGAAGAGATGCCAGCTGTTCGCCAGCGTGAGCAGCGTGCAGCAGGTGCTGCAATCGGTGTCACTGACATTACATTCTTGAACTATGTAGATGGACATCTCGAACCTAATTTGGCGCTTCGAAAAGATTTAGTTCGCCAGATCCGCATTTCACAACCTGATCGCATGCTCTGCCAATCACCTGAACGAAACTGGGAGCGTATTGGTGCCAGCCATCCCGATCACCTTGCAGCCGGAGAAGCAGCAATACAAGCGGTTTATCCGGATGCGCGTAATCCATTTGCCTTTACTGATTTACTTGATAACGAAGGTCTTGCTCCATGGCGCGTGAAGGAAGTATGGATGATGGGTTTTGCTAACCCTGATCACTTTGTAGATATCACCGATACCTTTGATTTAAAGATGGCAGCACTTCACAGCCATGTTTCGCAGACAGCCCATAATAAAGAGCTCGATAACATGGTACGCGAATGGGGTCAGCGCAATGCTGGCCTTGGTGGTTTACCTGATGGACGAATTGCAGAAGCTTTTAAAATCGTTCACACCAATTAATTCTATTTTGCAGTTGCCTTTTCGATGACAACGAGTTGAATCGGAAAACCATCTGGTGCGTAATAGGCCTGACCATCTGCTTCAACCTTGTAGGCACCTACTTCTGCAATCTTTTTGAGAAGCTCGATCCCTGTAGTAATGCGACCAAAGATTGTGTAATCCGGACCTAATTGTGTATCGGCATAGACTAAGAAGAATTGGCTTCCATTGGTGCCAGGGCCACTATTTGCCATGGCAAGTGTGCCCGCTGGATAGTTCTTTGCACCGGCCTTAGGCAAATTCTCTTCCTTGTATCCAACCCATCCTCCAGGACTTCCTCCACCTTGCGCAGTGGGATCTCCGCATTGCAGAACAAAAAGTCCCTGTGTTGTGAGGCGATGACAGATGGTTCCATCAAAGTACTTCGCATTTGCCAAGAATGAAATATTTGTCGTTGTCTGTGGCGCTAATTTTGTAAGTAGCGTTGCTCTAACAACTCCACAATTCGTATTGAAGGTAAGAGTTGTCGGAATCTTTTTCGCCGGAACCTTAGGTTGCTTCAAGTTTGCTGGAACGCGTGGTTTAGCCGTTGACTTTTTACATGAAGCAACAGAGGTTGGCCGTTCTGCAGCCTGTGCTGGAACTGACGTTGCAGCAAATAGGCATACAGAAACGGCTATGACTAGAACTTTTCTCATGATTACTCCCACTCTATTGTTGCTGGCGGTTTTGATGTGACATCGAGGACGACACGATTTACTCCCTGTACCTCATTGGTAATGCGCGTTGAAATCTTCTCAAGAACTTCGTAAGGAATGCGCGACCAATCTGCGGTCATTGCATCCTCACTTGAAACGGGCCGCAGCACAATTGGGTGGCCATAGGTGCGACCATCACCTTGTACCCCCACACTACGAATATCGGCAAGAAGCACAACTGGGCATTGCCAGATAGTGCGATCAAGGCCCGCCTCTCTGAGTTCAGCGCGTGCAATCACATCGGCTTTACGTAAGAGATCAAGACGCTCTTGGGTCACTTCGCCAACAATGCGGATGCCAAGTCCTGGACCAGGAAATGGTTGACGCCAGATGATTTCTTCCGGCAATCCGAGTTCAAGGCCCACCTGACGAACTTCATCTTTAAAGAGTGTACGAAGTGGCTCGACGAGTGAAAACTTTAAATCATCAGGCAGGCCGCCTACATTGTGATGCGATTTGATGTTGGCGGTTCCTGATCCCCCGCCGGATTCAACAACATCTGGATAAAGGGTTCCTTGTACTAAGAATTCAACATCTCCACCTGCTGCGATATCGCGGGCAGCTTTTTCAAAAGAGCGAATAAATTCACGACCGATGATTTTTCGCTTCTCTTCTGGATCTGTAACGCCCTTGAGCGCGCCTAAGAATTGATCAACGGCATCGACTACGACAAGTTGTACACCTGTGGATGCAACAAAGTCGCGTTGGACTTGCTCTGATTCACCACTGCGCAAAAGTCCGTGATCAACAAAGACACAGGTGAGTTGTTGGCCCACCGCCTTTTGAATAATTGCTGCGGCAACTGCTGAGTCAACTCCACCAGAAAGACCGCAGATTACTCTCTTGGATCCAATGACGGTGCGAGCTTTTTCGATCTCATCTGCTGCAATATTTGCTGTCGTCCATGTTGCAGGACATTTTGCAATATTGATAAGCCAATCTTTAAGTAGTGCTTGACCGTGTTCAGAGTGCAGTACTTCGGGGTGGAATTGAACACCGGCCAAATGGCCTGTTTCGTTTTCAAATGCTGCAATAGCCGTATCTGAAGTTGATGCTACGACTGTAAATCCCGGGGGTGCTTGTGTTACGGCGTCCCCGTGTGACATCCAGACCTTCTGCGACTCTGGGAGAGAAGTGAAAATCTTCGCTGAACTCTTTGCATCTAGGTCAGTGCGACCGTACTCAGATTTTCCAGTCTGGCTCACTACTCCTCCGAGGCCTTGTGCCATCGCTTGAAATCCATAACAGATGCCAAAGACCGGGATTCCTAAAGCAAGAATTGCAGAATCAAAAGTTGGTGCATTCTCTGCATAGACACTTGAAGGCCCGCCAGAGAGAATAATTGCCGCTGGCTTTTTAGCGGCAACTTCTGCTGCAGTAATTGAATGCGGAACAAGTTCTGAATACACATTTGCTTCACGTACACGACGAGCAATGAGCTGTGCGTACTGTGCACCGAAATCGACGACTAGAACGCCACCGGAAGTGACGTTACTTGCCATGACTGATAAGCACCTCTACGCGCTGGAAAGATTTCACATCTGAGTATCCGCAAGTTGCCATTGAGCGACGAAGTGCGCCAAAGAGGTTCATTGAACCGTCAGCGCTATGTGATGGCCCGAGCAAAATCTCTTCAAGTGAACCAACGGTGCCGACATTCACGCGCTCTCCGCGTGGAAGTTGCCCGTGATGTGCCTCTGATCCCCAGTGCCATCCAAGTCCAGGAGCTTGTGTTGCTTTAGCAAGAGGTGATCCCATCATGACGGCATCTGCTCCCATAGCAATTGCCTTTGCAATATCGCCAGAGCGACCGACTGCACCATCTGCAATAACGTGAACATAACGTCCACCAGATTCATCTAAGTACTCGCGGCGTGCTGCAGCGACTTCAGCAACTGCAGATGCCATTGGAACTTCGATTCCCAAAACTTTTCGTGTGGTGTGTGCTGCTCCCCCGCCGAATCCAACCAATACACCGGCTGCACCTGCACGCATTAAGTGAAGCGCACCAGTTGTTGTGGCAACGCCGCCGACGATGACTGGAACATCGAGTTCGTAGATAAATTTCTTGAGGTTGAGCTCTTCGCGCTCTGAAGCAACGTGCTCTGCCGAAACAGTTGTTCCGCGGATGACGAAGATATCTACACCTGCTGCAATAACTGCCTTATGAAGTTCGGCGGTACGTTGTGGTGAAAGCGATGCCGCAACAGTGACGCCTGCATCACGAATAGTTTGAATGCGCTCTTTAATCAACTCAGGACGAATTGGCGCGCTATAAATTTCCTGCATACGACGGGTCGCATGCTTATCTGGCATCGATGCAATCTCGCCCAGTGGAATACGTGGATCGTCATAGCGTGTCCATAAACCTTCGAGGTTAAGCACGCCAAGTCCACCCAAGCGCCCGATTTCGATCGCAGTCTCTGGAGATACAACTGAATCCATTGGTGCTGCCAACATTGGTAGATCAAATTTGTAAGCATCGATCTGCCATGTAGTTGAAACATCTTCTGGGTTTCGAGTACGACGACTTGGCACAATGGCGATATCGTCAAATGAGTAAGCCTGGCGAGCGCGTTTTCCTGGTGCGATTTCGATATCCAAAGTCGCTCTCCTTACTTAGTCTGCGTGTAGTTAGGTGCATCAGCTACATGGAGCACATCGTGAGGATGGCTCTCTTGTAGCCCAGCAGCGGTAATTTGAATCAAGTGTCCATCGCGGCGAAGTGTTTCGATATCCGGAGCTCCGGCATATCCCATGCCGCTGCGCAATCCGCCAACGAGTTGGTGAACAACTTCTGCCACAGATCCACGGTAAGCAACTTTTCCTTCAATGCCTTCTGGAACTAACTTGTCTTCGCTCAAAACATCATCCTGCATGTAGCGATCCTTAGAGTATGACTTCTGCTCACCGCGTGATTGCATCGCTCCGAGTGAACCCATTCCGCGATATGCCTTGTATTTGCGACCATCAATTTCAATGAGCTCTCCTGGCGACTCATCGCAGCCAGCCAATAGCGAACCAAGCATTACAGAGTGTGCGCCGGCAACAATTGCCTTGACGATATCTCCAGAGTATTGCAATCCGCCATCTGCAATAAGTGGAATGCCAGCTTTGTTACATGCCTTAGCTGCTTCCATGATCGCAGTTACCTGCGGAACACCGACACCTGCAACAACACGAGTTGTGCAAATCGATCCTGGACCAACGCCAACTTTTACCGCATCTGCTCCGGCATTAATTAGCGCCTGTGCACCTGCACGTGTTGCGATATTGCCGCCGATGATTTCTGTTGTTGGAGAAAACTTCTTGATGCGCTCGATCGCTTCTAATACTGCGCGGTGATGGCCGTGGGCCGTATCAACGACAACAACATCAACTCCGGCTTCGATCAGCGCTTGTGCGCGTGCATATCCATCATCGCCAACACCGACTGCAGCACCTGCAAGGCCGACATTTTTTACAAGCTTGCCATGAGTGACTTGATCTTCGATAGAAAAATTGCGGTGAATGATTCCAATTCCGCCAGCTTTAGCCATAGCAATTCCCATGGCAGATTCGGTAACGGTATCCATCGCTGAAGAAGCCAGTGGCACTGCTAAAGAGATATTGCGAGTAAGCCACGTAGATGTATTTACTTCACTGGGAACAACTTCGGAGGCATCTGGCAGCAGGAGAACATCGTCATAGGTCAGGCCAAGCATTGTGACCTTGTCGTGCTCGCTCATTGGCGCAGTCTATCGGTGGGCTTAGGCCCCAACTGCCATCGCAATCTCATCCACGGCAAGGGTAAGTGAGCCTACAAAATGGGCGTTTTGGCACTTATCGGGATTCCATCCCGGCCCACCAATGATCACTCGAGGTGCGGGGCGGACTGCAGGGATGCCAGTAACAAATTTGGGATCACCGTTGACTGGCAACTGGGCCCATAGGAAAACTGCAGGAGGTGCAAAACGCGAGACCATCGATGAGATTGCCTGAACTGGTGTGCGAGCGCCAAGGAAGTGCGTCTCAATACCGCGCTCTGCCAATGCAGCAGCGAGTGCATGCAGTGCAAGTGAGTGCAGCTCTTCGCCAACCGAAGCTAGCAAGACAGGGCGTGTATTAACTGGAGCAACAATTTCTGATGTTGATTCACGCAACACTCGCTTTAATATTTCGGTGAGCATATGTTCGACTTCAATGCCCTTGCCGGATTTCTCCCATGCAGCTCCGACTTGGATAAGCACAGGAACAAATACTTCTTGCCAGGCACTGATAATTCCATTCTCTGAAATCTCATTACGCAACATGGTTTCAACAAAGAGTGAATCAAGTGCTTCTGAAGCGTTAAAAATTGCATCAATTGTTTCATCGCATTCACGACACAAAGACTTAAGCTCTTCAAGAACTACTTCTCCATCGTGAGCCTTCGCTTGCTCAGCAGCGTCGGCCGGTGCAACACCTGCGCTAATGAGGCGGCGCATTACGGTGAGCTTTGCTAAATCAGATGGGCAGTACTTTCGATGAGAACCTGCCTCGTGCTCTGTTGGTCCGATCCCATAACGCCTGGCCCAGGTGCGAAGAGTTGCTGGGGCGACACCAATCCTGCGAGCCACCGCTGCCACGCTCAGGAACTCTCCTGTGGCCAATGGCGGCTGCTCTGCTGGGCTCATGGGGTAATCGTGGCCCCTAGTAGGAGATCTCACCACTTGAAATCACGCTCAATCTGGGAATTTTTCGACTCTGAAGCAGGTTTGACTCGGTAGATACTTGAACAACTTATGAAACGGTTGTATTGTCTCCCTAACCGAGTATCGAACAGGAGTAAAGAGATGGCTGAGATTTCACGCTTACCGATTCCCGTAATGGAAGAGTGGGAATGGCAGTACAAAGGCGCTTGTCGCGACCTTGATCCGAGAATGCAGCAAAGGCCGTCTGTGGCACCTGCCCTGTAATTGCAGCTTGCCGCGCACATGCCCTGGCAGTGCAAGAGCCATATGGAATTTGGGGAGGCCTTTCAGAAGATGATCGCGCCGTAATCCTCGAGCGCCAAGGTGTTACACCGTTGGTTATCCCCGCTGCTACTGCTTCAGAGAAATCAGTCTCGCACGCAAGTTAATTTTTAAAACCTCCGTAGATGAGAAAACCCCCACGAGTAATTCGCGGGGGTTTTCTCATTAATACATTTTTAGAGCTAGTGGCTGAATTTATGAGCCACTCGTGAACTTAGTGGCTGTGGCCACCAGGTCCATGTGAGTGGCCATGGCCACCTGCTGATGGTTCTTCATCGGCTGGGCGCTCGTATACAAGTGCCTCAGTGGTGATGAACATTGCAGCGATAGATGCAGCGTTAGCAAGGGCTGAACGCGTCACCTTAACTGGATCGATAACGCCATCTTTTGCAAGATCGCCATAGACATCAGTTGCTGCGTTAAAGCCTTCATTGACCTTAAGTGCGCGCACCTTTGCAACTACGACATAGCCTTCAAGGCCAGCATTCTCTGCAATCCAACGAAGTGGCTCATCGCATGCCTTGCGAACAAGACGCACGCCGACAGCCTTATCTCCGGTAAATCCGAGATCGCCTTCGAGAGTATCTGCTGCATGTACAAGTGCTGCGCCACCGCCGATAACGATGCCTTCTTCAACTGCTGCGCGAGTAGCTGAGATTGCATCCTCAAGGCGAAGCTTCTTCTCCTTGAGTTCGACTTCTGTATGTGCACCAACCTTGATGACGCAGACGCCACCTGAAAGCTTTGCAACACGCTCTTGCAACTTCTCTTTATCCCAATCGGAATCAGATGTTGCGATCTCGTTGCGGATCTCAGTGGTGCGAGCAACTACTGCTGCCTTATCCCCTGCACCATCAACAATTGTTGTTGCATCCTTTGTGATCACAATGCGGCGAGCACGTCCAAGATCTGTCAGCGCAACCTGATCAAGCTTCATACCGATCTCACTTGAGACAACCTGTCCGCCAGTCAAGATTGCAATATCTTGCAACATTGACTTACGACGATCACCAAAGCCTGGAGCCTTAACTGCAGCTGAAGTAAATACTCCACGCATACGGTTAACAACGAGTGTAGAAAGAGCTTCTCCTTCAACATCTTCTGCGATGATCAAAAGTGGCTTTCCTGCCTGTGAAACTTTTTCCAAGATTGGAAGAAGTTCTGCCAGTGCTGAGATTTTATTTGCAGAGATCAGGATGTAGGCATCATCTAGTACTGATTCCATGCGATCTTGGTCTGTGACAAAGTAAGGAGAGATGTAGCCCTTATCGAACTGCATTCCTTCTGTGAATTCGAGTTCGACAGATGCTGTAGATGCTTCTTCAACAGTGATCACGCCATCTTTACCGACCTTATCCATCGCCTCTGCGATGAGATCTCCGATGGTGCGATCCTTAGCTGAGATTGTTGCAACATCTGCAATCTGTGCGCGATCCTTCACAGGAATAGCGATCTCGTGGAGCTTCTTTGAGACAGCCTCAACAGCTGCTTCGATTCCAAGCTTGAGATCCATTGGCTGCGCACCGGCTGCGAGGTTACGAAGACCTTCCTTCACCATCGCTTGGGCCAATACGGTCGCAGTTGTTGTTCCGTCGCCTGCAACATCGTTTGTCTTTGTTGCAACTTCCTTTACAAGCTGTGCGCCCATGTTCTCGGCTGGATCTGAAAGTTCAATTTCCTTTGCAATGGTGACGCCATCGTTTGTAATTACTGGTGCGCCAAATGATTTGGCAATCACTACGTTTCGACCCTTAGGACCCAGTGTTACTTTGACAGTGTCAGCGAGGATATTTACTCCACGCTCCATTGCGCGACGAGCATGCTCATCGAAATCTAGAATTTTTCCCATGGATTACTTCTCGATAACTGCGAGAATGTCACGGGCTGAGAGTACGAGGTACTCCTCGTTGTTGTACTTAACTTCAGTTCCGCCGTACTTGCTGTAAAGAACGACATCGCCAACCTTGACATCCATTGGAACACGAACGCCATCATCGAAGCGGCCTGGACCAACGGCGAGAACGACGCCT
>JNSK01000077.1_pt1 | contig 18304 bp, 17 predicted proteins | sample 210681 | NCBI WGS metagenome assembly JNSK01 (sample SAMN02808684, study PRJNA238866) | freshwater metagenome | biome: fresh water; feature: freshwater reservoir; material: water; isolation source: water column of the freshwater reservoir Embalse de Amadorio in Spain | place: Spain: Valencia ...
CCAATGCCCGGTACACGAGGTTCGTATCGGAGGGTGCTCCTTAAACTTTCTGGTGAAGTTTTTGGTGGCAAGAAAGGCATCGGTGTTGATCCCGATGTTTTAGCAGATGTTGCAAAGCAGATCTCAGCGGTAGTCCGCGAAGGAACCCAGATCGCAATTGTTGTTGGTGGCGGTAACTTCTTTAGAGGAGCAGAGCTTTCAGAGCGCGGCATGGAACGTTCTCGCGCTGACTACATGGGAATGCTCGGCACGGTTATGAATTGTTTAGCCCTACAAGATTTTCTTGAGAAAGAGGGCGTGGATACTCGCGTTCAAACAGCGATCACCATGGGACAGGTCGCAGAGCCATATGTTCCACGCCGTGCAATTCGTCACCTAGAAAAAGGTCGCGTCGTAATATTTGGAGCTGGTGCGGGAATGCCATTTTTCACAACCGATACAGTTGCAGCGCAACGAGCACTTGAAATTGGTGCAGAGGCGTTGCTTCTTGCAAAGAGCGGTGTGGATGGCGTCTATAACGCAGACCCTCGTAAGGATCCGAGTGCAACTAAGTACGATTCAATTTCATACGATGAAGTTCTCCAGAAGTCACTGGCTGTGGCAGATGCTGCAGCATTTAGCCTCTGTCGCGAGAACGCCCTACCAATCGTGGTCTTTGACCTCATGACGGCAGGAAATATTGGTCGTGCAGTGCGTGGCGAAAAGATCGGAACGCTCGTTGCATAAGCAACAAGTTGATACCTTTAAGACCTCTACTGACGGGATGGAACAACCATGGCAGATATAGCAACGCTTTTAGCCGATGCTGAATCGAAGATGAATAAGGCAGTTGAGGTCGCTAAAGATGACTTCGGTGCCATTCGTACCGGCCGTGCCCACCCTGCCATGTTCAATAAAATCATGGTCGATTACTACGGTACCTATACATCTTTGTCACAGTTAGCAACAATTCAGATTCCGGAATCACGTATGGCAGTGATTTCACCTTTTGATAAGGGTGCAATGACCGGGATTGAAAAGGCGATCCGCGATTCGGATCTTGGAGTTAACCCACAGACCGATGGCGTTGTCATCCGCGTAAATTTCCCACAACTGACCGAAGAGCGCCGTAAGGATTACATCAAAGTCGCTAAAACCAAGGCGGAAGATTCCAAGATTTCAATGCGCAATATTCGACGCCATGCCAAGGAAGCGATGGAAAAGTTAGAGAAAGATGGCGATATCGGTAAAGACGATGTTGCTCGCGGTGAGAAAGAGTTAGAGAAAATCACAGCCGAGCATGTTGCAAAGATTGATGAACTACTTAAGCATAAGGAGACTGAACTTCTCGAGGTCTAGAGAGTTCCTACATTCCTGTGAGTGATTTACATTCCATAAACGAAGCGATCAACAAGCGCGCTGGACGCAAACTGCTGCCATCAATCTTTGTTGGGCTTGGAATTATCGCATTAATCTGGGTTTCACTTGTTTTTGAGCGGGTAATTTTCGCAGGCCTTGTCTCTATCGCTTTGATACTGGCTATTCAAGAGCTCTCACGCGCACTTACCTCTGTCGGATTTGTAAATTCATTTAGAACTTTGGCGGTTGCGGTCTTCGCAATTTCAGCGTCCACCTGGTTTGCAGGGATCAATGGCTTGGCAGTTTCAACAGCGGCAAGTTTCACTGCCATTCTTCTTCTCTCACTGCGTCACGGAACCGAAAACTTCATTAAACGCGCAAGTTCAACAGCACTCGCCCTTCTCTATCTTCCCTTTCTCGGCGGCTTCATTATCTTGATTGCGCGCCCTGACAATGGCCTGGCCGCGGTCATGACATTTTTGGTCTTGATTGGTTGCAATGACACCTTCGGATACCTCGTCGGTGTATTGATAGGAAAGCATCGTTTTGCACCGAATATCAGCCCCAAGAAATCTGTTGAAGGTTTAATCGGGTCAATCATCGCAACCTCTGTCGGTGGAGCGCTGGCATTTCACTACATTTTAGAGAATGACTATCGCTACGGAATTGCGGCAGGGCTAATGACAGTTTTCACAGCAACCTGTGGTGATCTCATTGAAAGTGCGATGAAGCGGGATATGTCGCTCAAGGATATGGGAACTTTATTGCCAGGTCATGGCGGAGTCCTTGATCGTATTGATTCTGCGATCTTTTCTGCCCCTGCTATCTATATCGCTCTTGAACTCGTCAAACGGTTCTCATGATTGAAATCCCATTAGTTTTTGATGAACCACCTCAGAAGAAGAAAGCCCCCAAGCACATTGCTGATCTTTCACCGGCTGAGCGCAAAGCGTGGGCGGGCGAACTTGGCTTCCAACCATTTCGCGCATCTCAAGTAGCAACACATTACTTTACGCACCTATCCAATAGCCCAGAGCAGTGGAGTGATATCCCAGCCGATCAGCGAGATGCGATCGCAGAGGCAATGACTCCAAAACTCATTGAACTTGTGACAACTCGTACCACCGATGGGGGAATGACAAGAAAAGATTTGTGGAAACTCCATGATGGGGTTTTAGTTGAGTCAGTTCTGATGCGTTACACCGATCGCGTGACTGTATGTATTTCATCTCAAGCCGGATGTGGAATGAACTGCCCATTTTGCGCCACCGGCCAAGCAGGACTTACGCGAAATCTCACAGCAGGTGAGATCACAGAACAGATAGTCGCCGCAGCGCGTGCTTGCCAAGATGGCGAACTTCCGGGTGGTCCGACACGTTTATCAAACATTGTCTTTATGGGAATGGGTGAACCCCTTGCTAATTACAACGCAGTGGCGCGCACACTTCATAACATCACAGATCCAAATCCAGACGGACTTGGTATTAGCGCCCGATCGGTCACCGTTTCAACAGTGGGGCTCGTTAACGGCATTGAGAAATTGATGGATGAGGGCATTAACTGCACCTTGGCTGTCTCACTTCACACCCCTGATGATGAACTGCGCGATACTTTAGTTCCAATTAATAACCGCTTTAAAGTTCGTGAAGTTTTGGCCGCCGCCGATGCCTATGAAAAGAAGACTGGCCGCCGCTATTCCATTGAGTACGCATTGATTAGAGATATTAACGATCAATCGTGGCGATCAGATTTACTCGGACGCTTACTTAAAAGTCGTAACGCTCACGTCAATCTCATTCCGCTTAATCCAACCCCTGGATCAAAGTGGACTGCTTCACGCCGCGAGGATGAAGCCGAATTTGTTCGCATCCTTGAAAGTTATGGGGTGCCGGTCACGGTGCGCGATACACGCGGGCGCGAGATCGATGGGGCATGTGGTCAATTGGCGGCTGCCGAAAAGGGTAAAGAATAAGTAGACTCATTGCCATGGATATTCGTGAAGCAGCAGCAGCCTATGAAAGTTCAACACAATTTTTTCTCAACCTTGCACGCGGTGTGACACCTGAACTTCTTGATGTGCACCATGAAAACGGTTGGTCTGCTCGCCAGATAATCCACCATGTCGCTGATTCTGAGGCGCAGTCTTATGTACGAATTCGCAGATTAGTAGCAGAGCCAGAAGGTAGCGTGATCCAGGGTTATGACGAGGAAGTCTGGGCGGAATGTGAAAAGCTCGGATATAAAGTTGCCCCAGTTGAGAATTCAATTGCAGTGTATGCAGCGGTGCGTGCGGGCTCACTTGATGTCCTTAAGCGCTTAGAAGAATCTGATCTATTGAAATTTGGCGAGCATTCAGAGAGCGGCAAGTTCACAATTGAGAAGTGGTTAGTAAATTACACAAAACATCCTCTAGATCACGGTGACCAATTAATTCGAGCAACTAAGGGGCAGGAATAAGTTATGAAAAAACTATCAAACTTCATCAACGGTAAGTCAGTCGATTCAACTTCGGGTGAGACAACAACACTGATTAACCCTGCCACCGCCCAACCATTTGCAACTGCTCCAAAGTCGAACGCTGCAGATGTTGATCTCGCGATGAAGTCAGCCGCGGCAGCCTTTGAGGGCTGGCGAGATTCAACCCCTTCTGAGCGCCAGCGTGCACTCTTAAAAATTGCTGATGCAATTGAATCTCGCGCAGAAGAATTTATCGCAATTGAATCTGAAAACTGTGGGAAGCCACTTGGGCTTACAGCATCCGAAGAAGTTCCTCCGATGGTGGATCAGATTCGCTTCTTTGCCGGGGCTGCGCGAAATCTTGAAGGTAAATCAGCCGGTGAATATATGCGTGGAATGACCTCGTTCGTGCGTCGTGAACCAATCGGAGTCTGCGCCCAGGTAACTCCGTGGAACTATCCAATGATGATGGCTGTTTGGAAATGGGCGCCAGCAATTGCTGCGGGAAATGCTGTAGTTCTGAAGCCAAGTGATACAACACCTGCCTCAACTGTTTTTATGGCGCAGGTAATGAGCGAATTCTTACCTGACGGAGTTATCAATGTGATCTGTGGCGAACGCGAAACAGGTGCGCTATTAGTTGATCATGCAACTCCATCAATGGTCTCCATCACCGGATCAGTTCGTGCTGGAATGGAAGTTGCTGGCGCTGCCGCTAAATCCTTAAAGCGCGTACACCTAGAGCTCGGTGGCAAAGCACCTGTAGTTGTCTTTAACGATGCTGATTTACAGGCAGCGGCTGAAGGAATTGCGATCGCAGGATTTTTCAATGCTGGTCAAGATTGCACCGCCGCGACTCGCGTTCTCGTGCAAGCAGGTGTCTATGACGAGATGGTGAAGTTGTTGGCAGATCAAGCCACTAACCAGATCGCTATGGGCATGCCAAATGCCGATGTACTTGTTGGTCCAGTCAACAATGCCGCTCAGTTTGCTCGAGTCAATGGATTCATTGAACGCACACCAAGCCATGCCCGAGTTGTCGCTGGCGGATCTGCCAATGATTTAGGTGGTTATTTCATCACCCCAACAGTGATCGCAGATCTCAAGCAGAGCGATGAGCTGATCCAAAGCGAGATCTTCGGACCAGTTATTACAATCCAGAAATTTAACGACGAAGCAGAGGCAATCGCCATGGCAAATGGTGTCGATTACGGCCTCGCCTCATCGATTTGGACTAAGGATCATGGACGGGCGATGCGCCTTGCGAAGGCCTTCGACTTTGGTTGTGTCTGGATCAACACCCACATTCCTCTAGTGGCTGAGATGCCTCACGGGGGATACAAGCGCTCTGGCTATGGCAAAGATCTCTCTAGCTATGGCTTCGAGGATTACACCCGCATCAAACATGTGATGAGTAACCTCAACGCCTAAGGTCTAAATCACCTGAGATCTGGGAAATTTTCTCGCGAAATTGCCTCGTAATAGTTTGGCCACACAGGGCAATCGGCTCCATAATGAGCCCTGCACAACCGTCCCTTGTTCCGGAAAATAAAAAGGAGCCCATTCAGATGGCTAATTCACCTAAGTCCCAAGCTTTATCGCAAGAAGCACGCGCAATTCTTAACTCTAAATTTTCTCGCCGTGCACTTGTTGCCGGTGCAGGTGCACTAGGTGGAGCAGCGCTGCTGACTTCATGTGGTTCAGGTGGCGATGATGCCGCATCAACATCAGGTTCAGTACGTTGGGGCAACTGGCCTCTCTACCTTGATTATGACGACGAGACCCAGCTCTATCCAACACTTGAAGCTTTTACAGCTGCGACAGGTATTGCTGCAGAGTACTTCGAAGATTACAACGATAACGATGAATTCTTTGGAAAAGTTCAAGCACAGCTTAAACTCAAGCAAGATATTGGCTATGACATCGTAGCCCCAACGGATTGGATGGCTGCTCGCTGGATCCGACTCGGTTACACACATAAATTTGATAAGGCCAACATTCCAAATGCAGGAAACATTCTTGACACTCTTGCATCACCTTCATTTGACCCAACACGCGATTACTCAATGACGTGGCAGGGAATCATGGGAGGATTTGGTTGGAACACCGAAAAGGTTCCTGGCGGAGTTCGTACACTTGATGATCTCTTTGCTCCGGCAAATAAGGGAAAGATTGTAGTTCTCTCTGAAATGCGCGACACCATTGGAATTATCTTGCGCTCGCGTGGCGTGGATCTTCAGACAGTTACTGAAGATCAATTTATGAGCGCTGTTGAATTCTTAGAGCAGAAAGTTTCAGATGGCTGGATTCGCGGCGTTAAGGGTAATGAATATGCAGAAGACCTTAAGTCAGGTGATGCAATTGCCGTCATCGGTTGGTCCGGAGATATGTTTATCTTGAAGAATGATTACGATGGCAAATTTGACTTCGCAATCCCAGAATCAGGCGGAACAATTTCAGGGGACAACTTGGTAATCCCTTACACAGCAACTGCAGAGGCTAAGGCAAGTGCTGAGAAGTTGATCAACTGGTATTACGACCCTGCGATTGCTGCAGAAGTTGCTGCCTATGTGAATTATGTGACCCCTGTAAAGGGTGCTCAAGCTGAGATGGAGAAGATCGATCCAGATCTAGCAGCGAGCGAATTCATCTTCCCAACTGAGAAGACAATGGCTAACCTCTCAGTCTTCCGTTCGATGACACCTGCTGAAGAAACTTCTTGGTCAGAGGCATTCCTCAAGGCATCTGGCATCTAAGTGAGCGTTAGCGCAAACTCTGCACGCGGTGATCTCAAGCTCACCAGTGTTACCAAGAGTTATGGCGACTTCGCTGCAGTTGATGATCTCTCATTAACCATCCCTGAAGGTTCATTCTTTGCATTGCTTGGACCTTCAGGGTGTGGCAAGACCACAACTCTTCGAATGGTGGCTGGTCTAGAAGAGCCAACGGCGGGAAGCATCCACTTAGGTTCAACTGATATTACATTCACTAAGCCATATCAGCGCCCGATCAATACAGTTTTTCAGAACTACGCGCTCTTTCCACATTTAACAATCTTTGAAAATATCGCATTCGGCCTGCGCCGTCGTGGAATTAAAGATGTAGATGAATCAGTGAACAAGGTCCTGAACCTTGTTGAGCTGCCACATCTAGCCCAACGCAAACCAACGCAACTTTCAGGTGGACAGCAACAGCGCATCGCACTTGCACGCGCCATTGTTAATCGCCCGGCGCTACTTCTGCTGGATGAACCACTTGGCGCGCTTGATCTTAAATTGCGACGTCAGATGCAGATTGAGCTTAAGTGGATTCAAAAAGAAGTCGGACTCACCTTCGTTCACGTTACCCACGATCAGGAAGAGGCCATGACTATGGCTGACACGATCGCGGTGATGAATGAGGGAAAGATTGAGCAGATGGGAAGTCCTGCCGATCTTTATGACAATCCAAAGACAGCATTTGTTGCTAACTTCCTTGGACAGTCAAACTTAATTAAGGGATCGATCACGGCGAATGATGGAGATTCTCTCATCGCAGATCTCTTCGGACAGAAAGTGTCGATTCCACGCAATCGTTCGCATGCAACTGATGCATCAATTCTTGCCGGGATCAGACCAGAAAAATTCCGCATTTCTCTTGCGCAGACACCTGTCTCAGGCAATGTCTTAAGCGGAGGAAAGATTGAAGATGTTTCATACATCGGCGTCTCAACGCAATATCAAGTGATGATGCCTTGGGGTCAAGAGTTGATGGTCTTTGAACAAAATGATGATGGTGTTGCACCATTTAGAATCGGTGATCCAGTAAACATTTCATGGGAGCCAATTTTTACATTTGCACTGCGTGGAGATGAAGACGCTGAGGCCGGTACCGAAGTAGTTCCTGAAGATCTCGACGAAGAGTAATCAAGAGACTCAAGCCATGAAGAAAATAAGCACCCCCTACCTACTGCTTCTTCCTGGCTTTGCATTCCTTCTGACATTCTTTGTATTCCCGATTTTAAGTCTTGCTCAAGTTTCAACTGCGACCCCAATTAGTGGAGGAGATGTTGGAGAGTTTGAGCAAACCTTTAGGTTTAGAAATTACCTAGAAGCATTTCTCGATAGCAGAGAGCACTTTGGTCGATCGATTGTTTATGCTCTGCTTGCAACCTTCATCGCGCTATTGATTTCCTATCCACTTGCTTACGCCCTGGCATTCAAATCTGGGAAATACAAAAACTTGCTTCTTGTGCTTGTGGTTGCTCCGTTTTTCACTTCATTTTTGCTCCGCACCGTTGCCTGGAAGCAAATTCTTGGAGAAGAAGGCTTTGTGGTCCCCCCACTGAGATCGCTCGGGTTGATTAGCGAATCAACCACCCTCACATCAACAGCCGGTGCGGTAATTCTCGGTATGGCATATAACTTCTTGCCTTTTATGACGCTCCCTCTTTACGCATCAATTGATCGAATCGACCCGCGCACTCTTGAGGCATCAGGTGATCTCTATGCAAATGGCTTTACGACTTTCCGCAAGGTAACCCTGCCTTTATCAATGCCAGGGGTTGTCGCTGGAACCTTGCTCACATTTATTCCTGCCGCAGGTGATTATGTAAATGCTGAATTATTAGGTGGACCTAATAACGCAATGATTGGAAATGTCATTCAAACGAGATTCCTTGTTCCGGACTATCCGACAACATCGGCCCTGTCGTTCATGCTAATGGCTGCAATCTTGATTATCGTCACTGTATATATCCGTAGAGCCGGAACGGATGAGGTCGTATGAGTTCAGTTAAGACAGAAACAATTGTTTCGAAGCGCCCATTAGGTACTTCTGTATCACGTTGGTGCGGAAAAAATCTCATACGTATTTATATGTTCTTTGCATTTGTCTATCTCTTTATTCCAGTGGTGTATACCTTTGTCTTCTCCTTTAACGATTCAGGCAAAGACAACATCACCTGGCGCGGGTTCACCTTTGAAAAATGGTTAAATCCTTGTGGGGCACCACGTGTCTGTGAAGCACTCGGAAACTCAATCAAGGTTGGACTGTTAGCAACGATATTTTCAACAATTTTAGGAACACTGATTGCTTTTGCTATTGGACGTTATGCATTTAGAGGTCGCTCAGCTTCCAATCTCCTCATCTTCCTTCCAATGGCAACACCTGAGATTGTTCTCGGTGCTTCAATCCTTTCCCTATTTCTTGTCATGCAAGTTAATCCAGGCTTCTGGCCGATTGTTATTGCTCATGTTGTTTTCTGTATTTCATTCGTTGTTGTCACCGTCAAGGCTCGCATTGCATCCCTTGATCCCAGACTTGAACAGGCTGCGATGGATCTCTACGCCAATGAATTTGAAACCTTCCGTCGGGTGACTTTGCCACTGGTGGCACCAGGAATTGCAGCTGCAGCACTCCTTGCCTTTAGTCTCTCCTTTGATGACTTTATTATCACTAACTTCAACTCTGGCACAGTGACAACTTTCCCAGAGTTTGTTTATGGTGCTGCAGCGCGTGGAATCCCAGCACAGGCAAATGTCATTGCTTCAGCAGTATTTTTTGTAGCGTTAGCACTTGTTGTTATTGGACAAGTGGTGAGCCGTAAGCGTAAAGTCTCTTAAATGGTTAACCACGGCAATATGTACGGTCCAAGTTTTACCTTCCTTGGTATTGCTCAATGTGACCTCGATGACCCGTCAACTTATGCCGATGCAGATGTAGTGATCGTTGGTGCACCGATTGATTCTGGGACATCACATCGATCTGGTGCAAAGTTTGGTCCACAAGCGATTCGTAGTGGAGATTATCTGCCCCACGATGCCAGCCGTCCACATTTAGCACTTCGCACAGATGGGTTAAAAGATCTGAAAGTTGTTGATGCAGGCGACTTGATGATGCCTGGGGGCGACCTTGTCGCTTCCCTTGCCATTTTGCGTGAAGCGACAGAGAAGATTTCACGAGCCGGGGCCATCCCTGTCATTCTTGGTGGAGATCACTCAATCGCCTCTGCAGATGTTGCCGGCATTGCAAATCATCGCGGGCTCGGAAAGATTTCAATGATTCACTTTGATGCTCACGCCGATACAGGTGAAGATCAATTTGGCGCTCTTGTCGGTCATGGAACCCCGATGCGCCGTTTAATTGAAGAAGGTTATGTACGCGGAGATCGTTTCTTACAACTTGGTCTGCGCGGGTATTGGCCAGATCATGTAACCCTTGCATGGATGCGGGATCAAGGGATGCGTTCATATGAGATGACCGAGATACACCATCGTGGGCTTAGCGCTGTACTCGATGAATCATTTGCAACCTTGCAAGATGGGTGCGATGGAGTATTTCTCTCTGTCGATATCGATGTTGTTGACCCAGGGATGGCGCCAGGAACCGGAACTCCAGAGCCAGGTGGAATGACATCGCGAGAACTTCTTGAAGCGGTCAGACGAATCTGTCTAGAACTTCCAGTGGTCGGAATCGATGTCGTGGAAGTTGCTCCACCATTTGATTCAGCCGATATCACAGCCATTTTGGCAAATCGCGTTGTCTTAGAAGCACTGAGTGCTATCGCAAAGCGTCGCAGCGGCACGCCATATTCACCAATACAAAATATTTTGGATCGTTAAATCGTGCGTGATGTAGTCATACTTGGATCGACAGGATCCATCGGAGTACAAGCCCTTGAAATCGTTGCAGCGCACCCTGATCTATTTCGCGTTATTGCACTTAGCGCCGGCGGCAAGAACACCGACCTGCTTGTTGAGCAGGCAAAACGATTTAAAGTACCAGTTGTTGGACTTGCCACCCATGCTGATCACGTGCGGAATCAATCACCCGACGTCACAGTTATTGACGGACCGCAGGCATCAACTGAAATTGCAGCGATTCCCTGCGACATTGTTCTGAACGCTATAACTGGCTCAATTGGTCTTGGACCAACACTGGCGGCACTTAAGGTAGGAAATACTCTTGCCCTAGCAAATAAAGAATCTCTCGTTGCCGGTGGTGAGATCGTGATGTCTATTGCAAAGCCAGGACAACTTCTTCCTGTTGATTCTGAACATAGCGCTTTATATCAGGCGCTCAAATCTGGAAAGAGAAGTGAGGTTTCACGACTTGTTCTCACCGCAAGTGGTGGCCCATTTAGAGATCGCGATGATCTTGCAACTGTCACCGTGGCCGATGCGCTTGCGCATCCAACATGGACTATGGGTCCTGTCGTCACAATTAATTCTGCAACGCTAGTAAATAAAGGTTTAGAAATCATTGAAGCTCACTATCTTTTTGACATTCCTTACTCGCAGATTGAGGCGGTTATCCACCCTCAATCTGTAGTTCATTCATTCGTTGAATTTATTGATGGCTCAACAATTGCACAAGCAAGTCCACCAAATATGAAGGGGCCGATCGCATACGCACTTTCATACCCAGATCGACTCGGTGGTGCAACAGCTGCAATTAATTGGTCTGAGTCATTACAGTGGAGTTTCTCACCTATTGATCACGCAAAATTCCCGGCGGTAGATCTTGCTCGTCGCTGTGGCACACTCGGCGGCGGACTGCCGGCAATATTTAATGCTGCTAATGAAGTTGCCGTTGCGGCATTTCTTGACTCTCATATTGGATACTCAGAAATCATCGATATAGTCGATGCTGTGGTCCAACAACTCTCTCCATCAGCAGTTTCACCGCTACGCGATCTCGCCGATGTCAGTGCGATCGAAGATGATGCGCGTCTTGTCGCTCTCGAGAAGATAAAGAAGGTAGCCAGCTAATGGAGATTCTTGGAATTATTGCTTTTGTCGTCGCGCTATTGCTCTCAGTAATGGTGCATGAATTTGGGCATTACATCACTGCCCGCAAATTTAATTTTCAGGTCACAGAATTCTTCTTAGGCTTTGGAAAGCGCATCTGGTCTTATCGTCGTGGTGAGACTGAATATGGAATTAAGGCGATTCCAGCAGGTGGATATTGCAAGATTTCTGGAATGACACCAGATGATCTGATGCAACCTGGACAGGAATCGCGCGCCTTCTATACAGCTCGCTCTTCAAAGAAATTAATCGTCCTTGGCGCAGGATCATTTCTTCACTTCGTACTCGGTTTTTTCCTCCTCTTTACTCTTCTAGCAGGCGTTGGCGTCAACACAATTACACCGGTGATCAAAGAAGTGATTCCAGATTCAGCAGCCCTTGATGCTGGATTCCGTGCCGGGGATGAGATCACATCCATTGATGGAGAGATCATCACCGACTGGAGTAAAGGTTTTGAACTTATTCGCTCATCTAATGGAGCGCAGCTTCGATTCACTGTCGATCGCGATGGGCAACAAGTCTCACTTGTTGCAACACCCCGACTGACAGATGTTGGTGGGGAAGAGCGTTACCTTCTTGGAATTATCAATGAGATCGGAACAAAACGAGAAGATGTTCTCACCGCAGGAAAAGAATCACTCTCGATTACAAAGAATATGACTGTTGAATCAGTCAAAGCATTAGCTCTCTTGCCTGCCAAGGTCCCAGAACTATGGGGACAGACTTTCGGTGGCGATGAACGCGATATCAATGGATTAGTGGGTGTTGTTGGTGTGGCGCGCGTCTCAGGTGAGACTCTTGCGAGCGGAACTCAAAACTGGAGTCAGCGAATTGGAACATTCTTGCTGATTATTGCCAGCCTAAATATCTTTGTTGGAATCTTTAATCTCCTTCCAATTTTGCCACTTGATGGTGGCCACATGGCTGTGGCGATTGCAGATGAGTTCAGGGCATTTATCGCCAGATTGCGCGGTCGTCCGCGACCAGCACCAATTAATGTTCAGGTGCTCACACCGATAACGGCGGTAGTTGTTGTGATCTTGATTGGCCTCACCCTGCTCTTACTTGTGGCCGACATAATCAACCCCATCTCGCTCAATGGCTAGAGTTGAGGCAGAATAGAGCCATGGTTGATCTTGGAATTCCATCTGCTCCCTTAAAAACTCTCGCACCACGTCGCAAGACCAATCAATTAATGGTCGGCAAGGTGGGCGTCGGTAGCGATCACCCTGTAAGCGTTCAATCAATGTGCACAACGCTCACATCCGATGTCAACGCAACGCTTCAGCAGATCGCAGAGCTCACCGCCTCTGGCTGTCAGATTGTCCGCGTGGCAGTTCCTAGTCAAGATGATGCCGATGCACTGGCTCAGATTGCCAAGAAGTCACAGATTCCAGTAATTGCCGATATTCATTTTCAACCAAAATATATCTTCGCTGCCATTGATGCAGGGTGTGCCGCTGTTCGTGTTAACCCTGGAAACATCAAACAATTTGATGACAAGGTTAAAGAAGTGGCGAAGGCGGCAGGGGATGCGGGAATTCCGATTCGCATCGGAGTCAATGCTGGCTCACTTGATCCAAGACTTCTTGCAAAGTACGGCAAAGCAACCCCAGAGGCGCTTGCCGAATCTGCGCTCTGGGAAGCTTCACTCTTTGAAGAGCATGGCTTTTCAAATATCAAAATTTCAGTAAAGCATCACGATCCTGTCACCATGGTGAGCGCATATCGCCTTTTGGCGGCGCAATGTAGTTATCCGTTGCACCTTGGCGTGACAGAGGCTGGTCCGGCTTTCCAAGCCACGATTAAATCTGCAACTGCATTTGGAATTTTATTGGCTGAAGGAATTGGCGACACTATTCGTGTTTCAATGTCTGCACCACCAGTTGAAGAGGTGAAGGTCGGAATTTCTATCCTTGAATCACTCAATCTGCGCCAGCGTAAATTAGAGATCGTTTCATGCCCGTCATGCGGACGTGCTCAGGTGGACGTCTATACATTGGCTGAAAAAGTTCAGGCCGGACTTGAGGGAATGACAGTTCCTCTTCGAGTTGCGGTTATGGGATGCGTTGTTAATGGACCAGGAGAGGCTCGTGAAGCCGACCTTGGTGTTGCATCTGGAAATGGCAAGGGACAGATTTTTGTGAAGGGCGTTGTTATTAAGACTGTCCCAGAAGCACAGATCGTTGAAACGCTAATTGAAGAAGCGATGCGACTAGCAGAAGAGATGGAAGCCGCAGGGGTTGCAAGCGGTACACCAGAAGTTCTCACGCGCTAAAACTGCAGTTTCTTCTTCTCTCTCAGGTAGGCTCGACCCATGTTGCGAATGTCCACTCTCTTCCTACGCACGCTTCGCGATGATCCAGCAGATGCAGAGGTTGCAAGCCATCGCCTCTTAGTCCGAGCGGGATACATTCGCCGAATTGGTGCAGGGATTTATTCGTGGCTTCCACTTGGCGTCATCACACTTCGAAACATTGAGCGCGTGATTCGCGAAGAGATGGACGCTGCTGGATTTCAGGAAGTCCACTTCCCATCACTTCTTCCACGTGAGCCATATGAGGCAACTAATCGTTGGGAAGAGTACGGCCCATCACTTTTCAGACTTCAAGATCGTAAAGGTGCAGATTACCTACTAGGCCCAACCCACGAAGAGATGTTTACTTTGATGGTGAAGGGGGAGTACTCCTCTTATAAGGATCTACCTCTATCGATTTATCAAATCCAAACAAAGTTTAGAGATGAAGCGCGCCCACGCAGTGGAATTATTCGCGGGCGAGAATTTGTTATGAAGGACTCTTACTCTTTCGATATTGATGATGCTGGGCTTGATCTCTCGTATCAGAAGCACCGCGATGCCTATGTTAAAACTTTCGATCGACTTGGAATTAAGTACAACATAGTCAGGGCGGTCTCTGGCGCTATGGGTGGTTCAAAGTCAGAAGAGTTTTTAGCCCCATGTCCCACCGGTGAAGATACCTATGTCCTATGCCCATCATGTGGCTTTGCCGCAAATGTGGAAGCAATGATTACTAAAGTCGAAGCCGTTGATTCATCGGTGACACCAGCGATGGAAGAACTTGATACACCGAATACTCCAACAATTGATTCGCTCGTGGCAGTACTCAATGAACGCTATGGCGGCGGATTTACAGGTGCGCACACATTGAAGAACGTGATGTTGATGGCAGATGGCAAGGCAATCTCAGTTCTTGTCCCAGGAGATCGTGAAGTTGACCTTAAGCGCTTCCAAGAAAATTGTGGAGGCATTCATGAGCTTCGTACATTTGAAGAAGCGGATTTCGCACAATTCCCCGGACTTGTAAAAGGTTATATCGGGCCACAAGATGCGCAGGCGCTTGGAATCACTGTCTATGCAGATCCACGAGTTGCACCAGGAACATCATGGGTAACGGGTGCAAATAAGATCAATCGCCATGCGCGCAATGTTGTTAACGGACGTGACTTTACACCTGATGCCTATATTGAATCTGCGGAAGTGCGCGCTGGTGATGCCTGTCCAGAGTGTGCAACTGAAGTCGTTATCGATCGCGCAATTGAGATTGGCCATATCTTCCAACTTGGCCGCAAGTATGCCCAGGCGCTATCACTTACAGTCCTTGACCAGAATGGAAAATCTCAGGTAGTCACCATGGGCTCATATGGAATAGGCGTCACTCGAGCCGTTGCAGCAATTGCTGAGCAAACATCTGATGAAATCGGACTTAATTGGCCAGTTGATTTAGCGCCGGCAAAGGTTCATATTGTTGCAACGGGCAAAGAGGACCTTCCCTTTGATACGGCCGAGAGCATTGCAGTCGAGCTCGAATCACTTGGAGTGAGCGTGATGTTAGATGATCGTCGCGGAACAAGCCCTGGAGTTAAATTTAAAGATGCTGAATTGATCGGCAATCCTGTAATCGTTGTTGTCGGAAAATCTCTCGAGCAAGGAAATATAGAAGTAAGGGTGCGGCGCACTGGAGATAAACAGGAGTTGCCTTTAGCAGGGGCAGCTCGCACTATTGCCTCCTTAGTAGATTCACTTTAAAGTCTTTTCGTGTTCTACGAATTAACGTTAACCACGATCGTATTTCTGATCTGTGCCGCCTTCTGCGCCGGGCTCATCGACTCTATGGCAGGCGGGGGAGGGCTGATTCAACTTCCCGCACTCCTTATTGGGTTGCCAAAGTTTGAAACAGTTGAAGTGTTGGGAACAAATAAGTTAACGTCTGTCTTTGGTACAACTGCTGCCACCATTTTGTACCGCCGCGCGATCACCTTTAACTTTCGACTGCTCTTTGCCATGGCCTTACCTGCCTTCATTGGATCGATCGCCGGAGCACAGTTGGCATCGACTATTCCTACAAAGGCGCTGCGCCCGATCATCGTTCTCTTACTCATTGCCGTCGTTATCTATACCTGGAGACGTCCACAGCTTGGCGCGGTTGAGTCATTGAAGCATTTGCCGTCGAAACAAATTCGAATTGGAGCCCTCGCGGCTGGGATCATTGGATTTTATGATGGATTGATTGGACCTGGGACTGGTTCGTTCCTGATCCTCATTCTTGTAGCGGTGCTCGGCTTTGCATTTCTCAATGCGTCCGCAATGGCGAAAGTGATCAATCTCTGCACAAACCTTGGTGCGATTATGGTCTTTGGCCTCAATGGCTCAATTTTGTGGAAACTGGGACTTCTCCTTGCGGTTGCAAACATTGCTGGAGGGTTACTTGGAGCATCTCTTGCTATTCGAGGTGGTTCAGGCTTTGTTCGAAAAGTATTTTTGGCCATCACAACACTATTAATTTTTAAGGTGGGTTTAGACACAATCACAATGTGGTGATAAATTTAGCCTTACAACTTAACAACAATCGAATAGGTAGACTGACTATGGCTCTAAAAGATCAAATCTCTGAGCTCTTAACACCTGCAGTTCTTGAAGCCGGTTTCTACCTTGAAGATATTCACATTGCTACCCCTGGAAGTCATCGAATCGTTACATGCATTGTTGACGGTGACTCTTCCCTTAATCTGGATCAAGTAACCTCTGTATCACGCGTGATCTCTGAACTCCTAGATGTTGCACCATTTATGGGAGAGACGCCATTTACTCTTGAAGTTACGTCACCTGGCGTTGATCGCCCGCTGACCCTGCCTCGTCACTTTGCTAAAAATCACGATCGACTTCTTAAGGTGATCCGTAACGATGGCACTGCAGTAACTGGTCGAATCGCCTCGCATACAGATGAGAGTGTCACACTTACTGTGACGACAAAGAAGGAAAGTCATGAAGAAGTAGTTTCCTTCATTGATATAAAGCGCGCTATTGTCGAAGTTGAATTTAATCGTAAAGGTGACAAGTAAATGCATGTAGATATGCAGGCACTAGCTGCCCTTACATCAGAGAAATCTATGCCACTTGAGGCGCTGATCACGGCTATAGAACTTGGAGTCTTAACCGCCTACAACGAGTTGCCAGAGGCAAAGCCTCGTGCATTTTCACGCCTTAATCGCGAGACTGGTGATGTCACAATTTTTATCCCAATCTATAACGAAGAGGGTGAAAGAGTTGCAGAAGAAGAAGATTGCCCAGTTGGCTTCGCTCGCAGCGCAACATCTGCAATCCGACAGGCAATCAAATTTAAAGTACGTGAGACAAATGATGCAGAAATTGTCGGTGAATTTACAGGCTCAGTAGGAGATGTAATTTCGGGCGTAGTTCAGCAAGGTCGAGATCCGAAGATGATTAATGTCAATCTTGGTCGAGTTGAAGGTCGAATTCCTCCCCAAGAGCAAGTGCCTGGTGAAGTGTATAAACATGGTGATCGAATTAAATGTTTCGTAGTTGAAGTAAAGCAAGGACTTAAGGGTCCTGAGATTATGCTTTCGCGCAGCCATCCTGCACTTGTCAAACAACTCTTCGCTCTCGAAGTTCCTGAAATTCAGGATCGCATCGTAGAAATCATGGCAGTTGCACGTGAAGCGGGTCATCGCACAAAGATTGCGGTGCGTTCACATCGAGCAGGTGTTTCACCTAAGGGATCGTTGATCGGGCCTATGGGTTCTCGTTCGCGCGCGGTGATGGAAGAACTTCATGGTGAAAAAATTGACATTGTTGATTGGTCAGAAGATCCAGTTGAGTTTGTGGCTCATGCTCTTGCTCCAGCGAAGGTCACATCTGTTGTCGTTGTTGACGAATTAGCGCGTTCGGCGCGCGTCGTAGTTCCGGACTATCAGCTCTCGTTGGCTATTGGAAAAGATGGGCAGAATGCACGATTAGCCGCACGTTTGACGGGGTGGCGCATTGATATTCACCCAGACACACCCGTAACTCCCACATAAATCCAAGCCTCGTTTAGGAATTTCCCTCGGCCTTAGATAGACTTGGGGGGTGGAACGAACATGCATTGCATGTCGCAAGAAATACTCTTGGGATGAGCCTGCATCAAGTGAAACACTCGTTCGAATAGTCCGAAATGGCCTGGTACTTACTCCAGATCCTGATCGATTGTTAGTCGGACGAGGGGCGTGGATACATAGATCATGTGTATCTCAAGCCATAGAGCGAAAGTCATTTAGGGCCACTTTCAAGTGTTCCGACAATTTCGATCACTCGTTACTACAAGCGTTCATCGCCGATGAACCTAAAGAATTGGATGCGAAAGTTATGAAACTCAAATGAGCTCGTCAGAATTATGAGGTCGTTCAACTAAGGCTCGCAT
>JNSK01000078.1_pt1 | contig 18295 bp, 19 predicted proteins | sample 210681 | NCBI WGS metagenome assembly JNSK01 (sample SAMN02808684, study PRJNA238866) | freshwater metagenome | biome: fresh water; feature: freshwater reservoir; material: water; isolation source: water column of the freshwater reservoir Embalse de Amadorio in Spain | place: Spain: Valencia ...
AAGGAGAGCAATTGCCAAATCTGATGCAGCTGTTGCGATCAGTGTGTATGGCTTCCAAACAGTTGTTGTCTGCTTACCTAGAAGAACATTCTGGAGACCAGCTGGTGAAGCATCTTGTCCTGAAACAGGAACCTTCAAGCCAGCCTTATCTAGAATTGTGATGATGTTTGCAGCGTTGTTGTCGTTTGGTGCAAGAACTGCATCAACTTTTCCACCAACTGCTGTAAGTGCCTGCTCGAACAATGTTCCGGCCTTTGCGCCATCCCATGTTCCAGCCATGCTGAAGATTGGCTTTACGCCAGCTGGCTCAAGAACTGAAAGTGCTCCGTCATAGAACATCTTTGCATTTCCATCTGTTGGATCTCCCTGACCGTAGATAACACGGGCAGTCTTTGGATCCTTACCTGCTGCTGCTAGACCATCAAGAATTGCTTGGCCTTGTAGTGCTCCAACTGACTCGTTGTCGAATGACACGTAGTAGTCAGCACCTTCGATTGGGCGGTCGTAAGCGATAACAGGAATTCCTGCTTCCTTAGCCTTAGCCGCAACCTGAATACCAGCACCCTGGTAATCAACAAGGATCATTACACCGCAGCCCTTTGTGAGCATCTGGTCAGCAATTGTTGCGTACTTTGCTGTATCACCCTGTGCGTTCTGTATATCTGTTTCAAATCCTGCACCTGCAAGTGCTGAATCCATTGCTGGACGATCTCCGTTTTCCCAACGTGTAGATGACTCTGAGTCAGGAAGGATCATGCAAGCACGCTTTCCTGCTGAATCGTCGCTGCTTGAGCAACCTGAGATCAATAGTGCTGCTGCTGCAACTGCAGCGGCAAAAACTAGACGGCGCTTTGCCATATGTATCTACCTTTCGAAAGGTGTTCTCGCCCCTGGCCAAAACTATTTCGGCCAGACATGAGGGCGCGGACAGTGCTGAGGGTATTAGGAATTTCTCATAAGGTCACTACCCCGGAGGTCACAATCTGGTAAACGCATCAGGGGCCAACAAGCGGGTAACCTTGCGCAATGGCGCAACTATCTAGCTCAGAATCTCTTGAGGCGGCGATCCTTACCGCGATCAAGCGGGCATTTGAGCAAGGCGAATTACTGGGAACGATACCAGTAGCCGTCTCCCTTGAGCGCCCTAAGAATCGCAACCATGGAGACTATGCGACGTCGATCGCCCTGCAGTTAGCAAAGGGTGCCGGCAAGAACCCGAGAGAGGTTGCCGAGATTCTTCACTCTCACTTAGCGAGCCTGCCTGAAGTCAGTGCGGTAGATATTGCAGGCCCAGGATTTATTAACATCACTTTGAACAGAAGTAGCCAAGCAGAATTGGTACGAACAATTTTATCTGCACCAAGATCGTACGGTTCTGGAAATGCGCTCGCAGGTGTTGCAATCAACCTTGAATTTATTAGCGCTAATCCAACAGGGCCGCTGCATTTGGGTCATACCCGTTGGGCTGCAGTAGGTGATGCTCTCGGTCGTGTACTTTCTGCAGCAGGAGCAGATGTGACTCGAGAGTTCTACATCAATGATCGCGGAAATCAGATGGAACTCTTTGGCCAATCTGTTGAGGCGGCCGCCCTTGGCTTACCAATTCCAGAAGATGGCTATCAAGGTGCATACATTTCTGATTTAGCAACAGAGGTTGTGAGTGATAATCCGAAAATTACAGAGCTAGAAGGCGATGTACGTCGTGACGCTTTCCGCGAAGCTGCTTACGCGCTGCAGCTGGCTCAACAGCAAAGAGTTCTAAAAACCTTTAATACAGATTTTGATATCTGGTTTTCAGAGCGTTCGCTCCACGAGGCAGGTGCAGTTGAGCACGCTGTAGAGAAACTACGTAAACAGGGACATGTCTTTGATTCTGAAGGTGCAATCTGGCTTCGTACAACTGATTTTGGTGACGATAAAGATCGTGTGATTACCAAAGCAAATGGTGATCTCACGTACTTTGCATCAGATACTGCGTATTACATCAATAAGCGCGAGCGTGGATTTGAAATCTGCATATATATGCTCGGCGCGGACCATCACGGCTACGTCAATCGACTCCGCGCCACCGCTGCCTGCGCCGGGGATAACCCCGATTACAACGTTGAAGTACTTATCGGCCAACTTGTAAAAATTATGGAAGGCGGCGAAGAGGTCAAGCTCTCCAAGCGTGCGGGCACAATCATCACTCTGGAAGAGTTGGTAGAAAAGGTTGGGGTAGATGCCGCTCGCTACACATTGATTCGTTATCCAGTTGATACGCCGATGGTGATGGATATCGATATCTTGCGCAGAAACACAAATGAGAATCCTGTCTATTACGTGCAGTATGCCCATGCCCGTATTGCGGCAGTTCTTCGCAATGTCCAAGAGCTCGCTATTCCGATGGGTCTTGATCACTTTGATCCTGCCCAGCTCTCACATGATCGTGAAAATGAACTTCTTGGAACTCTCGCAGAATTTCCTCGAGTGGTCGCAGCAGCTGCGCAGTTCCGTGAGCCGCATAGAGTTGCTCGTTATCTCGAAGAGCTCGCTGGTGTTTACCACGGTTTTTATGCAGATTGCCGAGTGCTCCCTCTCGGTGATGAAGCGATCTCCCCATTGCACTCCGCGCGCGCTAATCTTTGCGCAGCGACGAAGCAGATTTTGAAAAATGGTCTAGATCTTCTTGGCGTCAGCGCGCCAGAGAGGATGTGAACCACATGTGGTCATCTGGCGTTTCCTTCAACGATGGTGGACTTGAAATTGGTGGAATAAGTTCTCGAACATTAGCTACTGAATTTGGAACTCCCACATTTTTTATCGATGAAAATCACTTTCGTGCTCGTGCTCGGTTGTGGACTGACGCTCTCCATGCCTCTTTCGGTGACTCGGCAGGAACTGTTTATTACGCTGCAAAAGCATTCATCTGTACTGATGTAGCGCGATGGATTAAAGAGGTAGGAATCGGAATTGATGTCTGCACAGGTGGAGAATTAGCAGTTGCCTTAGCAGGAGGAATTGACCCAAAGAAGATTGAATTACATGGCAATAACAAATCGGTTTTAGAAATCAACCGGGCTGTAGAAGTTGGTGTGCGAATAATCGTAATTGATTCACTTTTTGAAATTGATCGCGTAAGTGCTGCTGCAGAGCGAAAAGGTATTCGCCAAGCCGTGATGCTCAGACTGACCCCTGGCGTTCAGGCACATACACATCAATCAATTTCGACCGCCCATGAAGATGTAAAATTTGGTTTCTCGATTGCAAGCGGTGCCTCCTGGAATGCAATTGCGAAGGTGATGTCAGATCACAATCTTGAACTCAGAGGTTTTCATTGCCACGTAGGCTCTCAAATATTTGGCACCGATTCTTTCGAACTTGCCGCTACCCGCATCATTGGATTGATGGCTAAGTTCAAAGGGGAATACGGGAGTGAACTCCCTGAACTTGATTTAGGCGGCGGATATGCAATCGCATATCTTCCTGGTGAAATTACTGTCGAGCCAGAAGATGTTCTGCCATCACTGAGTGAAGTAGTAAAGAGAGAGTGTGCGGCAGCGGGACTTGCTCTCCCACTTATTTCCATTGAGCCTGGACGAAATATTGTTGGCCCAACAACATTTACTTTGTATGAAGTTGGCACTGTAAAAGATGTCACGCTGGGAGATGGCGCAATCCGCAGATATATCTCTGTTGATGGTGGCATGAGCGAGAATATGCGCACCTCTTTATATGATGCCCAGTACTTCGCCGTATTGGCCAATCGTGAATCATCTGCGCCCCTGACTCAATCGCGAGTAGTAGGAAAGCATTGCGAGACCGGAGATATCGTTATTCGCGATATCAATCTTCCTTCAGATATTGAACCCGGTGACCTTCTCGCTACTCCAGCCACGGGGGCATATGGCAGAAGTATGGCGAGCAACTACAACCATGTGCCTAGGCCGCCAGTTGTTGCGATTAAAGATGGGAAAGCCCGCGTAATAGTTCGCCGAGAAAATGAGGCAGATCTACTCGCACTCGATGTGAAAGAATAGATAGATGAGATCCCCAGATCAGCCAGTTCGAATCGGCATGCTTGGTTGTGGCGTGGTCGGAAGTGAAGTGGCTCGCTTGATTTTGGCAGATACTGCCGAACTCTCTACTCGCGCTGGTGCAAAGATTGAACTCGCAAAAATTGCTGTACGTGAGATTAAGCCACGCAAAGGAATTCCCAACGAACTCTTCACTCTTGATGCTGACTCCATTGTTAACGATCCCCAAATTGATTTAATCATTGAAGTGATGGGTGGAATCGAACCAGCTCGCGCACTTATCTTGCAGGCGATTGGTAATCGTAAATCTATCGTGACTGCCAATAAAGCCTTACTAGCAAGCCATGGTGCAGATTTGTTTACCGCTGCCTACGCACAAGGTGAAGATATCTACTATGAAGCGGCAGTTGCTGGTGCGATCCCAATTATTCGCCCTATGCGAGATTCTTTGGCAGGTGATCATGTTCTTCGCTTGATGGGAATTGTGAATGGAACAACAAATTACATTTTGACTAAGATGCATGAGGATAACCGCGAGTTTGCTGATGTGTTAGCCGAGGCGCAAAAGTTTGGCTATGCCGAGGCTGATCCGACTGCAGATGTCGAGGGTTTTGATGCTGCTGCTAAGGCGGCGATTTTATCTGGCCTTGCTTTCCATACCCGCGTCACCGTTGAAGATGTATACCGCGAAGGTATTTCTCAGATCACGTTAGAAGATGTCCAGATTGCTAAATCTATGGACCATGTGATCAAGTTGTTAGCAATCGCTGAGTTAACCCCGGCAGATGAGATTTCGGTTCGCGTCCATCCTGTTCTATTACACAAGAGCCATCCATTGGCATCTGTGCGCGATGCATTTAACGCAGTCTTCATTGAAGCAGAATCCGCAGGACCGCTCATGTTCTACGGTCGCGGTGCCGGCGGCGCTCCGACAGCATCTGCAATTCTCGGTGACGTTGTTGCAGTGTCACGACACATTGCACTGAACTCAATCGGCCAGCGCGAGACAGATTATGCAGATAGAGATATTGCACCAATTGAGACCACAAAAACTAAGTTCCTCATTCGTCTCGAAGTTGAGGATAAATCAGGTGTTTTGGCGACAATTGCGCTGACTTTTGCCGAGCAGGATGTCTCTATTCAAACTGTTGACCAGAATGGTCGCGACGATGATGCCGAACTTATCATCGTGACCCACGGTGCAACTGAAGGTGAGTTAAAGGCGACCGTTGAAGCGCTCAAGGAGCTTTCCATCGTGACTAAAATTTCAAGCGTCATACGTGTAGAAGGCTCCACTTCGTTATGAACATCTTCGGGTCAAAGAAAAATTCAGGTGCGCATCAGTGGCGTGGAGTGATTGAGGAATATCGTCACCGTCTTCCAGTGAGTGCGAATACGCCAATCGTTTCGTTACGCGAAGGTGGCACTCCACTTATTTATGCTTGCAATCTCTCCGAGCTCCTTGGAAATAATGTGTGGATTAAGTACGAAGGTCTTAACCCAACAGGATCATTTAAAGATCGCGGTATGACTATGGCGATTTCAAAGGCTGCAGAAGATGGAGCCAAGGCAGTTATCTGTGCCTCGACTGGAAATACATCCGCATCTGCTGCAGCGTATGCAGTGAAGGCTGGAATGACTCCTGCAGTACTTATACCTAAAGGCAAAATTGCAATGGGCAAGTTAGCTCAAGCGGTGATTCATAACTCAACAATCCTGCAGGTAAATGGCAATTTCGATGACTGTCTCACCTTGGCGCGCGAACTTTCTGAGAATTATCCAGTCGCGCTTGTGAACTCAGTGAATCCATTTCGTATTGAGGGACAGAAGACTGCTGCATTTGAAGTTGTAGATATGCTCAATGATGCTCCTGACATTCACGCTCTACCAGTAGGAAATGCTGGAAATATCACTGCATACTGGAAGGGATATAAGGAGTATCGCCTAGATCGCCTCTCCACCAAACTTCCTCAAATGTACGGATTCCAAGCTGCAGGTGCTGCGCCAATTGTTAAGGGAAAGATTGTAAAAAATCCTGACACAATTGCCACAGCAATTCGAATTGGTAATCCAGCATCGTGGGCGCAGGCAGTTGAGGCGCGCGATACATCTGGTGGAGTAATTGACTCTGTAACCGATAAAGAAATCCTTGCCGCATACCGTCTTATCGCCGCCCAAGAAGGAATTTTCGTTGAACCTTCATCGGCTGCTGGTCTGGCTGGCCTGATCAAATATAAAAAGGCTGGAAAACTTCCTTCAGGAAAGACAATTGTTATTACGGTTACTGGCCATGGGCTCAAAGACATTCCATATGCCCTTGAATCTGCAAAGAAGCCAATCGTTGTTCCGGTTAATGTCAAAGCCGCTGCAAAAGCGTTGGGGCTTAAGTAAATGGCTAAGCCAACATTTAAAGCCAACCCAATGCAGGTTCAGGTTCCGGCAACAAGTGCAAATCTTGGTCCAGGTTTTGATTGTTTCGGATTAGCGCTGGATCTGCACGATCGCTATGTCGCGCAGATTCTTGACGAACCAGGTTTAGATTTAGATGTTGCTGGTGAGGGTGCTGGCACCCTTCCACTCAATGAGAAAAACCTTCTGATCAAAGCAATGAATAAAGGTTTTGAATTTCTTGGTGGTAAGCCAAAAGGAATCGCCGTTCGCGCACTCAATGTAATTCCGCACGGTCGAGGATTGGGCTCATCGGCTAGTGCAATAGTTGGCGGACTTGTGCTCGCTCGATCTCTAGTCTTAACGGGCAGCGACAAGATGAGTGATCAAGCGTTATTGGATTTAGCAACATCAATGGAAGGACATCCAGATAATGTTGCCGCAGCGCTTTATGGCGGCGCGACAATTGCGTGGCAGGAAAATCATCATGGGAAATTAGTCTCTCAAGTGCTACCACTAGCCGTTGATTCACGAATTCGTGCGATTGCATTTATTCCGAAAGAAGAATTTTCTACAAGCAAGGCTCGCAAACTTCTTCCTGAAAGCGTTCCTCACTTCGATGCAGCTGCAAACTCTGCTCGAAGCGCACTGTTGTCGCATGCACTCACGCATCGCCCAGATTTACTCTTTAGAGCAACAGAAGATTTTCTACATCAGGAATATCGCACTACGGGAATGCCAGCATCGCTCAAATTAATGAATACCCTGCGTAAGGCTGGTGTTGCTGCATGTATTTCGGGTGCAGGACCCACTGTTCTTGTTCTTCACACCAGCGACCAATCCGAGCTCGAAGAGTTGATGAGGGCTGCCGGCGATGGATTTGAGGCAAAATCCCTCGATATTGCAGTTCGTGGTGCAACCCTGTTATAATTTGGGCATCACCTTATAGCCCGCAAGTCAGGGCCAGAAGTTAAGTTGATAAATAAAAAATCCCTTGGGTTTGATTCACATATTTTTGCGGCAAACCCCAAACTGAAAAGATACAGATGACTGAAAAAGAACCTGTCCGTTCCAGCAGCCCTGAGCTCACGGCGATGACCCTTCCAAAATTAAAGGAAGTGGCCTCACAACTTGGTATTGAAGGCGCAGCGAAGATGAAGAAGGACCAACTCGCTGTCGCTATTGCAGATCTACAAGCGAAGAACCGCGAAGAGGCAAAGGCTGAACGCGAGGCACGCCGCGAAGCACGCAATGCAAAACGTAATGCTGGCCGTGAAGCAAAAGATAATTCTGACGGTGATGACGAGAATGAAGGCGATTCTTCTGATAATTCACAGGAGAGCGGTGACCGCGGTGACCGCGGTGACCGCGGTGACCGCGGTGACCGCAATGATCGCAACCGTGGCCGTGATCGCAACCGTGGCCGTGATCGCAACCGTGATCGTAGTGACCGCAATCGCGATAGAGGTCCTCGCGAAGAGCGCGAACCAGTCATTGGTGAGGATGATGTTCTAGTACCTGTCGGTGGACTCGTCGACATCATGGATAACTATTCATTTATTCGCACAGGTGGATACCTGCCTGGACCAAACGATGTCTATGTATCACAGAGCCAAGTACGTAAATACGGCCTTCGTAAAGGTGACGTTGTTACCGGTCAAGTTCGTCAATTGCGTGAAGGAGAACAGCGTCAGAAGTACAACCCGCTGATCACTCTTGAGACAATTAATGGCGTAACTCCTGAAGAGGCACGCGGACGTGTCGAATTTGGAAAGCTCGTCCCTCTATATCCGCAAGAGCGTCTTCGCCTTGAAACCGAACCAAATATTCTTACAACGCGTGTCATCGATCTCATTGCACCGATCGGTAAAGGTCAGCGTGGTCTTATTGTTTCACCTCCTAAGGCGGGTAAAACAATGGTCTTGCAGTCGATTGCAAATGCGATCACAACTAACAACCCTGAGTGTCACTTAATGGTTGTACTCGTTGATGAACGCCCAGAAGAAGTTACTGATATGCAGCGCAGCGTGAAAGGTGAAGTAATTGCTTCAACCTTTGATCGCCCAGCCGATGATCACACCACAATCGCAGAGCTAGCCATCGAGCGCGCAAAGCGGCTTGTTGAACTTGGTCATGATGTTGTTGTACTTCTCGATTCAATTACTCGACTTGGACGTGCCTACAACATTGCAGCACCGGCATCAGGGCGAATTCTCTCTGGTGGCGTTGATTCTGCAGCCCTCTATCCACCAAAGAAGTTCTTCGGCGCTGCTCGAAATATTGAAGATGGTGGCTCGCTGACTATCTTGGCAACCGCGCTGGTTGATACTGGCTCACGCATGGATGAAGTGATCTTCGAAGAGTTTAAGGGCACTGGAAATATGGAGCTCATTCTCGATCGACGCATGGCAGATAAGCGCATCTTCCCAGCGGTAAATGTTGTGGCTTCAGGAACTCGTAAGGAAGAAATTCTTATGGGAACCGAAGAGCTCAATATCGTCTGGAAACTTCGCCGAGTTCTTCATGCTCTTGAACCACAAGCCGCGCTTGAACTTCTCCTTGAGAAGATGAAGGGCACTAAGTCGAACGTTGAGTTCTTGATGCAGATCCAGAAAACAACATCAGGGCCAGACGACTCTAAATAACCTACCGCGATGACCATTCATAGTTGAGTGGCATCCCGCTGTGGTAGCTCGCCCTCTTTCATAATAAAGAGGCTGAGGAACACCCGACGCCCTCAGTATTGGAGAGCGTAATGAGTCAAGAACAGAGCTATGCCGGAAATGTATTGGCTAAGCAAGCGGTGTCGAAATACTCGGATTCAATCATTCGGTGGGGTGGAATTTTCCGAACCATATTCACAGTCCTTGGTTGGATCTATTTGGTAGGTGGAGGAATATTTGGTCTGTATTACGGACAAAATATGTATGGCACTCCCTTTTTGTATTTCTTCGTAGGCTTATTTTTCGGAGCGCTTGGAGCGCTAGTAATGTTTGGCTACCGATTAGTTTTTGATTACCTCTTAATGAGAGCACATCAAAGCAAGGTGTAAGGAGTAAAGAACAAAGCACCGGGACAGATGTCTCGGTGCCTTGTTCATTAATTCGACTTAATCTTGTGGAACAAATACTTCTCTAATCACGCGATTGACGAGAGAGAGATAGGCATCGTTATCAACTGGCGTTTCACTCAAGTCATCAACAATTTTACCGAGCGTCCATGCCTGCATTAATACAGCCAGCGCGTGTGGCTCAATCTCTTGGTTACAGAGTCCACGTGATTGAGCACCAGCAATCAAATCTGCAAGTACATCAGTCAAGCGCTGTTGCTCATGGCGCAACAGATCTGACATGCGAGGGCTTGTAATCGCTCTACCAATTGTTAGCGCTCGTTCTTGGCGCGCGCGTTGCATACCTTCACCTTGAGTTACTGCAGAAATTTTCGCTAGCCCGACATATAAGCCTTCTGCTGTTGTTGCGGATTCGATGAGTGATCGAAGCGATGCAATGTTTGTATCTACATAACGTGCAAAGCGCGAAATCATTGCAGCCTCAAGAAGATGATAAATATCTTCGAAGTGATGGTAGAGAGAACCTTTAGAAATGCTGGATCGATCTAAGACCATCTCAACGGTAATTTCATCAAAGCGATACTTCTCTAAAAGATCAGCAGCACATTCAATGAGTGCGGTCTTTGTCGGATGAGTCGTCTTCGGCATGGCAATATTCTGGCAAGCCGTTCGCGATTTTGCCTAATCGGCTCACACCAGATGAAGTATCAACTTCGCCACTGAGTTGTGAAGAATTCTCACAGAGAATCCACAAAGTTATTAAAAAAATTAAAATAATTTTTTACATCCGATTGAAAGTCATTGGCAGGAGTGGCTGGCAACCGTCGGCTTATGGGACCAGGTGATTCGACTCAGATCGAGGGTAGAAAGCCTGATTCCCGCGTGAAAATGAGGGCGATTTCTCAGGTGTAGGGGAAAGCGGATACGCTTCCCCCCTATCAATCGAGCACTTGGTTCACTTACCTCGCGAGGGCAAGACCCAAGTCGAAGAAGAGGAAAAATAATGAAGCCAGAGATTCACCCAGAATATAAAGAGACCCAAGTAACCTGCGGTTGCGGTGAAAAGTTTGTTACCCGCTCAACAGTTGCCAGCGGTTCAATCTACGTCGAAGTATGTTCAGTCTGCCACCCGTTCTACACAGGTAAGCAGCGCATCCTCGATACTGGTGGACGTGTAGCTAAGTTCGAAGAGCGCTTCGGAAAAAAGTCAGCTAACTAGCTTTTTAAGAGACCGCCTCGCTCGCCTTCATGGCTAGCGGTGCGGTCTTTTTATTTCTTGCACCAGAATCAATAACTTAGTAGAGAAGCCAGAGAAGGGAGTCAGAGATGAGTAATGATCGCTTTGCATCAGCGCACGAAATGGTTCGTGAATATCAAGAACTCGAAAAACTCATGGCTGACCCTTCTATTCATGAGGATCAAGGCAAGGCCCGCCAACTTGGCCGTCGCTATGCTCAATTGGGTCCAGTAGTCGCGGGATTTAACCAATGGAAATCTGCCGCCGATGATCTTGAGGCTGCTAAAGAGATGGCCGTAGATGATCCTGATTTTGCATCTGAGATCCCAGCCCTTGAAGAAACTGTCGAACGCACAGCAACTCGACTTGAAGAACTCTTATTGCCTCGAGATCCTAATGATGATCGTGATGTGATTATTGAAGTGAAGGCCGGTGCTGGCGGTGATGAATCAGCGCTCTTTGCTGGTGATTTAGTTCGTATGTATCAAAGGTATGCAGAAAAGCGCGGCTGGAAAATCGAGATCATCGATATGACTGAATCTGATCTTGGTGGGTATAAAGATATTTCTATGGCTGTTAAATCAAAGGGCAGCGCTGAGCCAGGAACTACACCGTATGCGCGTTTGAAGTTTGAGGGTGGAGTGCACCGCGTTCAACGGGTTCCAGAAACTGAGAGCCAAGGAAGAATTCACACCTCTGCCGCTGGAGTTCTCGTCTTGCCAGAGGCTGAAGAAGTTGATGTTGAATTGAATATGAACGATGTTCGAGTTGATGTATATCGCTCTTCTGGCCCAGGTGGTCAATCAGTGAACACGACCGACTCTGCTGTTCGCCTTACCCATGTGCCAACAGGGATTGTCGTTTCTTGTCAGAATGAAAAATCACAACTCCAGAATAAAGAGTCAGCGCTGCGTATTTTAAGAGCGCGTCTATTGGCCGATGCTCAGGAAAAAGCGGAGGCTGCTGCGATGGCTGAGCGAAAGAGCCAGGTTCGAACAGTTGATCGTTCAGAGAGAATTCGTACCTATAACTATCCGGAAAATCGCCTCAGTGATCACCGCGTGAATTACAAGTCAAATAACTTAGATGCTGTACTCAACGGAGAGCTCGATGATGTTGTCCAAGCACTGCTTGATGCAGATAAGGCTGCAAAGTTAGCCTCAACTGATTAAGAGCACGATGATGGACTTTAAAGAATTCTTAGGCCAGGGCAAAGAACAATTACGCGCAGCCGGAATTGAAGCAACAGATGCCGAGCATTTGATGGCATACGCTCTCGGAATCTCACGAATGGATCTCCATAATCCAGTGATTCTCGAAGATCGCCTCGCTAATTTCGGTGACTTAACAATCCTCGAAGAAACTTTCTGGAAACTTCTAGATGCCAGAGCTTCACATCAACCACTTCAGTACCTCACTGGTGTTTCCTATTTTCGCCACCTAGAGATACAGGTTGGACCAGGAGTATTAGTCCCTCGTCCTGAATCAGAGTTACTTGTTCAAGCAGTTCTAGATCACATTAAAGGCGCTACAGAAACGGTGAGTGTTGTTGACCTTGGTTCAGGCTCTGGCGCACTCGCTCTAGCGATTTCAACTGAAAATGAGAAGACTCGAGTGATTGCAGTCGAGAAAGATCCAGCAGCCATTGAGTGGTTAAAGAAAAATGTCGCGCGGATCAATGAACAAGTTCGTATCGTTGAGAGCGATGTCGTCGATGCACTTGAGGGCGTGAAATGCGATGTAGTCATCGCAAACCCTCCCTATGTGCCAGATAGCCAAGAACTTCCGCGAGATGTTGCTGACTACGAACCTGCAGTTGCCCTCTTTGGTGGGCCAACAGGTCTAGATATTCCTGGACGATTCATCGATACAGCATCACGTCTTCTAAAAGAAGGTGGATTCTTCGCCATTGAGCATACGGAAGATCAAGGCGATGCGATTGCATCTTTACTGAGTGCGAATTTTATTAATATCATGGCGCATCGAGATCTCACCCAACGGCCTCGTTACACAACTGCGATTCGAAGCAAGGAGTAAAAGTGGCCACACAAGTAATTTATGATGAAACTAATCCAAGTGAACATGTAGCACTCGCCGCGAAATCCTTGCGAGATGGATATGTCATCGTTGCTCCTCATGAAAATGGCTATATCTTCCTGGCAGATGCATTTAGCCCAGATTCTGTCCGTGCCATGCATGTGTTGCGTGGGGATGATCTAGGTGTGGCTTGCCAAGTTCTTGTTGCAGATCAATCAGCGATAGAAGGGTTATCTCGCGAAGTAACCGAGGATATCCGCGCACTCGCTCAATCTTTTTGGCCAGGCTCTCTTTCACTTTCTTTGCGTCCGCAGTTAGGTCTTACTTGGGACTTAGGTGATGGAGGAGATCTGGATTGGTTTAACGTGCGCGTTCCGCAACATCTTTTTTTACAGAAACTTCTCAAAGAAACTGGCCCACTTGCAGTAGCGAGTGCAGCCCTTGCTGGCCATCCACCATTGATGGATGCTGATGGAATTAGTCTCCAAGGGCATGAAATTGCCTTACTTGTATCAGTAGGGGTTATTCAACCCACTGCCGCATCAACGGTGATTGAGATAGATAAGTCACAAGCCCGCTTAGTGCGAGAGGGCGCTATCTCGAAGAGTGATATCGAGAAAGTCATTACGACACCTTTAATCACTTCAGGCTAGGCTTGGAGACATGAGCGAAACTTTCTATGGCCCAGATTTTGAACTGCTGGCTAAGCAAGATCCTGCAATCTCAGCAGTTTTATTGTCAGAGCTTGAGCGCCAACAGAAAAATCTTCAACTTATTGCCTCTGAGAATTTCACCTCACGTGCAGTACTAGCAACGCTCGGTTCCACCCTTTCAAATAAGTATGCTGAGGGTTATCCAGGCAAGCGTTACTACGGTGGCTGCGAAGAAGTAGATATCGCTGAAAACATTGCAATAGATCGCGCAAAATCACTCTTTGGCGCAGAGCATGCAAATGTCCAGCCACACTCTGGAGCGAGTGCAAATGTCGCGGTGTATCAAGCATTTACGAAGCCAGGAGATACCGTATTAGCGATGTCACTCCCACACGGTGGCCACCTGACACATGGATCAAAAGTTAACTTCTCCGGTAAGTGGTTTAACGTCGTCTCCTACGGCGTTCGCCAAGATAATGAACTTATCGATTACGACGAGCTACGTGATAGCGCTATCGCTCATAAGCCAAAGATGATCTGTTCTGGAGCGACTGCATATCCATCTCTGATTGATTTTGAGAAAGTTCGCCAAATCTGTGATGAAGTTGGCGCGATTATGTGGGTAGATGCTGCTCACTTCATCGGTCTAGTCGCAGGTAAAGCGATTCCATCACCAGTGCCGTATGCAGATGTTGTTTCATTTACAACACATAAAGTTTTACGCGGACCACGCGGTGGAATGATTTTAAGTAAGGCAGAACATGCCGCAGCACTTGATAAGGCCGTCTTTCCAGGTATGCAAGGCGGGCCGATCATGTCTGCAGTTGCTGGAAAGGCTGTTGCACTCGCCGAATGTGCCACACCTGCCTACCAAAAGTATGCAAAAGATGTGATTGTCAATGCCCAAGCACTCGCAGCAGCTCTTGAAGGTGAAGGTATGCGCGCGGTCTCAGGTGGAACACAGACCCACCTTGCACTTATTGATATTCGATCAACTGGCGTAAATGGCAAAGTTGCTGATGAGCGCTGTGGTGCTGCAGGAATAGTTCTAAATAAAAATTCCATTCCGTTTGACCCAGAAGCTCCTTCAGTAACTAGCGGTATTCGCGTTGGAACGCCCGCGACCACCACTCAAGGTATGGGTGTTGATCAGATGAAGATCATTGCTTCCCTTATTGCACGGGCGATAAAGACCGATGACCCGACAGCACATGCAACAATTAAGGCTGAAGTTCATAGCCTCACCGCACAGTTTCCGATTTATCAAGGATAGCTTCTCCTAGGTACTAGGATTTTACGATGCGTGAGTACCTGCTTACCTTATTTCTTGCAGCAGCTCTCTGTTACGTAGTTACACCCCTCGTTCGTACCCTTGCGATCCGAAGTGGCGCGGTGGCTGCGATCCGCACTCGCGATGTTCACACTACGCCGACTCCGCGGTGGGGCGGTCTTGCAATGTGGGTTTCAATGAGTCTCACCTTTGCAATCGTCCACAATCTTGAACTTGTTGGAAAATCATTTGGCCGCGAATCTCAAGGAATTTTTCTTGCTGGAACATTTCTAGTTGCTCTGGGAATGCTCGATGATCGCTTTGAATTAGATGCACTCACAAAGCTAGCGGGTCAAGCACTTGCTGCCGGCATTCTCTTGCTTTTTGGAATTCAAATTCTATGGCTACCAATTAACGGTGTGATCACACTCCCTCCAAGTGTCGGCCAGCTTCTCACCGTTCTCATCGTTTTAGTCACTATCAACGCAGTCAACTTTATTGATGGTCTTGATGGTTTAGCAGCAGGAATTGTTGCAATCTCAGGGATCGCCTTCTTTTCGTTCGCCTACCTTCTTGCAGTTGTCTACGGATTTAGTCGCGCCGGCTCACCATCATTGATCACCGCAATCTTGGTCGGTGTCTGCATAGGTTTTCTCGCCCACAATTCACACCCTGCCACGATCTTTATGGGTGATTCAGGTTCAATGTTCTTAGGGCTAATGCTGGCAGCATCTGCAATCACTTTAACGGGTCAAGTTGATCCCAATGCAATTTCGGCAGAGAAATTAGGTCCTGCAACCCTTCCGTTGCTCTTACCTTTTGCAGTCCTTGCAATCCCATTGGCAGATTTGGGGCTAGCAATTCTTCGGAGAATCAAGGCTGGCAAGTCTCCTTTCTCTTCGGATAAAGAACATCTCCATCACCGAATCATGCGTGCCGGAAACACTCAACAACGTACCGCATTCATCATGTATCTATGGACAGCAACAGTTGCATTTCCGGTAACAGTTCTCGCATTTGCACCGATGTGGGTTGCAGCCCTTACAGCGGTGGCTTTACTTTTGTTCACAGTCATTTTCTCGTTAGGAAAATCAAAGATGTATCCAGATGGTAAACCAGTAACTGAGGAGCATTGATGTCAAAGAAAAATTCAGCCACCGCCACATCTGAAAGCGCGATGTTGAAAGGTGCTCTCACTCCAACAATCATTGTTGGTCTTGCCTGTATCGCACTTTTCTCAGTCTTAAATGGTCTTCATGGTTTTTACGGCGCACTTGTTGCTCAAGTAGTTGTAGTTATCTTCTTCTTGGTCCACCTTCTGATTTCAAAACTTTCACGCAATCTTGACCCAATGTCCACGATGGCTCTTGCTATGTTCTCCTACTTTGCCAAGGTGATGGTCATGGGAGCCTTTCTTCTTATTCTGACCAAGTTCACCGATCGAGAGGTGATCGATCGGGGATCATTTGGCATCACAGCCCTTGTGCTCACCGCAGCCTGGCTCGGTGGGGAGATTAAGGGTTATCTATCTCTGAAAATTCATCTACCATTGCCGTCCAAGCCCCAAAAACCCCTAACGGGGAATCAGAAGGAGTCGTTGAGATGAGCAGTAATCGGGAAGAAAATGCCCTCTGGTCAATCTTTGGATATCTCATCTCTGGACTTCTTTTCTGGGGAGGAGTCGGCTGGGCGGGAGATCGTTGGCTTGGAACTACATATCTGACCTTGGTGGGACTTCTAGTTGGGGCTGGAGGAGCGATTTACCTCGTTTGGTTGCGCTTCGGACGAGAATAGCCAGCCGGCGCAAAAAGATAGCGCGAGAGTAAGCAACTTCTCACGTATTGGATTTCACACCCGAGAGTTTTCCCCATAAGGTTGGCCTGCTTGTAACCTTCCCCAGTATCCCTGCTACCTCATAGGAGTTTGTGTGCTCGCGTTAGTCCCCTCAGCTACCGAAGGTGATGGATTCGTCCCACCTGGTACCAAGGACTTTGACCTTCCTCCCATCATTGAAGGCGTTGAATGGTTTACCAAGCCGGCACTACTTGTCATGGTTTCAGTTGTTCTTATCTCAGTATTTTTCGTTCTCTCTGCTCGTAAAGCGGCTGTAGTCCCAAGTAAGTTCCAGTTTGCGGGCGAGAGCATCTATGGATTTGTGCGTAATGACCTTGCGAAAGACATCATCGGTCACGAATTCATGCGCTTCGTTCCTTACCTCTTCACCCTCTTTGTTTTCATCTTAACTAACAATATTTTTGGAATCGTTCCTTTCTTACAATTCCCAACCATGTCGCATGTTGCCTTTCCATATGTGCTCGCAGCCTTTTCATTCTTTGTTTTTCACTATGTTGGTGTGCGTAAGCATGGTGTTATCAAATACCTCAAAGACATCGCATTCATGCCAGGGGTTCCAAAGCCGGTTTACATACTCCTTACCCCTATTGAGTTAGCAACATTCTTCCTTGTGCGCCCACTGACTCTCTCTCTTCGTCTCTTCGCAAATATGTTTGCAGGTCACTTGCTCCTCTTGGTCTTTATTTTGGGTGGCGAGTACATGCTTAATGATTCTCTCTTGATTATGAAGCTCTTTGCCCCGTTCTCATTCCTGTTCGGAATTGCACTTACATTCTTCGAATTTATGGTGCAATGCCTACAGGCATATATCTTCACCCTTTTGACCGCTCTCTATATCGCCGGCGCCCTTGCCGACGAGCATTAAGACGGCCAAGTAGTTCAAAACACCACATCGCACCACCTAACGAAAGGTAAGAAAACATGATGGAAGGCACACTCAACCTGGTTGGTTTTGGCCTCTCAGCTATTGGTCCAGCTATCGCAACAGGCATGATCTTCGCTGCATACATCAACGGCGTTGCTCGTCAGCCTGAGGCGCGAAGTGTTCTACAGCCAATCGCGTTCCTCGGATTCGCACTCGCTGAAGCTCTCGCTCTCTTCGGACTCGTTCTCGCATTCGTACTCTAATAAAATGCGCACAATAACCATTGCCGCTGCCGAGGAATTAAACCCGTTAGTTCCGCATACCTCAGAAATAATTGTCGGGTTGATTGCTTTCTCGCTGCTCTATTTCGTTCTGCGCAAGGCGGTTGTTCCAAAGTTTGAAAAAGCTTTCACCGACCGTACTCATGCGATTCAAGGTGGCATTGAACGCGCAGAGCAGGCCCAACTTGAGGCACAACGCGCCTTAGCTCAATACAACGAACAGCTCTCTAGTGCACGAGAAGAAGCACAGACTCTTCGCGAAGAAGCACGAATTCAGGGCGCTGCAATTGTTGATGAGCTTCGCGCAAAGGCTCAAGAAGAAGCTACTCGAATCACAGCAGCAGCTCATGCATCGATTGAGGCAGAACGTCAACAAGCAGTGACATCACTTCGCAATGAGGTCGGTGCACTCGCAGTTGAGCTCGCATCAAAGATTGTGGGCGAGGCTCTTGAGGATCAAGCACGTCAGTCACGAATCGTTGATCGTTTCCTAGATGACTTGGAGAAGAGTAAGTAGTGAGAATTCATCTCGGAGGTAGCAGCCGTCAATCACTCGTGATTGCACGCGGCGCACTCGATGCTGCCGTCAAGGGCACAAGTGCTGCAACCGCATCCGAGATTTCT
>JNSK01000080.1_pt1 | contig 17969 bp, 17 predicted proteins | sample 210681 | NCBI WGS metagenome assembly JNSK01 (sample SAMN02808684, study PRJNA238866) | freshwater metagenome | biome: fresh water; feature: freshwater reservoir; material: water; isolation source: water column of the freshwater reservoir Embalse de Amadorio in Spain | place: Spain: Valencia ...
TGCTCTGCATTCAAACATTCGACCGTTTGAATGGGTTGTTAGCTCAGTTGGTAGAGCAGGTGACTCTTAATCACCGGGTCGGGGGTTCGAGTCCCTCACAACCCACTTATGTAGGTACAGCCGCGATTTAATCCCCTAATCCTTCATGATTGGCAAATCTCCACAAATCAATTGCATCCAAGTCAATGACTTTAAACCCATGGTTGGAAAAGATTCCTGCAATTTGTGCACGGTGTTCAGTTGCGTGATGAATGGATTGAGTCAAAATCGTTTCGCGGTTGCCGCGAACAACTGTGCCATCCCTCCGGGTGTATTCAATGAAACCCACCTGGTTCTTGGCAGATTCCCGGAGTCGCTGATCGAAAGTCAGCGAAAGATCTCGCAAAGCCAAGACTTCTGCCCTAGTCGTCGGTACCTCGGTTGGAGTATTTTCTTTACCGTCCAGCAGATGTGCATAAAATGAAGCGGTAAAGTGCTCCAAGATCTCGGCAACAGTCCAGGTGTCATTCGGTGCAGTTAACTGCAGGTGCGCTTCTGGTTGTTCTGCAATTCGATCGAAGACATATGTGTTGGCCCATGCAAGATGGCGGAATAAAGGATCAGATACAAGATCCATGGAAAAACTATAGTAAAGCCCCTTTTCAGATTTATGCAAATGTAAGAAAATATCGCGCATGAATTCCAAGCAATTGAGCCATCATATTCTGGGTTTGGCCGATATCGAGGTAAACGGAAATAATCCATGGGATATCCAAGTCCATGATGATCGCCTCTGGGATCGCATAATTTCCAAACGTGAATTGGGTCTGGCCGAGGCTTATATGGATGGTTGGTGGGATGTCGAATCGATTGACCAGTTTCTGACTAAGTTATTAGAGATAAATGTTTTGGATAAAGTTCCTTTCTCAATTTCACTTGTTGGGCACGCAATTAAATCATCAGTATTAAATCGTCAGACCAAAGTAAAAGCCACAGCAAATGCCAAGCATCATTACAACATCGGAAATGATTTATATATCCGGATGCTTGATAAAGAGATGGCTTATTCCTGCGGATATTGGAAGAACGCGAAGACTTTAGATCAAGCCCAGATTGCAAAATTTGATTTGATTTGTCGCAAGCTTGAATTAAAACCCGGAATGAAGTTGTTAGATATTGGTTGTGGATGGGGTGGACTGCTTCGATATGCCGCCAAGAACTTTGGGATTATTGGCACAGGCATTTCACCTGCAGATAATCAGATTAACCTAGCAAAAACCAAGAACGGAAAGGTTAAGATTGACTATCTTCAGATGGATTATCGAGACTTGTCTGGAAATTTTGATCGTATTGTATCTGTAGGGATGATGGAACATGTTGGTCCAAAAAACCTTGAAACTTTCTTTGATAAGTGTATTTCACTTCTTGCACCCGATGGAATGATGCTTCATCACACGATTGCTTCGAATGAAACTAAGCAAGTAACCGATGCGTTTTTTGACCGCTATATATTTCCAGGTGGAGTTTTACCTTCCTTGACTCAGATCTCTAAGGCAGTGGAGAAAAAGGTGATAATTGAGGATGTTCACAATTTCGGTCCGGATTATGAAAAGACCTTGTTGGCTTGGTATGCCAATATAAATAAAAAATGGAACGAGATTCCGAATTATGATGAGCGCTTCCGTCGAATGTGGAATTACTATCTTTTAAGCTCAGCAGCCGGCTTCAGGGCGCGCCATATCCAGCTCATTCAAGTTGTATTTCGCCCAATGACGAGCCGGGGTTCTTATGAAGCGGTCCGATAAACCAGGCGAAGGGTTCGAGTCCCTCACAACCCACTTAGATATAGGCGGGGATCACGATCTCGTTGTACTGTAAAAAACCAGGTTTAAAAGGTGGATCAAAACGACAAATGCGCGTTTCATTAGAAAGCACAATGTTGGCCTTGGAAGCACTTGCACGAAGTTCTTCAGTTATCTTTCGTGATAACTCCTCGGTTGCTCTTCCACGGAATGATTTGGCAATGCAAGTTTCAGTATCTAATTCGCGTAGTTTAACTTGAGAATTATTGGGACCTGGCAAGCGGCCAAAGGTGCTTCCTGATGGCATTACAAACGAGACATACCAATCATTGGGTTCTGAGGTATCGGCTCTTTGGGCCGTGATTACTGGAGCAGTCATGGCGATTTTTTGCGAGGAATTATTTCCTTTTGAAATGTAATTTAGTAATGTCGAAAAAGCGCCACTTGATGAAGTTGAAAACTGGCCAGAAACTTTGACCTCTGCGATTACGCAAGGCAAATATTCACGAAGCTCAAAACCGTCATATGTTTGTAGCACTTTAAACTCTTGCCGTTCGGTCATAAATCGAGCCTACTCTGTTGCAACCTACATTCGTTCACAAGACTATAAATTACCTAAAAATGTCAGAGCGCCTACCAAATAAGGGTTGTCGATCAAGATCTAAGAAGACCAAAAATCTAACAATTAATAAATTTTGAAAAAACATCTTGACGTAATGAAAGAAGAATAGGATGATAACGCTTTAAAATCAACGTATATTTGACTAGCAAATAAGATTGCGAGAGCGCTGATGAGTAGCTTCAAGATAAAAGGAAACCGTGTAGTAATCACCGGTGGAACAGGTGGAATTGGAAGTGCGATAGTTAAAGGTTTTATTGATGCTGGATCAGAAGTCCTTGTTTCAGCAAGAGATACATCGCAATTTGATTCCCTAAAAGAGTATCTAGCTGAACACAACTCTCCCAGCACAAAACTTCACCACGTCGTTGCAGATTTTTCAGATCCGAAAAATTGTGGAGTTTTTATAGATCAGGCGAAAAAAACTTTGGGTGGAATTGATGTACTCGTGATAGCACACGGCGGCGTGAAGCCCGGACCAGCACTTGAAACTAGCGATGAAATTTGGCAGCAGCAGATCCAGGTAAATCTAAGTTCTTACTTCCAATTAGCCAAGGCAGCGGCAGGCGAGATGATTGAAAGAGGCAGCGGCAAGATAATCACCTTTGCATCGATGCTTACTTTCCAGGGCGGATTAAATGCCTCAACTTATGCGGCAGCTAAAGGTGGCGTGGGTCAGATGACCAAAGCACTTTCTAACGAATGGGCGAAATCTGGAGTAAATGTCAATGCGATCGCCCCTGGATATATCAAGACCAAACTCAACCGCCATATCTGGACTGACCCAATTCGCCATGATCAGATTCTTAGCCGTCTGACATCTGGGCGTTGGGGATTGCCAGAAGACATGGTTGGACCAACTCTGTTTTTAGCATCTGAAGCATCTGACTATATGCACGGCGTGATTTTGCCGGTCGATGGCGGTTGGCTGTCACGATGACCGATGTCAGATTTGGCATCGATAGTTTCTCCTTCCATCGCTTCTTCGGAGAAAACTCCAAATGGGAAGTGCCTTCTGAAATGAAATGGCAAACTAAAGATTTCATCGATTTTGCACGAGCGCACAGTCTCGATCTAATTACACTGCAGACGGCATACTTAGATTTAGGCGATTGCGAAATCTACGCCGAAATCAAGCGATGGACGAGTGATAGCAAAAATTACCTCGCCTTTACTTGGGGGCACCCAAATGGTTTCAATGGCGGTAAGAATCAAGATGCCCTTAAAAGTGCGACCGAGTGGCTAGAGCGTTCCGCCGAATTTGAGTTAGAACAAATGCGCATCGTCTTCGGAAACCACTTTAACTTTGATGAAGCTCCAAGTATTCGAATGGAAAGAATTGGTGATCAATTAGAAGTTCTGGTCAAGCGTGCGCGCCAGTTAGGGGTACGCCTCTCGGTTGAAAACCACGCTGACTTCAATGTTCCAGTCCTACTCGACATAATCACGGGAATCGATGATCAATATCTTGGCCTATGTCTAGATCTCGGCAATTCTTACCGAGTCGGAGATGACCTAAATCATTTAATGGAAGATATTGATACTTCGCGCATCTTTATGATTCAAGCAAAAGAACTTGATCAAATGCCAGATAACGCACCAGGAGCGCCAATTGGATGGTGGCCAACAGTCAATTTTGGGACTGGAAAGATTGATGTGGCCAAATGTATAAATCGCTTGATTCAAAGAGGGTTTGAAGGACCTATTGCAATAGAGCTCTCAAATCTTGGCGCTGGGCTAAATGAGATTGGAGTTGCAGAGCACGCGATTGATTACTTGAGAGCGAATCTTTCACCGCGCTAGTACAAGAACGCAGATTGCCGGGTTGGGACGATTGCAAGAAGGACGTATCGGTACCTAAACTAAAGCCAGACTTTGTCAGGACCATATTTTCAGACCAACACTAAGGAGATAACTATGTTTACTTATCCAATCCTGGATTCAAAAATAGAGATTGTTGGGGCACTGGGATATGACAAAGGTGCCGACGGTTGGGTAACACCTCGGCGGTTGCCAGATTGGACGCGTATTCAATTTGCTGATGCAGGTATAGAACGATTCTTGAAATTTCCATCAGGTGTACGAATTCGCTTCAGAACATCAGCAGATCAAATCTCGCTCAAGGTACTAGTTTCAAAAATGGTGATTACGGGTCTGGCTGAAGATAAGCGACCTGCAGCATTTGATTTGCTGGTTGATGGAAAAGAAGTTCAGTCGCTGACGGCAGATCATGGAAATGTTCTGCGTTTGACTGCAGGTGTCACGGCTGTGTTCGTGGAAACAATCGAACCTGGTGATCCAGACATCCTCACTTTTTCACAGCTTGGTGATAACGAAAAAGATATCGAGATTTGGCTTCCTTCATCTGCAATTGTTGAGTTGAAGGAGTTAACCGCATCCAAGGAGATATTGCCGGCTCGACCAAGTGGCAAAAAGAAATGGGTACATTACGGAAGTTCAATAAGCCATTGCGTTGAAGCCGTTAAGCCGATGGATATTTGGCCAGTGCGCGCTGCACAGTTGATGAATTTAGATGTAATCAATTTTGGATTTGCTGGAGAATGCCAATTGGATGGTTTCGCTGCGCGATCGATAGCAAACACTCCTGCGGACTTCATTTCACTCAAATTAGGAATAAATCTAGTAAACGCTGATTCGATGCGCGAAAGAGCCTTTATTCCAGCAGTTCACAGTTTGCTTGACACCATCCGCGAAAAGCACCCAACCACACCAATACTGATTATTTCGCCTATTTGGTGTCCATTTCACGAAACAACTCCAGGTCCAATCATGATTGATGGAGATTCACTCTTTGCCAAAGAGCGCCCCGCAGAATTAGCTGGTGGAGTTCTCACTCTTGTTCGCATCAGAGAGATACTTGAAGAGGTCGTTTCCAAGCGAGCAGATAAGAACCTTCATTACATGAATGGTCTGGAACTTATGAATGAAGGCGACGTAGACCTCATGCCCGATAAGTTGCACCCAAATTCAGCGGGATACCGATTAATGGCTGAGCGTTTTGCAAAGTTACAAACCATCAAGTTCTGAGTTGTAACTAAGCAAGAACAATTATCGGAGCTCTTTACTTTATTGAGTGACCAGGTGCTGCACTCACCATGAACTGAGAATACGCGGAAAGCGTCAAGAAGGTCGGGAAGTGATCTTCATCCAGACAGATTTGGCGGAAGATCGTAACCGCATCTTCAAAGCGATCATTTTCGTTTCGCTCTATTCCGTTAATGATGTCGAAGATGATTTGTTCAACTAGGCTGCGAGTTACGTGGGTTCCCTCGCGAGTAACCACTTCGTAACGAATCCATTGCCAAATCTGCGAGCGACTAATTTCAGCAGTTGCAACGTCTTCCATTAAATTATCGATTGCAACTGCACCTGTGCCGCGGAGCCAAGATTCGATGTATAGAAGCCCAACGGCCACATTTGTGCGAAGCCCGGCATCTGTTACATCTCCACCGATAGATTGGATGTCGAGGAGTTGATCCGGAACAACATGAACATCATCGCGAAGGCGGTCTACTTGATTCGGACGTGTTCCTAGAACCGCATCGAATTCTTTCTGCGCAACAGGAATCAAATCTGGGTGAGCCACCCAGGTTCCGTCGAAACCATCAGCGGCTTCGCGTGCTTTGTCGATAGTTACCGCTTCAAGTGCTCGATCTGTAACTTCTTTATCTCGACGATTAGGGATGAATGCACTCATTCCTCCGATAGCGTGAGCTTTTCGCTTGTGGCATGTTGAAACTAAGAGCTCTGTGTATGCGCGCATAAACGGAACGGTCATCGTGATTTGTGCGCGATCTGGAGTTAAGAATTGCTTTCCAGATCCGGCAAAGTTTTTAATGATCGAGAAGATGTAATCCCAGCGTCCTGCATTTAAGCCAGCACAGTGATCACGAAGTTCCCAGAGAATTTCATCCATCTCAAAGGCTGCTGGAATAGTCTCAATAAGCACGGTCGCACGAATAGTTCCATAAGGAATCTCTAGACGCTCTTCCGCGTAGGTAAAGATGTTGTTCCACAACTCTGCTTCTAGGTGCGATTCAATCTTTGCCAAGTAGAAGTAAGGACCTGCTCCGCGAGCGATCAATTCTTTTGCGTTGTGGAAGAAGTAGAGGCCGAAGTCAACTAGTCCAGCAACAGCTGGACGCGCACGATCTTCCTGATCCACAAAGAGAAGGTGCTTTTCAACCATATGCCACCCACGTGGGCGCATAACAATTGTTGGCGCATTTTCATTGGTGATTGTGTAAATCTTTTCACCTGAATCAAATGTTAGTTGTCTACGGATCGCATCAAAAAGCGAGACTTGTCCCCCAATAATGTTCTCCCAGGTAGGACTAGTTGCATCCTCCAAATCAGCTAACCAAACTTTGGCGCTGGAATTCATGGCGTTGCAAGTCATTTTCGGATCAGTAGGACCTGTTATTTCCACTCTGCGATCTTCGAGTCCAGGTCCAGGACCAGCAACAAACCAGCTGGCATCTTCACGAATGTGACTCGTTGACTTTAAGAATGTTGGCCGGCGTCCATTGGAAAAGTGAGTTCGGTTAACCATTCTGTGGGCAAGCAAATCACTTCGAGTTCCCGAAAATAGTTCGTGAAGCTCGGTGACAAATGCCAACGCATCTGAAGTGAGGATCTCGTTAAAGCGAGGGTGCATCTTTCCTGCAATTGAAATGTGTGACATTTAATTCTCCTATGACTGTGTTAAATAATTAGTGGAATTGTTCGTTTTCAGTTGATCCGGCTAGAGCCAGAGTGGCGCTATTCGGATTGAGCGCAGTTGAGATCGCATCAAAGTAACCAGTACCAACTTCACGCTGGTGCTTGGTCGCTGTGTAACCATCTGCTTCACTCGCAAATTCAGCTTCTTGTAATTCAACGTAAGCGCTCATAGCGCGGGTCTTGTAACCCTTTGCAAGAGTGAACATTGAGTGGTTGAGCGCGTGGAAACCAGCCAGCGTGATGAATTGAAATTTGTAACCAAGAGCTGCCAACTCTGATTGGAATGTCGCAATCTGCGCATCGTTTAGGTGGCGCTTCCAGTTAAATGATGGAGAGCAGTTATATGCAAGCATTTTCCCTGGATACTTTGCGTGAATCGCTTCTGCGAATTTACGGGCAAGCTCGATATTAGGTTCGCCAGTTTCAACCCACATTAGATCTGAGTATTCTGCGAAAGCTAAGCCGCGAGTGATAACTGCATCTAGGCCTGCCTTAACGCGATAGAAACCTTCACTGGTGCGCTCACCTGTTGCGTACTGTGCATCGCGAGAATCGATATCTGAAGTGATCAGATCCGCTGCGAGCGCATCAGTGCGAGCAATAATTATTGTTGGAACGCCAGCGACATCTGCTGCAAGTCGAGCTGCATTTAGCGTGCGCACGTGTTGTTGTGTTGGAATCAATACTTTTCCACCTAAGTGGCCGCACTTCTTTTCTGAAGCGAGTTGGTCTTCCCAGTGAACTCCAGCAGCGCCTGCTTGAATCATTGACTTCATTAGCTCGTATGCATTCAAAGGACCGCCAAAACCTGCTTCGGCATCGGCAACAATCGGCACAAGCCAATCCAGGCTCGCCGGACCCTCAACGCGTTCTACTTGATCAGCGCGCATCAGCGCGTTGTTAATTCGGCGAACAACTGCCGGAACTGAGTTGGCGGGATACAAGCTTTGATCTGGGTAGGTATGGCCTGAAAGGTTGGCATCTCCTGCAACTTGCCAGCCGGAAAGGTAGATCGCCTTAAGGCCAGCCTTTACCTGCTGAACTGCTTGGTTGCCGGTTAGGGCGCCAAGCGCCGCTACCCACTTCTCGGTGTGCAGTAAATCCCAGAGATTTTCGGCCCCGCGGCGAGCAAGCGTGGAATCCTCAGTAATCGAGCCGCGCAGGCGCACCACATCCTCAGCGGTGTAATCACGCTTGATCCCCGCCCAGCGTGGGTTGGTATCCCACTCTTTTTGCAATTCTTCTGCGGTCTGGGTGTTGCTCCCGATCTGGCTCTTCATTTCTGACTCCTTCTATTTGTGTGAAAAACAAGGGTTTTTGTGCCCTTCGTTCGAATAACTTGAGTATTGAGCACTTTTCAAGGAATTACATTCGTTTCCAGACAGAAATAATCCAATATTTCTGCAAAATAGAACTTCCACTATTCTGCTGAGGGTGCCAGAATTAATTATGAGCGATTTAGAGAAAGAGTTCGATCCACTGATCGTCGGGCGACGGATTCGAGAGCTGCGAACCAAGCAAAGAATGAACCTAGAAGTGTTAGCGCGAGCAATCGAGCGCGCTCCTTCACAAGTTTCGGCGATTGAAAATGGAAAACGAACTCCGCCAATTCAACAACTGCAGAAAATTGCGCAAGCACTTGGGGTTTCGTTAACTCAGTTGATTAACTCTGAAATTTTGAGTGAGCGAACTGCGAATGAACTTGAGATTGAACGCGCACAAAGGGGTGGGCTTTACTCATCTTTAGGTTTACCGGATGCATTCATTGGTAAAACTGTCAGCAATAACATAATTGAAATCATTCTTGGCCTGCAGCGCGAAGTTGAAAGGCTGCACTTGCAGCGCTCTGCAACGCCTGAAGAAGCGCGACGAGTCAATATAGAGCTCCGACAAGAGATGCGAAAAATCAATAATTACTTTCCACATTTGGAAGGGGAAGCAAAAACTCTTTTAGCAAAAATTGATCACAGCTCAGGTCCGCTTTCAGAGCGACTAACGGCAGAGCTAGCCAACAAGTTAGGCTTCACTTTGCATTACGTTCAAGATTTGCCAGCGTCTACCCGCGTAATCACAGATGAGAAAAATGGTCGCATCTACTTGCCGATGCGACGCGAAGGTCGCGATGCTCGCACTATTCTATTGCAAGCACTTGCCGGTCACGTTCTAAAGCATCCTTCGCCAAAAGATTATCACGATTACTTGTCGCAGCGCGTGCAAACAAATTATTTGGCAGGCGCATTGTTGATGCCTGAGGCGAATGCAGTTCAATTTCTGCAAGACGCAAAGACAAAGCGAGAGCTCTCAGTTGAAGACCTCCGTGATTATTTCGGTGTTAGCTATGAAAATGCCGCTCATCGATTCACCAATCTGGCGACAGTTCATCTCAACTTGCCAGTGCATTTTCTCAAAGTGCACGAAAGCGGCGCAATTTCTAAGGCTTACGAGAATGACAACGTGACGTTTCCATCAGATGTCTTTGGTTCAGTGGAAGGTCAGATTGTTTGCCGCAACTGGAGCGCCCGTAAAGTCTTTACAATTAAAGATAGATTTACTCCGTATCACCAGTACACCGACAAGCCAGTAGGAACTTATTGGTGCACATCGAGAATCCAAACAAGCGCCCAAGGGGATTTCTCAGTCAGTGTCGGCACAAACTTCGAATCAGTTAAGTACTTCCGAGGAAGAGATTCAAGCACCCGATACAAGTCCTACTGTCCCGATGCGAAGTGTTGTCGCCAGGCGCCTGCGGAGTTAGAGAACAAATGGGGCGAGATGATTAGACCAACCCCACGCTTAAACTCAAGTTTGCTAGCTGCGATTCCACAGAATGGGTTCTTAGGAATCGAACATCGGGAAATTCTTGAATTCTTGGAAGATCAGGTCGATTCGTAAGAGTTGGCGGTTATTTCTTCTTGTATCCCTTTGGGCACACTGGTTTGGCGGCTGTGACTTTTTTCAGGAGTTTACCTTTGTAACAATTAATCGTAATTAATTTTCGAGGTGATGATTTAGATTGGATCGCCGTCGATGATTTAGAAGGTTTTGGTGTCACAGTAGGTTTTGGCGATGCGGAAACCTTTGGAATTGGCGATGCGGAAACCTTTGGAATTGGCGATGCGGAAACTGTCGGAGTTGGCGTTGCCACTGTTGTCGGAGTTGGCGTTGCCACTGTTGTCGGAGTAACTATCGGAGTTTGCGTTGCAACTGATGTCGGAATTGTTGGCGCAGTTGGTGTCGGAATTGTTGGCGCAGCAGATTCGGACGTTGAAGGAGATGCCGATGGTGAAGGAGATGCCGATGGTGAAGGAGTCGGAGTTGGGTCTATAACAGTGATATTGCCAACCAAGGCACCACCATCATTTAGATTCGAAACTTTTCCAGTCAAATCAGTTGCCTGAGCCTTAATTACATAACTACCTGGCGTTATGTCGGACGGCAACATAATTGATGCGTTATATGACGAAATCTTCGCACTAGTGACCGTAGCAAGAGATGCGGAAGCTGTTGCCAACTGTGAGCCACTTGAATTTAAGAGAATAATTGATGCGCCAGAGCAGCATTCCTTGTCATCCACCACTTCAAACGAACCACTTAATGTTTGACCGGGTAAGGCTGAGGAATTAGAGAATCCACTTGATGAAGCAATACCGGGTGGATTCCAATCAGGTTGATAAATTTCAATAGAGCCCAAGGCGCCGGTTGTTGATTTTCCAGAAAAGTCTGTGACGGTAGCTCTTACAGAGTAATTTCCCAGCAAGTTTCCTGTGAGATTCATTCTTTCCGCATAGGATGTGCTCAGCGTGTATTGAGGATTTTGTTGCCTAAGTGATTGGGACTTAACCACCTGTCCAGCTTGAGAAACCAGTTCAACTACCGCTGAAGTGCAACAACCTGCATCATCAGTCACTTGGAATGATGCAGCAATGTAGCCGTACCATTGTGTGCTCCCGGAGACGGTTGAAAGGACCGTAATTACCGGCGGCTGCTCATCTGTCGCATGTGCTTGGCTCGGCAGTAAGGATGGCATTAACATAACTAAGGCCAGTAAGTATCTGCGCACGCTCCAATTTTAGACACAGAATACAGTCACGTCATCTCCAAAACCTTTGGATTGGGAATTTACTGGGTCAAAACCATTGTTGATTGGCCTGGGACAGCGACTTTTCCAGCCTTTAATACTTGAAGAGTCTTTGTGCCGATCTGGGATCCCTTAGCAACTATCTTCCAGCTATTTGCATTCGGTAAAGCGAATGTAGCGTTTGCAGAATCAGCGTTATGGATTACAACGATTGTCTTCGCCTTGTCACCTACCGCTTTGCCGTTGATGGAATATGCAATCAGAGTGTCACTGCCTTTGAAGAACTTGATGTTTGCCTTTATCGCCGCAGTGGTTGTCATTCGAAAAGCTGGGTGAGCCGCACGGAGCGCGATCAAGCCCTTGTAGTAATTGACGGTTGATGCGTACTTAAGCTTCGTACTCCACTTAATGGAATTTGTGGCGTCATTTGATTTGTAACTGTTGTCATCCCCATTTTTAGAGCGCAGAAATTCTTGGCCCGCCTGCATAAATGGCACTCCTTGAGATAGGAATGCGATGGATGTGGCAAATTGGCTCAACTGGGCTACTCCTGCCGGAGAAATTCCTTTAACACTGGCAGTTAACTTATCTGCCAACGTTAAGTTGTCATGCGATTCAACGTAATTTACAGATTGGCCAGGCGCTGCTGTGGTCCATTTATTAAGGAACATTGGGTTGTAATCAGTATTCCCCACGATTCCAGGATAGATGTCTCCGACAGCGCTGATCTTTCCAGTTGCCCATCCTGTATCCGATGCCTTAAAGACCGATCCTTTAATGCCGTCGCGAATCTGATCATTAAAGTGCGCAACGTTATTTAACTTAGCAATATTTGTCTGGCTAGCGCGAAGATCTTTATCTAAAGTCCCCATCTCCCAGCCCTCGCCAATAACTATTATTGTCGGGTCAATTACCTTAAGGGCAGCAGTAATTTCATTTATTGTCTTAACATCCATAATTCCCATGAGGTCAAAACGGAAACCATCGAAGTTATATTCGGTAGCCCAGTACTTAACCGAGTCAACTATAAATTTACGGACCATTGACCGTTCGGAGGCGACATCATTTCCGACACCAGTGCCGTTAGTCAGCGCTCCACTCTCATCGGTGCGGAAGAAATATCCTGGCGTGATTAGGTTCTGACTAAATTTGCTTGTTTCGTAAACATGGTTGTAAACAACATCCATATTGACACGTAATCCAATGGAATGCATAGATTGGATAGCCTGCTTGAGTTCAGTGATGCGAGCGGTTGGATTCGCTGCGTCGGAACTATATGAGCCTTCCGGCACGTTGTAATTTGCGGGATCATATCCCCAGTTAAAAGTTGGTGCCGCTTCGTCTACGGATGCGAAATCATAGATAGGCAATAACTCAACGTGAGTGACTCCGAGGTCTTTGATTGCAGAAATTCCGGTAGAGACTCCGCCGCTTTTTGTATTTAATTCTGTAAAAGCTAGGTACTTACCTTTATTCTTTGCAGATATACCACTTGACGAATCCATTGAAAGATCTCGGACGTGAAGTTCATAGATCACTGCATCGGTTGCTTTGCCGCTAAATTTTGGCTTGGACTTCTTCCAGCCCGCAGGGTTTGTTTTAGCTAAATTAACCACGACTCCGCGCGTGCCGTTTATCGTGGTGGCGCGGACATAGGGATCGACGGCTTCATTTCTTGGTCCCTCTAAAGCAACGCGATAGTTATAGATCAAGCCTTCTTGATCACCTGAAAGAGATGCCACCCAAGTGCCGTTTATATCTGATGTCATTCTGGTTTCAACACCAGAAGAGAGAGGTGAATCTGCTTTTGCATAAGTAACAAGTGTCACTGCGATTGCCGTTGGCGCCCATACTCGGAACTTGGTTGCATTTGGCGAATATGTGTTTCCGAGATCATTGCCGGTGTAAGTGTATTTTTCCGCAAATTCTGCGGAATCATAAAGTTTTGCTAATTTATTATCGGGGGCCGCTGGAGCTGCCGTTGTGGGAAGCGAGTAGTGAATAGTCGGATCATTTTGACGCAACCAAATCTCTGTCACTCCATCCGCTCCAAACTTGGAAATAAATCGATCATCTGGGACATCTTTGGAGAGCCATTCTCCTTTACGAACAATGATTCCTAAATTGTCAAACTTATCCATTCCAGTTATTTCAACCGTTGCGATCTTTCCATATGCATCATCGCCGGTGAATTGAACTCCTGTTTTACTCACATCAACATCAGTTCCGGTTTCCTTGTTCTTCCAGAGCCAGAGGTTCCAAGATGAATAATCTGCTTCCACTCGTTGATAGTGGATTGTCAGTTTTATTGTCTCGGGTATTGCCCCGCTTGCAATACTTGGAAAGCCAACGGCTAACGTGGCTAGAGCTAGAACTATGGCTTTAATCTTGAGGGTACTAATTCTCATAGCCGCAGATTATAGGCTTTCGCGAAGAGTTCAGTTAGATTTGCGTTGACACCTTGGGCAGAAATGAGAAGAACGAGCACCGAGGGTGATGCGTCGAATGGGAGTCCCACATCTCGGACAAGGCTCATCGGTGCGTCCATATGCAGCTAGTGATTGTTCAAAGAATCCGCTCTCGCCATTAACATCAATATAGAGATCATCAAAAGAAGTTCCACCTTTTTCGATCGCCTCTTGCATTACTTCGGTTGCGAAATCGACAATGGCCGCAATCTTCTTTTTCGGTAAATCTGCAGTAGAAATTTCTGGGTGAACCTTGGCGCGCCAGAGCGTTTCATCGGCATAGATATTTCCTACCCCGCTCATTATTTCTTGATTTAGAAGCGCGGTCTTTATTCGAATATTCCGCTTAGCAAATTTATTTACAGTCTCTGTACGATCAAACATCGGATCAAATGGATCGGTTGCAATGTGCTGGGCGGATGTAGGAATACCGTCGTGAACTTCTTCTACGGAAACCCAGCCAAAGGTTCGCTGATCGTTGAATACAAGTTCGCGTTTACGTAGATTCTTTGAAAGTTCAAATTTGGCACGAACGTGTTTGGCGTGTGGCCGATCTTTTTGGTGGATTAAGAACTGACCGCTCATACCCAAATGGGCGACCAATACTTGTGGGCGATCCAGGACGAACCAGAGGAACTTGCCACGGCGCTTGATATCAACGAACTTTGCGCCAGCAATTGATTTCAACGGTGCAATTGATTCAGGCTTAAGCGCCCGCGGATGCAGATCGTGCGCAGCGGTGATGGTGTAACCCTTGATGAGTTTTTCTAGGCCGCGCCTAACCGTTTCGACTTCAGGTAATTCCGGCATTACTTAACCTTTATTGATCACGCTAAGTGCGGCAAGTGCGCTGTCGTAGCCTTTATCTTCTTTGCTTCCTGGTAATCCCGCACGTGCAGTAGCTTGTTCAAGGTTGTCGCACATCAAGACTCCGAAACCGATTGGCTTCGAACGAGTAAGTGATACATCCATCACTCCTTGAGTCACGCCTTGGCAAACATAATCAAAGTGTGGAGTTTCCCCACGAAGCACCAACCCGACAATTACCGCAACATCAAAGCCTTCATCGAAAGCTAATTGCGCCGCAAGTGGCAGTTCAAACGAACCCGCGACGGTGCGAGTTGTTGGGTTACTTATTCCTGCGGCCTTGAATCCGCGAATTGCGCCAGCGACAAGTGCATCGCAAATTTCGGGATGCCACGCTGCTGAAATAACAATTGCCTTTAGGTGCGCAAGTTGCGGAATATTTATCTGCGGTGCAAGTCCAGCCATTAGAGCGCTCCTAACGCGTGATTGAGTTTATCTCGCTTGGTTTCTAAGTACTTCTGATTATGTTTATTGGCAGCTACTTCCAGTGGTGCAGTCGTTACCGCAATGCCAGAAACTTTAATTGCCGTGATCTTCTCTGGATTATTCGTTAGCAGGATCAAAGATTTTATCTGCAATAAATGCAGAATACTTACGGCATCTTCGTATGTGCGATCATCGACTGGTTGGCCAATCGAAATATTTGCCTGGACTGTGTCCTCCCCAGAATCTTGCAGCACGTACGCGCGAATCTTTTCGGCTAAACCAATGCCGCGGCCTTCGTGATCACGTAAGTAAATAATGTATCCATTACCGCTAGCCTCAATAAGGCGTATCGCCTCTTGCAGTTGTGCGCCACAATCGCAGCGCTTTGACCCAAAAACATCACCAGTTAAACATTCAGAGTGAATTCTCACCAGCGGCTGATCGGTATTTGCGGTGCCGAATTTAAGGATTGCGTGCTCTGCTCCGGTTGGGGAGATAAATGTAGAAATCTTCCAATCTGCATTATTGAGTGGCAATTCGGCCCAATCAAAACCAAAATCTTCATCAAAGGCTCGCTTTGGTGCTACACGCGCAAGTTCTTCAATAGAAATTACTTGCAAGCCGTGTTGCTTTGCGAAATCAGTGATCTGTGCGCCTCGCATCATCGAGCCATCATCGTTTACTAGCTCTGAAAGAACAGCTGCTGAATTTGATCCGGAAAGCTCGCATAACGCGATGCTTGCTTCAGTATGTCCGCGACGCTCGTGTAATCCACCATCGACCGAGATCAGTGGGAAAACGTGTCCAGGGCGTGCAAAATCTGTTGGTTGAGAATTGATATCTGCCAACGCTCTTAAAGTGTTTGCCCGTTCTTCAGCAGGAATTCCAGTGGAGCGACCTGCAATCGCATCTACAGTGACAGTGAATGCGGTGGTGTGATTATCTTCGTTGCGCTTAACCATCAGCGGAAGTTTCAAACGCTTGGCAGTTTCGGCAGTAATGACCCCACAGATAACACCTGAGGTGTACCGCACCATAAAACCAATATTCTCTGGAGTTGATTTCTCCGCCAAGAGAATCAGATCGGCTTCATTCTCACGGCTTTCATCATCTGTCACGACAATGAATTTACCTGCCTTAAAGTCACTCAGGACTTGATCTAGATTGCTCATTTGCCTTCCTGTCCTCGTGCGATAAGTCTTTCTACATACTTGGCTAGAACATCCACTTCAACATTTAGATACTCACCCAGTGACTTCTTTGAAAGGTTGGTCTTTGCAAGTGTTTCTGGAATAAGCCATACAGAAATTTGATCTTTCGGATCATTTATCTCCCCGACGGTAAGTGAAACGCCTTCGAGGCAGATAGAACCTTGGGCAACCACGTATTTCATTAAATCCTTAGGAATTGCAAGATCCATTCGAGTCCACTGTGAATCAGTGCTAATGGCAGCGATTTTCGCTATGCCATCTACGTGCCCTTGCACAATATGCCCACCCAGACGATCCGTAGTTCGCGTTGCAAGTTCTAGATTTACGTCAGATCCGATTGAAAGGGATCCGGTGGTTGTTAACTTAAGAGTTTGCACCATCACATCAACAGAGAATTGTGATTCATCGAAGGAAGTGACCGTTAGGCAAACTCCATTCACGCTTATTGAATCACCTTGGGCAATTTGTGAAGCGATTTCGGAGTTGGAAATATCAAGTCGCGCGCTGCTTTCTTGATTCTCAATCGCAGTAACTCGCCCAATGGCCTGAATAAGTCCGGTAAACATTAGCGCCCACTTTCTGTGCTGTTCGCGCTCTTGAAAAGGGTGATCTTTAAATCCGAACCAATTACTTCTACATCAGATATTTCAAAATCTAAACGGCCGGCTATATTTGTAATTCCTAAATCACCAATCGACGGTGTTCCTGAACCCAACAACGTAGGCGCTTGAAAGAGCACAACTTCATCGATCAAATCTTCGCGCAAAAGAGCAGTGCCGAAAGTTGGTCCTGATTCGATTAATACTTGATTAAAGCCTCGTTCGTTGGCTAACGTGATTAAATCCTTTAGGTTTTGAGATTTGATAAAGATAGTTTCTGCTGAACCATCCATAATTTGCGCCCCTGCATTTATCTCAGTTCTTCCCATAACAATGCGAACCGGATTCTTGCCGAAGCCCTTGCTCGTCATCAAAGGATCATCGGCGATCACTGTTGCTGTCGAAGTAATAATTGCGTCAAATTGCGAGCGCATATGCGCAACATCAGTTCGAGCGAGTTCTCCAGTAATCCATTTGGAGCTGCCATCACTCGCGGCTACTTTCCCATCCATTGTTGAAGCGATCTTCCAAGTAATTCGGGGTCTTCCTAATTCGATCTTCGTGAGCCAGGCACGATTTTCCAGGCGTGCCTGCACTTCACCAATTCCTGATTCAACTTCTATGCCCGCTGCTCTTAAGCGATCTGCTCCCCCAGCTGCGGCAGGATTTGGGTCGTTAACTGCGTAAACAACTTTTTTTAATCCAGATTTGATGATCGCATCCACGCACGGTGGAGTTTTGCCGTGATGGTTACAAGGTTCCAAACTCACATAAAGAATCGCTCCTACTGGTATTTCCTTAACTGCATTGAGCGCTATTACTTCGGCGTGATCTCCCCCTTGATGGAAACCTTCACTTAGTACTTCCCCAGTTGCGCTTGTGATCACAGCACCGACTATTGGATTCGGGAACGTTTTGCCAAGACCAAGGCGAGCACAATCGATGGCACGCGCCATCGCAGCTTCTGCCCTTAGTACTTGCTTCATCGTCAACACCCTTATTCGAGAACGGATGTTGCATCTCGGGGTGGAAAAGCGGTACGAGCCGAAGCAATAAAACTTTGTTTGGATTAACCAATAACAAAGCATGCGTCGACTACATGTTGGTTTTCTCTCATCCGGACTTTAACCGTCGGTTCGGGAATTTCACCCAATCCACCGGTCAATGGCCTTGACCG
>JNSK01000081.1_pt1 | contig 17915 bp, 17 predicted proteins | sample 210681 | NCBI WGS metagenome assembly JNSK01 (sample SAMN02808684, study PRJNA238866) | freshwater metagenome | biome: fresh water; feature: freshwater reservoir; material: water; isolation source: water column of the freshwater reservoir Embalse de Amadorio in Spain | place: Spain: Valencia ...
CTTCATCGAGCAAAAGGTGATGTCACGTTGTTGGCCGAAGAGCTAACTGCACGCATTTTTCCTGAGAAGAAGAAATGACAAAGGTAACTATCTATTCTCGACAGAGATGTCATCTTTGTGAAGATGCAGAAAACACTCTTGAATCGTTGCGTGAAGAACTCAACTTTGAGATCGAAGTAATTGATATTGATGAAGATGCAGAGCTAGTCAAACTTTATAGTGATCAAGTTCCTGTGATTCATATCGATGGCATTCACCACGACTTCTACAAGGTAGATCCTTTAAGGTTTAGATCTTCCCTTGAAAAACATCGTCAGCATCAATAATTCGGTAGGCATATCCCTGTTCAGCTAAGAAGCGCTGGCGATTGGCTGCAAAATCTTGATCGACAGTATCTCGAGAAACTACAGAGTAGAACTTAGCTCCACGTCCATCTGACTTAGGTCGCAAAATTCGACCGAGGCGCTGTGCTTCTTCCTGGCGAGAACCAAATGCGCCAGATACTTGAATTGCAATCGTTGCATCAGGTAAGTCAATTGAAAAATTAGCAACCTTAGAGACAACTAGACAGGTGATCTCACCTGTACGAAATGCTGCAAAGAGTCTCTCGCGCTCTTTTACAGGAGTATCTCCCTTAATTAAAGGAACTCCTAAAGTCTCAGAGAGTTCATCCAATTGAGTGATGTATTGGCCGATAACAAGAATCTGCTCTTCAGCGTGATACGCCACTAACTCTTGAACAACCTCACTCTTGGTTTTAGTAGTCGAGCAGTACCTGTATTTTTCTTCAGGTTCAGCCGTTGCATAAAGCAAGCGCTCAGATTCTGAGAGATTAACGCGCACCTCAATACATTCTGCAGGTGCGATATACCCTTGTGATTCAATCTCTTTCCAAGGTACATCAAAGCGCTTAGGGCCAATCAGTGAGAAAACTTCACCTTCCATACCGTCTTCGCGAACAAGAGTTGCGGTGAGTCCAAGACGGCGTCGGGATTGAATATCTGCAGTAAATCTAAAGATTGGCGCCGGCAACAGGTGAACTTCGTCGTAGATGATCAGACCCCAATCATGAGTATCAAAGAGATCAAGGTGGGCATAGACACCATTCTTCTTCTTTGTCATCACTTGGTAGGTAGCGATGGTGACAGGGCGAATCTCTTTCTTCGCGCCTGAATACTCACCGATCTCATCTTCATTAAGTGTTGTGCGGAGCAGCAACTCATCTCGCCACTGGCGGGCTGCAATAGTATTTGTTACCAAGATAAGAGTTGTTGCCTTTGCATGCGCCATTGCTGCAGCACCGACAATTGTTTTTCCAGCGCCGCAGGGAAGAACTACAACGCCTGAGCCACCGTGCCAGAATCCTTCAGCAGCTAACTCTTGGTAAGGGCGAATCTTCCAACCATCTTGCTTGAGTGCGATTTCATGCGCTTGTCCATCAACGTAGCCTGCAAAATCTTCTGCCGGCCAGCCAAGACGTAAGAGTGATTGTTTGATTGCTCCACGTTGGCTCGGATGCACCACGATCGTTTCAGCATCAATACGAGCACCCAGCAGCGGTGCAATCTTCTTTGCGCGGATTACCTCTTCAAGAACTGCAGTGTCTGTTGTAACAAGAATTAATCCATGAACTGGATCTGCCTCAAGTCGCAGACGTCCATAGCGTGACATCGTCTCTGCAACGTCGACCAAGATTGAGTGGGGGACGGCATAACGCGAATATTTGATGAGAGTGTCAATAACTTGCTCGGCGTCATGGCCAGCAGCTCGTGCATTCCAGAGCCCAAGATTTGTCAGGCGATAGGTGTGGATGTGTTCTGGTGATCTTTCAAGTTCAGCAAACGGTGCGATTGCTCTGCGACATTCAACTGAGTCAGGATGATCAATATCTAAGAGAAGTGTCTTATCGCTTTGAACAATGAGTGGTCCATTAGTCATCCAAGAGATCCTTGATAAGAGCGTGCAATAAGGCTGTGCGTGGTTCAAGGGAGGCAGCACTTACCCATTCGTGTGGTGCGTGTGCCCCTTGGCCAACTGCTCCAAGTCCATCCAGAACCTGTGCACCCGCTGCTGCAGCGAAGTTTCCATCACTTGATCCGCCGACTTGTGCGCTACCAAGTGGTGCCATGCCAATTGCGGCGGCAACTTTTTCTACCCGTTCATAGAGTGCTGCAGTAGAAGCTGGTTGCAAAGGCGGGCGATTAATTCCACCTGTAACTTCGATGCGAGCAAGTGGATTGACTGCAGTAATACCTGTGATCGCTGCATGAATTCGCTCGAGTTCTGAGATCGCAAATGAGCGGATATCAATATCAAGGACTGCAAGATCTGGAACTGTGTTTGTTGTATTTCCTGAATGTACAACCGTCGGGACAACCGTGGTCCCATACTCTGTGTTTTCAAGAGATGCCAGTTTCAGAATTGTGTGTGCAATTTCAGTTGTCGCGTTAATACCCTTTTCAGGTTCAAGACCAGCATGGGAAGCAAGTCCATGCACATGCACCTGATACATCGAAGTTCCCTTACGACCAGTCTTCACCTTGCCATCGAGAGATGCTTCAAGAACTAAAACAGCCTTAGCCTTTGAAGAAATATCTTTAATGAGCTCACGTGATGCATGACTTCCAGTTTCTTCATCAGTAGTGGCAATCAGTGCAACAGATCCTTCAATACCCTTAAGCGCATAGAGAGCTTGCAAGAAACCAGCTTTCATATCAAATACACCTGGGCCGCGAATTACATCACCCTTTACTTCCCACAGAGGTTGATATGAACCATGTGGCCAGACAGTATCGAGATGAGCAAGAAGAACAATTTCTGGGTTCTGTGCGCCCCACCAGAAAACAGGGCGACCTTCAATCTCTTTAATTTCTGCGGGAGTTCCAAGTACACGTGTTGCGATATCACTCGCTAAACGAACAACGTTTCGGCAGGCATCGACATCTTCGGTGGGGGATTCACAGCGAACTAGTGCTTCAAGGGCTGCCAACATAGGCGTAAGTCTGCCGTATTCGCTTGCATTCTCGCTCGTCATAGCGAAGCCACCCCCGTTATTCGAGCGATTCTAAAGGTGGTTATCTCACCAGTTGCATGATCTCGCGCCAGAAGTGAGCCTGCTGAGAGCTTAAGCGGGTCGATGATGCGGTGTGAAATCAAGCCATTGTTATCGGCATAACCAATCGAGAGAGATTTATCTGCCGAATGAGTCAGGTGATGGCTGAGTATTTCAAGAGTTTCGTTTGCGGTTGTGCGCGGTAATTCACCAAGTGCGGATGCGGTGATGTTTCGAAGAGTGCTCTGGCGATGACTAGATTTTTCACCAGTACGTAGGGTACGAAGTGCTCCGTTCAGTGCGATCTCATCTGGCAGATCAAACTCACCAATAATTCTGGGAGGTCGTGCCTTTGTCTGCGCGCGCATAATCCGTGGCCCGGTGAGAAGAATCCCTTTGGAATCTTCAACAGCTGGCAGATAACCTGCGTTACGCAAGATATTGACCGCGTCATCAACTTCGAGATCACAGATGATGACTTCAGATGCGATCTTTCTAAAACCAAGACCTTCGAGTTTCTTATCTCCAATAATTGATGCGATAACAGATTGGTCTTCGCAGCGAATAAATGATGTCGTAGCACCTACACGTAACTTTCCATGCTTCTTTGCTACATCTGCAATCAGGTACTCAAGCGGTTGCGGCATCGGTGTCTTTGATGTTGCTTTTAGGAATTTTGTAATGTCATCGCCAGTTTTACCGTGGTCGAGTGCTCTGCGAATTGTGGCATCGCTAAATCTAAAAACCGTTGCACCGCCGCGAGACTCAACATCGGCAAGAAGTGCCATCTCTTGAGCAACCGCTTGCGCAAGGGGCCCTGGAGCAATCGCGGTGTTATCACTCTGGATAAGTATGTGATCAACTTCTGCTGGAAGATCTGAATCGATTTTTTCAAGAGAGTCACCTGCAAGAAGTGCTAGCCCATAATCAGAGATCACCGATTGTCCTGTGATTCCGAGCCATTCCGCTTCGCGTAGCGTGTATTCAATATAACTAGCGGGCACACCACCAGTACGTTTTGCTGGCCTCTGCCATTGGGCAGCGCTAATAAGTGAATCTGCAGTTACCGCGCCCGCTTGATTCTCTTTAAGAAGTGAAAGAGTGAGTGAACGAATTGATGCCGCATTTACACGATCAAGTTCTGGTCCAAGGGGAGCGATGTTCTTGGTTGTTTCATTTCCAACCAGACCGCTCACGCGCGAGGTGGTGAGCCAAGCAGATGCTAGAGAAGACCATTGATCTGATGCGCGTTGTGTTAACCAGATATCAAATTGTGTCGTTGGCAAGATGCGATCATCTGGATCGATCGTAAGCAGCGCGGTTACATAACAAAGCTCTGCCACAAATGCTGCGCAGCTTTCTTCAACTCCTAGATGCAGTGCCAGAGCTTTAAGGTCTCGCACTCCTAAACCACCAGATCGCAGCGCTGACGGTGGATCTTGTGCCCAGAAATTGAGAACTTCTTCCACCCAACGTAAAAATGTTGTGACATTGGCGATTGCAGCGCTATTTACATTCTTGCGATCCTTGACTGCAAATGAGTAAGTAATTTCAGGGCAGTTAATTTTCTGCTCTTTATGGATTTTTCCCCCGCGAAGTGCGATCGCTACTTCACGAGGCATCACAACGATTGTCTGGCTGTATGGAATCAGGAATCCTTCTTCCAGACACCATTGCACACCCGCACTAGGTTTCTTAATGTCACCAACGCTTCCGCGTGGTGGACCCCATGCCATCGCATCAAGAATCTTCTTTGCACCAGTTGGAGCTTCAGCAAGTTTCTTAAGGTTGAGCTTTGCCATTGATGGTGGACCAAGTTGGGCAACTTCATTACCCAATAATTCACGTAACGTCGTAGGCATACGTAGCCCATCGAGGGCAGGATAGATAAGGCCACGTTCAATCAGCCCCGGAATAACAAAAAGGGCTGGCTTATCGGTAAGGGCAGCAATAGTTTTTTCAGTAAAGGGCTCTGAAGCGATTGCGCAGGCTTCAAGTACTTGGAATTGCCATATGTTCAAGGCATCAATTGCGCGCGCAAGCGAAGGTGCAGATGATGCGCGAACAGCAAGACTTGCCATATCTGGAGGAACGGGAGAAATTAAATCCGGGCGATGTGAAAAGAGTTGTAAAAGGCCAGCATCATCTAACCCACGTAGGTAGTTGGCAAATGATCGAATTTCCATAACCTGCCTACATTAATGCAGAAAGGCCGCAAGCGTTAAATCAATTCCTATCGTGAGCGACGACGAGGCGTGATTAAGGCAGCCATGGAGGCAAGACGTGAGATTGCTGGCCCCAAGAAGCGATTAATTTTGCGAGCACGCCTGAAGTCGTGAATCGGCCACTTTTCGCGCGTTGCCCAAATTCTAAGTTTGGCATCTGGGTTGATGACCGATGGATTTCCAACAGCTTCTAAGAGAGGTAGATCGTTGTGGCTATCCGAATACGCAAAACATTGAGATAGATCAAAGCCATGTTCACTCGCAATTTTTTCAAGTGCGATCGCCTTCTCGCGTCCATGCAAGAGTGGTCCATTCATCTCACCGGTATAGATACCTTCATGAATTCCCGCCTTGCTACCGAGCGCACCGGTAAAGCCAAGACGTTTTGCAATCAGAGTTGCCATATCTTCTGGGGCTGCAGTGACCAACCACACTTCAACACCGTCGGCGAGATGTTTCTGTGCAATTTCAATTGTTCCTTGCCATAAGGCCGGTGAGACAAACTCGTCATAAATTTCTTGTGCCAGATTTTGAATTTCTTGGACATTATGTCCACCAATAAAGCTGGTTGCAGCATTCTGGAATTTGACGATCTCTTCCTTCTTCTCAGTTCCAGTTAATCTAAATCTCAGATTGGCGAGAACAAAGCGAGAGATATCAGCCTTGGTGAAATACCCACGCTGGTACATCCCGCGACCAAGGAAGTAGATAGTCGAACCACGGATGAGTGTGTTATCTACATCAAAGAACGCGGCCCTCTTCTGCTCGAGTTCCATGGCATAACCATAGCGAAATCAACACAATTCCCCCTTTATAGTTAGGTCTATGAGCAATAGCGTCCACGTGATCCGCCATGGTGAAGTCCATAATCCAGAGAAAATTCTTTATGGTCGCCAACCTGGTTGGAGACTTTCTGATCGCGGAGAAGAAATGGCGCAGGTATTAGGGCAGTGGTCGAAAGATATTGATCTTGGCGCACTGCACGTCTCACCTCTGCAGCGCGCACAAGAGACTGCAGCGCCAATTGCTGCTGCACATTCAATTGCGATCACTACAGATGAACGACTTATTGAGGCTGCAAATATCTTTGAAGGTAAACCGTTTGGAATTGGTGACGGGGTTTTGCGACATCCGTCAGCGTGGAGACACTTATGGAATCCCTGGAAACCATCATGGGGAGAACCGTATGTAGAACAAATCAATCGTATGCTTGCAGCGGTCTTTGCAGCACATAAGGCAGCTAACGGTAAAGATGCCATCTGTGTATCTCATCAATTGCCAGTCTGGATCTTGCGAAGTGCGATCGAAGGCCGTCGCTTGATTCATGATCCTAGAAAGCGTGAATGCACTTTGGCATCTGTGACAAGTATTCACTTTGACAATAATGGTCAAATCAGCGGAACTTCATACTCTGAACCAGCAGCACATCTTTTACCAGTTGTACCAAGGAAAAAATAATGCCCCGTAAAAAGATTTTTTCCATCATCGCACTCACTGCGCTGCTCTTGAGTGGATGTTCTGGCGGTGGAAGTTCCACAGCTGAAGAGAGTTTTGTAATCGGTAGTGGCGTTCAGACATATATTAATAAAGGCTCACGCGTGAAAGCACCTGAGTTAAGTGGCATGACGCTGACCGGTGTTAATTACACCCGCGAGGCAGGAAAAGTTGCAGTTGTAAATGTCTGGGCATCATGGTGCTCACCATGTCGAGCAGAAGCTCCCACTCTTGTGGCACTCTCAGAGAAGTACCCAGATGTGCAATTTATTGGGATTCTGACTCGCGATAATTTAGTAAACGCTGAAGCCTTTGTTCGAGCAAAGAAAATTACATATCCCACGCTAATTGATGATGCTCTTTTGATTGGTTTTAAAGGATCGCTACCCGCTAACGCAATTCCCTCAACTATTGTTATAGATAGCCAAGGTTATGTTGCAGCGCGTGTTTCTGGCATTGTCACTATAGGTTCGTTGAGCACACTTATTGAACGGGTGCAAAAATCATGAATGAATTCTTTGTCAACAATCTCTTTGATGGGTTTATACTCCTTGCACTCCCTCTTGCCTTTGTGGCAGGTCTGCTCTCCTTTATCTCACCGTGCATCCTGCCTCTAGTGCCGGGTTACCTCTCATATGCTGCCGGATTTTCACAAGCAAGAGGACGAGTGTTACTCGGTTCATCACTCTTTGTTATGGGATTTTCTCTCCTCTTCATCTCATACGGCGCGCTCTTCGGTGGACTAGGAGCAAGAATTGCCGTCCATGAAGAGATCATTACTCAAGTTCTGGGAATTTTCACTATTGGATTGGGAGTGATTTTTGCTGGAGCTTTTCCAATGATGCCAACTCTTCGTCCGCGCTTTTCCACAACAGGCGGACTCATCGGTGCGCCAATTCTCGGTTTTCTCTTTGGTGTTGGCTGGACTCCTTGTATTGGTCCAGCACTTGCAACTGTGCAGACTTTGGCCTTTAGCGAATCGAGCGCTTTTCGCGGTGCAGTCTTATCACTCGGTTACTGCCTTGGCCTTGGTCTTCCCTTTATTGCAACTGGACTCTTCTTTGATCGCTCTGCACGCTTGCGTAATTTCCTGACTCGTAATGGAAGAGCAATCTCACTTATCGGTGGAATATTCTTAATAATTATTGGCATACTTCAAGTAAGTGGTGCATGGAATTCATTGATGATCGATCTGCGATCAGTAATTAGCGATTTTGCTCCGGTGATTTAATGGTTACCCAGATGCAGACTGAAGTTCCTGAAATTGGTGCTGGCGGATTAGCTCGTTTTGCTTGGCGACAACTCACAAGTATGCGCACTGCGCTGATTCTTTTGATGCTGTTGGGGTTAGCGGCAATTCCAGGTTCGCTTCTGCCACAGCGCCCTCAGAATCCAATGGCTGTGCGCGAATACTTTGCCAATCAACCAGGACTTGCGCGCTGGATTGATAGGGCGGGCGGCTTTGATGTTTATGCCTCATCTTGGTTTAGCGCGATTTATATCCTTCTCTTTATCTCACTGATCGGATGCGTACTACCTCGTACCTTTGAACACTTTAAAGCGATGCGCGCACTGCCTCCAGTCACACCTAAGAACTTAGAGAGACTTGAAGCCCACTCAGCATTTGTCGGCGATGGCAATGATCTTGAGCGAGCGGAGAAGTGGTTACGCGAGAATCGTTTCCGCCTTCGTGTTCAAGATGGTTCAATCTCTGCTGAAAAAGGATATGTTCGAGAAAGCGGCAATTTACTATTTCATCTCTCACTCATTCTTATCCTTGTCGGAGTAAGCGTTGGCGCTCTCTTTGGAATGAGGGGTAGCGCCATTATTACAACAGGTGAACGCTTTATAAATCTGGCAACAAGCTATGACTCTTTAGACTATGGAAAACTCACTGACGAGACTTCACTCAATACGTATTCGATCAGACTCAATAAGTTCGTTGCTACCTATGATCCAGTAACAAATTTTCCGCTAGATTATTCAGCCTTTGTCACGACAATTGACGAACTTGGTAATAAGCGAGACCAAGTAATTAAGGTAAATAGCCCGCTCACTTTTGGAACATCACGTGTTTATCTGCAAGCCAATGGATACTCACCATTTGTTACAGTGCGCGACGAAATAGGCAATGTCACATTCCAAGGCGCAGTTCCGTTCTTGCCACAGGATACAAATCTTCGCTCTATCGGTTCCATTAAAGTTCCAGAAGCAACACCTCAACTTGGTTTTGTCTCTTCCTTTGTCCCAACCTATGAGCGCGATCCACAGATGGGTGCCATCTCTGTCTATCCACTGCTCTTAGAACCGAAATTATTGTTTTCAATCTGGGAAGGTGATCTAGGTCTCGATACTGGTGCCCCACAATCTATTTATAAAATCGATACATCATCAATGACGCGTATCGCTCTAGATTCTTTAGCTCCAGGGAAAAGTTATAGTTTTAAGGGTGGAAGTATCACCTTTGAAAAAGTTGAACCGTGGATCAATCTGCAGATCGTGAGAGATCCTGGCAAGAGCTATTCGCTCATCGGCGGTATTCTTGCGCTACTTGGATTACTGGCATCCCTATTCGGGCGTCGACGACGCATATGGATCAAGGTTGATGCCAGCGGACGTGTTGAAGTTGCAGGTCTTGCAAAGACAAATGCAGCGGCGCTAGAAGAAGAAATGGTTCGTTTTGTGAGTGCAATTAAGGGAGAGAAGTAATGCAGACAACATGGGCTTACATCTCCAACAACTTTATCTATAGCGCCATGGGTGTTTTCGCACTGTCATTCTTTGCGCATGCATTTGAGACAGCTTGGGCGGTTAAAGTTCCTGCAGACGGTTCAGATGCCCGAAAGATGGATTACAGCAAAGCTGATAAAGCTGCGCGAATAGCAACTGCACTTATGCTTCTTGGCTTCATTCTCTTATTAGTTGGAGTTATTGCTCGTGGTCTCTCAAATGGACATGTTCCTTGGGGAAATATGTACGAGTTCTCAATTACTGGAGCACTTACCTTTACTGGTGCATATCTTGTCGCGCTTCGTAAATATGACCTTCGCTGGCTCGGTCTCTTTATCTCACTTGCAGCTCTTCTGACACTTGGCACTGCGATAACTCTTCTCTATCGTGACAGCGCACCACTTGTTCCTGCACTTAAGTCAACGTGGTTGATCATTCACGTAGTTGCCGCAATTATCTCTGGTGGAGTTTTCTTACTTTCAAATGTAATCGCCGGTGCGTATCTCTACCTTGATGCTCGCGAACGAGGAGCGGGTCGTCCTGCCTGGGCAACACGCCTTCCAGCTCTTGAAGTTCTCGATCAACTTTCTTATCGTCTTGTTGCATTTGTATTTCCACTATGGACGTTTTCAGTTATCGCTGGCGCAATCTGGGCTGAGAGTGCATGGGGACGTTATTGGGGTTGGGATCCAAAAGAGACGTGGGCATTTATTACCTGGGTTGCCTACGCAGCATATTTGCATGCTCGCGTCACTGTCGGCTGGAAAGGTCGCCGTGCTGCGTGGCTCTGTCTATTTGCCGGATCTACATTTTTATTTAACTATGTCTATGTCAATGTATGGGGAACAGGCAAGCACACATACTCTGGTTTGTAGAATTAAAAAAAGTTAGAGCTTACGCAGAAAATCTGGGTCATCATCAGGCGGCAAGATACGTCGCTTAGGACCCTTCTTAAATCCACCGCCATTTCCGCGGTTACGTCCTGCAATGAAATATGCAATCGCACCAAATGCTTGCGTAAACAAGATAACTAGAAGCCAGCCCCATTTAGGAAGATTCTTTATCTGGGTCTCATCTTTCATCGCACAATCAATAAATGCATAGAGCGGTAGCGCTGCTAGCGCGATGAAAAGAAGAACTCTGAGCATGAACCAATCCTAGCCGCTAAATAATCAGTGCGAGAGATAGGGCCAGGCTAAAGAGCATCTGCAGCTTTCCTGTTTTTCCAAGGAGTGCAATCAACTCGACCCCCTGAATTCCTGACCTGAGCGCTTTGAGAATTGAGATGGTCATCGGCAGCGTGAGCAAGGTCAGCAAAGTCCACGGCGTACCAAACCCTGCGGTGAGTAGATATGGAGCGATGACGAGCACGGTATAAAGGATCCTTGATCGTTTATCTCCCAAGCGGACAGCAAGTGTGAGCTTTCCTGCGACCTCATCCTTAGCGCGGTCCCGAATATTGTTAATGACCAAAATTGCGCAAGCTAGTGAACCAACGATGACACCTGCAAGTATTGACTGCCCGGTGATCTCTTCAGTTTGAACATAAAAACTTCCAACAGTTGCGACAAGACCGAAGAAGATAAAGACAAAAAGTTCACCAAGGCCCATATATCCGTAAGGGCTCTTGCCACCGGTGTAGCCCCACGCAGCGGCAATTGAGATCGCACCTACCGCGATTAGCCACCACGAAGTTGTGATCGCAAGACCAAGCCCTGCAACTGCAGCGACGCCAAATGAGATAAATGCTGCGCTCTTTACCTGAATCGGTTTTGCTAGCCCTCCTGCCGTAATTCGTGAGGGACCAATGCGATCGTTATCAGTTCCGCGAATTCCATCCGAATAATCATTTGCATAATTAACGCCGATTTGAAGTGAGAGGCTCACGATCAGTGCCAATAGCGCTGTCAGGGGATTCAATGAATCTCCAGCAAGGGCAGTAGCTACAAGTACGGGTGCAATTGCAGCAGGAAGTGTGCGAGGGCGTGCACCATCTACCCAGATACCCAGTGAGCTCTTAGACATTGAACTCCCTTTGCGCGCGATCGATAATCTGCGCACGATCGATCTTACCGATACCGATAAGAGGTAGTTCATCAAAAACTAGTAATTGCTTAGCTTTAGCAATATCTCCAAGAGCACTGCTCAATACCGCGCTCACTTCAATTATCGATGGCTTTTCTCCACCGGAAACTGCTACAACTAAGCGCTGACCCCATTGCGCGTCATCTACGGCAACGGCACACCATTGCAGGTGAGGAAAAGCAGTAAGGAGAATCTCATCTACGTGAGTGAGTGAGACTTTCTCTCCGCCCGTATTGTAAACATCATCGCTTCTGCCAAGAACCTTAAGAATCCCATCTTCAATCACGCCATGATCTGAAGTTGTAAACCAACCATCGCGATATTGCTGATTCCACAGTTCCTCATTATTGAGGTAACCAGATGTCAACACTGGTCCCGAAATTTCGATTAGCCCAGCATCTGAAATGCGCAAGCCAACACCCTTAAGTGGAGTTCCTTCGTAGATACATCCTCCAGAAGTCTCGCTCATTCCATACGTTCTTACCACCGAAATTCCTGCATCAAGTGCCTGGTGTAAAAGATCTTCTTGAAGTTGTGCTCCGCCAACAAGAACCTTTTTCGACGATTGCAAGTGAGCCAATAGTTTCTCATCGCCATTGAGTGCTTGAAAAATTTGAGTGGGAACAACTGCCGAGAAGTCTGTATTCACATATTCGGTTACATCACGAAGATCGACAGGAGTTGTTCCAAGATCAAGTGCGCGAATTAATACATTGATTCCTGCGATGTGATGTAGCGGCAAGAGCAGGGCCCATGTCTGTCCTGGGCGAGCTTGTAGATAATCAAGTGAAGCTCGTGCAGATGCCAAGAGTGCGGTAGAGCTGAGCGCTACAGTTTTTCTTGTACCCGTTGAACCTGTTGTTCCAACAATGAGACAGATATCGCTATCGACACTTTCAATCGCTTCATTTGTGAAGTTAAGGGCCGGACCCTGGTGGGCTAGCGCCTTGGCTACGAGATTCATCACATCGCCGATCGCCAGCACGGGATCGACCGAGATCACAGGGCGTGATCGGTTACTTGAGTTGGCCGAGATATCCATAGCCCGCGTAGGCTATCGCCTGCAAGTAAGAGTGGAGGAATCGTGAGCAAGCCAATTAAGCGTGAGTTTGGGGATCGCACTATCCCAGCATGGGCAACCGGCAAGGGTGGCGCTGATTTCATCGACGTGAAATACCAAGTCGCAGATGGCATCGCCAAGATCACCATCAACCGCCCAGAGGTTCGTAACGCATTCCGCCCACAAACAATTATTGAGCTGCAACAAGCATTCTCACTTGCTCGTGATAACTCAGATGTCGGTGTCATTATCTTGACCGGCGAAGGCACTGAAGCGTTCTGTTCAGGTGGCGACATCAGGGTTCGTGGAGATGATGGATACCTCGGCGATGACGAACTCGCACAACACGGTGTCGGACGCCTGAATGTTTTAGATCTACAGATTCAAATTCGCCGCACACCTAAGCCAGTCATCGCAATGGTCGCCGGATGGGCAATCGGTGGCGGACATGTTCTTCACGTCGTCTGCGATCTTACGATTGCAGCAGAGAATGCCAAGTTCGGACAGACCGGTCCAATGGTTGGATCTTTCGATGGTGGTTACGGTTCAGGACTTCTTGCTGCAAGTGTTGGCCAGAAGAAGGCGCGCGAGATTTGGTTTATGACTCGTCAATACGATGCGCAAGAAGCGCTCGCCATGGGTCTTATTAATACAGTCGTTCCAGTCGATCAACTAGAAGCCGAAACAGTTTCGTGGTGTCGCGAGATGTTACGGAACTCTCCAATGGCGCTTCGTCTCTTGAAGTCAAGTATGAATGCAGCAGATGATGGATTAGCTGGCGTGCAACAACTCGCTGGCGATGCAACCTTGCTCTTCTACTTAAGCGAAGAAGGACAAGAAGGACGCGATGCTTATAAAGAAAAGCGCGCTCCTGACTTCGGTAAATTCCCTAAGCGCCCTTAATTCTTATGCTCGATGACCTCCTTGCAACACTTCGCGTAATTACTCTTCCTACGCGCACCAATTTTCGTGGTGTGACCTATCGCGAAGTTGCACTTATGCAAGGCCCACAAGGGTGGGGAGAGTTCTCACCATTTCTGGAATACGACGATAACGAGTGCCGGCCATGGCTTGCTAGCGCAATAGAGGCAGCAACAGTTGCTCGTCCAGCACGCTTTCGAGATGCCATTGCAATCAACGGCACAATCCCAGAACTCAACGATAAAAAAGAGATCGAAGCTCTGATGGATACATATCCTGGGGCAAAGACTTTTAAAGTCAAAGTGGGAAGTAATCTCACCGACAATGTCATGCGAGTTGCCCGAGTATTTTCAAATGCGCCAAAGGCTGCGATTCGCGTTGATGTCAACGGACTCTGGTCGGTAGATGAAGCCCTCACCAATCTATACGCATATTACGAAGAGATCGGCCCACTTCAATACGTTGAACAACCGTGCGCAACTATCGAAGAGCTACGCGAACTCAAACGCAAGATAAAGATTCCAGTTCGCATCACAGCAGATGAAATCATTCGTAAGGCGCTCGATCCATTTAAAGTAGATCTCACCGATGCAGCAGATATTGTGATGCTCAAAGTCCAACCACTAGGTGGTATTCAAAGATCTCTCGACATTGCAGCCCATCACGGACTTCCAGTAGTTGTGTCGAGCGCGCTAGAAAGTGGCATCGGAATCGAATACGGACTCGACCTTGCAGCATCGATTAGCGATCTCACCTTTGATTGCGGTTTAGCTACAGGCTCACTTCTGGCACGTGATGTTGCAGAGCACCAGATCATTGATGGAAAGATCGCGCTAGGTCAGATATCTCCACAATTAGATGGTCTTGATGTATCACCAGATCGCTTTGAATGGTGGAAGAATCGCATCATGAGAGTCGGAGCGTTACTTACATGAGTGAAGCAACGACTCTAGCTCGCGTTATTGTGCGCCAAATTGTGCAAGCCGGCATTACCGATGCCGTCCTGGCACCTGGATCGCGCAACGCACCGTTATCAATCGCCTTCTATCAAGCAGAGCAGGCTGGATTAATTAATCTTCATGTAAAGATAGACGAACGCGGTGCAGCCTTCTTTGCCCTTGGTCTGACAAAGGCAACTGGACGTCCTGTTCCTGTTATCTGCACAAGCGGAACAGCGGTAGCAAATTTTCACCCTGCAGTTCTTGAAGCTTCGCATAGCAATGCCCCATTGTTATTGCTTACAGCAGATCGACCAGCACGACTTCGCAGAACAGGTGCCAACCAAACTACAGAACAAGCACGAATCTTCGGTAAAGCTGTGCGTTACTTTGCAGATATTTCAGGAGCTGCATATCCGATGGAGCTTCCCTTTAACTCACTCCAAACAGGTCCGGTACATCTAAACTTACAATTTGAAGAGCCACTCATTGGCGACTCAGATACTTTGTGGCTAGATCAAATAAAGATTGATCCACCAAAAGAATTTGATCGCAAAGGTCCGGGAACTTTTCATACAAAGTCCACACGTGGCGTCTTGGTCATTGGCCATGATCGCGCAGGACTTTCTCAAGAAAGTGTTGAAAAATTCGCATCTGAACTCGGTTGGCCGGTTATTGCCGAAGACCCTCTTTCATTTAAGGATGCAATTGCTCATGCCAGCATCTTTCTGACTTCAACAAAAATTCGAAGTGAGGTAAAGCCAGATGTCGTAGTGATTATTGGGCGAACTACACTTTCTAGGAGTATCAACTCAGTGATTGCTCAAGCACGAAAGACCATTGTTATTGATCCACGCATGGCCACGGTAGATCAAGACCGTAGCGCTGATCAGAAATTCCTAGCACTTCCAAATCTTGAGGTACCAATTGCCGACCCAGATTGGGTGGCGATATGGAACAAGTTAAGTGAGCGTGCCTCGAAAGTAGTTTCTGAGTTAGATACATGGTCTGAAGAGACTTTCGCTCGTGACTTTGCCGCAGCTCTCCCAACAGGGGCATCCTTGTTTATCGCTTCTTCTCGACCAATTAGAGATCTTGAAGGATTTGCTAAGCCTCGAAAGGATCTACAGGTCTTTGCCAATCGTGGGTTGGCGGGTATTGATGGAAATATCTCTACCGCCCTTGGTATTGCTTCAAGTTCAGAGAAAACTTTTGCAGTACTTGGCGATCTAGCATTTTTACATGATGTAAGTGCGCTGGCACATGCTGGAAATCCTGACTTGCGACTCTTTGTCATCGATAACAACGGCGGCGGAATATTTTCAACGCTTCCACAAGCAGGAGTTGATGGTTTTGAGAAGATTTTTGGAACACCGCATGGTCGGGATATCCATGCAATCGCAACTTCTTTTGGAGTTAAGACCTCAACAATTTCAACAAGTGCTGAGCTTGCGAAGGTTGTTGCAGAGCCAGTTAAAGGTTTTGAAATTGTTGTTGTTCAAGTTCCTTCACGCCAAGCAAATGGCAACTATCTCAAAGGTATTTATGCGAAGATGGAATCACTCTAAAGCGCTACGCATTGGCGCAAATTTTGCGTTACTCTCTTGAAGTTCCTTCTCTGGATCAGAACCCAGAACGATTCCGCAACCGGCAAAGATTCGGATTGATGTATCTGTGACTTGGCCACAGCGAAGGGCGATTCCGAGTTCACCGTCACCGCGTGAATCAATCCAGCCAACAGGACCTGCATAGCGTCCACGACTCATGCCTTCAATGGATGAAATCACTTGAGAGGCCAGATGTGTGGGCGTTCCACAGACTGCAGCAGAAGGATGCAGTCTGGAAAGAAGTGAGAAGGCATCGACATCAATCTTTGACTCGATCAGTGCACCAGTCACATCGGTTGCAAGGTGCATCACATTGGCAAGGTGTAATACAAATGGAGATTCAGGAACATTCGTTGAGGTACAGAATGGTTCGAGTGCATCTGCCACAGAACGCACGGCATATTCATGTTCTTCTAAATCTTTAGATGAACGTGCAAGGGATGCTGCCAGTGCTAAATCTTTTTCGTCATCTCCAGTCTTACTAATGGTTCCAGCCAAAACGCGGGAAGTAACCATGCCACGAGTAAGTCGGAGCAAGAGTTCTGGTGTTGCTCCAACGAGATTATCGACAGCAAATACGTAAGTAGATGGATATTGCTCGTTTAAATTGTTAAGAATGGGGCGGAGATCAATGGTGCGATCGGCCACTGCAACTAGATCGCGTGCCAATACGACTTTTTCTAACTCGCCAATTTCAATTTCACCTTTAGCTGTTGCTACGCGAGACATCCACTCATTAGGGGTCAGAGATCCATCCGCCCAAGCAAACTCTGCGGGATTGAGTTCAGGTGCTTTTTTCGGCAGGTATGGCTGGGCTTTATCACCGATCCAGGTCATCCATGAGACTCCGGATCGTGTTCCGACGACGACTTGTGGAATAACAAGTACAGACTCTTCATTTTCATCGAATGAGAAAGATGTAAAAACAATTGGCCCGGTGCCGCTGACATTAAGAGTATTTACAACGTTAAATGTTGCAAGCTGTTCGTCCCACCACTGGCGAGCATCTCTAAAGCGATTGGGTCCCTTAACTGTTGTCTTTGCGTATTCGCCCCAACCCACAACCCCTTGTCCTCCGCGAACCCAAGAGAGCGCGCCACTTTCAGGAAGTAGATCCAGAAGTGGCAGGTGGGAAGAAACCTTTGAGGTTGTTACAGGAATGAGGGAAGTCATAGAAAATTAGGCGTTAAGTTTTCGCGAAATTCTCTTCCAGATAAGTGGAAGTGAGGTTGCGGTGATTGCAATCTTGAGCGCTTCACCAAAAATAAATGGTGTGAGTCCGACAGCGATTGCCTGTGACCAGCTCATCTCTAAACTAAAGTGAAGCCAAGTGAGTCCAAAGGCAAAGATAATTATGGTTCCGAGAATGAGCATCGGAAAAGATGTGCGGAATTTCTGATCAGCTTTTCTCTGTGCGAAATAACCAATAACAAATGTGGCAACTAACATTCCAATCAAATACCCGCCGGTCGCGCTAGTAATTCGCGCCAAGCCGTGGCTAGGAAGCGTTGCAGATGGTGCAAAGAGGGGCGCGCCAGCGATTGCGGCTAATAGATATGTAGCAAAAGTTGCGGTGGCTAAACGAGCACCGTATGTGGTTGCAATAAGAAAGACGCCAAGTGTTTGACCTGTGACCGGAACCGGTGACCCTGGAACTGGGATTGCAATTTGGGCGAGCGCGGAGAGGAAGAGGACTCCGCCGACTAAAAATAGTGAATGTGTGAGGGCGGTAGATGCTGGAAAAACAGCGCTGCGCAGCGTCTGTGATTGCGCTCGACTTGAAGTCATCTCGTTTCCCATCAG
>JNSK01000082.1_pt1 | contig 17672 bp, 16 predicted proteins | sample 210681 | NCBI WGS metagenome assembly JNSK01 (sample SAMN02808684, study PRJNA238866) | freshwater metagenome | biome: fresh water; feature: freshwater reservoir; material: water; isolation source: water column of the freshwater reservoir Embalse de Amadorio in Spain | place: Spain: Valencia ...
CTTGTTGGTTGACATAGGCGAGCATGAGAACTTCTCTAGTTTTCACATCTTGAGCAATTGCAGGAATCAGAGCTTGCGGATCTTTGAGCAATGCAAGCACTTCATCGGATAGCTGATATTTGCTCATGGAGTAATTCTGCCCTATGGCTTATTGACGGTGCGAATGCAATATCCAGCAGCGCTCAAATACGACTTTACGTCAGAGATTCGATGAATGCCGAAGTGAAAAACACTCGCTGCCAATAGCGCATCCGCCCCAGCATCAAGTGCTGCGGCAAAATCCGAGAGAGCTCCAGCCCCACCACTTGCAATCAATGGAACTTTGGCGGATTTTCTTACAGCCGAAATCATTCCAATGTCATAACCTGCTCGAGTCCCATCAGCATCCATTGAGTTGAGCAAAATTTCACCAACGCCTAGTGCGCAAGCTTTTTCAACCCACTCAATTGCATCTACTCCGGCGCTTTCGCGTCCACCATGTGTTGTTACTTCAAAGCCAGATTCTGTGCGCGCTCGTCTTGCGTCTACAGAAAGTACTAATACTTGCGAACCAAATCGATCCACAATTTCTGAAATAAGTTCGGGTCTTTTTAGCGCAGCGGTATTGATAGAAACTTTATCGGCGCCTGCACGCAATAAGTTATTCACATCTTCAACGCTTCGTATTCCTCCACCAACTGTCAGTGGAATAAATACTTGCTCTGCTGTTCTTCGAACAACATCAAGAGTTGTTTCGCGACCAGCAGAACTTGCTGAAATATCTAGGAATGTTAATTCGTCAACACCTTCGCGATCATAGAGCGAAGCCATCTCAACCGGATCGCCCGCATCTACCAAATCTGTGAAATTTACACCTTTAACTACTCGTCCATCAGTCACGTCAAGACAAGCAATGATTCGAACTGAGAGCGTCATCGGCGTGTAACTTCTAAAGCTTGTTCTAATGTGAATGCTCGTGCATACAGCGCTTTGCCAACAATTGCGCCCTCAACGCCAATAATTCGAAGTGCAGCGAGATTTTCAATATCGGTTAAATTTGAAATTCCACCACTAGCAACAACGGGGGCTTTAGTTGCAGCACAAACACTCTTAAGCAAATCGAGGTTGGGGCCTGCAAGAGTTCCATCCTTGGTTACATCTGTGACGACATAGCGTGCACAGCCATCGCGATCTAATCGCTCGATAGTTTCATAGAGATCTCCGCCATCTCGTGTCCAGCCGCGCGCAGATAGAGTTGTTCCGCGAACATCTAAACCAACAGCTATTCGATCTCCAAACTCTGCAATAACCCGAGAAGTCCACTCAGGATTTTCTAGAGCTGCAGTTCCAAGATTTACTCGTGCACATCCTGTTGCAAGAGCGCGCCTGAGTGATTCGTCATCTCGTATTCCACCCGATAACTCGACTTTAATATCTAGCGAACCGATTACATCGCTGAGTAATTCGGCATTGCTGCCGATTCCGAAGGCAGCATCAAGGTCAACTAAGTGAATCCATTCTGCTCCTGATTTTTGAAAATCTAAGGCAGCATCTAGCGGTACGCCATATGAGGTTTCCTGACTTAATTCGCCTTGTATTAAACGAACTGCTTTGCCATCTTTAACATCAACAGCAGGCAATAACTCGAGGTAACTCATAGATCTGCACTCCAGTTCGCGATGAGTGAAAGGCCAGCTTTGCCAGATTTTTCTGGATGAAACTGCGTTGCACATAAAGGGCCATCTTCAACTGCAGCCAAGAACTTTTCTCCATATGTTGTCCATGCTTGAACAGTGCCTACAGATTCTTTTGCAGCATATGAGTGAACAAAGTAAAAGGATTCATTTTCAATTCCTTTAAACAATCTAGATGAACCTGAAACTTCAACCGTGTTCCATCCCATATGAGGAAGTATTGGCGCATCTATTGCACTTACTTCACCGTTCCACATTCCAATACCTTTGTGCTTTCCATGTTCTAGGCCATCACTAAAGAGAATCTGCATACCAATGCATATTCCTAAGGTGGATTTGCCCGCACTCTTTCGCTGGCGAATAACATCTGCGGCATCTATTGCATTGATGCCATTCATACACGCCGCGAAAGCTCCAACGCCAGGAACAACTAGACCATCAGCCTTGAGTGCAACATCTAGATCTGAAGTGAGTTCGACATCGTGTCCGGTGGTTGCAAATGCACGTTGGGCAGATCGTAAATTTCCCGATCCATAATCCAGAATTGCTATCAAAGAACGCCCTTAGTCGATGGAACTCCGGTAACGCGCGCGTCTAATGAAACTGCATCTCGAAGTGCACGTGCAACTGCTTTGAATTGCGCCTCAAAGACGTGGTGAGCATTGCGACCTTCAAGAACTCTGATGTGAAGAGCGATACGCGCTTCTGCCACAATCGATTCCCAAATGTGTTTACCAAGAGTTGTATCAAATGTACCGATGAGCTCAACGATTTCTGGTTGACGGTGTACTAAGTAAGGACGACCCGAAAGATCTACCGCAGCCTGAACAAGTACTTCATCTAATGGCACCATGGCATCACCAAAGCGGCGAATACCTGTTTTATCTCCGAGTGCTTCGCGGAGTGCTTGTCCAAATGCGAGAGATGTATCTTCGACTGTGTGGTGTGAATCAACATCAATATCTCCAGTTGTTTTTACTGTGAGATCAAAGCCCGAGTGCTTTCCAAGTTGCGAGAGCATGTGATCGAAGAATGCGACGCCTGTATCAACAGAGATATTTCCCTGACCATCAAGGTTTAGTTCTACAAGAACGCTTGATTCTTTCGTTGTACGTTCCACACGTGCACTTCTCGTCATTGGATCCCCTTCACTGGTCTTTACTTGTTTAGAACATCTTTTAAGGCAGAGATGAACTTCCTATTTTCAGCTTCGTTGCCGATAGTCACCCGCAAATAACCTTCTAGGCCTACATCGCGAATGAGGACTCCTTTATCGAGCAAATCTTTCCATACATCTGCACTTGCTCGCTTGAATCCCGAAAAGAGCAAGAAATTCGAGCAACTAGGAACCACTTCAAGGCCTAATTGTGTCAATTGACTTGCTACGTCTTCACGAGCAGCGATGAGGCCGTGAACATTTGCCAATAATTCGTTACTACATTCAAGTGCAGCGCTAGCTGCAACCTGAGTCAATGCACTGAGGTGATACGGCAAACGAACAAGTCGCATTGCGTCTATGACTGAAGGGTGAGCAACTAAATATCCAACTCGGGCGCCAGCGAAGGCAAAGGCTTTGCTCATTGTTCTGATCACAACAATGTTTGGATACTTCTCGATTAGCGTGACAGCAGATTGTTCGGATGAAAACTCTGCATATGCTTCATCAATTACGAGTAACCCTGAAACTGATCGTGCGCTTCGAGCAAGAGATTCTATTTCTGAGATAAGTACAGCACTTCCCGTTGGATTATTTGGAGTCGTAATGAACGTCAGCGCAGGTCGAAGCGATTCAATCTGAGCAGCTGCTGCATCGCAATCTAAAGTGAAATCTTTGCGACGAGAACCATCAATCCATGGCGTCGCAGTAACTTTGGCAATCAAAGGGTGCATCGAATATGAAGGTGTAAAACCAAGGGCTGACTTGCGACCAAAGGCCAAGAATATAGATTGAATGATTTCGTTGCTGCCATTAGCTGCCCACACATTTGAAATATCAAATGAAGTATTGGATTGAGAATTAATGTAGTTTGCAAGTGACGTGCGAAGTGCTGATGCTTCGCGATCGGGATAGCGATTGAGTTCAGCGCCAATGTCTCTGACGCGATTAGCGATTGCTTCAATGAGTGCAGGAGATGGCGAATAAGGATTTTCATTTGTATTAAGAGAGGCATCCGCACTTACTTGCGGTGCGCCATAAGGCGACATTGGAGCAAGTTCTTCGCGCAGCGGTAACCATTGTGGCCAGTTACTCATGATGAACTCTTGCCTTCTAGGCGCGCACTCATGGCTTCACCATGCGCAGGCAGATCTTCTGAATTTGCCAGTGTGATTACTGTCGGAAGAATGTCGGTAAAGGCTTCTTCGTTGTACTCAATGAAATGCAATCCGCGCAAAAATGTATGCACCGATAGCCCACTTGAGTGACAAGCACAGCCACCTGTTGGCAACACGTGATTAGAGCCAGCAGAGTAATCACCTAAAGAAACTGGAGAAAAGCGACCAATAAATATAGCGCCGGCATTTCTAATCTTCTGGGCATCAGCCGCACTATTTTTAGTTTGAATCTCAAGGTGTTCTGCCGCATAAGCATTAGCAACTTCGATTGCTTGCTCAATTGAATCAACTAAGACGCAGGCAGATTGGATGCCAGTGAGGGCTTCATTAATTCGTGCAGAGTGTTTTGTACGGGGCACACGAATTGCAAGTTCTTTTTCGACATCATCGATTAATTTCTTACTATCGGTGATGAGTACGGCTGCTGCAATGACATCGTGTTCTGCTTGGCTAATGAGATCGGCAGCGACATCTGCTGCGATTGCACTCTCATCTGCAACGATTGCAATTTCAGTAGGCCCTGCTTCTGAATCAATTCCGATGATTCCACGTAGTGCACGTTTGGCAGCAGCTACATAAATATTGCCCGGTCCAGTAACAAGATCGCATTTTTCACAGAGATTTTCCATGCCATATGCAAAGAGCGCAATCGCTTGAGCACCACCGACTGCATAGACCTCGGTTATTCCCAAAAGTTCACAGGTTGCAAGAATTGTTGGGTGTGGCAATCCGCCAAACTCACTCTGTGGCGGAGAAGCGACGGCGATGCTTTCAACTTTTGCGATTTGCGCAGGAATAACATTCATCATCACACTGCTTGGATAAACAGCGCGTCCGCCAGGAACATATAAACCAACGCGGTCTACGGGTACCCACTTCTCTGTCACTGTTCCACCATCGACAACCTTCGTAGTTGTTTCACTGCGTCGCTGATCTTCGTGAACTTTTCTGATTCGCTGCGCGGATATTTCAAGTGCGCTACGAATTCCTGGATCTAACTCTTTCAGGGCTTTCGTGAGTTCTGCGCGTGGAACTTTAATTGAGGGCGGGGTGACTCTGTCGAATTCTTGAGCTAGCGCGATTAAGTCTTTTTCGTTGCCGTTTTTTACTCGCAACAATATTGGTTCAACTAATTTCATCGCCTCGGCAACATCGAGTGCTGCTCGTGGAATCGATTGTGAGTATCCAGCTTTAGATAAGCGTTGACCACGAAGGTCTACTAAACGCATCATTGGCCAGCCTCACAATTGTTAAGAATCGGTAGAGGCTTAAATTCTACTAGCCCTGAAGGCAGTTGGGCCCGAGAATTGATTTGAGGTCAGCGCTGAGTGATGGCGAAGAAGTAATCAACGTCTCTAACTTCATGACGGTGCGCATTCCATTCTCATCAAGGTGTAGATGCACTTCGCGCTTGCCCGGGTGTGAACGCAGAATCTCTTTCATTCGATCAACAACTGGTGGTGTGCACTGATTAATAGGAAGCGTAATAACAAGTGGTCCAGTTGGACCGGCGCTGACATCTGCGTTCTTCATTTCAAGTGCTGTAAATCTAACTTGGTCTTCGCGCTTATCTACTCGACCACGAACCAAAACTATGCGATCTTCGGTCAGCGTTAATGCATATTGATTGTAAGTATTGGAAAAGAAGAGTGCTTCGATAGATCCTTCTAGATCTTCAATAGTTACAACTGCCCATGAAGCACCCTGTCGGGTGACTTTTCTTGTTACAGAAGTAATCAAGCCACCTATTGTCACAATCTGATCATGATGGCCGCCGTCATCGAGTAATTCGCTGATGGACATATCTGTGCCAGAACGCAAAACATGTTCGATGCCTAGCAACGGATGATCAGAAACGTAGAGACCTAACATCTCGCGTTCGTATGAGAGCAGCATTGCTTTTTCCCATTCACCGGAGGGGATATCTAAAGCAACGTTTGAAACTGACGTTGCAGACTCTCCCCCAAACAAATCAAATTGACCAATTGCTTCTGCGCGCTTTGTTTCAATGACAGAGTCGATTGCTTCAAGGTAAACAGCCATCAAACCTTTACGAGTATGTCCCAGTGAATCAAAAGCGCCAGCTTTAATGAGGGATTCAATAGTTTTCTTGTTGCATACTTGTGCATCGACTTTTGCCAGGAAGTCGCCGAAAGATTGGTAGCGACCTTTGCTATCGCGTCCACTCTTGATGGAAGCAACGACGCCTTCTCCTACATTTCGAATAGCTGCTAAACCAAAACGAATGTCAGTTCCACGTGGGGTGTATTCGGCATCTGACTCATTGACATCAGGTGGTAAAACTTGGATTCCCATACGACGACACTCACTTAAGTACAGCGCCGATTTATCTTTGTCATCTCGCACAGAGGTAAGAAGAGCTGCCATATATTCAGTTGGATAATTCGCTTTGAGATACGCCGTCCAATAAGAAACTACGCCGTACCCTGCGCTGTGCGCGCGGTTAAATGCATAATCAGAAAATGGAATAAGAACATCCCATAAACGCTTGATTGCTGCATTTCCAAAACCATTGCTCTTCATGCCCGCTTCAAAAGGAATGTATTCCTTATCAAGAATCTCTTTGTTTTTCTTACCCATTGCCTTACGCAAGAGATCCGCACGACCAAGTGAGAAACCTGCAACCTTTTGTGCAATCGCCATAACTTGTTCCTGGTAAACAATTAAGCCGTATGTATCGCCCAGTATTTCATTGAGAACTTCAGATAATTCGGCGTGAATAGGTTCGACCGGCTTGCGCTTATTTTTTCTATCTGCATAGTTATTGTGTGCGTTTTCGCCCATTGGACCCGGGCGATACAGAGCAATAACAGCTGAAATATCCTGGAATGAATCGGGTGACATGCTGCGAAGAAGTGCTCGCATTGGACCACCATCTAGCTGAAATACTCCCAATGTATCTCCGCGCGATAAGAGTTCGAATGTCTTTTTATCATCGAGGGTGAGATCTTCTAAAACTATGTCAACGCCCTTATTAGCTTTAATGTTTAAGAGCGCATCATCTAAGACAGATAAGTTTCTAAGGCCTAAGAAATCCATTTTAAGTAAGCCAGTTGCTTCACATGCACCCATATCAAATTGCGTAATGATTGAACCATCTGCTTCACGGCGATGAATCGGAATGACATCAAGTAAAGGCTCGCGAGAGAGAATTACACCAGCGGCGTGCACTCCCCATTGGCGCTTCAAACCTTCCAGGCCCATTGCGGTATCGACAACGGTCTTTGAATCGGGATCGCTCTCGTAAAGATTTCTAAACTCTCCCGCTTCGCCAAAACGATCATTGCTTGGATCAAATACACCAGCGAGTGAGATGTCTTTACCCATCACAGATGGTGGCAAAGCCTTTGTTAGTTTTTCTCCGATGGCGTATGGATAACCAAGTACTCGAGTCGAATCTTTAATTGCTTGCTTAGATTTAATTGTGCCGTAGGTAATGATCTGTGCAACGCGATCTTCGCCGTATTTTGTTGTTGCATAACGAATCATTTCGCTGCGTCTGCGCTCATCGAAGTCCAAATCAATATCTGGCATAGAAATACGTTCTGGATTAAGAAAGCGCTCGAAGAGTAAGCCGTGCTCGAGTGGATCGAGTCCGGTAATTCCAAGTGCATATGCCACTAACGAACCGGCAGCAGATCCGCGGCCAGGACCTACGCGAATTCCAACTTTTTTCGCATGAGCAACAAGGTCAGCTACTACAAGGAAGTAGCCGGGAAAACCCATCTTGATCATGACATCTAGTTCGTATTTCAAACGTGCATGATGTTCGGCGGTAGCGCGTGCACCCATGCGTCCTTGTAATCCACGTTCGGACTCTTTGATGAGCCATGAATCTTCTGTTTCACCAGCAGGAACTTCAAAACGTGGAAGCAAATTCTCGCCTTCACGCAAAGTGACGTTACAACGTTCAGCAATTAAAAGTGTGTTATCGCAGCTTTCGGGAATCTCTTTAAACAACTCTCGCATCTGCGCCGGGGTTTTTAGATAGAACTCATCGTTATCGAACTTAAAGCGCTTAGGGTCTGCAAGAGTTGAACCTGATTGCACGCACAAAAGAGCTTCGTGAGAACGCGCATCCTCGTGAAATGTATAGTGAAGGTCATTTGTTGCAAGCAGTGGTAAACCAAGTTCTTTACCCAGTTTGAGTAAATCTGCCTTCACACGAGATTCGATATCAATCCCGTGATCCATTATTTCCAGGAAGAAGTTATTGGCACCGAATATATCTCGGTAATCTGACGCCGCAGCTATTGCTTCCTTATATGCGCCCATGCGAAGACGTGTTTGAATTTCTCCGCCAGGACAACCAGTTGTTGCGATTAATCCTTTTGAATATTGAGTCAGTAGTTCGCGATCCATTCGTGGTTTGTAGTAATAGCCTTCGAGGGATGCAAGGGATGAGAGCCTAAATAGATTAGAGAGGCCCTCATTATTTTCAGCCAAGATTGTCATGTGCGTGTAAGCGCCACCGCCGGAAACATCGTCTTCTCCGCCTTCGGCCCATTTAACTCGCTTCTTTTCAAAACGAGATTCGGGAGCAACGTAGGCTTCAATTCCGATAATTGGCTTTACGCCAACTTTCTTTGCTTGCTTGTAAAAATCAAAAGCACCAAATACGTTTCCGTGATCTGTCATTGCAATCGCGGGCATTTCTTGGCGAGCAACTTCTGCAACTAGATCGGCTACGCGCGCTGCACCATCGAGCATCGAGTACTCGGTATGAACATGAAGGTGGGCAAAAGATGACATCGGTGGTGAGATTAGTCGCTACGGAAGAACTGCGCTTGAAAGCAACGCCAGAGCATTTGTGAGATCAGCAGGGTACGGCGCATTAAAGGATAAGCGCTCTCCAGAGACGGGGTGCGTGAGTTCGAGTTGCATGGCGTGCAACCATGGACGAGTCATGGATAAAGAAGCTGCAAGTACTGGGTCTGCACCATAAGTGAGGTCGCCAACTAATGGGTGGCGAAGTGCAGCGAAGTGAACCCGTATTTGATGTGTGCGACCTGTTTCGAGTTCTACTTTTACTAGTGAGACTCCCCTATAAAACTCAATTACTTCATAGTGCGTAATGCTTTCTTTTCCATTGGCAACAACTGCAAATCGATGATCTTCTTTTGGATGGCGATCAATTGGTGCATCTATTGTTCCGGTGCTTGGATCCATGTGGCCTTGAATAAGTGCGTGATAAATCTTTGTAACAGTTCGAGACTTGAAAGCATCTTTAAGGAATGTATAAGCCTGATCTGTCTTTGCAACAACCATCAAGCCGCTGGTGCCAACATCTAATCGATGCACAATGCCTGCGCGCTCAGCAGGACCACTCGTTGAAATTGTGTAACCAGCTGCAGTGAGCGCACCAACAACAGTTGGGCCTTCCCAGCCCGGACTTGGATGAGCTGCGCAACCAACTGGTTTGTCGATGACAACAATTGATTCATCGTTGTAAATAATTGATAAACCTGGAATAGGTGTTAAAGGAATTGGTTCTGGGTTCTTCTCTTGCGGCATCAGTACTTCAATAATCTGTCCGGCAGTCACTTTGTCTGACTTACCCATAGCTTTTCCTGATGTGGTGATATCGCCATCTTCAAGCAATTTGACCACTGAAGTGCGAGAGAGTCCGAGCACTCTGGTCAGTGCGCTATCGATGCGTTCACCAGCTACGCCTTCTGGGACGGACAAGGTGCGTAAAACTCGACTCATGAACAACTTTCGTCTTTAGGTTTAACTCCGGGAGTAATTGGTGCAATGTTTCGAATAGTCAGAATAATTGCGATTACTGCTGCAATCACAATAGCGCTATCGGCCACGTTAAATACTGGCCAACGCGGCAGTTGAATCCAATCAATTACGTGTCCTTGCAAAAAGCCTGGTTCTCGGAAAATTCGATCCGTGAGGTTTCCTAGAACTCCACCCAGAACCAATCCGGATACGACAGCCCATCCTCGTGAAGTGATCTGTGTTGCATATCGCGTAATAAAAATGAAGACCAAAACCGCAAAAATTGTGAAGATGATTGTCATCCCGGCGCCAATTCCAAATGCAGCACCCGGATTACGGATAAATGTTAGTTGTAGAAACGTTCCAATGACTTCGACGTTCGCTCGGGAAGATAGAACTTGCTCAGCCCATACCTTTGTCCCTAGGTCTAGCAACCACACAGACCACGCGATGAGAAAGAGCGAGCGCCATAGGCGCATTGTTAACGCCGTTCTTCTTTCTGCTTGCAGAGCATGCAGAGTGTTGCCCGTGGGAAAACTTGTAAACGTGCCTTGCCGATTGCTGCGCCACACTCTTCGCAATTGCCATATGTCTTTGTGTCGATGCGCTCGAGTGCACGCTCTGTCTGTAACACCATGTCGCGTGCATTAATGACTAGTGACATCTCATGTTCGCGTTCGAATGTCTTGGTACCGGCATCTGCTTGATCATCGCCAGCGCCATCTCCTGCATCTGCAATCAGGGCATCCATTTCACGTTCTACAACTGAAAGATCAGCTTGAAGTCGTACGAGCTCTTTTGCTAACTCCGCGCGAATGCTCTTAAGTTCGGCGGCGTTCCAGGCTGCCTCGCTCTCAGATACAACTACAGGTGTAGGCGCTTGCTTGATTGGCTTAAGCGGAGCAACTTTTTTACCACTCTTTACGGGACGAGCAGGAGGTGGCATTACGAGGCGGCGCTCTTCTACAACTGGAGTACTAGCCGGTGCCTGAATTGTTTTAACACTTACTGTTTGTGACTTCTCATCAACAGTTAACGTTGTCTTTGAAGGAAAGGGACGTCCAGAAATCTTCTTTACGGCTTTAGCCGGTGCTTTCTTTGCAGCAACTTTCTTAAGCGGTGCCTTCTTCGCTGGAGCTTTCTTTACGGCCTTCTTTACCGCGGCCTTCTTAGCGGGCTTCTTTGCGGACTTCTTTGCGGACTTCTTTGCGGACTTTTTTACAGCGCTCTTAACCGCTTTCTTTATCGCTTTTTTTAACGGTTTCTTGGGCACGCCGCGCACCCTATGCCGATTAAGGCGCCAGTACCAACTTCGCCACGAAGAAAGTTACGCGTGAGCATGGAATAGACTTCCCTTCTTATGCCCTTTCGCCCAATATCTGCCCAGATCGATCTTCCAGCCATGGAGCACTCGATTCTAGATTTTTGGCGCACTCATCAAGTTTTTGAAAAATCTGTTTCAGGTCGAGAAGGTGCTCCTACGTGGACTTTCTATGAAGGTCCACCAACGGCAAATGGCATGCCAGGTACGCACCATATTGAAGCTCGAGTTTTTAAGGATGTCTTTCCGCGCTTTCATACAATGAAAGGCAAACAAGTAGTTCGTAAAGCTGGCTGGGATTGCCACGGACTTCCAGTTGAAATTGCAGTTGAAAAAGAGTTGGGTTTTAACGGCAAAGGTGACATTGAAAAATTCGGTATTTCGCAATTCAATGACAAGTGCCGCGAATCTGTTACACGCCACGTAGACGCTTTTACTGCGATGACAAATCGTATGGGTTTCTGGGTTGATTTCGATGAAGCGTATTGGACTATGGCACCGGCGTACGTTGAAAGTGTCTGGTGGAGTCTTTCCCAGATTCACAAAAAAGGTTTGCTTGTTCAAGATCACCGCGTTGCACCATATTGCCCACGGTGTGGAACAGGTTTGTCAGATCACGAATTAGCACAAGGATATGAAACTGTTACTGATCCATCTGTCTATGTTCGCTTTCCAATTACCTCTGGTCCGCTTCAAGAGTTGGGCGCGGCTCTACTTGTCTGGACTACTACGCCATGGACACTGGTTTCCAATACCGCAATCGCGGTCAATCCTTCGGTGACCTACGTTGCTGCGCAGGTTACCCATGAAGAAAAGACTGAAGTTCTAGTCATTGCAGAACCACTGCTAGAGAAGTTACAGGGCGAAGTAAAAATCCTAAAGAAAATCAGTGGCAAGGATCTTGAGCGCACAACGTATTCGCGTCCCTTTGATTATGTAGAGATTCCTGATTCACACTTTGTTGTCCTCGCAGATTACGTAACCACAGAAGATGGAACTGGTTTGGTTCATCAATCCCCTGCCTTTGGCGCCGATGACTTGCAGGTGTGCCGTGCGTATGGTTTGCCAGTTGTAAATCCCGTGGCGCCAGATGGTCACTTCTTGGCAGAAGTTGAACTAGTTGGCGGAATGTTCTTTAAGGATGCGGATAAGCCTTTAGTTAAAGAGTTAAAAACTCGTGGACTCTTATATCGCCACCAACCATATGAGCACTCATACCCTCACTGCTGGCGCTGCCACACAGCACTTATTTATTACGCGCAACCATCGTGGTACATCCGAACAACATCAATTAAAGACGAACTCTTACGCGAGAACGCTGCCACTAATTGGTATCCAGAAACTATTAAAAGTGGTCGCTACGGTGATTGGCTCAATAACAACATCGACTGGGCTCTGTCCCGCAATCGATATTGGGGCACACCGCTACCTATTTGGCGCTGCGAGAATAAACACGAAGTCTGTATCGAATCCTTGGCTGATTTAGGTGCACGTGCAGGTCAAGAGTTATCAGCTCTTGACCCACACCGCCCATTTGTAGATGACATAACTTTTGCTTGCACCGAATGTAAAGAAATTATGGTCCGTGTTCCAGAAGTGATTGATTGTTGGTATGACTCCGGCGCAATGCCATTTGCTCAATGGGGATATCCGCATCAAGAAGGAAGCAAGGAAAAGTTTGAAGCTTCCTATCCAGCTGACTTCATCTGCGAAGCAATTGATCAAACTCGTGGTTGGTTCTATACCTTGATGACTATTGGAACATTGGTATTCGATAAGTCTGCCTATGAGAACGTTCTATGTTTGGGCCACATCTTGGATAAAGATGGCCGCAAGATGAGCAAGCACCTCGGCAACGTTCTTGAACCAATGGCTCTGATGGATCAACACGGTGCAGATGCTGTTCGTTGGTACATGTTGGCTGCAGGATCTCCATGGTCTGCCCGCCGCGTTGGCCACGATGCAATTAGCGATGTTGTCCGCAAAACATTGCTTACCTACTGGAACACAATCTCTTTCCACTCTCTCTATGCCCAGGCATCTGGTTTCGATATTTCTCAATCACCTGCGCGCAATACGCGCCCTGTCATGGATCGTTGGATTATTTCCGAGCTTTCACTTTTGATCAATGAAGTAGACAAATGCTTAAATAACTTTGACTCACAGGGCGCCGGAAAAGCTCTGGCGCAATTCATTGACGACCTTTCAAATTGGTATGTCCGTCGCTCGCGTCGACGTTTCTGGGATGGCGATGTTGCTGCCCTTGCCACACTTCATGAATGTCTAACGACTTTGACACAGTTGCTTGCTCCGATGGTTCCATTTATTTCAGAGCATGTCTGGCAAGAACTTGTTCGTCCAGTAGATGCAACCGCTGCCACATCAGTTCATCTCACAGATTTTCCAGTAGCCAATCCATCGGATATTGATTCGCAATTATCTGCTCAAGTTGCGCTCACACGTCGAATTGTTGAACTCGGCAGAGCCGCTCGCGCAGAATCTGGAATCAAAATTCGTCAACCATTACAGCGTGCACTAATTGCTGCTAGTGGATGGGCTGCGCTACCAACTGATATGCGCGAACAAATCGCTGATGAGCTAAACGTTGCAGATCTTGCCGATATTGCAGATGCCGATGGCGATCTTGTAGATATTTCGGTTAAAGCTAACTTCCGTTCATTAGGTGCGAAATTCGGCGGCGAAGTTCAAGTGATTGCAAAAGCCATTGCTGCAACAGATGCCACAACGCTTGTGAAGAGTTTGAGAGCAAAAGGCAGTGCAGAAGTTGGCACGTGGAGTATCGATTTAGATGACTTAGTCATCACCGAAGTTCCTCGCACAGGGTGGATGGTTGCCAGCCACGAAGGCGAAAGCGTTGCACTAGACCTTGCACTCACACCCGAGCTAATTGCTGCGGGTAATGTGCGAGAAGTTATTCGCTTCATTCAGGAAGCACGCAAAACAAGTGGCTTTGATATCTCAGATCGTATTCGCGTGCTGTGGAACGCACCTGAAGAGATTGCAAGCGCTGTGCATGCCGCAGTCGATCACATCAGTGCAGAAGTTTTAGCGACAGAGTTTAAGCACGATGGCGCACTTGCTCTCGGAGATGGTGACTTAGGATTTAACGCGACACTACTTAAGAATTAAATTAATAAAACTAGCGGCATCAACATCTGCACCGCAAAGAATAAAACAATAAAGGCTAGGTCTAATGAAACGCCACCTATGCGAAGTGGTGGAACAAATCGGCGAACGAAGTTCATTGGGCGATCTGTTATTGCATAGATAGCCTCGACCAAGATCAGAATAATTCCACCTGGTCGCCACGAAGGCTTGAACATACGAACATAATCCAGAATCAAACGACCAAGTAAGGCAAAGAGAAATATCTGCAGAATTAAATGAAGGATTTGCCCAATACGTAACATGAATTAACTATCAGCTCTGATTGAAAAAACTTGCTTCAGCAGCTGCAGTCTTATCTTCGCTACTCACTTTGACATTTGCGGGTGAGAGTAGGAAAACTTTTGAAGTTACGCGTTCGATGGTTCCGTGGTGACCAAATACAAGTCCACTTGCAAAATCAACGAGGCGCTTGCGTTCTGATTCATCCATGTCAGTGAGATTAATAATGACTGGATTGCCTTGGCGATAGTGCTCACCAATTGTGCGAGCTTCATTATAAAAACGTGGATGTAATGTGATGATGCGATCAAGTGTTGGCAGATCTAATTGTGGAGTTGATTCTTGTGTGATCACAGCAGCAACGTGTCGTGGTTCGCGTGTGCGAATACGTACATCAGGAACGCGAGAAGCTGGCGTTTCTACTGAGCTTTGGATTTCTGGGTCATCAACTAAACCTAGGTAATTTGCGACACGGCGCATTGCATTCGACATGGATAAAAGGTTACTGGGGTGTAGGGCGTGAACCGAGGATTGAACTACCTACACGGATATGTGTCGCTCCATGGGAAATGGCAGATTCGAAGTCATTACTCATGCCAGCAGATAGGTAGATGGCCTGTGGGTAGGCGCTCTTAAATGATGCATGAATCGTGGCCAGTTTTTCAAAAGCTTGATCGACTGGCACATCCAATGGAGCAACTGCCATAAGTCCCATCAGATCTAAGTGGGTTGATTGCACCACGGAATCGGCGAGAGCGGATAAATCTGTCGGGGCAGCGCCTCCCCTGCCCTGTGCTCCATCGAGTGATACTTGAAGAAATACTCCGATGCGATGTGTGGCAACTTTATCTAAGGTTTGAATATGACGAATTTCATCGAGTGAATGAATGACGTTGGCCCAGGATGCAATCGACTTTAATTTATTACTTTGAATCTGTCCTTGAAAATGCCACGTCCCCGGCACTGCAACGGCTTTTGGGGCAGCTTCAGAATCACGATTTTCACCGTAGTGATGCACATCTAAACTCGCCAAAATATGAACATCGCTAACAGGAAATGTCTTGGTTACGGCAATCAAAGTGATCTCTTCATACGCGCGAGCACTTGATTGCGCAGCAGCTTTGATCTGCTCGATCACGCCATTTAAATTGCTTGCAATTTCCTCATATCGCGAAGTCATAACCTAATTAAACCTGCCTGACGTCCGGTGCGTTGGGATTTGCGGTAAGAAAAAAGGTTGGAATCCTCCATTGTGCACCGTGAATCGACAGTGCTTGTTATTGATAAGTGCTCAAGATCTACAACTAACGCCTTCGTGAGATTTAAGGCGTGTGTGCCCTGCACGGTCTTGGATGCAGATAGTGGGTACACAGCAACAACTTCGTTAAAGGTATTTTCATCGACTTCATAACATGTGCCACAAACAGCTGGGCCGATATGCGCAGTGATTGCCTCGGCTCCCAAATCTCGCATGGCCTGTACGGTTTTTCGTGCCACTCCATTTACTAAACCACGTCTTCCGACATGGACTGCGCCAACGACGGCATCACTGGATAGCAATAAAGGAATGCAATCAGCAGTCATAACTGCCAGCGTAATTCCAGGAAGCGCAGTTACTAGAGCATCGCAGGTTGGGTTTAGATCAGAGTGCTCGTGAATTACTTGCACAACATCACCATGTACTTGATTCATGTACATCGTTTTGCCGTGGGCTTTGCTGATTAACTCTCGGTTGCGCAAAACCGTTTCGGGTACATCTCCAACATGAAGGGCTAAATTCAGGGAAGAAAAATCGCCTTGGCTATATCCACCAAGGCGATCGGTAAAGAATGTAAAGCTCACTCTTATTTCATGAAATCTGGAACATCAATTTCATCTTCAGCAACGAGCTCTTCAAATGTAACTCGTGGACGTGGGGTCAGATCTGTTTCAAGATCGAGAGCTACGGCTAGTGGATCATTGCTTGGAACTGGGTTGGCATTACCAGCCAGAGTTGCTGCATTGATTACAGGAACTGAGACTCTCTTTGGTTCTCCCCCGTCAAATCCTGCTGCAATAACAGTGATGCGAACTTCATCGCCTAATGCATCATCAATTGTGGTTCCAAAGATGATTTTTGCATTTGGATGAGCCGCAGACTGTACAAGTTCGCACGCTTCATTGATTTCAAACAAACCAAGATCAGAACCGCCAGCAACTGAGAGAAGTACACCCATGGCGCCATCAATGGATGCTTCAAGAAGTGGGCTAGAGATTGCAAGTTCAGCCGCGCGAATTGCACGGTTGTCACCACGAGCTGATCCGATTCCCATCAGCGCAGAACCAGCACCAGTCATAACAGTTTTAACATCTGCAAAATCAAGGTTAATCAAACCTGGCTGAGTAATTATCTCTGTGATTCCTTGAACGCCCGAGAGTAATACTTGATCCGCGCTCTTAAACGCATCAACTGCAGTAATTGAACGATCAGAGATTGCGAGCAATCGATCATTTGGAATAACAATTAATGTGTCTACTTCTGAGCGAAGTGCTTCGATGCCTTCTTCTGCCTGTGCTGTTCGAATCTTTCCTTCAAAGCTAAATGGTTTTGTGACAACACCAATTGTTAGTGCGCCAATTTCGCGTGCAATCTTTGCAACTACTGGTGCGCCACCAGTTCCTGTTCCGCCACCTTCTCCTGCGGTAACAAAAACCATGTCTGCACCGCGCAAAATTTCTTCAATTTCATCTATGTGATCAAGTGCTGCTTCGCGTCCTTTTTCAGGAGCTGCACCTGCACCAAGTCCACGAGTTGATTTGCGACCAATATCTAACTTCACATCAGCATCACTCATTAACAAATGTTGTGCATCAGTATTAATTGCAATGAACTCGACACCTTTGAGTCCAACATCAATCATTCGATTGATTGCATTAACTCCACCGCCACCAATACCAACTACTTTGATGACAGCTAAATAATTCTGCGGTGAAGCCACGGTACTCCTCCTTGAGAACGGTAAACCTCGAGTTGAGATTTAGTGTTCTCTCTTATGCGTGAGGTGAAAGTAAAGCGAATTAACTCCGTAAGCAAACATCGCCACGAATTATTTTTAATTTATTTTTTACTTAACAATCGGTGCATGTGGTGCAGAAACATCAACAGTTGAAATGTTTTTATTTTCCTTACGTTCTATAAGTGCTTTAAA
>JNSK01000084.1_pt1 | contig 17539 bp, 14 predicted proteins | sample 210681 | NCBI WGS metagenome assembly JNSK01 (sample SAMN02808684, study PRJNA238866) | freshwater metagenome | biome: fresh water; feature: freshwater reservoir; material: water; isolation source: water column of the freshwater reservoir Embalse de Amadorio in Spain | place: Spain: Valencia ...
AAGCGATCTGCTAGAACACCTGCGAGTGGGCCAAGGAATACAGCCGGCAAAAGGCGAGCAATAAAGACACCTGCGATTGCATAGTTTGCAGTTGCGTAATCTCCGCCTGAAAGTTGTTGGGCGAGGGCAGTTGTTGCTAGAAGTCCGAGCCAATCACCGATGGATGAGAAGACCATCGAGTTCCAGAGCTTGCGAAATGCTCTGATTGATAAAACGCTGCGTCGCGCATCCTGTGCCGGGGCGGCAGGGCGAGGCAGCGATGCGGTCATAGGCGAAAGTCTATCTGGGTGGCAGATGTAGCGATCGTGAGCCTTAAAAGAGGCTCTCTACGCTCTCTTTGAGGCTGTAGCGAGATTCAAATCCCATGGCGGTTTTTGCAAGGGCAACATCGGCACATAAGAAGGCAGGATCGCCTGCTCTGCGATCTGTATCGATTGGCGTGATATCGCTACGGCCCATTGCATCAAGAACAAACTTTACGATCTCGCGCACTGATGCACCGTTTCCGGTACCGATATTCAAAGTTGGTGGCAAGGCTTTTGTGGCATCGGCTGCGGCTAAGTGTGCGGCAGCGATGTCACGGACATCAACATAGTCGCGCACACATGTGCCATCTGTTGTTGGGTAATCATGGCCATAGATCACAGGTGCTTGGCCACTCTTAACACGGTTGATAACAATTGGGACAAGGTTTTCAACAGAGTTATCGAGCAGTGCTTTGTTAGCGGTACCAACAACATTAAAGAATCGCAGTGATGATCCGTGGTTTCCTGGAATCGAAATAAACTCTGTAACTTTTTCTTCAGCCGATAACTTAGATGATCCGTATGGGGAGATCGGTGCGGTTGGGCCATCTTCACGACATGGATCCATTGAATCGGGGCTGCCATATACCGCGGCCGTTGATGAGAAGATAAAACTTTTTACTCCGTGACGCTTTGCTGATTCGATTAATTCAACGGTGGCGGTGTAATTAACTTCGAGATACTCATCGGGTTTCTCCATAGATTCACCGACTGCCTTAAGGGCTGCGGTGTGGACGATGCCAGTGAAGCCACCAGAGGCGATCAGTGCATCAACCTTTGCGTAATCGCGCACATCAATAACTTCAAGTGGAATATCGATTGCATGTTTTGCACGTAGGTAATCAACACGTGACTCAAGGCCTTGATAGAGCGAATCAAGAAGTACAACATCTTTGCCAGCTTCGATAAAAATGTCAGCGATATGTGTGCCGATATATCCGGCACCGCCTGTAATCAGCCACTTCTGCTTGCTCATTTTTTCTTTGCCTTACCGGTTGCTGCTTTCTTGGCAGCCTTCTTTGTTGCAGCCTTTTTAACAGTGTTTTTCGTCAGTGTTGGCGCAGTGTCGCCCGCCTTTACCTTTGCCGACTTCTTTCGTGACTTCTTTGGAGATGGACCGTTCTCGGCCTCCCATGCACGGCGTCCGGCTAATAGTTCGAGTGCGCGATCCATTGTGAGCGCTTCAAGAGTGTCACCACGGCGCAGCGTTGCATTTGTTTCGCCATCGGTGACATACATTCCGAAGCGACCATCTTTAACAATCACTTCTTTACCGGTGGCTGGATCTGGACCAAGTTCTTTAAGCGGTGGCTTGGCAACACCGCGACGGCGCTCTTTTGGCTTTGAGTAAATCTCTAGCGCTTCATCGAGTGTGAGTGAGAAGAGTTGATCTTCTGATGTCAGCGTTCTGGAATCACCACCGGCCTTTAAGTACGGACCATAGCGACCATTTTGAATCGTAATATCTTCACCGGATGAATTGGTGCCAAGGATGCGCGGGAGTGAGAGAAGTTTGAGTGCATCATCGAGCGTGATGGTATCTAGCGTCATTGTTGAAAGAAGAGATGCCGTCTTTGGCTTTGGCGCATCTTTCTTCTTACGCTTCTTCTTTGGTTCGCCCTTATCGTTAAGCTCAACCGGTTCTTCTGGAAAAATCTCAGTGATGTAAGGGCCGAAGCGACCTGACTTTGCAATCACTTCAAAGCCAGTTGTTGGATCTAGACCGAGTTCGCGCTCACCTGATGGTGCGGCTAATAACTCGATTGCTTTTTCAAGTGTGAGTTCATCGGGTGCTAAGCCTTCTGGAATATTTGCAAGTTTGCGATCTTCATCAGGCAAGTTCTGTTGTAGGTATGGGCCGTATCGACCCACACGGATTTCAATATCGGCTGAGAGATTCATGGTATTGGTGGCACGTGCATCGATCACACCAAGATCTGCAGCAAGTACTTCAAGGCCTGGCTCACCATCGTGCCCGTAATAAAAATCGCGGAGCCAATCGATACGGGTGGCTTCACCGGATGCGATTTTGTCGAGATCTTCTTCCATACTGGCGGTGAATTCGTAATCAACTAACTTTGTAAAGTGCATTTCTAGTAAGCCTGTAACGGAGAATGCTAAGAAGGTTGGAACAAGTGCGCGGCCGCGCTTATAAACATAACCGCGATCTTGGATAGTCTGCAAGATGGATGCAAATGTTGAGGGGCGACCGATACCAAGTTCTTCTAGTTTCTTAACAAGGGTTGGCTCGGTGTAGCGTGCAGGTGGCTTTGTATCGTGGCCTTCACAAGAGTATTCACTCACCTCTACAGATTGACCCATTGTCATGGCAGGTAAACGTTTATCTGTTAACTCTTCATCAACCTTGGCGTTCTCATCTGGAATATCGTCATAGGCTGCTAAGAAGCCTGGAAAGGTAATGACGCTTCCATTAGCACGGAAAATTGCGGCCTGCTTATCTGATGTGGTGACATCAAAGTCAACGCGCATCTGCATCTTTTTAGCATCAGCCATCTGGGAAGCCACAGTTCGCTTCCAGATCAAGTCATATAACGCGAACTCATCACGTGAAAGCTCTGGCGCTAACTCGCCGGGAGTTTTAAATGTATCTCCTGCTGGGCGAATCGCCTCGTGCGCTTCTTGGGCATTCTTTGTCTTGCCTTGATACACGCGTGGCTCTGATGCGACATGGTCGGCCCCATATAAAGACTTTGCGGCAGCACGTGCTGCTTGAATTGCCTGCGCCGATAAGTTAACTGAATCGGTACGCATGTAGGTGATGTAGCCGTTTTCATATAAACGTTGTGCGATGCGCATTGTGATTTGTGCGCCCCAACCAAGGCGTGATCCCGCATCTTGTTGCATTGTCGATGTTGTAAATGGTGGCTTTGGTCGTTCAGTGCGTGGAGATTCCTCCATTGATTTAACAACGATTGGTTGGCCTTTAAGTGAATCAACGAGTGCTCGGGCACTTGTCTCATCGAGCAAGAGAATGTTTTCAAGTGATTTCTCTTTTACCGCGCCATCTGCGCCAAAGTCACTTGTAGCCGCTACTTTCTTGCCTTCAACGCTGAGTAAGCGAGCAGTGAAACCGAGTTCGCAGGTGGCGTTGAGATCCCACCAGCTGCTGGAGATAAAGGCCATACGCTCGCGTTCTTTTTCAACAATAAGTTTTGTTGCAACAGATTGCACACGACCTGCCGAAATTCGCGGCATGACTTTCTTCCATAGAACCGGCGATAAACGGTATCCATAGAGGCGATCAAGAACGCGACGAGTCTCTTGTGCATCAATCAGGTGATAATCAAGATCGCGGGTATTTTCTACCGCTTCTTGAATTGCTTCCTTTGTAATTTCATTAAAGACCATTCGCTTAATTGGAATCTTTGGTTGCAAGACTTCGACTAGGTGCCAGGCAATTGCTTCACCTTCGCGGTCCTCATCCGTTGCCAGAATCAATTCGTCAGCGCCCTTCATCAACTCTTTTAACTCAGCAACTTTCGCTTTCTTATCAGGGTTGATGACATATAAAGGAGCGAAATCATTTTCGATATCAACACCTTCTTTAGACCAAGGAAACTTCTTGACCTCTTTAGGGATATCGGCAGCGCGCTGTGGCAGATCTCGGATATGGCCGACGCTAGCCTCGACGATGTACTCATCGCCAAGGTAGCCACCAATTTTGCGCGCCTTCGCTGGTGATTCAACGATGACGAGCTTTTTAAGATCTTTTGCCATGAATACCTAAGCGGGGAAACCTTTTCTAGAGGTTCTTAGTACTCGATAGAAGTTGATTGACGGCGATTGCGAATGAGGGCGGCAACGATAAACGCTGTCGCTACAAGTGCAATTACAGTCGACATAGATGATTGTGTTGGTAGCGCGAAAGAAACAACTGCTGGAGTAATCAAGAGACCAACTAGGTTCATCACCTTAATCAATGGATTAATTGCAGGACCTGCTGTGTCCTTAAATGGATCTCCAACAGTGTCACCGATGATTGTTGCGGCGTGAGCTTCTGAGCCCTTTCCACCGTAATTTCCATCTTCAACCATCTTCTTAGCGTTATCCCACGCACCGCCTGAGTTCGATAGGAATACAGCCATCAGAGTTCCGGTGCCGATTGCACCTGCAAGGTATGCACCAAGTGCTCCAACGCCGAGACCGAAGCCAACAGCGATTGGAGCCATGACAGCCAAGATTCCTGGTGTGACAAGTTCGCGAAGTGAATCGCGAGTACAGATATCAACAACGCGACCGTACTCAGGCTTCTGAGTTCCGTTCATGATGCCTGGGTGCAACTTGAACTGGTTACGAACTTCCATAACAACAGCACCTGCAGCACGTGAAACGGCGTTGATTGCAAGACCTGAGAACAAGAAGACCACTGCTGCGCCGATGATCAAACCTACGAGGTTACGTGGGTCTGCAACATCTAGAACACCTTGGAACTGTGGAGCAACTTCTGTTCCAGCTGCAACTGCTTCTTTCACTGCGGTCTTGATTGCATCAGTAAATGCACCAAAGAGCGCTGTTGCTGCTAATACTGCCGTTGCGATTGCAATTCCCTTTGTGATCGCCTTTGTTGTATTTCCAACTGCATCAAGGCTGGTAAGGATCTTTGCGCCATCACCCGTAACATCGCCTGACATTTCTGCAATGCCTTGCGCGTTATCTGAGATAGGCCCGAATGTATCCATCGCAACGATCACACCTACTGTTGTAAGAAGACCGGTACCTGCGATTGCGATTGCGAAGAGCGACAAGACGATTGATCCGCCACCGAGCAAGAAGGCACCAAATACTGCTGATGCGATCAAGAGCGCTGAGTAGACAGCTGATTCAAATCCGACTGAAATACCAGCCAAAATCACTGTTGCAGCACCCGTCTGTGATGATGCTGAAACATCGTTAACTGGACGACGACCAACTTCGGTGAAGAAGCCGGTAAGTACCTGTATTGCTGCAGCCAGTGCGATACCGATAAGAACTGCGCCGAATGTAAGAACGCGTGGGTTGATATCGCCTGCTTCAGCCAAGATGTCAGCGCTTGGTGCAATAAGACCGTTCAGTGTTGCTGGTAAGTATGTAAATGTTGCAAGACCAACGAGAACTGCTGAAATGATTGCCGATAAGAAGAAGGAGCGGTTGATTGCAGTCATTGCTGACTTATCTGTGCTGCGCAACTTCGTGAGGAAGATGCCGATTACAGCGGTAACGATTCCTATTGCTGGAACGATCAATGGATAGACAAGACCTTCGACACCGAAGGCTGCCTTACCCAAGATAAGGGCGGCTACAAGTGTGACCGCGTATGACTCGAACAAGTCTGCTGCCATACCGGCGCAGTCACCGACGTTATCGCCAACGTTATCTGCAATTGTTGCAGGGTTACGTGGGTCATCTTCTGGAATATTCTTTTCAACTTTACCAACGAGGTCAGCTCCGACATCTGCTGCCTTTGTAAAGATTCCGCCGCCCACGCGCATAAACATCGCGAGCATTGCAGCACCAAAACCAAATCCTTCAAGAACTGTTGGTGCATCTGATTTAAAGAGAACAACGGCGCCTGCAGCACCAATAAGTCCGAGACCAACTGTTGTCATACCAACGACGCCACCTGTGCGGAATGCGATCTGAACTGCACCAACTGCACTCCCTTGACGAGCGGCTTCTGCAACGCGAACATTTGCGCGAACAGCCAGCCACATTCCGTTATATCCAACGAGTGCTGAGAACGCTGCACCCATAAGGAAGAAGAGCGAGCGCCCAATCTTGATCGAAAAGGTTTCAGCAGGGAGTGCAAAGAGTAGGAAGAAAACGATTCCAACAAAGTAGGACAAGGTGGTGAACTGGCGCTTGAGATAAGCGGCGGCACCTTCCTGAACCGCTTCGGCGATCTCAATCATTTTGGCTGTTCCTTCACTGGCTGCCAAAACTTGGCCGCGCAAGACCCAGGCGATGGCAAGTGCTGCCAGCGAGATTCCTAGGACCACATATGTGATGTTGAGTTCTTTACCTATTACTTCCACTGCATTGGTGGTAGCTGCGGCATAAAAGCGCATCGGGTCTCCTCCGTTGGAGAGTCAGGGTCGCGCCTGTATGCGCAACTCGAGATGACGGAGATTGTAGGTGTATACCTATTTATTACGCCAACTCCGCAGGGGGATTGGGCTAAAAAGGTTCTCTGCCGGACTATTTCACTGCGCCGGCCGTGAGGCCTCTGACGAAATAGCGCTGCAGGGTGAAAAAGACCAGAAGTGGGATCGAAAGGCTGATGAAGGAGCCGGCGGCCACTTGCTGCCAGCCCTCTCCGTAGGTGCCAAGCAGTGAGAGCAAGGTGTAGGTCAGCACGGGTCGCTCGCTGCCGATAAATACGAATGCAATCAAGTAATCATTCCAGACCCACAAGAATTGGAAGATCGCAAAAGATGCCAAGGCCGGTACAGAAATTGGTAGGACTAAACGCCAGAAAATGGTGAAGTTACTGGCGCCATCTACGCGTGCAGCTTCAATGAGTGTATTAGGAATCGTCATCATGTAATTTCGCAGAATATAAATCGCAAGTGGCATCGCAAAGGCAGAGTGTACAAACCAAGCGGCGGCATACTGTCCTGAAATTTCAATACCGGTTGCCTCGGTAAATGAGATAAACATCTTGAGCACTGGAACAAGAGCACCTTGTAGTGGAACAACAAGAAGGCCAATAATCATTGCAAAGTAAAATTCACGACCTTTAAAGGTAAGGAATGTAAAACCAAATGCGGCGTACGCTGCAAAAAGTAGAGGCAAAATTGTTGCAGGGATTGTTACGGCAAGGGAAGAGATAAAACTCTTTCCGAGATCACTTTCGGATAAGACAGATGCGTACGAACCTAACTCCCAACGTTGGCTCAGCGGGTTAAGGATTACATCCCACCAACCGGTGCGCTGTGCCTCTGTTCGTTCGCGAACAGATGTGATGAGTAGACCGATTGTTGGCATCAACCAGAGCGTTGCTAAAACTGTCAGTACTAAGAATGAGACTTTGCTAGTCATTCGTGTATCGCTCTGCATTATCTGGCAGCCTCAAACTTTCTATAATGGCGGACCTGATAAACCATCACAGGAACAATTGCGAGAATCAAAATAACGACAGCTGCCATCGCTTTACCTGTATTGCCATAGATAAAGTATTCAAGATAGAAAGTCTGCGCCAACACTGTGGTGTTGTAATTTCCACCGGTCATCGCCAGAACAATGTCGAAGACCTTCATCGCACCAATAAGCACGGTGATAAATACCGCAATCGCTGTTGGCCAGATCTGAGGCAAAATAATCTTGAAAAAGATTTGACCTGTGCTTGCGCCATCTACACGGCCAGCTTCTAAAGTATCCTCTGGAACGCTCTTAATTGCAGCTGATAGCAAGACCATCGCATAGCCAGCGCTCAGCCAGATCAAGATAATCATGAGAAGAATGTTGTTGAGTTTAAAGGCTTCGATCTGGAACCAGGTCTGAGGTTCTCCGCCTAGGGCTGTCCAGATCGCATTCAAAATACCAATCTGATTATTTCCTTCTGGCGCGTAGGCATAAATGTATCGCCAGATAACGGCTGCGCTGACAAATGAGATTGTCATTGGCATAAAGAAGATTGATTTAAATATCTTCTCTTGGCGTGCTCCCACGTTATTTGCAAATTGTGCGATTGTAAGACCAAGTACAACCGTCAAGATAGGAACAATTGCAATCCACATAAGGTTATTAATGATCATGTCTGCGAAATAATCTTCTGCAAAGAGATCTCTAAAGTTTTGAAAGCCTACCCAGGTAGTTGAACCATCGATCGCCTCTTCCATAAAACTGAGGCGAATTGATTGCAGTGTTGGCCAAATGACAAAGAGGCCGATGAGAAGAAGAACTGGGCCTATAAAGATATATGGCTCAACCCGACGTTTCACACGTTCAGGAAATTGATGGATAAGTTTATTGAGGAGAAAATAGAGAGCCGCTGTTATTGCAATTCCAGCGATAACCGCCTGTAGCGCGGTAAATAGATCTCTCATTGTCTTCCTTTATGTAACAAGTAATTGCATTGTAGAGCAATCAGCGCCAGCGAGATATACCCGCTGGCGCTGATTGTTACCACTGAACCTAAGCTAAGGATTAATCCTTATGCCTTGTTCCATGAAGCATCGATAGCAGCAAATGCTTGCTTCTGTGTCTTCTTACCTGAGATCCAGTTTGTGAGTTCTTTCCACTGTGTTGCGTTAACAACTGCTGGAGCTAGATCTGAACCATCAAATCCGAAGAGCTTTGCAGAAGACAAGATGCCTGCAATGTTCTTTGTAATTGGGTTGGCATAACCAGCACTTGGGAATGTCTTGTGTGCTGATAGGTATGAAGGGTAGGTCTTGAGCATTGCACCTTGACCGAGCTTGTCAGAAAGGATGAAGTTCATAACCTTCTGAGTCGCTGCGTTGTCATCAAACGCTGCTGCAAGGTCTCCGCCACCAAGGACTGCGTCAGTTGTTCCAGCTGGTGCTGGAAGCTTGAAGACGCCTACGTTGGTGAAGTTATTGGCCTTGTACTCTGCCTTGATTGCATCAGGGAAGAAGTCAGTGATAAATGATCCTTGACGCATCATGAAGCACTTGCTCTTGTCTTTTACAAAGAGGTTAGCAGTCGTACCGAAGTTAGTTGCAGCAATTGCCTTACCGCCACCGTTGACGTTTCCTGGTGTCAATGCGACATCAGCAAACTTCTTTGCAGCCTTTTGAACTGTTGGTGATGACCAAGGAAGCTTGCCCTTCCACCATGCGGTGTATTGAGCTTCTCCACCGTAGCGAAGTACGTACTCTTCCATCCAGTCAGTTGCAGCCCATCCGGTTGCTCCGCCTGATTCAATTCCAACGCACCATGGGAAGCCGAGCTTCTTTGATTTAATTGTGTTGGTGAGTTTTGTGAGGTCTGCATCTGTCTTTGGAACAGTAAGTCCTGCAGCCTTGAAGTTTGAAGGGTTGTACCAAACAAGTGACTTAACGTTTGCAGAGACTGGAAGACCGTAAGTCTTTCCACCCTTTGTTGCAAGGTTTGCCCATCCTGGAACCAGTGTCTTCTTGATTCCTGCAAGATCAACTGACTTCAAGTTATCGATTGGCTCAAGCACTGATGAGTACTCAAGGAGTCCACCTGGCTGTGGCCACATTCCAATATTTGGTGCCTGTCCGGCCTTTACCTTGACACGGATATCTGTGTCATATGAGGCCAAAGTTGTGTATGTGATTTTGATTCCGTTAGCTGCACCGAATGCGGTGAGTTCAGCTTGGAATCCCTCTGCCTGTGCGCCACCGAAGCCACCAAAGATGGTTACTTCGTCGACAGCATTTGCAGAAGGAACGATCGCAACAGTTGCTGCAAGGGCAGCAACTGCAATTGAAGCGATTGAAAACTTCTTCATATGAATTTCCTTTCAAGAACTTTCAAAGGGGTGGAGGCGAGAACAGCTGTATCCCGCTTCCGGGGTGGGGAAAAATTACTTCACACCAAGCCTTGATGGGGGGTTTGGGCGATAACGAAGTAATCAAGATTTTTCACTGTTTTTACAGTCTTTTTACAGTCCCGCCACGCTCAAATGAGGGGTTAAAAGGCGGTGATCAAAGATGGGATCTCACCTGGCACCAGGAGATCGGTCATTGCGAGGCGACCCCCCGAGACAAAAATTTCAATTGATGAAGAATCGATAATCACCCTGACAGAAAATTCAGCGCCTTGTGAATCAAAGTGCGCGCTTTCTATTCGGGCGCTAGAGAAGTCAAACCAGATCGCAGTGCGATCGAGGTAGATCATCTGCCTAGCTGGGTCGTAGCCAACCTCTACCGATCTTCCATCACTTCGTGCAAACCGCACTCCGGATTTTCCTGATTCTGGCTTGATAACAAATGTGTGATCAAGGACTGCAGCCGTCGCCAATTCTTTCACTGGGTTCTGCAACAAGGTTAACTTTGAGTTGCGGGTTACAAGAGTAAGTTCTCGCGGAACTGTCATTGCGCCACGGTATGGATTTGCTGGAATTTTATCCGCGTACTCCCAATTGTTCATCCAACCTAAATAAATCTTGCGGCTATCGGGTGCATCGTTAAATGTGACGCCAGCGTAATTATCTCTTCCGTAATCTAACCAACACATCTCTACATCATCTGGAGTAAATTCTTTTCCATTCCAATCACCAATAAAGTAAAAAGTTCCTGAGCCGCCAGTTACACCACCTGGGTTTACAGAGATAAATAAGACCCACTTTGTAGTGGATAAATCTCCATCGACATCAAGTGGGAAGAGGTCAGGACATTCCCAAATACCAGCAGCGCTGCCTTTTGCAGTGAATTCGCTGAGTAATTGCCACTCTTTCAGATTATCTGATTGATAGAAACAAACTGTCTCTTCATGTGGCTTTACAACGCTCATGACCCAACACTCATTAACTCTATTCCATGTAACTTTCGGATCTCTAAAATTTTTCATCTCTAAATCTAAAACTGGATTGGCTTCATACCGTTTCCATGTTTCTCCATCATCAAGGCTGTAAGCCAGTGATTGCACTTGTCGTGCTTCATCATGCTGATGCTCTGTAAAGATCGCAACCATCGCTGGATTTTCAACGCTTCCAAAACCTGTTGTATTAAAGTAATCAACAACCATGCTTCCTGAAAAGACTGCGTGCGTTGGGGTATATTCAATGGCTACAGGCTGTTCTTCCCACTGAGAAAGATTTTTTGATGTGGCGTGCCCCCATGACATATTTCCCCATTGATCGCCTTCCGGGTTGTATTGGAAAAAAAGATGATAAAGACCTTTGTAAAAAATAAGACCATTGGGGTCATTCATCCAATTACGCATAGGCGTAAAGTGGATCTGCGGCCTGGGTGCCAAAGTCATGGCGCGTACCTTATCCTCAACTTATGGATTCACTCATTAATTCCCTCCATCCAGAGACTCTGATCTCAACTTTTGGCTTCATCGGAGTCCTTGCGATCTTGTTTATGGAGACAGGATTGTTGGTCGGAATTCTTTTTCCGGGGGATTCTCTCCTCTTTCTAGCAGGACTCGGTGCATCAGGGGCGGCTAGCCAAGCCCTCGATGGTGTTCAACTTCCGTTACTCGGCTTACTTATTGGCGCGCCGATTGCCGTGATTACAGGCTCACAGACTGGCTACTTCATTGGACACAAATATGGAAAAAAATTATTTGATCGCCCCAATAGCCGAGTCTTTAATCAAGCAAAGGTCGAAGCAACACAAAAGTGGTTGCTCAGATATGGGCTTGGTAAGGCGCTCTTTCTTGCTCGCTTCACACCTTTTGTGCGCACACTGATTAATCCGATGTGTGGAATTATTGGAATTCCACCAAAGAAGTTCTTTTTTTGGAATAGCGTCAGTGCGATTATTTGGGCTGATGGAATTATCTTGGCTGGCTACTTCTTAGGCGAATCAATAAAGGACTCATTAGAAACTTATCTTTTGCCTGTTACGTTATTGGTATTACTAATTACCACGTTGCCAATTATTTTCGAACTTTTCCGCGAATGGCGGACAAAGAAGGAATGGTCTTAAAGATCTAGATCAGCTAAAGAAAATGCAGTGCGGTAATCAAGTCCTGCTGCTTCGATCGCATCCTTTGCGCCACGTTCAACAATAACTGCAACACCCACAACAATCGCGCCTGCCTCCTTTAGCGCTTCAACTGCCGTTAAAACTGAACCGCCTGTTGTCGATGTATCTTCAACGGCTAGAACGCGTCTTCCTTTTACGTCTGGTCCTTCAATGCGGCGCTGTAATCCATGTGCTTTCTCTGCCTTGCGAACAACAAATGAATCAAGTGCGCGCCCCCGGCTTGCCGCAACATGCATCATCGCTGTTGCAACAGGATCGGCACCGAGTGTTAAACCGCCTACTGCATCAAAATCTAAATCTTTAGTCAGATCCAGCATTACCTGGCCGACAAGTGGAGCTGCGATGTGATCAAGTGTGATGCGGCGTAGATCCACATAGTAATCAGCCTCTTTACCTGAAGAGAGTATGACTTTTCCGTGAACAACAGCCTTATTTTTGATCTCTTCTCGGAGAAGTTCATGTGAGTTCATAGGTAAACCTTACATCGTGATTGATAAGCGCTTACATTGGCGCCATGGATATACAGCGGCTGGAGACGGCTCGTTTATTTCACCGCTTTGGTTACGGGCCTAAACCAGGTGAATTCCGCAGCGCACTTAATCAAGGTCTCACCGAAACTCGGCAAAGAGTTTTAACAACTGACACGCAAACTCTTGCAGCCCCTGAACTTACCGATCTTGGTCCACGTCCAGCGCCCAATAGCCCTGACATTGTTGAGTACTCACGTGTATTGAGATATCAAAATCAACTGTTGTTGATGTGGTGGTTAGATCAGATGGTTACATCGGCTAATCCATTGAATGAAAAGATGACCTGGTTCTGGCATGGACATTGGGCGACATCTGTTGCAAAAGTAAATTACGCACTTCCGATGTATAACCAGAATGTGACTCTCAGAAAGTTTGCACTTGGAAATTTTACTGACTTCGCTCAGGCAATGTTCTTTGATGGAGCCTTACAGGTGTGGTTAGATGGTGGAGAAAATACGGTTAAAGCACCGAATGAGAATCTCTCGAGAGAGATGATGGAGTTATTTACTCTTGGTATAAATCGCTTTACAGAACAAGATGTTAAAGAGTTGGCTAGAGCATTTACTGGTTATCGAGTCACACGTACTTCAGGAGTAATTAGTACCGCTGCACGTCGTCGAGATAATGGCTCTGTCACAGTACTTGGAAAATCTGCCGTAATGCCACCTGAAGAGGTGATTGCCCACCTTGTTTCACAAGAAAGTTGCCAGAGATTCATTCCTGAAAGAATTTGGTATCGATTTATCTCATCCACTAATCCGTTGCCAGACGACCATCCCACAATTGCTGCCTTTGCATCCCGAGATATTAAAAGTCTTGTCACTTCTCTCGTCAACGATCCCGCACTCTCAGATCCTGATAATTCAGTTGTTAGATCGCCTGTCGAATGGTTCGTGGGTGTTTGTCGAGCACTTAACCTCACACCTTCGCAACTTCCTTCCTTTACAAAACTCTACGGCTATCTTGAAAAGTTATCGCAAGTTCCATTTCAACCACCAAACGTTGGTGGTTGGCCAACAGATCAAGCGTGGCTTAGTTCGGCAAGTGCCCAATTTAGGCTCGCTTTCGCGACATGGCTGGCTTCGCTTGCAAATCTCTCTGAATTGGCTGCAGTTGCGCCGAATAACCGAGTTGAGTATCTATTGGATTGGTTGGGAATTATGGAGTGGAGTGCTCGCACAGATTCCGCGCTACGTGCTGTCCGTGATAACCCCCAAAGACTTTTTACCCTTGCAATCTGTAGTCCTGAATACGTGGTGAGCGCATGATCGAAAAACCAGTTTTCTCTCGTGAACAATTGGGAATGAGCGTCTTTACACGACGACAATTCCTTAAGTTTTCCGGGGTTGCCGCCACAAGCGCTACAATCCTTTCGGTTGATGACATCGCTCACGCGGCCACTACACGTCCGCTTCCACTTGGTACACCAATTCTTGTTGTGCTCTCTCTTTACGGTGGAAATGATGGGCTCAACACTGTTATTCCATTTAAAGATTCAATCTATTACGCATCTCGTCCTGGCATCACATATAAACCTGAAACCCTGCTTCCGATTTCTGATGATCTCGCACTCAATCCATCAATGTCTGGAATAAAGTCGTTGTGGGATACACAGAAGGTTGCAATTGTTCGCGGAGTTGGTTATCCAAAGCCTGATCGTTCACATTTTTCTTCTATGGCAATTTGGCAATCGGGTTCTTCACAATCAAGCCGTGATACAGGTTGGCTTGGTCGTTGGCTTGATACCCAACCATTAGATCCGATGTCAGCAATTAGTTTAGGTAGCGTCCTTCCTCCAATGCTGGTTGGAAAGAAGCAGAGTGGCTCCGCCTTACCTCTTGGTGGGTTGAACGTTCCACGCGGCGTGATCGGTGCAGCGTGCGCACAACTATCAGCCCCGTCACCTACTGATAATCCTTTGATGGCCGCTGCTGCTACATCAATGAGGAATCTCTTTAGCGTTTCATCTAGCGTTACACCAATTCTTGCAAAGCCGGCACCTGTGGCTCAAGATCTCCCAACAGCTGCCGGCGGTAATGCTGGTGGTGATACAAACTTGGCACAACAACTCAATGTTGTTGCAAAACTTATTGCAGCTGGAGCTCCAACTAAGGTCTGGTCTGTTTCATTAGGTGGCTTTGACACTCACGCCAATGAAGCAAATGCACAATCACTTCTCTTAGGCGCTGTCTCAACAAGTGTGACAACCTTCCTGAGTCAGTTAAAGGCATCGGGTCGCTCGAAAGATGTCACTGTGCTTATTTATAGCGAGTTCGGTCGCCGTGTAAAAGCTAATGGTTCAGAAGGCACCGACCATGGAACTGCAGGGCCAGTATTTCTTGTCGGTGACCGCGTTCAAGGTGGCTTCTATGGGGATCAACCATCGCTTGCTCAACTAGTTGATGGAGATTTAGCGGTAACAACTGACTTTAGAGATATCTATGCAACAATTTTGGAAAAAGTATTAAAGACCCCTGCCGAGAGAGTGCTTGGGGTATGGAAGGGTCGTACTAACGCGATAAAGAGTTAACTCTCTTCTTTATAGATAATAACTTCTGATTTTCTACGTAGCGCCAGAGATTTTGGTGGGTTCTCAGATATCAGCGCATCTACTTCAATGCGCAACTTAGCAACCTCAATTGCCATATTTGCCATCGCAGATTCGAGTTCGATAATTCGCTTGATACCAGCATGGTTAATTCCTTCACCAATCAGGCGCTGAATGGTGCGAAGGGATGCGATATCCCGCAACGAATATCTACGGTTTCGACCGACGGTGCGAGAGGGAGAAACTAAACCTAGGCGATCGTATTGGCGGAGTGTTTGTGGGTGAAGGCCTGAAAGTTCTGCCGCAACAGAGATGACATAGAGCCCTGCCGCCTCATCAATTTCTTCCCGCCTTTCTTCACTCATGAGCTTGCCTTCGCTCTAAATTCAAGACGTACATCATGGCTTGCTGTTGCCTCTGCAAATTTCTTTAGCGCATCACTTGCAGCACCTTCTATCTTCTGTGGTACCTGCACATCAATTGTCGCTAACAAATCACCAACGACAGATCCTTTTTTAATTCCGCGACCTTTAACACGAAGTGTGCGTCCATTAGGGGTTCCTGGTGCTAAACGAACAGTTACTTCTTCACCATCGAGTGTGGGTACTTTTATATCTGCGCCAAGTGTTGCCTCAACAAATGTGACGGGAAGAGTGAGAAGTAAGTTCTCGGCCTTTCGAGAGAAAACTGAATGTGGTTTCACATGTAACAAAATAAAGAGATCACCAGGACCGGCTTCACCTGGTGCACCTTTTCCTTTTACGCGAATCTTTGCTCCGTCATTAACGCCGGCAGGAACGCGCGCACTAATCTTCTGCGGCTTTCCACCATCTGTAGAGAGTGTGAGTTCTAGCGTTGTACCAAAGACTGATTCTTTAAATGTGATTGTTGCTTCGGTCTGTAGGTCTTGGCCTTTACGTGGTCCACGTCGTATCCCACCTCCACCAAATAAATTAGCGAAGATGTCATTTGGTGATCCACCACCAAACAGATCAGAGAAATCACCGCCGCCGCTATGGCCACCCATTGGTGCCCGGAATCCTCCACGCTCAAAGAGTGAGCGGGCTTCATCGTATTCAGCGCGCTTTTTTGAATCGGAGAGGATGTCGTAAGCCTCAGAGACTGCCTTAAATTTCTCTTCTAGGGCGCTATCGCCCTTTGTTTTATCAGGGTGTAGCTCGCGCGCCAAAGTGCGGTACTTCTTCTTGATTTCTTCAGCGCCAGCCTTCTTATCGACGCCGAGAATCGCATAAAAGTCCTTCTCGTAGAGATCTTTGGCAGCCATGAACTATTCGCTGACTGGTGTTTCTTGCGGGTCGGTCACGCCCACACGTGCGGGGCGAAGAATACGGTCTTTGAATTTGTAACCTGGTTGCAAGATTTTTGTTGCAGTTGATGTTGTGACATCGGCAGATGTGTCATGCAAGAGCGCTTCATGGATTTGTGGGTCGAAGGCATCACCTTCGGTACCATATTTTGATAACCCAATGCGTTCTGTTGCAGATGCAATGTGATCAGCAACTGCTTTAAAGCCACCTGTTAATTCACCGTGTGATTCAGCACGTTCAATATCATCAAGTACGGGAAGTAATTCGATGAGTACAGAGCTCACTGCAAGTTCATGAGCGAGTGAACGATCGCGCTCTACTCGCTTTTTGTAATTTGCATACTCAGCTTGAACTCGTTGAAGATCAGCGGTGAGTACGCTCACCGGGTCAGTTTCCTGACCCGGCTCTGCGACTACATCAGATACTTCTTCAAGGGCTTCATTACTTTCCATCGAGGTTTCACTCTCTGTATTCATATCATTAACACCAATTTCTCCACTCGGCATTTTTATGCCTCGTTATCAACAACCTCATCGATCACTTCAGCATCTTCAACGCCATCTTCAGTCGCGTTCGCTGCAGCAGCACCTGCAGCTGCATACATCAACGCACCAAGTGCTTGAGAAAGTGTTGAGACCTTTTCGGTGTTTGTTTTGATTGACTCGAAGTTAGCACCACCGAGTGAAGTCTTAAGTTCGGCAAGTGCTGCCTCAACTTCATTCTTCTTCTCCAGTGCTTCACCCTCTGTGAACTTATCTGCATTATCTGCAATGAACTTTTCGGTTTGATAGACAAGTGAGTCTCCGGTGTTGCGGATCTCTGCCTCTTCCCTACGCGCTTTATCTTCTTCGGCGTGGGCTTCGGCATCTGCCATCATGCGATCGATCTCATCCTTTGAAAGTGCTGAGCCACCACTGATTGTGACGCTCTGCTCTTTACCGGTTGCAAGATCTTTCGCCGATACGTGAACGATTCCGTTTGCATCGATATCAAATGTCACCTCAACCTGTGGAACTCCACGTGGTGCTGGTGCAATACCTGCAAGCTCAAACATGCCTAATTTCTTATTGTAGGCAGCCATTTCGCGCTCACCCTGATAGACCTGAATCTGCACCGCTGGCTGATTGTCATCAGCTGTTGTGAAGATTTCGCTGCGTTTTGTAGGAATAGTTGTGTTGCG
>JNSK01000085.1_pt1 | contig 17019 bp, 19 predicted proteins | sample 210681 | NCBI WGS metagenome assembly JNSK01 (sample SAMN02808684, study PRJNA238866) | freshwater metagenome | biome: fresh water; feature: freshwater reservoir; material: water; isolation source: water column of the freshwater reservoir Embalse de Amadorio in Spain | place: Spain: Valencia ...
TGCTTCAGCGATACGAATACCAGTACCTGATAGCAAGTCATCTGGAAGTGAGTAACCCAAGAAACCTTCAACGATTCCAAGTGTTAACAAACCAACGCCTATGATCCAGTTGAATTCGCGAGGTTTTCTAAATGCACCAGTGAAGTAAACGCGCATCAAGTGAACCACGATTGCTGCCATAAAAATTAGTGCAGCCCAGTGGTGAATCTGACGCATGAGTAGACCGCCGCGAACTTCGAAGGAAATATGCAAAGTCGAGGCATAGGCTGCTGACATATGCAGTCCTTCAAGTGGCTGGTAGCTACCTTCATAAAGAACTTCGCGTTGTGAGGGATCGAACCAGAAAGTTAGAAAAGTTCCAGAAAGCAACAAGATGATAAAGGAGTAAAGTGCGATTTCACCAAGCAGGAATGACCAGTGGTCTGGGAAAACCTTGGTTAGATTCTTCTTTGCCCACTTAGCGGCGCCGACTCGTTCATCGACATAGTTTGCGACGGTGCCGGTTACTCGTTCACGTGCGGTCATGATGAGCGCTCCCAAAAGCTAGGGCCAACTGGTTCGGTAAATGGTTTCTGAGCAATTAAATATCCTTCAGAGTCAACGGTGATTGCTAACTGTGGAAGTGGGCGAGCGGCAGGTCCGAAAATAACCTTTGCGAGCAGATGCTTAGTTGATTGTTCGTAAAGGGCGACAGCGCAACCCATATGAGAGCAAATTTTGCTAAATGCAATGATTCCGTCGTAAGTCCAGGAAAGACGTTCTGGGCTTAATTGGAACTCTTCCGGGCGAATACGAATTAGAAGAACTGCATCTTTAGCGATATCACTTAGGTGGCGCTTCTCGTCACCACGTAATTCAGGTAGAACCTGAGCAACCGCGCCAACTTCTAGATCTTCCGGACGAATTGGACGATCACCTGGATCGGTAACCAGTCGCAACCCAGCTTCCCAACTAGTCTTCTTTAGGTCATCACCAGGCAGTGGCCCTAAATCACGAAGCAAAACCAGCGGAGATAGGCCAATCAAACCAAGTGAAAGACCCATTGAGCGCTTAATTAGCGAGCGACGACCAAGGCCAGCTGCTCCTGATCGTTCCTTAACTGTCTTAACAAATTCATTTCGGTCTTCATCATCAGAGCGCATTGGGTGGCGCATAGCGATAACTTCTTCATCTGGCATAAGAGTTTTCGCCCAATGAATAGCAGCTGCGCCAATAAAGAAGAGCGCCATTGCTAACCCGACGCCAAGTGTTAATTGGTGCGCGTTAGTTTTTCCTAATACGGGAAGGAAGACGAACCACTCTTCGGAGATGAAGTAATAAGCGTAGATAAATAGCAGAGTGCCTAACGCGGATAGCAAGAAGAGAATTGCCACCTGTCGTTCAGCGCGTTTTTCAGCAACTGGATCATTATCACTCTTGCGGTGAACGTGTGCTGGAAGTCCAGGATCCTTGATTGACTCAATTTCATTCGACATTATTTATTTATCTCGCCTTCGTCGCTAACCAAACTGCTACACCGATCAGCAGTCCGAGTCCAAGTGTCCATACCAATAGTCCCTCAGTTACTGGACCAACGCGACCTAGCGCTGCTCCACCCAACTGTGGTTCGTTCTCTGCTGCCTTTACCCATTTAATAATTGAAAGTTTTTCAGCTGGGGTAAGTGTTTTATCTGAGAAAACTGGCATCGCTTGCGGACCAGTAATCATTGCTTCGTAAATATATTTTGATTCAACGCCCATCAAGGTCGGAGCGTATTTTCCTTGAGTTAATGCGCCACCTTGAGCGGCAAAGTTATGGCACATGGCGCAGTTAGTTCTAAAGAGTGTGCCACCTTCTGCGATATTTCCATCTCGCTCGTAGTTAAGAGAAGATTCATTTGGAATAGCGGGGCCAGGTGCAGTTGATGCGACATAAGCGGCAAGCGCTGCGGTTTCAGCAGCATCGTAAAGTGGTGCTTTACGCGCAGCTTGTGTGCTCATATCAGCCATCGGCATGCGTCCGGTTCCGACTTGGAAATCAACAGAGGCGGCACCGACGCCAATTAATGATGGTGCAATAGAAGTTCCCTCAAGATTTAAGCCGTGACAGGAAGAACAACCCTTTAGGAAGATCTGCTTACCTTCGGCGATCTGAGCCGAACGTTGATCAACAGTTAGTTTTGCTTCATCAGAAGCACTTGCCATCGAAAAGGTAGTGCCAATTGAGAAGAGAGCGACGATTAAAAGAAGTGGCGAAGCAAATCTCGCGCGGCGAAGAGAAGATAACTTTTTCATTTACTCGATACCTACTTAATTAAGTAGATCGCAGAGAAGAGCGCGATCCAGACGACGTCGACGAAGTGCCAATAGTACGAAACCACGATTGCGGTAGTCGCTTGATTATGAGTGAAGCGACGAGCCTTAGCTACGCGGATCATCACAATAAGAAATGCGATCAACCCTCCGGTTACGTGCATACCGTGGAAACCTGTGGTGATGTAGAAAACTGAACCGTATGCATTTGAAGAAAGGCTTAAACCTTCTTCAACTAATGCTGCATACTCGTAAACCTGGCCACCAATAAAGAAGGCGCCCATCAAGAATGTGAGAGAGAACCATTCACGCATTCCCCATTTATTGATCTGCCACATCTTTCCAGTCTTGCGCTCCTGAAAACGCTCAGCAGCAAATACGCCGAACTGGCAAGTCACGGAGGACAGAACCAAAACAGTGGTGTTGATTGCAGCGAATGGAATATTTAAAAGTTCTGTTGAGCTAAACCAAATTGTTGGCCCTTGTACTGCGCGAGTGGTGAAGTACATGGCAAAGAGCGCTGCGAAGAACATCAGTTCGCTTGAGAGCCAAACGATAGTTCCGACTGCGACCAAATTTGGACGGGTTGGCTTATGGGCTTGAATAGTTGCGCTCGACATGGTGGCTATTATTCCCGAAAAGCACGGTTATGGCCTATTTCAAGTCCTGATTTACCGTTCAGATATTGCTTCTTAGGCATGAGTCAGGTCACAGCAGTTTTCGCACGTTTTTTGATTAGAATCACGCTATGAGCAACCAAGAAGCTTCGAAGATTCGAGTCGTAATTTACTCAGATGATTCTGCTGTTCGAAGCGGAATTATCACCGCCCTTGGTAGCCGAGTGGCGACAGATCTGCCTAGCCATGAAATCTTCGAATTTGCTACAGCACCTGCTCTTCGAGCGTTTATTGATCGCCCAGATTTGGCTGGAAAGGTAAAGGCCGACCTCTTCATTCTTGATGGCGAAGCGGTCCCTGAAGGCGGCATGAGTATCGCTCGTCAGCTAAAGGATGAGGTCTTCAATTGCCCACCAGTTCTATTGGTAACTGGTCGCAAGGAAGATGCCTGGCTAGCTGCTTGGTCTCGTGCCGATGCAACCGTGATTCATCCGATTGATCCCTTTACTTTGGCTCAAACAGCTGCTGATTTGTTGCGCAACCAAAACCTCGCAACGACGAATGTCTAACGCTAAATCCTGGCCCGAATTAATTGAGACGCTAACCAACGGGTTAGATCTCCAAGTAGCTGATGCCCAATGGGCTATGAATCAAATTCTTCAAGGAACCAGCGATATTGAAGATATCAAAGCTTTTCTAATTGCCCTGAAAAGTAAAGGCGAGATAGCCGAAGAAGTTAATGCCTTTGTAAACGTGATGTATCAGCACAGTGCGCCTATTGAAATTTCAGAAAGAGCTGTTGACACCGTCGGTACCGGCGGTGATGGTGCAAACACCATAAACATCTCGACTACTGCCGCGATTGTCGCAGCAGCTGCTGGTGCAAAAGTTATAAAGCATGGAAATCGAGCTGCTTCTTCCAAGAGTGGCTCTGCTGATCTACTGCAGGCCCTTGGCATAAATATCGATCTAGATGGTGCGGGCGTGGCAACAACTTTCAATGAGGTTGGAATAGGTTTTTGTTTTGCGCCCAAGTTTCATCCGGCAATGCGCCATGCAGCCCCAGCTCGCAAGGAACTCGGCGTTCCGACCATCTTTAATATTTTGGGCCCATTAGCTAATCCAGCGAAACCAAAGGCCGCCGCTATTGGTGTAGCAAACGATCGAATGCATCTTTTGATGGCCGAAGTGTTGGCGGCAAAAGGGGTGGATGGCTTTGTTTTCCGAGGCGATGATGGGCTAGATGAGATTACTTTGGCGGCAACAACTTCTGTACTAGCTATTGGCAACGATGAGATCTCTTCAGATTTACTTGATCCAAAAGATTTTGGAATTGAGCGGGCACCTATTACCCACTTAATAGGTGGAGATGCTGAATTTAATGCGAAAGTAACGTTGGCAATCTTTGCAGGCGAGCGAGGCGCACCTAGAGATGCAGTTGCGCTAAACGCCGCGGCAGCAATTGCGGCGTACAAGGGTGATTTCGGGAAATCACTTAAAGAGCGGATTGCAGATGGCTACTTAGATGCGGTTAAGGCAATTGATTCAGGTGCCGCAACAAAACTATTAACTAATTGGGCCGCGGCAAGCCAGAGACTTTCGAGCTCTTAACTTTAGCTTCACTTATTGAGGCGCAGAGAATAACTTCGATTTGAGTTGTCGCTTCAAGCATCGCGTAAATACTGTGACGGGTTTCATTGGCCGAAAAGTAGCGATTAACTTTAGTTCGCAAATTTGAGGATGTGCCAACGTGTAAAGCGAAACCTTCGGCGGAACGGAAGATATAAACACCAATAGCATTCGGTACCGTGGCTGCCAGATATCTCTTCTTGCGCTGTACTGGCGCGATTCGCGCCGAGAAATTCTGCAACTCATCGAGTGTTGTAACTTGAAATGTTCCGAGCCGGCCGAATAGTGCGTGTAGTACTTCAACTGTAGCCAGCGCATCATCAATTGCTCGGTGAGTTGGCGTCACAGAGACGCTGAAGTAGTTGGCGAGGGTACCTAGCTTGCAATTCGGAACTTCATCGCGGCCAAGAACTTGCCTTGCTAGTCGAGCAGTATCGATCACCGGGTAATTTGGCCAATGGAATGAATGCATCGCTGCGGCTGACTTTAGAAAACCAAGATCAAAGGGGGCATTATGTGCAACAAGAACTGTCTCATTTTCCGAACCAAGAAATGCAAGTAGATCTGGAAAGACCTCGAGAATTCTTGGTGCGCTGGCCAACATCTGATCGGTAATGCCAGTTAATGCGGTGATAAAACTTGGTAAGGAAGTGCCGGGGTTTACTAGTTGCTGGAAAGTGCCAAGCACCTCGCCGCCACGAATTTTGACAGCGCCGATTTCAGTAATGCCCGCGCCTAATTTGGGGGAGCCACCCGATGTTTCAAGATCGATTACTACGAAGGTGATTTCCGAAAGCGGCCTACCCAGCTCTTGAAGTGGTGCCTGCCAGGAATTCATAGTGACTTGATCCTAAATCTTAGATCTGACAGTGGCGAACAAGGGTAGATTTGCAACATGAGTATTTCTGGAGCTCCGGCTGGCTTGTTAGAAGATTTTCAAGCAGTCGGAGATAAGAAGAATGGCCATATTGGCATAGTCCTGGTTCACGGATTCACTGGATCGCCGGCCGCGATGCGACCATGGGCAGAATTTCTAAATGCTCGCGGCTACTCGGTTCGAGTTCCTCGATTGCCAGGTCATGGGACTAAACCAAGTGATTTAAATGAGGTGCAGTGGCAACAATGGCCAGAAAAGGTTCGTTCGGAGATTCTTGAACTGCAGAAGCACTGCTCATATATTTTTGTAGCTGGATTATCCATGGGCGGCGGAACCACCCTAAATATTGCAGCTAACTATGGTGACGAACTCAGCGGATTAATCCTGGTTAATCCGATGATTCACGTCAAGGGAATCAGTCCGCAGTTAGCATTTGTGATTTCGCGTTTAATTAAATTTGGCAACAGCGTTGGCAATGACATTAAGCGCAAGGGCGTAACTGAATACAGTTATGACAAGTTGCCTTACCGCGGTATTTACCAACTACTAACGATGCTGAAATTAACTCGAGCCGCTTTGCCTGGCATTAAAGTTCCGATGCAACTTTTTCACAGCGTAGATGACCATACCTTGCCAGTTAGCAATACCGAGATCATCATGAAAGAAATCGGCTCAATTAATAAATCAAGAATTGAGCTATTAAGTAGTTACCATGTTGCAACTATTGATCACGACGCTGAGTTAATTTATGAGAATTCGTTGAAGTTCATCGAGAGTTTGAGTCAGTAGTTTCGGCCGTATCTCTTTAAGTTTACGAGAGAAAACTTACTAAGGCGCAGATTCGGCAAGAACTTTCTGCATCAGAACCAGGGTTAGTAATTCTCCATGTTTCTTAGCGATCTCTCTCATGCGAGCGCTTTCAACGAAGCCAAATTTCTCATGCAGTGCAATCGAACCAGTGTTCTTGCTATCGATAGCAGCAACCATCACATGTCGATTTTCAGCCAAAGCTAGTTCAATCAAATTTCTAAGTATGGAACTGCCAACCCCATTGCCTCTGTGCTGGCTATGAACATGAACGCTATGTTCGACGGTGTGGTTATAGCCTTCACCAAATCGAAAATTCCCGTACACGCCATAACCGACGACTTGATTTTCCAGCTCGGCTACCAATACTGGATAACCGCCCTCTTTTTTGGCAGCAAACCAAACTTCGCGATCCTGCAACTCGACAGCCTCTTCCCGGTAAATGGCATCAGAAGTTTCGATGACGCTGTTATAGATAGCGGTAATTGCCGGTAAGTCTTTTTCCGTAGCTTTGCGAATTAACATGGTGAAAGTCTATGACGCAGATGTTTTTAAAACCTCAAGAAGCGGATTAACTATAGTCAAATTGCTAACCTTGGAGAGTGCTTACACCGCTGCAGATCCGCGCCAGGTTTGCGGTAACGCTAACCTTCATTACAAATGGTTTAGTCGTCGGAGCCTTTGTGGCGCGTATTCCAGATATCAAAGACATTTTGGAAATTTCCAACTCAACGCTGAGTTTGATTCTATTAGCCAGCGCCTTCGGTGTCTTCGCCGCACTAGGCAGAGCCGGGAAATTATGCGCGAGATATGGAAGTTCGCCAGTTGCGTTTTACGGGTCGATATTTCTGGGATCCATCTACATCATTCAAAGTTTGGCGCTTTTCTCAGTTTGGGCATTTGCGCTTATGGCATTTATGGCTGGCTATGCACTTGCTGTTCAAGATGTTGCGATGAATACACACGCGGTGACACTCGAACATCAAAGCGGCAAAAGATTGATGAGCGTTTTTCACGCCATGTTTTCTATCGGCGGATTCAGTGGGGGAGTTTTCGGGGGACTTTGTTCGGAATTTGAGATTAATTATCAAATTCAAACTCTCTTTGTTTGTTCATTGATAATCGCGATCGCATTTTTCGTTCGCAAATTTTGGTTACCTGGAATAATCGATATCCATGAGATTGAACCTGGCGTTAAGGCTAATCGACCAGCAATAATTTGGCTCTTCGGTTTCTTTGGCTTGTGTTCAACCATCGGTGAAGGTGCAGCAGGTGATTGGGGAGGCGTCTTAGCGCGCGAGACATACGGTGCCTCACCGTTTTTGAGCGCAGTACCGTACGTTGCTTTCTCTGCGACGATGATTCTTGGCCGACTCTCTGGTGATTTCTTGGCAACCAAATTTGGTGCCTCAAGAGTTTTAGCAACAGGTGGTTTCGTTGCTTCGACAGGTTTAGCTCTAGGTCTAATTTTGGATTCAACCTTTGGTGCAATCATGGGTTGGTTTTGGCTCGGTATGGGCTTGTCAGTAGCAATACCTTTGCTCTTTAGCGCAGCTGGTTCATTAGCAAATAATCGATTAGCCGGTCAGATTGCTCCATCGCAGGCAGTAGCAATGGTCTCGGGTATTGCATACTTTGGATTCTTAGTGGGGCCACCATTTATTGGATTTATTTCGGATTTAACTTCGCTTCGAACTGCCATGTTTATTCCTGCATTTTTAGGATTAACTATGGTCGCTAGCGCTAGATTGGCAAAGAGCGCCTAAAAAAGCTCGAAAAATTTAAGATTTGTGGACGATACTGGGATCGAACCAGTGACCCCTTCCATGTCAAGGAAGTGCGCTACCGCTGCGCCAATCGTCCGCGGGTGTCGTGAACTATACAACAAGAGTTATTCTCGCGCGTAGTCATCCGATACACGCTCAATATCGTCTTCGCCAAAATATGTCCCCGTTTGAACTTCGATGAAGACCAATTCATCTTCGCCGGAATTCCCAATTCGATGTAATTGTCCAAGAGCGACATCAACGGTCTGTCCTGCACTCTTTTGAAAATCAACGCCATCCAGCGTTACATCTGCGATACCGGAAACTATGTACCAGTGCTCACTTCTCTTCTGATGTTTTTGATATGACAATCGCGAACCAGGATTCACCCAGATACATTTAACTTTATGCGAGTGTGATTCTTGGAGAACTTCGTAACGTCCCCACGGTCTGATTGTTTCATCGCTCATGAGTGAAGGTTAATAGAGATTGGCAAGAGATATACAAGCTAACTCAAAATTCAAACTTACTGGAGGTGGAAACGGGATTTGAACCCGTGTAGAGGGATTTGCAGTCCCTTGCCTCGCCTCTCGGCCATTCCACCATGAAAATACGGCCCCCTGTGAAAGGCAGGTGGCCGTATATCCGAGCGGACGACGGGGTTCGAACCCGCGACCTGAACCTTGGCAAGGTTCCGCGCTACCAGCTGCGCTACGTCCGCATGTTGTGCAAATCTGCCTGGGTTCGATTTTCTCTCACCGACAGGGAGCGAAATCTATCCTAATTCAGGCGTAACTGCCAAAGGGGTCATACGGTTAGGGCGTGAACTCCGAGACCGCCCACTTTGAACCCACCTTTTGGATGAATGGGTTGTCCGCTAGTGGCCTGATTGAGGTCACTTCGGACCCAGGGTCGTTATTAGATGGTGGGTTTTGGGCTGTGACCACGACATATGAGGGGGAGTTTCGTGCGGCGAAATTTGCCCACCAAGAAAGGCAAGAATTTCCGTCATCCGAGGCGCAACAAAGGGTGCAGGGTAAATGGGTCAGCGATACCGACCAGCAAGATTATGAAAATTATGTTGAACGGATCCGCACAGAAATTGCTGATGGAAATGTGTATCAAGTTAATGCCTGCCGAAGAATAAGTATTGAATCAGGCACTTCCTTGAGATCGGTTTTCTGCGAGATTCTGGCAAATAATCCAGCTCCATTTTCTAGTTACCTGAATTTTGATGAGATAGAGATTGCATCCGCATCGCCCGAGCTATTTCTTTCACGAGATGGAAATAAGATTAAAACTTCGCCAATTAAAGGAACTAAGCCAAGTGCAACAGAAAGTTTTGGAAATAAGGATCGTGCAGAAAATGTAATGATCGTAGATTTGATGCGAAACGATTTAGGGCAAATTTGTAAACCGGGTTCGATCGAAGTTCCGGATCTACTTAGAGATGAAGAGCATCCTGGGCTGAATCATTTGGTTTCTGATGTAACTGGTCAATTACGCGATGGAATTTCTTGGTCGGAAATTTTCTCAGCGCTCTTACCCGCAGGTTCAATAAGTGGCGCCCCGAAAAGCGCAGCGCGAGAAATTATTTCAGAGAACGAAAAATCAATTCGTGGGCCTTATTGCGGCGTAATTGGCTGGGTTCATGGCGATCAAGCTCTACTTTCCGTTGCGATTCGAATCTTCTGGCGCGAGGAAAAGCAAATTAATTTCGGAACCGGGGCTGGAATTACTTGGGGAAGTGTTCCATCGGATGAATGGAAAGAGACTGAGTTAAAAGCAGCAAAACTTATTTCTATCGTTGGCGGAACGCTATGACGTTAGTTGTTTGGAGCGATGGCGAATTAATCTCATTTAACCAAGCGGGACTTAACACGGCTGGCTGGCCAATAGGTTCTGGAATTTTCGAAACTTTAAAGACGGTTGACGGTTCAGCCTGGCATCTTTCACGTCATATGCGACGAGCCTTAACCTCGGCTCGACGAAGTGACATTGCTTTTCCAAGTGAAGAATCAATCAGAAGCGCCGTAGCCGCAGCAATAGCCGCAAATCCATTTCCGATTGGCAGGCTGCGAATGCTTTTTACTTCAGAAGGTCGATTCTTGGTTACCCATCAAGAATATTTAGAGGTATCAGAGCAAGCAAAATTGATGATCTTTCCCGATCGTTTGGAGAGTTCAACTATGGTCGAGAAGCGATTTCCCTACGATCACAATTTGTCGTTACTCGATTCAGCCAGGAACCAAGGTTTTGATGACGGAATCTTGATCAATGAGCGAGAACTAGTAGCCGAATCCTCGATCGCAAACTTAGCTTTTCAAATAGCCGGCCAATGGGTAACTCCACCTTTAGCCGATGGCATTTTGCCTGGCGTAATTCGTGCCTTAGCTATCGAAAGACTTGGTATCAGGGTTAGATCTATCGAACGTGAAGAGTTAAAAAAGGTGGATGCTGGCCTATTGCTATCTAGTTTGAAAATCGCCCAACCCATAAGCCATATCGTGGGTCGAGCCTTGCCTAATATTGAGGGGAGTGAGGAAATGCGCTCGCGTATTGCGGCAACCGCCGTGGCAACTTCGGTAGGCTAGCGCCATGTCCGATTTAAAGATCACTGTAGATGGCGTTCCGACTGTTGTCGCATCGGATCAGCATCCAACGCAGATCTTCGCTGATCGCAAAGAGGTAGTTGTTTGTCGTATCAACGGCGAACTTCGTGATCTCTGGACCGATTTAAAAGAGGGCGATCTAGTTGAATCCGTAACTATCGATTCCGAAGATGGCTTGAAAGTTTTGCGCCACTCAACTGCGCACGTAATGGCACAAGCCGTTCAACAGATCTACCCTGAAGCAAAATTAGGTATAGGGCCACCAATTACCGATGGCTTCTACTACGACTTTGATCCGCAGGATCCATTTACTCCGGAATCCCTCGAGAAGATCGAAAGCGCTATGCGCAAGATAGTTAAAGATGGTCAGAGATTTAAGCGTCGCGTAACTAATGAAGCAGATGCGCTAGTTGAATTAGCAAAAGAGCCTTATAAGTGCGAGTTGATCGGCATCAAAGGTGGTTCGAGCGATGAGAGCTCAGTTGAAGTTGGTGGCGCCGAATTAACAATTTATGACAACTTGGGTCGAGATGGGCAACCCGTCTGGTCTGACCTTTGTCGTGGACCTCATTTACCTTCGACTAAACACATTCCAGCATTTAAGTTAATGCGCAGCGCGGGCGCGTATTGGCGAGGCTCGGAAAAGAATCCAATGCTGCAACGCATCTATGGCACAGCCTGGCCAAGCGTTGAAGCGCTCAATGCCTACCTCGAACTTTTACTTGAAGCTGAAAAACGTGATCACCGTCGATTAGGTGCTGAATTGGATCTCTTTAGTTTTCCGGAAGAAATTGGTTCAGGTTTAGCGGTTTTTCATCCAAAGGGTGGAATTGTTCGCCGAGCGATGGAAGATTATTCAAGAATTCGCCATGAATCCGAAGGTTATGAATTTGTTTACTCTCCACATATAACTAAATCTGCACTCTTTGAGACTTCCGGCCATCTTGATTGGTATGCCGATGGAATGTATCCACCAATGATTATGGATGAAGAGCTACATGCCGATGGCACAGTAAAACGCGCCGGTCAGCAGTACTACATGAAGCCCATGAACTGCCCATTCCATAATTTAATTTATAAATCTCGGCAACGTTCATATCGCGAACTGCCGTTACGTTTATTTGAGTTCGGAACCGTTTATCGTTATGAAAAGTCGGGCGTACTGCACGGCATTACCCGAGCACGTGGATTTACCCAAGATGATGCTCACATCTATTGCACCGCCGAACAGATGCCGGGAGAACTCGATTCGCTCCTAACTTTCGTTTTGAATTTGCTACGGGACTACGGCTTAACAGATTTCTATCTCGAACTCTCAACTCGAAACCCAGAGAAATCTGTGGGAGAAGATGCGGAGTGGGACGCAGCTACAGAAGCGCTTCGCCAAGCCGCAACTTTGCAAGGACTTGAGTTAGTTCTTGACGAAGGTGGCGCGGCTTTCTATGGTCCAAAGATCTCGGTTCAGGCAAAAGATGCGATCGGCCGTACTTGGCAAATGTCTACGATCCAGGTCGATTTCCAGTTACCGCAACGATTTGAATTGGAATACGCCGATAGCGATGGTTCGCGTGCACGCCCAGTCATGATTCACCGTGCACTCTTTGGTTCAATCGAACGCTTCTTTGGCGTTCTGACCGAACACTATGCCGGCGCCTTTCCACCATGGCTTGCACCAGTGCAGGCTATTGGAATTCCAGTTGCCGATGCATTTACTCCTTATCTGGCCGATGTCATTTCGCAGATGCGAAAGGCTGGATTGCGTGTAGAACTAGATGCTTCGGATGATCGAATGCAGAAGAAGGTTCGCAATGCGCAGATGGCGAAGATTCCATTTATGGTGATCGCCGGCGAAGAAGACCAGACCGCTGGTGCGGTTTCCTTCCGATATCGCAATGGCGAACAGAAGAACGGGATTCCTGTCGCTGAAGCTATTGAACTTATCAAGCAGGTTGTTGCTGACCGCATTCAGGTCTAACCATGAGTGAAATGGTTGGCGGTGCCGGAACTCCTGATGCGTGGCAACGGTTGTGGGCCCCGCATCGCATGGAATATTTAAAGGGCGATAACCGACCTCTGCCGGGCAACGAAATCGAATGTCCGTTCTGCCGAATTCCTAACTTAAGTGACCAAGATGGCTTAATTGTTTTTCGCGGCATCGAGGCATACGTTGTAATGAACTTGTATCCATATAACGCTGGCCACCTACTTGTGTGTGCTTATCGCCATGTGGCCGATCTGACTGATTTAACAGAATCAGAGCGAAATGAAATCTCGGAACTTACGGCACATGCAATGAAAACTCTTCGCGAGGTAAGCGCGCCTGCTGGATTTAATCTAGGAATGAATCAAGGTGCAATATCTGGTGCGGGTGTGGCCGCGCATATTCACCAACATATTGTTCCTCGTTGGTCAGGTGATGCGAATTTCATGCCGATTATTGGTCAGACCAAAGTTCTTCCGCAATTGCTTTCGCAAACTCGCGATTTAATCGCAGCTGCTTGGTAATTTACAACTCGGCGATATAGCTTTTAACTTCAGATATTCCTAGTCCAGTTTTAAAGTCAACTGGAATAGCTGGAAATAATAATCCCGCTGCGAATGCCCCAGATCCCATTTGATCGATTGCGATCAGATATTCATCGCGGAATTCACTTACCAAGGTTTTATGTTCATCTTGACTCTCAATGATTTTGGTAACTCCATCTTGATAATCAATGATCTTCAAATCCGCGAGTGAAATAAGTGCACAAGGTGACCCAGCGTCATCATGTAAGACTAAAAATGGTGTGACACATTGATCGAATACTCGATTTGCGAGCATTACTGCATCATCAAAATCCCCATCATCGCCAGTGAGTCCCGTAACGGCGATCAATCGGGGCATCAGGTAATCATCTAGAGATTGCCAGATTGAAATAGTTTCGGGCGCGATTCCGGAGTTCGGGTTTATAGAGAAGATGGCTAAATCTGATTCAAATTGAGCTTCGTGAGCCACCTGACCCTGAAAATGAGAGGCGACTTCTTCAAGAAAGGCGCTTTCGTGCCCATATATATGGACGCGTAATTCACTGGTAGCCATGTCCACAGCCTACGATGGGACACGATGATTAGTGACATTTTCAAACCAGCGGTGGTTCGAGTTATCTCACCAACTGCTCGAGGTCTGCTGCGCATTGGCTTGACCCCTAATTCGGTAACTGTCATTGGGGCAGTCGGGGTTGTTGCCACCGCACTTATTTCGTATCCAGCTGGTCACTTATTCGGCGGCACTTTACTGATCTGCGTTATGGCACTTAGCGATCTATTCGATGGAACTATGGCTCGAATATCTGATCGCGGCCCAAGTCGATGGGGTGGATTTCTAGATTCCACTATTGATCGTGTGACTGACTCTGCAATTGCAGTTGGCCTACTTATCTATCTAGCCAAGGCAGCTGATTTGTTGGCTTATGCGCTGCTGGTTTCGATTGTTGCGGGCTTCCTGGTTTCTTATATTCGCGCAAAAGCTGAAAGTTTGGATATTGAATGTAAGGGAGGCTTTGCCGAACGAACCGAACGGTTAATCATCTTGCTTGCCGCAATTGGATTCACTGGCCTTGGTGTGCCATACATCTTGGCGATCGGAATCTGGTTCTTGGCAGTAGTCAGCATCTTTACTGTGATGCAGCGATTGCTAATAGTTTGGAAAGCGACGAAGTAATGAGGGTTGAGGATTTAACGGCGACTGCATATTTCGCGGGCTGGCGAATAGTGAGATGGTTGCCCGAAAAGTCAGCGTATAAATTCTTCGATTTTGTGGCCGATCGCGCCACCAAGAAGAACGGCAAGAATTTCAAACGGCTGAAAAGTAATTTGAGTCGCGTAAAACCCGAGCTTTCAGATTTACAACTCAACGACTTGGCAAAAGCTGGGATGCGTTCTTATCTTCGATACTGGTGCGACACCTTTAGATCGGCCGATTGGGATACCCAGCGCATTCAAAACACAGTGACATGTAACGATGTCGAATTATTACTTGAGCCCGTTCGCTCAAAACGAGGCGTAGTAGTGGCTTTACCTCATGCGGGAAATTGGGATCACGCTGGCTCTTTTTTCTGTAGCCAAGGAATCCCATTAGTAACCGTAGTTGAAAGACTTAAGCCCGAACGGCTATTTCGTCGCTTTCTGGAATATCGCGAAGCTATTGGCATGGAGGCTTTGCCGTTAGATGGTCGGGTTATGGGCACTTTGGCAACCAGGCTACGTGAAGGAAAATTGGTTGCGTTGGTAGCTGATCGTGATTTATCGCGAAGTGGCATTGAGGTTAATTTCTTCAATGGTCCAGCACGTATGCCTGCCGGGCCAGCGCTCTTAGCAATCCGTACCGGTGCAGATTTAATAACCGCTTATGTTTCTTATCGAGAGAACGGAATTCATATCGACTTTAGAAAAGTTGATATTCCGCTACACGGCGAAGAGACCGAAAGAGTAAAAGCAGTTGTTCAAATTTGTGCAGATAATTTTGCAGCAGGCATTGCCGCTTATCCGCAAGACTGGCATATGTTGCAACGCATCTGGGTTGATGGCGATTTCCAGGAGCGCACATGATTACCACGCCACTTCGCATCGGCATCGTTTGTCCGTATAGCTGGGATGTGCCAGGCGGAGTTCAAAACCATATCCGCGACTTAGCCGAATTTCTTTTAAATAATGGCCATCATGTCGAAGTCTTAGCGCCTGCAAGTGAAAGTGAAGATTTACCAAGTTATGTAGTTAGTGCTGGAAAAGCTGTCTCGATTCCGTACAACGGTGCCGTGGCACGAGTTCTTTTCGGAGTAGGTGCGAATAATCGGGTGCGCAATTGGATCAATGACGGCGACTTCGATTTGTTACATCTACACGAACCAGCTATTCCGTCACTTTCACTACTTGCATGCTGGGCTGGCGAAGGCGCAATGGTTGGCACCTTCCATGCTGCAGCTAAATATCAGAAGGCGATCGTGGCTATTGGCCCGATTTTAGAACCTGTTATCGAGAAGCTATCGGCTCGTATTGCCGTAAGTGAGGCTGCTCGACTGACTTTAACGGCACATCTCGAGACGGATGCAATCGTTATCCCAAATGGTATTTACGCTGATAACTATCGAGATGGCACACCACAAATTAAGTGGCAAGGAAACACGATCGGTTTCCTTGGAAGGTTCGAGGAAGATCGCAAAGGTCTGCCAGTTTTACTAGAAGCCTTACCTATTATTTCTAGATTTATTCCAGATATCAGAGTCTTGATCGCGGGACCTGGCGATAGCGAAGAAGTACTTGAGAAAGTAAATCCTGAACTGCGAAATCGAATCGAGTTCTTAGGAAAAATTAGCGAAAAAGATAAAGCGGATTTTCTAGCCAGTGTTTCCTTGTATATCGCACCTAATACAGGAGGCGAATCGTTCGGAATTATTCTGGCCGAAGCAATGGCCGGGGGAGCTGCAGTTGTGGCGAGTGATATCCCAGCATTTGCTGCCGTTCTAGGAGATGGTGAATTTGGAGCATTATTTGAATCTGAAAATTCGGAGAGCTTGGCGAAAGTAATTATCGATCTCTTGCGAAATGATGAGAAAAGAATTGCGCTAGCAGCAGCGGGTGCCATTCATTCACAACGTTTTGATTGGTCCCAAGTAGGGGAAGAAATTTTTGAAGTTTATGAGATTGCAATGGTGAAGGGTCAAAAAGTCGCGTTAACTTCGGATTCCCGATCTTGGACCAGGCTATTAGGTAGGGATTAATTATGAAGAGTTACATTCTTTATACAGTTCTGGCGGTATTGGTATTTTGGTATCTAACCTTCTCGGCTAGTCGATTAGATCGGCTTCACCATCGCGTCGAGACTAGCTGGGCGACGCTGGATTCGCTATTGCAACGTCGCGCAGCAATTGCGTTAGAGGTAGCTCGAAGCGCCATAACTGATCCAGCGACTTCGTTGCTTTTGACTGCGAGCGCATATCAGGCGCGTAGCGCTGATATCGAGGATCGTTCAAGCGCGGAGAGTGTGCTATCGGGAGCACTCGGCATGATGCTTTCAGAGCGCGAAAGTATTGTCGCGAAATCAGATCAGGCGCTTTTAGCTGAACTTGAGCAACTGACAGATAAAATTAAAGTCTCAATTGCTATTCACGTAGAAGCTGTGAATCGCACGCAATTAATCCGTCGCAAGTTAGTATTCAGAGTATTCCGATTAGCAGGCACAGCGCCGTTGCCAGTTACCTATGAGTTTGAAGCCGATGCGATCTAAACTATGTATACTTCTGCTGGTATCAACAATTGTTCTTACCGGTTGCGCAAGTGAGAATAGCGCTACGTCAGCGCAAGATGAAGTTACCTACAACTCGATAAGTGGTCGAGTTGGAAGCAATGGACCAATTCTTGCGGTGAAGATCGATGACACTTAC
>JNSK01000086.1_pt1 | contig 16996 bp, 14 predicted proteins | sample 210681 | NCBI WGS metagenome assembly JNSK01 (sample SAMN02808684, study PRJNA238866) | freshwater metagenome | biome: fresh water; feature: freshwater reservoir; material: water; isolation source: water column of the freshwater reservoir Embalse de Amadorio in Spain | place: Spain: Valencia ...
CCCCCAGAAACCTGGGGGGCCTTCTTTACTTCGTAGAGCTAATTACTCGCCCGCAGGCACATCACCAGAGATGAACTCTGCTGGCAGTGCTACGTACTTGTCGTTAGCTGTGTATTCGTAGATACCCATTGTTGCGTATGAAGGGTCTCCATTATCTGCGAACTCGACTGGACCAGAAACGCCGTCATAGTCGATATCGACACCGTCTGCGATCAAAGCCTTGCACTCAGCAAAAGTTGTGCACTTAGTGCCACCCTTTGAAACTGAGACGAGGTTGTCGCGAATGGTTTGACCATCTGTTGCTCCACCCTGTTCTGCAGCAAGTGCAATCAGGATTATTGCATCGTATGACTCTGCAGCATATGAGAAGTCAGTTAGAGATGGATCTACGCCAAGAAGACGTTGCTGAAGGGTGTCATCTGCAAAGACTCCAGGAAGAGTCGCCTTGACGCCCTTCATGATTCCTGCAGGAAGTTCCGCGTAAGCACCACTTGAAAGGTTGCCATCAACAAGGTAGGTCTTGACCTTATTTGGGCCGACACCTTGCTTGATCATTTCAGTAAGAATCTTGGCAGTCTCATCGAAACCAATAAGTGCAATTGCATCTGGCTTAGCAGCCTTCGCCTTTGCGACATCTGCTGAGAATTCAGCAGCCTGTGGGTTGTAGACAATGTTGGTTGATGTACCTGAGAAAGCTTGCATTGCATACTTAGCAAGACCGTTTCCGTAAGCATCATCGAGGTTAAGAACTACAATATTCTTCGCACCCTCTTTAGCCATCAACTGTCCAAGAACTGCTCCTTGGAACGTATCTGATGGAGCGGTACGGAAGTAGTAGCCGTCATCATCATAATTTGTGAAGTCAGGTGATGTATTTGCTGGTGAGAAGTGGACAATTCCAGCACTGGAAATCTTGTCGATTACTGTGAAGGAAACTCCTGAAGAAGCTGCACCAACAATTGCGCTCACACCAGCTGAGATGTGAGAGTCAGTTGTCTGCTGTGCGATATCAGAGCTTGTATCTCCAGAGTCACCGCGAATGTGCTCAACATCAGCACCTAGTACTCCGCCTGCCTCATTAATTTCAGCAACAGCTAGATCAACTCCTGCGAACTCAGGTGGTCCGAGGAATGCAAGGCTACCTGTCTCTGGTAGAAGTGAACCGATCTTCAGCGAACTTGAACTGTTATCGCTTGAACAGCCGGCCAACACTAAAGTGGTGATAGCCGCAGCGACCAGGATGGTCGCTCTATTAAATTTCTGCATTTTCTTCCTTTCGGTTAGTACCATCCTGAATGCCGATTCTTCTTTGGGAGAACGGCACGTAGATAGACCCGCAAAGCATAATGGCATTCCCCCCAAAGGTAAATGCTGCGCACGCGAAAAATAAAGCTCCATACCCATGCAAAAACGACTGCAAGAGCTTGTCTACAGGGGAAGATGCTTTGCCTGATTAGGGTCGGCAACGGCTAACGCAATATCTTTCATCGTAAGGCGACGATCCATGGCTGCCTTTTGAATCCATGAGAAGGCCTGTGGTTCGGTGAGATTGAGGGCGGCCATCAGGATCCCCTTGGCTCGATCGATAATCTTTCGCGTTTCAAGCCTTTCATGAAGATCTGCAACTTCTTCGGCGAGAGATTGCATTTGCTTGTGACGACTAATGGCAATTTCAATCGACGGAATCAAATCATTAATCGTAAATGGTTTTACAACGTAGGCCATTACTCCTGCATCGCGTGCACGATCCACTAACTCTTTTTGGCTAAATGCGGTGAGCAGAAGTACAGGTGCTGTCGCGATAATTTCTTCCGCTGCTGATATTCCATCGAGTACAGGCATCTTCACATCAAGAATTGCTAAATCGGGTTTGTGTTCTTTTGCTAACTCAATAGCTTCGGCGCCATTTGTTGCCTGCGCAACAACTTCATAACCGGATTCGGTTAGCATCTCAACTAAATCCATACGAATGAGTGCCTCGTCTTCGGCAACCAAAATTCGTAATGTGCTCATGTGCCCCGAGTCGGATTCGAACCGACACTATGCAGTGTTTGAGACTGCCCTCTCTACCGTTGGAGTACCGAGGCGTAGTAAAAGTCTAACGCCAATCCTTGATTCAGAGAAAATGTGAGCGTGATTAGCGATAAGCAGGGGCAACGCCACCAACAGCGTCACCAACGATGTGAACGCGCATTGCATTTGTTGATCCTGGTATTCCAGGAGGAGAACCCGCAACAATCATTACGTTTTCACCTTTCTTTGCACGCCCGCTCTCAATCAAAACAGTGTCTACTTGTTTAACCATTTCATCAGTGTGCTTAACCATCTCAGTGATTACTGGTTCTACACCCCACGTCAGAGCAAGACGGTTATAGGTTCCAACTTCAGGCGTCATCGCCAGAATTGGAATCGGTGATCGCAACCGTGACATGCGACGTGCGGAGTCTCCACTTTGAGTAAATGCCACCAAATACTTTGCTTCAATAATTGCGCCAACTTCTGTGGCAGCTTTGGTGATTGCGCCACCTTTTGTACGCGGCGAGTTAATGATTGGGCGAATACGATCAAGGCCGCCTTCCTCAGTTCTTTGAATAATGCGAGCCATAGTTTCAACTGCTTCGATAGCGTGTTCGCCAATACTGGTCTCACCGGAGAGCATTAATGCGTCTGCACCATCTAAAATTGCATTCGCACAATCCGTAGCTTCTGCTCGTGTTGGTCTCGAATTTGTGATCATTGAATCGAGCATTTGGGTAGCAACAATGACTGGCTTTGCAGCATCTCTAGCAAGTTCGATGCAGTGTTTTTGTACAAGCGGGACATCTTCAATCGGCAGTTCTACCCCTAGATCTCCGCGCGCAACCATGATGCCATCGAATGCAGCGACGATTTCTACTAAGTTTGTAACTGCTTGGGGTTTTTCAATCTTTGCAATAACAGGAACGTGAATTCCTTCTTCTTTCATAATGCGATGAACATCTTTAATGTCCTTGGCGCTTCGTACAAATGAGAGCGCAATAAAATCTGCCCCAGCATTTAGACCCCAACGCAAATCCTCAATGTCTTTTTCCGAGAGCGCAGGAACAGAAACTGCTACGCCAGGTAAGTTAATTCCTTTGTTATTGCTCACAAAACCAGGATCAATTACTTTTGTGACTACATCACTCTTCGTAACGGAAGTAACTTCGACAGTAACTCGTCCGTCATCAATCAAGATGCGATCGCCGGCTTTGCAATCCCCCGGTAAGCCTTTGTACGTTGTACCGACGCGATCTTTGGTACCCTCGATGTCATCGATGGTAATCGTGAAAACATCACCACGAGCAAGTTCGTGTGGACCATGTGAAAATTTGCCCAATCGAATCTTCGGTCCTTGTAAATCTACAAGAATTGCAACGGGCACTCCAGCTTCGGCAGCCGCTTTGCGCACTGTTTCTAGCTGACTCTGATGTTGAGCCTGCGCTCCGTGTGAGAGATTAAGGCGGGCCATATTCATGCCGGCTTTGATGAGTTGTGCAACTTTTTCTGCAGATTCAACTGCTGGACCCATTGTGCAAACAATCTTGGCGCGGCGCATATGCCAATCCTATCTGTTAACTGCCTGCTTTCTGTGACGCCTATAAAACAAGCGGTCGATCTGTTGTAAAGATTGGCGCGTGCAATTGTGATTTCTCTTCTGTGAGATATGAATCAACTGCAGCAGCAGCGCTACGACCTTCGGCAATTGCCCACACAATCAATGATTGTCCGCGCCCAGCATCGCCTGCGACAAATACACCTTCAGAAGTTGTTTGGAAATTCTCATCACGCTTGATGTTCCCACGAGCATCGAGTTCAACTTCTAGTTGATTGATCAACGCGTTTTGTTCTGGGCCAGTAAATCCCATAGCTAGAAATACAAATTGTGCCGGAATTTCTCGCTCTGTTCCTGGAATAGGTGAGAATTTTCCATCAACAAATTGTGTTTCAACAATCTTGATTCCTCGAAGATTTCCGTCAGAATCCCCCAAAAACTCTTCAGTGCTTACCGAGAAGATGCGATTATCTAACTCTTCGTGTGCACTAGAAACTCTAAATATCATCGGATAAGTCGGCCATGGTGCATTTGATGGACGCTCATTAGTTGGGCGAGGCAGGATTTCTAGTTGCGTAACAGATTTTGCACCTTGTCGTATTGCAGTACCCAAGCAATCAGCACCAGTATCTCCGCCACCTAAAATAATTACATCTTTACCTTCAACATTTATAGGGCGCTCGGTTATCTCTCCAAGGGCTTCTTTGTTGCCCCATGGCAAATACTCCATTGCTTGATAAATGCCCTTGAAGGATCTTCCTGGGATTTCGAGTTCGCGCCACTGTGTTGCACCCACGGCAAGGACTACAGCGTCATAACGAGTACGAAGTTGTGTTCCAGTGAGATCTACACCAACGTTAACTCCTGGACGAAAACGAGTTCCTTCTTTTTCCATCTGCACCAGTCTGCGATCGACAATGTGCTTCTCCATTTTAAACTCTGGAATTCCGTAACGAAGCAACCCGCCAATTTTTTCAGCGCGTTCATACACTGCAACTGTGTGTCCAGCGCGAGTAAGTTGTTGGGCCACAGCAAGCCCCGCTGGACCTGATCCGATTACCGCAACAGTTTTTCCAGATAAGCGATCTGGTGGCAAAGGTTTCACATTTCCAGCACCAAACGCTTCTTCAATCGTGCGAAGCTCGACCTGTTTAATTGTGACAGCGTCAGCGTTTATCCCAATGACACATGCAGTTTCACATGGTGCTGGGCATAAACGTCCAGTGAACTCTGGGAAGTTATTTGTTGCGTGCAAACGATCGATGGCACTCTCTTTATCTCCGCGCCATAGCAAGTCATTCCACTCAGGAATTAGATTGCCGAGTGGGCATCCTTGATGGCAAAAAGGAATTCCACAATCCATGCAACGGCCAGCTTGTTTCTGTAAATGCTCAAAACTCTGTGGTTCATACACTTCATTCCAGTCTTTGATGCGAACATCTACTGGACGACGTTTTGGCAACTCACGCGGTGTGGATAAAAATCCCTTTGGATCAGCCAAGAGCTGCCACCTCCATTACATATTGATCAACAGGCAAACCTTCGCGATTGGCTTTCTCTATCGCTCCCAGAACACGTGCGTAATCGCGAGGCATAACAAGTGAAATTCGGCTGAGCGCCTTATCCCAATCTGCCAAGAGTTCGTGGGCAATAACAGAACCAGTTTCAACTTCGAATGCAGAAATTAATGCTCGCAAAGTTTCTTTCTGATCTGGTGAAACAGCAATGATGTCAACCATCTCCTGGTTTACGTTAGCTTGATTTAAATCCAATACGAATGCACGCCCGCCTGACATTCCAGCAGCAAAGTTACGGCCAGTGCGACCAAGTACTACAACAGTCCCACCCGTCATGTACTCGCAACCGTGATCACCAACGCCTTCGACAATTGCTGTAGCACCTGAGTTTCGAACACAGAATCTCTCCCCAACCATTCCTCGAATAAATATCTCGCCAGAGGTTGCGCCGTAACCAATGACGTTACCAGCAATTACATTATCTTCTGATGCGAACTGTGCCTTTTCATCAGGTCGCACAATGACGCGACCGCCTGAGATTCCTTTAGCGACATAATCATTTGCATCACCGTATAAACGAATAGTTAAGCCACGTGGAATAAATGCACCCAGTGATTGACCAGATGAGCCGTGCAACGTCACATCGATTGTGCCTGGTTCGAGGCCATCGGCTCCGTATGCACGTGTTATTTCTGAGCCAAGCATTGTTCCGACTGTTCGGTTAACGTTTCGAACAGGTAGGTCAATTCGTACAGGTTGCATAGATTTTAGTGCGGCAGCTGATAACTCAATTAGTTTGTTATCGAGTGCTTTAACAAGTCCATGATCTTGGGTTGTTGTGCGATGCAGAGGACTCTTCACATCTGGACGCATCAATAATGGTGAGAGATCTAAACCGTGAGCCTTCCAGTAATTAACAGCATCACGTGTATCTAGAAGTTCAACATGGCCAATCGCTTCTTGCAATGTCTTAAAGCCGAGTTGGGCAAGTAACTCTCGAACTTCTTCTGCGATGTACTCAAAGAATGTTTCAACGAATTCAGGCTTTCCGGTAAAGCGTTTACGCAGCTCCGGATTTTGAGTAGCAACTCCAACAGGGCATGTATCGAGATGGCACACCCGCATCATGACGCAACCCGAAACAACTAGTGGAGCTGTTGCAAAACCAAACTCTTCAGCACCTAATAGCGCCGCAATTACTACATCGCGACCAGTTTTAAGTTGTCCATCTGCTTGTACAACGATGCGATCACGAAGCCCATTGAGCAAGAGTGTCTGTTGTGTCTCTGCTAATCCGAGCTCCCACGGTGCTCCTGCGTGCTTCAGTGATGTCAAAGGCGAGGCACCTGTTCCACCATCGTGTCCAGAAATCAACACAACATCTGCGTGTGCTTTGCTCACGCCGGCTGCAACAGTTCCGACACCAACTTCTGCAACTAATTTCACGTGAATGCGAGCATCTTTGTTCGCATTCTTTAGATCATGAATGAGTTGAGCTAGATCTTCGATTGAATAAATATCGTGATGTGGCGGAGGTGAAATAAGACCAACACCCGGTGTTGAGTATCGAACCTTTGCAATCCATGGATAAACCTTGTTACCAGGCAACTGCCCGCCTTCACCAGGCTTTGCTCCTTGTGCAATTTTGATTTGAATGTCATCAGCATTTACTAAGTAATTACTTGTAACTCCGAATCGACCACTTGCTACCTGCTTGATAGCAGATCGTTTGGAATCTCCATTTACCATCGGTAAGTATCGATCTGGATCCTCGCCACCTTCACCCGTATTGGATTTAGCACCCATGCGGTTCATGGCAATAGCTAATGTTTCGTGAGCTTCTTGTGAGATTGATCCGTAGGACATTGCGCCAGTAGAAAAACGCTTAAGGATTTCTGAAATTGGTTCTACTTCGTCAATGGAAATAGGTGTGCGTTCTTTGAAAGCAAAGAGCCCACGCAATGTCATCAGAGCTTTACTCTGTTCATCGATTCTGTGTGTGTATCTCTTAAAGACGTCATAACGCTTTGCACGTGTGGAGTGCTGCAATGTGAAAACAGTCTCGGGATCAAATAAATGCGGTTCGCCTTCACGACGCCATTGGTATTCCCCACCGATTGGAAGTTTTCTCGAACCTGGTACTTCTCCCCCTGGTGGATATGCAATGTGATGTCTAGCAATAGTTTCCTGGGCAATAATGTCTAAATCAATGCCGCCTAATCGCGATGTTGTTCCGGTGAAGTATCTATCGACTAAATCCTGTGAAAGACCGATAGCTTCGAAAACTTGTGCGCCTGTATAAGAGGCGATAGTTGAGATTCCCATCTTCGACATAACTTTGAGGACGCCTTTACCCAAACTCTTAATGAGATTAGCAACTGCTTTCTCTGGAGTAATGCCTGTGATAACGCCTTGTAGAACTAAATCTTCAGCGCTCTCCATTGCAAGGTATGGATTAACCGCTCCAGCGCCATAACCAATGAGTAACGCTACATGGTGAACTTCGCGAACATCGCCTGCTTCAACAATCAAACCAACTGTCGTGCGTGTTTTCTCACGAATTAAATGGTGATGAACAGCAGATGTAAGTAGCAATGATGGAATTGGGGCGTCTTCTGCATCGCCATCTCTGTCAGATAGAACAATGATGCGTGCACCTTCGGCAATGGCGGTCGATACTTCTACTGCAATCTCATCTAACCGCTTGCGAAGAGACTCTCCCCCGCCAGCAACTTGAAAGAGACCACGCACGACGTAAGCAGATAAACCTGGATACTCGCCATCAACGTTAACGTGAATAATCTTTGCTAGTTCGTCGTTATCAATAACTGGAAAGGCGAGAGATATCTGTCTGCACGATTGCGGGCCTGGATCTAACAAATTATGTTCAGGGCCAACAGATCCACCCAAACTTGTAACTAGTTCTTCTCTAATTGCATCAAGCGGTGGATTCGTTACTTGTGCGAATAGCTGAGAGAAATAATCAAAGAGTAAACGAGGTTTTTCTGAGAGCGCAGCAATCGGTGAGTCAGTTCCCATTGATCCAAGAGGTTCTGCGCCATTTTTTGCCATCGGCGTAACTAAAATTCGTAACTCTTCTTCTGTATATCCAAATGCTCTTTGGCGACGCACTACGGATGAATGAGGATAAATAATGTGCTCACGTGGTGGTAATTCACTGAGCTTCATAATTCCGTCGTGCAACCACTTGCCATAAGGAGCACTTCTGGCCAATGAATCCTTGATCTCTTCATCTTCGATGATTCGACCTTCTTCGATGTCTACAAGGAACATTTTTCCTGGCTGTAAGCGACCTTTGCGAACAATCTGATCAGCAGGAAAATCTAAAACACCAACTTCACTTGCAAGTACAACTAAGCCATCTTTTGTTATCCAAAAACGAGAAGGGCGAAGTCCATTGCGATCGAGTACTGCTCCAATTTGATGTCCATCTGTGAAAGTTACACATGCAGGACCATCCCACGGTTCCATCAAAGAAGCATGGAATGCGTAAAAATCTCTACGCTCTTGTGACATTGAAGTGTGGTTTTCCCACGCTTCAGGAATCATCATCAAAACAGAGTGAGCTAATGAGCGACCACCCAGGTAAAGAAGTTCGAGTACCTCATCAAATGATGCAGAGTCGCTACCTGCGGGATCCACGATAGGAAAAATTCTTTTTAGGTCACCTGGGATCAAATCGCTCTGCAGAAGTGTTTCGCGTGCACGCATCCAGTTGCGATTACCTTTAACTGTATTTATCTCGCCATTGTGTGCAATAAAACGGTAAGGGTGCGCTAAAGGCCAGGATGGGAATGTGTTGGTTGAAAAACGTGAGTGAACAAGTGCTAATGGAGAAATTACTCTTTCATCACTGAGGTCAGGGAAGAAATCTTCAAGCTGACCTGTTGTGAGCATGCCTTTGTAAACAATTGTCTTTGAAGAAAGAGAAGAAAAATAGATTGGCAGAGTGTGCTCAACGCGTTTGCGCAGACAGAATGCAAGTCGATCTAATGTGATGCCTGTTTCATTCTTTAAACCTGCAATAAATAACTGCTCAAATCGTGGCATTACTGAGAGTGCAGTATTTCCCAGAGCAGATGAGTTAATAGGCAACTCTCTCCACCCAAGGACTTTTAATCCCTCTTCGCTTGCGATTGCGGCAATCGAATCTTTTACATCTGCACTTGGTTCGATAAATCCGATACCAGTTGCATAAGAGCCTTCTGCAGGTAATTCAAATGTGACAGCAGAACGATAAAAAGCATCAGGAACGCATATAAGAATTCCGGCACCATCACCGCTATCTGGTTCGGCGCCCGAGGCACCTCGATGCTCAAGATTGCGAAGTGCAGTCAATCCCTTTGCGACAATGTCATGTGTTGCCACTTTATTTAAGGTTGCAACCATTGCAACACCACAAGCATCATGCTCATTGGCAGGGTTGTATAACCCTTGTGCAATTGGATAATTGGATTGCAAACTCATGTGAAGAAGGCTCCAGTTGTCGGTGTGACTTCGGGACAACTTTGGCCCAAGCAAGTATTACGAGGAAAAGAGTAGCAAGAAGTTGGGTATTTCTAGTAGTTGAATTAGGTAACTAAATCCCGCTTATGTGGGCTAACTGACCGATTCCCGCAGTAATTGCCATGCCCGCACAGCCGCCTAGCAAGACTCGAATCGTGGGCTTGAAGATACCCGATCCTGCAATTCGCGCACTCAGAATTCCAGTAAAGATGAGGCCAACGATTGTGAAGGTGATGATGCTCCACGCCTGTGCTCCAGGTGTTGGAGCGAATGCGCCGAGGAAAGGAATGATTCCACCCGCGGTAAAACTTGCAGCCGATGCAATCGAAGCTTGTAACGGACGGGCTTTAGAAAATGGATGTTGCCCTAATTCATCACGTAAGTGGGCTGCCAGTGCATCCTTGTCATGCATTGCAATAGCCACTTGCTCTGCTAGTTCAGGAGTTAGACCACGATCAATGTAAATATGTTTGAGTTCTTCTAACTCACCCTCTGGATCAATTGATAAGTGTTGCATCTCCAATAAACGATCTGACTCTTCAATATCATTTTGTGAACGAACAGAGACATATTCGCCGACGGCCATTGACATCGCACCGGCAGATATACCTGCAAGACCTGCAGTTACTAGAAAACTATCTGCTCGTGCTGCGGCGACACCAATTAAAAGCGCTGCCGTAGATACCAAACCATCATTTGCTCCAAGTACAGCTGCCCGCAGCCATCCCGCCCGATGAGTTCGATGCTCAAGATTGCGAGCATAAACATCTTTAAGGGCCATATTTAAATCCTAGCCGACCTGCGTCCCAGTCGTAGGTAATTAAGCAGTGCCAGTGTTGCAACAATGGCGCTTACCCAGACATTTATACGTAATCCTGCGATTAGATTGGCTTGATCAATACGGATAGTTTCGATGACCAAACGGCCCATGCAATACAGGGCAACGTATGCGCTAAAGACCTGTCCTGCAGCCATTTTCTTGCCCAGCAGAATTAATGCAATAGCAACTGCGCTGCACCAGATTAATTCATACAAAAATGTTGGGTGAAAGGTTTCAAAGGTCGAATAACCCTGCGGACGTGATTCGGCTGGAATTTCTAGCGCCCATGGAAGTTCGGTAGGACGTCCAAATAATTCGCCATTAAACCAATTTCCTAATCGGCCAACTGCTTGTGCCAGCAAAATTCCCGGAGCAAGTGCATCCATAAAGTGTGCAAAAGATGGTAGCTCCTTCTTTTTCATTTGCGCCTTATAAGCAAAGTAAGCCGCAAGTGCTCCAACTGAAATTGCTCCCCAAATGCCTAGTCCACCTTGCCAAATTTTCAGTGCATCAATTGGATTCCCATTTGCGCCAAAGTAATCAGCTGGTGATGAAATCACATGATAAATACGAGCTCCGATAATTCCGGCAGGAACAGCCCACATTGCAACATCACCAACAACGCCTTGACCATTTGGCGTTAACGCTGTGAAACGCTTATCACCTAGCCATACTGCGACAACAATGCCAGTAATGAGGCATAACGCATAAAAGTGAATTGTCAGCGGACCGAGTTCCAGAACCGAAGTGCTCGGTGTTGGAATCGATCTAACCAATGTTATTACTTACCTTCTACAGCTCTAATAAATGCTGCTGGGTCAAAGTAGTCGCCCAGTTCAGTAGCTGAAGTCGCACGGCGAATTTCTTGGCCATTGACAAATACTGTAGGCGTAGAGTTCACGTTCTGCTGACTTCCAGAAGCGGCAACGTTGTTAACCCACCCTTGATAATCCAGATTTGCTACGCAACTCTTGAATTTCTCTGATGTAATGCCAACACCTTCACCGAGTCCGACTAGGTAATCAACTGTGATCACACCTGAATTCTCTGCAGGTAAGTTCTTGTAGAAAGATTTATGGAATCCAAGGAACTTGTTCTCATCCGAGGCACACGCGGCAGCATTAGCTGCTAAAACTGATTCTGGTCCTAAGAATGAAAGTGTGTGAAAAACAACTTTTGCTTTCTTTTCTTCAATAATTTTCTGCAAGTAATCGCCATTGGTCTGTTCAAAGCGAGCACACACAGGGCACTGAAAATCTTCCCAGACATCTATGACTGGTACGCCTGTGAGTTCGCCATTAAAGACGATTCCATAACCATCAGCCTTTGAAACACTCGATGGCAAAGCCGCTGAAGTATTTTCTCGATTGCTCACCACAGAAAAAATTGCACCAATAGCGACAACAAAGGCAACCATTCCTATTACAAGATTGCGGGTTGTGTTATCTGGACCTTGAGGCGACTTTGGTGACATTGTCTCTATTCTCCCTGTAATGGTGTGGATGTTTTATTCTTCGTTTTTTCAAGTGCGAACCTGGTTACAGGATAGCGAATAAGGTAAAAACCGAGAAGCGCGAAGCCAATGTCGCGCAGAATTGTCTCTAAATACTTGGTTTCACTTGGGTCAATAACGCCACCATCGCCAAAGCAACCGCAATCAATAGATAAGCCCCTCGCCCACGCTTGAGCGATGGCGATGATAAAAGCGATCATAAGTACCGAGCCAAATATTGCGGCGTAACGAATACCTACTCCAATTATTAAGAGCACTCCAGCGCCAACTTCTAGCCATGGTAAAACTAATCCGAAAATATTTGCCATCCAGATTGGCAATAACTCATAAGCACGAACCGCCATCATGGATTTTTCCGGAGTAAATACTTTGAGGTAGCCGGCGTATAAAAGGACTCCGCCCAAACCTAATCGGGCGAGTAAACCAATCCACGGTTGTGCTTTTTTCATCCTCTGCCCTCTCGAACACCAAGTGCTAATTGTTCAACAAGGGCTCGCACTGATTTTATTCCCGAATCCAAAGAGTCTGCATTGCTTAAAGCATTAATGAATGCCGAGCCGACAATAACTCCATCGGCATAAGCGGCAACTTCTTTGGCGTGTTCACGAGTAGAGACTCCGAGTCCGACGGCGACAGGCGTCTGCGTTACCTTTTTGATTCGATCAACTAAATCTTTAGCACCAGAGGAAATACCAGAGCGTGCACCGGTAACTCCCATGAGAGAGGCGGCATAGACAAAGCCCGAGCACTGCGCAGTAACTTTTTCTAAGCGCTGATCTGTCGTACTTGGAGCCACAACAAATATGGAGTTGATGTTTGATGTACTGCATGCAGATTTCCACGGTTGAGCTTCATCAACTGGCAAATCTGGTGTGATTACTCCGGATCCTGCGTTTGAGGCAATGGATGCTGCAAAGGCTTCGGTTCCGTATTTTTCAATTGGATTCCAATACGTCATAACAACACTTGGGATTCCTCGAGATGTTGCGTGAGCAAGTGCTTCAAAAACTTCTTTTGCCCCAGTGCCTGCATTTAAAGATGTATTAGACGCTTCTTGAATTGTTGGTCCATCCATTACGGGATCGCTGTAAGGAAAACCAATTTCGATTGCATCTACTCCAGCATCGGCAAAAGCATCGATGACTGCTTTGCATCCTTCTTGCGTGGGATAACCTGCAGGAATATATGCAATTAAAGCCGCTCTATTTTCTGATCGAGTTTTTTCAAATAGTTGTGCCAACGCAGTGGTCATTACAGCGGAATTCCAAAATACTCAGCAGCTGTTACTACGTCCTTGTCACCGCGACCTGAAAGATTAATCAACAACGTTGCATCTTTTCCTAATTCGCGACCAACTTGTAGTGCACCGGCTAATGCATGTGCAGTTTCAATTGCCGGAATGATTCCTTCTGTTTTGCAGAGCAATGAGAATGCATACATTGCTTCAGCATCTGTAATTGCGCGGTACTCGGCTCGGCCGATGTCACTTAGGTAAGCGTGCTCAGGACCAACGCCTGGATAATCTAATCCGGCAGAGATTGAATGTGACTCTACTGTTTGGCCATTTTCATCTTGCAATAAATATGAACGCGCTCCATGAAGTACACCTGGTGTGCCACCTGTGATTGTTGCCGCATGGCGACCTGTTTCAACGCCGTCACCACCTGCTTCAAGTCCAATGAGTCGAACATCTGTATCTTTAATGAAGTCATAGAAGATTCCAATTGCATTTGATCCACCACCGACACAGGCAAGAACCGCATCTGGAAGTTTGCCGATGAGTTCGATTACTTGTGCACGAGCTTCTTCGCCAATAATCTTTTGAAAATCACGAACCATAGTTGGAAACGGATGTGGTCCCGCTACTGTTCCGAAGAGGTAATTTGTTGTTTCAACATTTGTTACCCAATCGCGCATCGCTTCGTTGATGGCATCCTTGAGCGTTTTTGATCCTGTTGTCACAGGAACAACTTCAGCGCCTAATAACTTCATTCGAACTACGTTGAGTGCTTGGCGCTTTGTATCTTCTTCTCCCATATACACAACGCACTCGAGGCCCATCAACGCTGCAGCAGTTGCAGATGCAACTCCGTGTTGGCCTGCTCCAGTTTCGGCGATAATTCTCTTCTTTCCAGATCGCTTTGCAAGAAGTGCTTGACCTAAAACATTATTTATCTTGTGGCTACCTGTGTGATTGAGATCTTCGCGCTTGAGAATTATTCGAGCACCACCTGCGTGCTCTGCAAATCGTTTAACTTCTGTAATGATGCTTGGACGGCCTGAATAAGTCTTATGCAAATGAGCAAGTTCGGCTAAAAATTCTGGGTCTTTCTGCGCCGCATTGTGTGCAGCTTCGATTTCATCTAAGGCACCGATAAGTGCTTCTGGAACGTAGCGACCACCAAATTGACCGAAGTGACCTGCTCGAATATCAGTAGATGAAGTCGTCATGTTCAAATCTTACTCGCGTCCAAGTAAATGCTGCACGGCGAATTCGGGGTCTCCCGCTCGCACCAATGCCTCGCCAACCAGAATTGCGTTTGCACCAGAGGCAACCGCAAAACTCACATCGGCTGGGGTGGATATTCCAGACTCGGCAATTCGCACAAGATGAGAAGGAATCAAGGGCAAGAGCTCTTTAAATGCCACAGGGTCAACATCTAAAGTCTTCAAATTTCTTGAGTTGATTCCGATCATTTCACAAGGATTATCTAAAGCGATTTCAAGTTCTTGATGAGTGTGAACTTCTACGATTGCATGCATTCCTAACTCTTTTGTAAGGGCTAAATAATCTGAGAGTTGATTCTTAGAAAGTGCTGCAACTATAAGTAAAACCAGATCAGCACCGTGTGCACGTGCTTCATAAAATTGGTACTGATCAACCATGAAGTCTTTTCTTAAAATTGGTAGATCTACAGCTGCACGTACCGCATCTAAATCCTCAAGTGAACCACCAAATCGGCGTCGTTCGGTAAGAACGCTAATGGCACTTGCTCCACCTTTTTCATAACGAGATGCAAGTAGCGCCGGGTCTGCAATCGGTGCCAATGAACCTTTGCTCGGCGATGATCTTTTTACTTCGGCAATCAGTGAGAGTGAATTGTTGGTAAAACTCTGCAAGTCGGCTCGTGCTGGAACAGCCTTTTCGACTAACTCTTGAATCTGTGCCCGAGAGAGTCTTCGACTCTCTAAATCTTCTTTTACACCTTCGATAATTGAATCAAGAACACTCATGGTGTCTTTCCATCCGTACTGGGATCCTCGCCCATATCTTGGCGGTTCCAGGAAGATTGTTGTGTTGGTTTTCTTTCATACTTAGTTGAAAGCTTAAATCTTGAGGCGATAAAGAAAGCAATCGCAATAACAATTGCGACTGAAACTATTGAAATGATTGTATTTGTCATCGCTTACTCACCAATAAATTTGCCGCATGCACTGCTCCTAGTACTGCAGCTGCCTTATTGTGACACTCCTGATTTTCAGACTCTGGATCTGAATCAGCAACTACTCCAGCACCCGCCTGAACGTATGCCTTGCCCCCATAAATAACTGCAGTTCGAATTGCGATGCAGGTATCGATGTTTCCAGTGAAATCTATGTAACCAATAGCACCGCCGTAAATTCCTCGACGAGTGCTTTCGTGTTCTTCAATTATCTGCATCGCTCGAGGTTTTGGTGCGCCAGATAATGTGCCAGCTGGAAAAACTGCAAAGAGCGCGTCCACACAATTAGATTTCTCAGCCAGAGTACCTTTGACCGTAGAAACAATATGCATCACATGTGAATATCTCTCAATGTGCATAAAATCTATAACTTCAACACTGCCCGGTTCGCAAATTCTTCCAAGATCATTGCGTCCTAAATCAACGAGCATTAAGTGCTCTGCTCTCTCTTTTGGATCAGCAAGTAATTCTTCGGCCAATTTCGCATCCACTTCAGGAGATGCCGAACGTTTTCTTGTTCCAGCAATGGGATGAACCATTACCTCTTTTTGATTTACCTTTACGAGTGCCTCTGGGCTTGAACCAACAACACTTACTCCATCATTGAATTGGAATAAGTACATGTACGGGCTGGGATTATGCAATCTGAGCATGCGATAGACATCTATTGGTTCTGCATGCACATCGACGCTAAATCTTTGCGAAAGCACAACTTGGAAAGCTTCTCCTGCCAATATCTCTTCTTTGATTTTTACAACTGATTGACGGTATTGATCCGCTGTTGTGTTTGATTCAAACTGCGGAAGGGTTCGATCCTGCATTTCGCTGACGAATCCATCAAGCGATGCACTTAACTCTTCCTGCATTCGATCAAGTCGCTTCACGCACTCTTCATAGGCCTGATCAATGCGACTATCGCTTCCATCCCAATTAATTGCATTTGCAATCAGCGTCACGGTTCCGTCACTGTGATCCATCACTGCCAAATCACTGGTGAGCATGAATGCTAATTCTGGTAGCTGAACATCTTTGGTAGATAGGTTTCCAATTTTTTCTAATCTACGGACAGTGTCATATCCCATGTAGCCAACTAATCCACCTGTCAGCGGTGGCAAACCTGCAATCACGGGAGATTTCAGATGAGATGCACTGATGCGCAGGGCTTGAAGCGGATCGATTCCTTGTGGCGCTCCAGCTGGATATGTTCCGATCCACACTGCGACGCCATCTTTTTCACTCAGCGTTGATTCAGTACGAACACCAATGAATGAGTATCTAGACCATGCGCCTCCATGTTCTGCTGACTCAAGCAGGAATGTATTTGGTGCGCTCTTTGCTAACTTTCTATAAATACCAAGTGGAGTTTCGCCATCAGCAAGTAATTTGCGCGTGACAGGAATTACGTTGTAATTACCCGCATGTGAACGAAACTCTTCTAGATTCATCCCAGTTGTACCGGCTCGTGAAAACAGGTCAAATCTCCTGTGTGACAAGCCGCTCCCGTCTGTTCGACGGTAATAAGTAACGCATCGCCATCGCAATCAAGTGAGAGTGAAACAACCTTTTGTGTGTGACCAGATGTCGCGCCTTTTTCCCAAATTT
>JNSK01000087.1_pt1 | contig 16895 bp, 16 predicted proteins | sample 210681 | NCBI WGS metagenome assembly JNSK01 (sample SAMN02808684, study PRJNA238866) | freshwater metagenome | biome: fresh water; feature: freshwater reservoir; material: water; isolation source: water column of the freshwater reservoir Embalse de Amadorio in Spain | place: Spain: Valencia ...
AGCCAACTATTTCTTTGCTCTTGGATTAGATAACGAGTTCAAAAATGCAGGAAAAAAAGCCATGAGCCTTTTGGCGCACCCAGGGTTGTCTCACACAAATTTACAGGTTGAGACTTTCGACAGAGGCGCTGCAGGATGGGCTGGAACTGTTTCAAAGTACCTAGCAGCTCGAGTGGGAATGGAGCCTAGCGAAGGTGCTAGGCCGCAAATTAGAGCTGCTCTTGATCCCAAAGCTAAAGGTGGTGAGTTCTATAGTCCAAGATTTGGAAATAATGGCGCCCCAGTAAAACACCCGATATTGCGAACTCGGAATAAGGCGAACATTCGCAAGCTCTGGGAACTTTCAGAGAAAGAAACTGGCATATCGATTCAGCCTTGATTAACTTATAAAGAAGAGTCGCCCTTGATCGACATCAAAATCTGCCCGTTTTTCTGCCCGTTGCCCGATTAATTTGCCCGTTTTTTTAGGCTAATTTGAAATCAGTTTTGTCAGAAATGATTCCAAAAGAAATAATGAAACGAGGCGGGATTTTGTCCCGCCTCGTCTAATTTAAAGAAGAGTCGCCCTATAAGCCGGAACGTAATCACTTACGTAATCAAGCAACCTACCCGTTGACTCGTGCGAGCAGCACTCGAACGCCAACTGCGTGGTCTTGCTTCAGGCGGGGTTTACATAGCCAACTGCATTACTGCAATTGCTGGTGGTCTCTTACACCACCGTTTCATCCTTACCAATATTTCTATTGGCGGTTTACTTTCTGTTGCACTGTTCCCGCGGATTGCTCCGGGTGGGCGTTACCCACCGCCTTGCTCTGTGAAGTCCGGACTTTCCTCGGTGTCTTGCGACAACGCGGTGATCCGGGCGACTCTTCAGTAGTTAAGGATACGGCAGGGATAAGTAATTAGTAAATGAGATTTATTTACGCGCAAATTAACTTAAATGCGAGTCGTTGCTGACCATACGCAAGCAACGCAAACCATCACTTGGCCAGATGCTTAAAGAAGTAACTGAAGTCGGCGTGATGTCGATATGGAATGCGCCTTCAATTGGTGCACCGATAGTGATTCGAACAGCGTGACGAATAACCATGTTATGAGTTACTACAACAACTTTTTTACCAGGGTATGTATCAACTAAATGGCTCAGTGCTGCTTCGATGCGAGCAGCAATTGAATTATGTGATTCTCCATCTTTAGGTGCGATGGCAGTTGATGAGAGCCATGCTTCATACTCTTCGCCAAACTTTTCGCGAACTTCTTGGTTTGTTAATCCATCCCAGTGACCAAATGAAAGCTCGGTCCAGATTTCATCTTCGATAATTGGCAGGTGTGTTGATTGAGCAATTGCCTGAGCGGTTTGTTGCGCGCGCTTCATGGGAGATGAAATCAAAACATCTGGCTTTATTTCTTCAACAACTTTTGCAACGGCTGCGGCTTGTGTAAGTCCGGTGTCAGATAAACCAGGATCGTTTGTGCCGGATCCAGAGAATCGGCGCTCTGGTGTCATTGGAGTTTCACCATGGCGAATCAAATAAATCGTTGTTGGAACTTCATCAGAGCGCAGGCGATCAGTGAGGTAATTAATCTGTACAGGTGCGTGAGTTTCTGAGCCGCCACTTTCATTATCGAGTGCCTTGTTAGCTAATCGATCAGCGTGTGAATTAAGGTCGCGTGGAATCCATGAGTACTTAACGAGTGATGGAGTATGTGCGGCGCGCGCTTGTGCTGCAAGTTCGCGCATATTTGAATGCTTAATCTGCCAACGACCACTCATCTGTTCGACAACTAACTTGCTATCCATTTGGACTTCGACAGTTGCATCTGGATCAAGTGAGTGAATGTGAATTAAACCTGCAATAAGTCCTTGGTATTCGGCGACGTTATTTGTTGCAACACCGATGTAGTCATAAAGTTCGGCAACGATTTTTCCATCTTCGCTAACAACCGCGCCATAACCAGCAGGACCAGGGTTTCCACGTGATCCGCCATCTGCGGTTAATGTAAATGCTCTAGCCATTGCTTAAACTCCACGCACCAAAATGCAGCGGCACTCTTCGCAGCGAACAACTTCATCTTCACTTAAATCTAAAATTCTCTTGAGTTCGACAGCGTTAACAGAAAGATTGCAGCCACCGCACTGGCCACCCTTAAGAGGTGCAGCCCCCGATCCTCCACCGCTTCTGATCTTTTCGTATAGCTCAAGAAGTGCGGCATCAACTGATTTTGATGTCTCACTTCGATCTTGTGTAATTTTCTCAATATCTGAATGGATAACTGTCAGCGCGTTTTCTTTCTTAATCTCAAGGTCTGCAATTTCTGCTACAAGATCTGCTTCTTCTTTTTCGAGGGTTGAAATGCGCTCTTTGATCGAATCCATGCGCATCATGATTTCGAGTTCAACTTCTTCGAGTTCTGCTCGGCGCTTGTTGAGGGTTTCTACTTCGTGAGTTAAGCCCTCTAAATCCTTAGCCGATCCAGTGCCTGAATTAAGGCGGGCTTCATCGCGAGTAATGCGTGTGACTACTTGTTCAACATCGCCTTCTGCGCGAGTTAGCTCGCGCTGCACATCACTAGCTTCTGTTTGAGCGGCAATGCGTAAGTCGCGTGCATTATTTGCACGAATTGTTAGCTTATTTATCTCAGCAATTTCAGGAAGATTTGCAGCTTTGTTTTTGAGAGTTGCAACTGAGAAATCAAATTTTTGAATATCTAGAATTTGGCGCTGATCGCTGGGGCTGGCTTTCATAACGCCTCCCTGGCTTGGTAAGTGCAATATGTGTAATTGTTTTTAGTACCTGGTGGGCGCTGAGGGTTTCGAACCCCCGACATTCTCGGTGTAAACGAGACGCTCTACCACTGAGCTAAGCACCCTTAAGTTCCACCGTTAAGTGGAAGCCCTAAGTCTAACCTATTAAAGAGATGCGATTGCACCCTTGTAATCAGCGACGTTACGCGCATCGCCTAGGCTATTTACTACCTGCCAACGCAGGATTCCTTCTTTATCAATTACGAATGTGCCACGTGTTGCGCAGCCGCGTTCTTCATTGAAAACACCGTACGCCTTAGCAGCTGCACCGTGTGGCCAGAAGTCTGCGAGTACTGGGAATTTGTAACCTTCTTGTTCTGCGAATGCGCGTTGTGCATACATTGGATCACAAGAGACCGCTAACAATTGAACGTTCTCATTTTGAAATGCTGCAAGGTCATCACGCAGCGCACAGAGTTCGCCAGTGCAAATACCTGAGAATGCGAATGGATAGAAGAGAACAACAACGTTTTTCTTTCCCTTAAATGAAGAGAGCAAAACATGTGTTCCGTGTTGATCCATCAAATTAAACTCTGGGGCGGCTTGGCCAATTGTTAGTGTCATGTGCGCAAACTTATCGTTTGCCGGCTTTACGTGCCACTAGACGTGTGGCGGTCCAATCTTTTGCTAGCGGAATCGTAGATGTTTGGCTTAATCCCGCGATTGGCGCAGCATCTTGAATCTCACTTGGTTCAACGTGATACGGGCGACCAAGCTTTGGAGTTATCACCCATATCGGTCCAGTTTCGGATAAATAAGTAAGTGCATCCACTAATTCATCAACAAGATCGCCATCGCCATCTCGCCACCACACAATAACCGCATCGACTACTTCGTGATTCTCGCCACCAAGAAATTCGGTACCTGTGATTGCTTTAATTGCAGTGCGAAGTTCTTCGTCACAATCAGTGTCGTATCCGACCTCGAGTACGAGGTCACCTTGGGCGACTCCCAGTCTGGTTGGCACGGGCTAAGTCCACACAATGATTGGCGCGAGCGCAAGTGTTTTGCTCGCATTGATTTGGCTTCAATTTCCACTAACTGGCCAGTACGTGGAGAATATGTCCATGAGTGAAACCTTTGAGGCACCTGACCAGATCATCGAACAGCTGGTAGATACAGACCCAAGTGAAACCGCTGAATGGCAAGCATCCTTTGATCAGGCCCTCAAACATGCAGGACCCGTACGCGCTCGTTACTTAATGCTCAATCTTTTAAAGCATGCACGCGAAAATGGTGTTCCACTCTCTGCACTTCGTACAACTGATTACATCAACACTATTTCTCCTGCGCACGAACCAGAGTTTCCTGGTGATGAAGCGGTTGAGAAACGCATTCGTCAATTCAATCGTTGGAACGCAGCGATGTTGGTACATCGTGCGCAACGTCCAGGCGTCGGTGTCGGTGGACATATTTCAACCTACGCTTCTTCAGCATCTTTATATGAAGTTGGTTTTAACCACTTCTTCCGCGGACAAGATCATCCAGGTGGCGGAGATCAAATCTTTTTCCAAGGACATGCGTCTCCCGGAATGTATGCACGTGCATTTCTTGAAGGACGCTTCAGCGAAGATCAGCTAGACGGATTCCGTCAAGAACTTTCACATCCAGCCGGTGGTTTATCTTCATATCCACACCCACGTCTGATGCCAGATTTTTGGCAGTTCCCAACTGTGTCCATGGGTATCGGTCCAATCAATGCAATTTATCAAGCACGCTTTAATCGTTATTTACAAAATCGCGGAATCAAAGACACATCTGACCAACGCGTCTGGGCATTCCTTGGCGATGGTGAAGTAGATGAAGTAGATACTCTCGGTGCAATCGGACTCGCAACTCGTGAGAATTTAGATAACCTCACATTTGTCGTCAACTGTAACTTGCAACGTCTAGATGGTCCTGTGCGCGGTAATGGAAAGATTATTCAAGAGCTTGAATCTATCTTCGGCGGTGCCGGATGGAATGTTATTAAAGTTGTGTGGGGTCGCGGTTGGGATCCACTTCTTGCGCAAGATCGTGAAGGTGCACTCGTAAACCTCATGAACACAACACTCGATGGTGATTACCAGACATTTAAAGCTGAAAACGGCGCCTTCGTTCGCGAACATTACTTTGGTCGCGATCCTCGTACTGCAGCAATGGTTGCTTCATGGAGCGATGATCAGGTGTGGGCGCTTCAACGTGGCGGACATGATTACCGCAAATTATTCGCGGCATACACTGCTGCAACAGAAAATAACGGACGTCCAACTGTAATTCTTGCGAAAACAATTAAGGGTTGGACGCTTGGTTCGCACTTTGAAGGTCGCAACTCAACTCACCAAATGAAGAAGATGACTAAAGAAGACCTTGTTCAATTCCGTGATCGTCTTCAGATTCCACTTGCAGATGACAAACTTGATCCATATCTACCTTCTTATTACCGACCACCTGCTGATTCACCAGAAATGAAGTACTTAGCAGAGCGTCGCCAAGCTTTGGGTGGATCTATTCCACGTCGTCGAAGTGTTTCAAAAGCACTAGAGCAACCAAAAGATTCTGCCTATGAATCCGTTAAGCGCGGCTCTGGAAACCAAGAAATCGCAACAACGATGGCATTTGTTCGCTTGTTAAAAGACTTGATAAAGGATCCAGGTCTTGGTTCACGATTTGTTCCAATTATTCCTGATGAGGCGCGCACATTCGGTTTGGATTCACTCTTTCCAACACTGAAGATTTATTCACCAAATGGACAGAAATACATGTCTGTCGATCGTGAATTAATGCTCTCTTACAAAGAATCAACACAGGGTGTAATTCTTCACGAAGGAATTAACGAAGCAGGTTCAGTCGCATCATTTACTGCGGCTGGCTCTTCATACTCAACACATGATGTTCCAATGATTCCTATTTATATCTTCTACTCAATGTTTGGTTTCCAGCGCACAGGAGATGCTTTCTGGGCTGCTGCTGACCAACTGGTCCGTGGTTTTGTTGTTGGTGCTACTGCAGGACGCACAACTCTTAATGGAGAAGGTTTACAACACGAAGATGGTCACTCACATCTTCTCGCGGCCACAAACCCTGCTGTCGTTTCATACGACCCAGCATTTGCATACGAAGTTGGTCATATCGTTAAAGATGGTCTGCGTCGTATGTATGGACCAAATTCAGAGAACATCTTCTATTACATTACGGTCTATAACGAGCCATATGTACAACCTGCTGAACCTGAGAACTTAGATGTAGATGGTCTCCTGCGAGGTATCTATCTATACGCACCTGCAACAATTAAGAGCAAGAAGAATGTACAGATTCTGGCATCCGGTGTTGGTGTTAATTGGGCACTTAAAGCGCAGAAGTTATTAGCTGATGATTTTGATATCGCAGCATCGATCTGGTCTGTAACTTCTTGGAATGAACTTCGCCGTGACGGGCTAGCAGTAGATCGTCACAACATGCTTCATCCAGATGATCAACGCACTGCATACATCACTAGCAAGCTAGAGGGTGCAAAGGGTCCAGTCATTGCTGTTTCAGACTTCATGCGTGCAGTACAAGATCAAGTTGGACCATGGGTTAAGCAACCATTTACAACTCTTGGCACAGATGGTTTTGGTCTATCAGACACACGTGGTGCGCTTCGTCGTCACTTCAAGGTTGATGCCGAATCAATTGTTGTTTCAACTCTTCAACAATTAGCAGCGCAAGGTGAGATTAAGCCAAAACTTATTCAAGAAGCCATTGATAAGTACCAAATCAACGATGTGCGAGCCGCAGATGCTGGCAACACTGAAGGTTCTGGCTGATTCTTAAAATAGTGCGTTAGCTAAATCGCTTCGCGCTTTAATCAAACGTGGGTCTGCTGGATCTACTAAAGCAAAGAGTGCGAGCAAGTGATCTTTGGTGCTCTTCTTGTCTTCATCCGTTAAGTTTCTGACGCAGTGCAAAAGTCGATCAAATGCTGCCTGAACATCGCCGTTAATTATCTCCATGTCAGCACACGCCATAGCCGCTAACGCATTGAGTGGATCGCTCTGTGCAGCACTCTTAACTGACTCAAGATTTAAGCCTTGCGTGCGAATAAATAATTCAGTCTGGGCAAGACCCAGTTTGGCAAATGTGTCTTGTGGCTTTCTTGCGAGCAATTTCTTATAAGCAGCTTGAGCTGTTATGAAATCACCAGTTTCAAGAGCCTTAAGTGCTTCTTCCTCTTCAGGTTCGATCACTTCAGGTGGCGGTGCGCCGACACCTTGCTGCGCCGATAATTCAAGAACTTTATTAATAACGAGTGCAATCTGCTCTTTCGCATATGGTTGTTCGAAAAGTGGAACCAACTGTGCAGCTACGAAAGCAACTGCATATGGAACAGTTTTTGTTTGAAGCGCTTGTGCTACTTGAGGTTGCTCATCAATGTTTACGTTACCAAGTCGCCATGTTCCGTTACTCTCTGATTCGATTTGCCCGAGAATTTCTAGAGTGGCCATCGATTCAGGACTTCGCGGTGACCAGCACAGAATAATTGCTGGTTTATTTGCAGAGTAATCGAGAAAGTCAGCGGTGAGATTTTTAGCAGTAACCGAAATTCCAGCCAGTTCTGCCGGAACTTGTGGCGCAGGTTTACCTAGGGATGAAAGGTCTACTGCTTGGCCAAAGTTTGGTGGAAGCGTCATGCGATGATCCTGCCAGAATCACTTCTAAAAGGAAGAATTTCAGAAATATACGACCTTGTAGCATTATCAAGACCGACATCTCCACCAGCTTTTTCACTTAAGTTCCAACGATGCTCCAATATTTCGTGGAACATCTGGGCTGGTTCTACTCGCCCCACTAACTCCTGTGGCACGTGTGCAAGTGTTGGTCTGAAAACTTCATTAAGCCATTTCAAGGCACTTTGATTTATCGGTGGTCGTGGTTCGTCCATACGAGATCTATATCTATCAAAGGATGCAAGTAATCGTTTTGCCTGTAACTCTTGTGTTTCAAGACCCGTTAGTTCTAGCAATCGCGCTTGGTGATATCCGGCAGCAACGAGTTTTGGTTGGAAGATAAGAGTTTTGTTTTCGCCATCGAGTGAAACCGAAACTTCTTCAACAGTAAATCCTAAGTCGTGTAATGCACGCATTGCACGTTCGACTGCGTGACGATCACTCGGATCTAATTTTTGCGGTTCTTTCAACGCTGTCCACAATCGGCGATAACGCTTAATTACAGTTTCACTCGCGCGTATCGGATCGATGTCTGGGTACAAAACTCCGGACAGAGCCAAATCTTCTAACTCTGCTGCAACATTGAAGTGTGCGATTTCTAAATCATGTTCACGCTGTCCATCACTGAGAGTTTTTTGAAACTCACTTGTTTCAGCATCTACGAGGTAGGCAGCAAAGCCTTCTGCATCTCGTCTAAAGAGCGTGTTAGATAGAGAGCAATCTCCCCACCAAAAACCCAACAAGTGCAGACGAACTAAGAGCAGAGCTAGTGCATTTGTCATTGTTGTTACGTCATGCGCTGACACGTTGCCCGAAAGCAAAACTCGATATGGCAATGAGTACGGCAAGAATCGTGTGGCAAGTGCACATGGCAACTCGTCACCAGAGCTATCGGTACGGCCTTCGACAACTGCAATTGGATCAACACTGGGTGCACCTAATTGCTTAAGCTCTCGTAGTATTTTGTATTCACGATTAGCGAATTCAGAGACTGTTTCTTTAATTGCATACACTTCTGCATCGGGTTCATCTGTGGCCCGAACCAAGCGAACAATGTGGCGAGAAATACCGCGCTTTTCAGCCAGTAACGGATCTTCAGGCCAATTCTCCAAACTCATCTGCCATGGCAAACCTGTGACAGCGGCTATCTCTTCGCCAAGTCCAGTGATTCGAAGTGCCATGTTCGCATTCTCTCACATTGAGCCTCTTGGGCCATCGAGTGCTTTAGAATGAAGATATGGCACTCGCGAAAAGAATTTTAAAACCTCGAAAGAAAAAAGAAGTTGTTTCTCAAAATTATGGCGTGATGGGCGCTCCAATTAATCGCTCAAATCCATTCTATTTTGGTTTTATCGCAACTCTCGGTGGATTGTCCGCAATTGTTTTACTTCGAGCACTCGGAAGTGTCAGCCAAGTATTTGTTCTCATTCTTATTGCGCTTTTCTTAGCAACAGGACTTAATCCAGCTGTTGAAGCCATCAGATCACAAGGTGTATCTCGCGTAACCGCTGTCGCGATCATTTTCGTCGGTGTAATTTCATTCGTAATCTTCTTCGCGTGGGTTGTAGTTCCTCCCGTAGTTTCACAAGGATCCCAACTCATCAATAACTTGCCCTCCTTGCTACAAGATCTCAAATCAAATGCCACCATTAATCGATTAAATGATCAGTTTGGTTTGATAGATACATTGCAAGCAAAATTGCGAGAGTTCACTGCAGATGGAACCTTGCTGATTTCAACATTCGGTGGAGTAATTGGTGTTGGTAAATCTGTTATTTCAGGGACTTTTTCAGCCCTCACAATTCTGGTGCTCACTCTTTATTTCATCACGTCTCTGCCACAAGCTGTCGCACTCGGTGTTCGCCTAGCACCTGCCAGCCGTCGCGATCGAGTGGCAAAGTTAACTAACGCAATAATTGGCCGAATTGGTTCGTTTGTTGGAGCACAGATATTTATAGCCTTCATGGCTGGCGTTTTTGTTTTGATTCTAGGAACAATCATTGGACTTCCTTCACCGATTGCAATTGCAATGGTTGTTCTGGTCTGTGCACTCATTCCACTTATTGGTCACTTCTTGGGAAGCGCGGTTGTCACAATTATTGCGCTAACGGTTTCTATCCCTGTGGGCGTCATTGCATTCATTACTTATGTTGTCTACGTTCAAATTGAAAACTACGTTGTCACTCCAAGAATTATGAAAAGAACTCTTAAAGTACCAGGTGCGGTCACAATTATTGCCGCCCTTATTGGTTCATCTCTTCTTGGCTTAATTGGTGGCTTACTCGCCGTGCCAATCGCTGCAGCAATTATTCTGATTTTGGATGAAGTTGTTTATCCGCGGGCGGATAACTCTTAAAACTCATCCGGTAACGGCAAGCGCTCTGGCGAAATAATTTTGGTTATTTCACTGAGTACTCGGTAAACAGCAGGTTCTCCTACCCAAAGGTGCTTTGCATCTTCTACTGCAATTATTGAAATCTGTTTTAGTGGCGCAAAACTTATGCGCGCAGCATCTGGCTTTAAATAATCATCGTGCTCTGGAACTAAAGCGATTACTGGGCGTCCGTCACTGCCCCACCATTTCAAATCATCATCTGTTGAAAAACGCAGTGGTGGACTCAAAAGAATTAGCCCTTTGACTCTTTTATCTCTCGCAAACTTAAGCGCTAAATCTGTCCCGAAAGACCAACCAACGATCCAGAGATTTTCCAGTTTTAACTCATCAAAGCAATAATTAATCATTGCTTCTACATCAAAGCGTTCTGATACCGCATTATCGAAATGTCCAGTACTTGTACCGGCATCACTTGTAGTTCCGCGTGCATTAAAGCGAACGACATTTATGCCAGCCATTGCAGGCAACCTATTGGCTGCTTTTTTATACACGTGACTATCCATCATGCCCCCAGCAGTTGGCAGTGGGTGAAGCATCAATATTGAGCCATTTGGTGCATCAAGTGTTCGTGCTATTTCGCCAACAAGATCTATTCCATCTTCGGTACGAACTACAAATGGGGTTCTCGCAGCGGGCAAAACAGTGCTCGGGCGAATTAGTTCGGACATGTCAGCAATCTTATCTACCAACGGGATTAACTGACGACTACTCTTTGCACATGCCTACACGTCTAAAGACTTTTGATTCACACTACCCAGTAACGGGTGAAGCTGTTGGAACTTTTCCTATTCACACAGATGCAGATGTTCGAGTCGCTGTTGCCCAAGCTCGTATCGCATCAGATAAATGGGTTGCACTCGGCTTTAGTGGACGTAAGAAAGTTTTATTGACATGGAGCAAGTTATTGATGGAGCGCGTTGATGAGTGCACTGCACTCATTTCAATGGAGACTGGAAAACCTGTCAGTGATGCAAAACTTGAAGCCTCACTTGCTGCCGGACATCTTGCGTGGGCTGCTCGACATGCACAACAAGTAATGCGTACTTCGCACCGTTCACCTGGTGCGGTGATGGCAAATATGTCAGCAACCGTAGAACGTTCACCACTTGGTGTTGTCGGTGTTATTGGTCCTTGGAATTACCCAATCTTTACTCCCATGGGATCTATTGCATACGCCCTTGCAGCGGGAAATACAGTTGTATTTAAACCAAGTGAATACACACCTGGTGTTGGTGTGTGGCTTGCTCGAACATTTGCAGAAGTTGCGCCATTTCCAAATATTTTTCTCTGCGTAACAGGTCTTGGCGATACTGGACGAGCGCTGTGCGAAGCGCACGTAGATAAGTTAGCTTTTACTGGATCGACTAAAACTGCCATGGTTGTTGCTGCAACATGCGCTAAAACCATGACTCCTGTTGTGCTTGAGTGCGGTGGAAAAGATCCTGTCATCATCGCTCATGATGCCGACATCAAGCGGGCTGCTGAAAACACAATTTGGTCTTCTATGTCTAATGGCGGGCAAACGTGCATCGGCGCAGAACGCGTTTATGTTGTCGATAGCGTTGCCGATCGATTTATTGCAGCGATGTTAGATGCGGTAAAGGACATTAAACCTGGCGAACCAGGTGTTGGAAATTACGGGCCAGCGACAATGCCTAAGCAATTAGACATCATCGAAGCACATATTAAAGATGCAATTAAAAGTGGTGGTCGCGCAATTTATGGCAGCGCTAAATCAGTTAAGGGTCCGTACGTTGAGCCAGTTATTCTGATTGATGTTCCTGAAGATTCAAGTGCAATGCAGGATGAAACCTTTGGCCCAACTATCGTTATTAATCGCGTTAAAAATGTGGATGAAGCAATCATTCTCTCTAACGCATCACGCTATGGACTAGGTGCAGCTATTTGGTCAAAGCGTCAAGGAAAGAGAATTGCTGCCCAGCTTCACTGTGGAATGGTTGCTATCAATTCAACTATTTCATTTGCTGCAGTGGCTTCTGTTCCCTTTGGCGGTGTGAAAGATAGTGGTTATGGCCGTATTCATGGACCAGAAGGAATTCTCGAATTTACATACGCGCGAACAATTGTGCGTGCTCGTTTCCAATTACCAATTGCGTTCACAAGTTTTAAGAGAACTGCCGGTAATGACAAGTTGATTATTAAATTAACTAAGTGGTTAAACGGTCGCTTCGGTTAACAATCTTTAACTAGTAGCGAGGCGCATTTCTAGTACGTTCGGTTCGGGGTTTTCTATCTCCGCGCTTTGCCCAACATGCGTTGTGCCAATGACGTCTTCCTTCTTCATCACCTTCGAGCCACGCAACTGTGTGTGGTGTTGCCATTGGAATCATTTGATCACAGCCAGGACATCGATATGGTTTATTAGATGATGAACCTGTGATTTTGCGAACTACATAAGAACCGTCTGTGTGTTCTTCAATACTTTGATTAGAAGTTGCAATGTCGCGATCATCACTCCGTGGCCGCTTATTTTTGGGATAATTCTTACGCGGGCTCATGTTCTTATTTTCTCGCATTTTCGACTTAATTGTGGCAAGGTAGCCATGTGAACGTCATTGAAGTTCAAGGGTTGTATAAATCTTATGCGGACACCAAAGCCGTAGATGGCATAGATCTCACTATTGCCCACGGCGAAATCTTTGCTCTCCTTGGCCCAAATGGTGCGGGTAAGACTACGACGGTTGAAATCCTTGAAGGATTTAGAAATGCTGACTCCGGTTCTATCTCTGTTCTTGGATTTGATCCTGCGCGGCGCGGAATCCAATCTCGAATATGGCGCAATCGAATTGGCATAGTTTTGCAATCAACAGCAGATGCCGGAGATCTCTCAGTTATCGAGACGCTCTCGCACTTTGCGAAGTATTATTCAAAAGCTCGGGATGTAGATGAAGTAATTACCTCGGTTGGCCTTGATGAAAAACGCAACGCACTCATTCGCACATTATCTGGCGGTCAACGTCGACGATTAGATGTAGGCCTTGGAATTATTGGTTCTCCCGAACTCTTATTTCTGGACGAACCGACCACTGGCTTTGATCCAGAAGCTCGTCGTGCATTCTGGTCACTCATTGAGAGTTTGCGTGAAGGTGGAACAACAATCTTGCTCACTACGCACTATCTAGATGAAGCCGAAGCGCTAGCTGATCGAGTCGCAGTGATCACTCGTGGAAAGATTCTTGAAGTATCAACGCCGGCGCAATTAGGTGGGCGTGCCTCAGCAAAGGCTCGCGTCCAATGGAAATCCAATGGCGTCATGCAGGAAGAGTTCACTGATAACCCCACTGAAGTTGTTCGTAAACTATCCGCACAATTTCCGGGAGAAGTTCCAGAGTTACAGGTACTACGTCCCTCCCTTGAAGATATTTACCTCTCCATGATTGGAGAGAAGTAATGAGTGCGAAGAATTCTCTGCCAACCACAATCGCACTTGGTGTTGCACGTGGTGGATTAGAAATACGCCAATTTATGCGCCAACGAGAGTCAGTGGTTTTCACACTGGCATTTCCAATTATCTTATTAGCAATATTTGGTTCCGTTTTTAAAACAACCATCGCAGATGGGGTTACCTTCAGCCAATACTTTGTAGCTGGCATGATCGCGTCCGGTCTTGTTAATACCGGATTTCAACAACTAGCAATCACTATTCCGATGGAACGTGAATTTGGTTCGCTCAAGCGCTTACGTGGAACCCCAATGCATGTTGCGAGTTATTTCATTGGAAAATCCATCTTGGTCTTTGTCAGTATGGCAATTCAGGTTCTTTTACTGCTTGCCGGTGGAATGATCTTCTTCGGCGTAGAACTACCGTCTGATCCATACAAATGGTTTGTCTTTACATGGCTCATTGTTTTCGGAAGTGCTGCATCCACTGCCCTTGGTATTGCCTTTGCTGCTGTACCCAAGAGTGGCAGAGGTGCTTCGGCTGTGGTTTCACCTGTTGTGATTATTCTGCAATTCTTTAGCGGAGTTTTCTTCGTCTTTACTGATTTACCGGGTTGGATGCAGCAAGTTGCGGCTATTTTCCCACTCAAGTGGATGACGCAGGGAATGCGTTCTGTCTTTCTTCCTGACTCATTTGCACTGCGCGAAGTAGCAGGTACGTGGGAAACAGAGAGAACTTTCTTTATTTTGCTCATCTGGTTAATTGCAGGTATTTTTCTAGCCATCAGAACCTTTAAATGGAGTCGAGATTGAAAAAATTAATTGCAGCATTTGTGATTTCCGCTCTGACTCTTTCGATAACTTCTGCCTACGCAGCCACGTCAACTCCAAAACCAACTCCAAAACCAAGCCAAAAAACAGGCACGGAGGTTTCTGCCAAAGAGACTAAGAAGCCAGCAGAAAAGAAGAAGGTTACAAAGAAGAAAAAGAAAAAGAAAAAGAAGAAGCTTCCTCCGCTGCAGCCTGTCGTATGTTTTGGTGAAAAATGGCCACCGCGCCTGGGGTTAAATGAATTTACTCAAGAGGGCGAAGTTTTTGCAAAGATTCCTACAGCTGCAGAGTTGCAATGTGAATCCTCACTTAATTCAAGTCCCTCAAAGGCACCACTTCGTGCAGATCTCTTAGAGTGCGATGAATATGCATGTGGCGCGATCACTGTGGCGTCTGAGAATAGATGTACGTGGTGGGAAGTTACTTCTACTTTTGAACGGGTTGATTTAAAGACGGGCAAAATAGAAGCAGTCCTCGGAAATTTAAGGACAATTTCTAAGGGGACAAATGCGCAGGTATTTCAAAGCATCATGTTAGTGAGTCAGATAAAACATAGAGATGCTGATGGAAATATCCTAAAAAATATTAAGGCAAGCAACCTTGCAATTAGTTGCCACCATAATCCTGCACCAGATTTAGTTAAGCGAAACTTCTTTACACCAAGCTAGCGATTAGCTCCGGGTACCCACAGCTGATCGCCAACTTCTTTATTGGCTACTCGTGCAAGTACAAAGAGAAGATCTGATAGGCGATTCAAGTACTTTGCTGTGAGTGGATTAACTCCCCCACCAAATGCATGAATTGCTGCCCATGTTCGACGTTCTGCTCGACGAGTAACAGTTCGCGCAACGTGCAAGTGAGATGCTGCAGGTGTGCCTGAAGGAAGAATGAAAGATTCAAGTGGGGCTAACTCTTCATTGAACTTATCAATCTGTGCTTCTAAATACGCAACTTGAGATTCAACAACTCTTAAGGGTTCAATCTTTGGTTCATCAACAACTGGTGTACACAAGTCGGCGCCAACATCGAAGAGATCATTTTGAATGCGCACAAGAAGCGCTCGAAAGTCACCACTAATTTCGTCAGTAGAAAGCACGACACCAATGGATGAGTTAGCTTCATCGACGTCGGCATAGGCCTCGAGGCGAGGATCGTTTTTAGATGTACGGCTCATGTCTCCTAGGGAGGTTGTGCCGTCATCTCCTGTCTTTGTATAGATACGCGTTAAATGAACCATGGGTGGAGCCTATTAGGAGAGTTACGATGTGACCACTCAAAGTATGGGTATTGAAGAAAAAATGGGCGGGGGTAAACCGGTGGCTGATGCCGATCGTTTTCGCGTCCAAGGCGGGGCTAATCTTCGCGGCTCAGTTCAGGTTACTGGCGCCAAAAATTCCGTTCTTAAGTTGATGGCTGCCGCACTCTTGGCTCCCGGAACATCAACAATTACAAATGTTCCAGATATCGCCGATGTAAACATCATGGCAGATTTGCTGACTCGTTTGGGTTGTACCGTAGAAAATAAGGGGTCAGAGTTAAAAATAAATGTTCCAGAAACTCCAGGACATCGCGCTGATTACGATTTAGTGCGCAAGATGCGTGCATCAATTAACGTACTTGGTCCACTTGTTGTTCGCACCGGTAAAGCAGAGGTAGCACTTCCTGGTGGAGACGCCATTGGTTCGCGCGGTTTAGATTTTCACATTAAAGGTTTGGAATCCCTCGGTGCTAAAGCGCATATTGAACACGGCTATGTCATTGCAGAAGCTCCGAACGGTCTTACCGGAGCACTAGTCGAATTAGATTTTCCAAGTGTTGGAGCAACTGAAAACATTATGACTGCTGCAGTTTTGGCGAGTGGCACAACAACTATTGAAAATGCTGCTCGCGAACCTGACATTGTCGATCTTGGAGAGTTTCTCATTTCAATGGGAGCAAAAATTAGTGGCTTAGGTTCACCAGTTATAACAATTGAAGGCGTAAAAAAGTTAAATCCAACTACGCATGCCACTATTCCTGATCGCATCATTACAGGAACATGGGCATTTGCTGCTGCGATGACACAGGGAGACATAACAATTCACGGCGCCCGTCCACAAGATTTAGAGTTGCCACTTGAGAAGTTAACATCAGCAGGCGCAATCATCACCAGCACCGAGGATGGAATACGTGTACGCATGGATTCTCGTCCGCAATCAATTGATGTTTCAACACTTCCCTATCCGGGTTTTCCTACAGATTTATTGCCGATGGTGATTGCACTAAATTCGATTGCCACCGGTGATGCCATTGTTACTGAAAATGTCTTTGAATCTCGATTTATGTTTGTCAACGAATTAACCCGTTTAGGTGCACAAATCACCGTTGATGGACACCACGCCTCTATTCACGGTATCTCACAGCTCTCTGGTGCTCCCGTAGAAGCAACTGACATCAGAGCAGGGGCAGGATTGGTTTTAGCAGCCCTTGTAAGCGAAGGTGAAACGACAATTGACGGTGCATTCCACGTTGACCGCGGATACCCAAATTTTGCGCAACAATTGTCCTCATTGGGAGCAGATGTTCGAAGGGAGAAAGCATGAGTGTAATTCAGGATCCAGATCGCAATCTTGCTCTCGAGCTTGTACGTGTAACTGAGACTGCTGCCGTAGCAGCGGCGCCATGGGTTGGTCGAGGTGAAAAAAATTTAGCCGACCAAGCAGCCGTTGAAGCAATGAGAAAGATGATTAACACAGTTGATATGTCTGGCGTTGTTGTCATTGGAGAAGGCGAA